>Ga0068857_100002521_pt1 | contig 14993 bp, 13 predicted proteins | sample KBSCornC72_FD_66591 | JGI IMG/M metagenome (GOLD analysis project Ga0068857, IMG submission 66591) | Corn rhizosphere microbial communities from Kellogg Biological Station, Michigan, USA - KBS Corn C7-2 | ecosystem: Host-associated > Plants > Roots > Rhizosphere > Soil ...
GCGGTGCCCGAACGGCCACGGCAAGATGGTTCGTCTCGACGAGCAGGCTGACGACGCCCGCCTCGACGCCGGCCAACAGCTCGAGGAGCGGCTCAAGAGCGTGAACTACGATGTGTGCGTGTGCCCCACGTGTCAGCACGTGTCGATCGTCCCGCACAAGCCCTGGTTCAGCCGCTACTCGAAATGCCAGTCGTGCCAGCGCCGCACGCTGGAAACAAAGACACGAACACTGGTCCGCGCGACGACGAGCCACGAGGGTAGGGAGGAAGTCACCGAGCATTGCGAGAACTGTGGCTGGGGTCGCACGTACATGCGGACGATTCCACGCGTGCAGGTCAGCTCGGGGGGCTCCGGCGGTTCGGGGGGCGGCGGGGGAGGCGGAGGCGGGAGCAGCTTTGGCGGTGGGTCAGCTGGTGGCGGCGGCGCGGGCGGACATTACTGATGGCGATGGATTCGCGAGACGACAGCGCCGTGCGCATTGCGCTCCCACCGGACTTCGACTTCGACTGGGTGCTCGGGTTCCTCGCCGCACGGACCGTCGCGTCGCTCGAAACGGTTCGCGAGCGCGCGTATCACCGATCGGTTCGTGTGAACGGCAAGCCGGTCACGTTAGTGCTGACCGAGGTCGTTCACGGTGCGTCCGTCGCTGGAGGCCGCGCGCGGCGCGCGCTGGTCGCCACCTCGCGTCCCCGGCTGCCGGCGGACGCACTGGAAGCAGCCGTTAGGCGCATGCTGGATCTGGATGTCGACCTCGGGCACTTCCACCGTCTAGCGCGACGCGACCCGATTCTCGCGCCAATGGTTCGCCGGCGATCCGGGATCCGGCTTCCGCAACTCCTCGACCCGTTCGAGGGACTGACCCGCGCGATCCTCGGCCAGCAGGTGAGCGTCGCCGGCGCGAGCACGATCACCGATCGGCTGGTGCGCCTCGTTTCGCGCCCTGTGCCCGGCGCGAAACGCTCGGGCTTTCTCGCGTTCCCGACTCCCGCCGACGTGACCGAGGCGGGTGCGGGTCGTCTGCGTGAGATTGGCCTAACGAGAGTGCGTGCGGCGACGTTGCACGGTGCCGCTCAGCGCATCGCCGATGGAGCGCTGGATCTCGAGCGGCTTCGCAGCCTCCCTGCTGACGAAGCGCAAGCGGCGCTCGAGCAGCTCCCCGGTATTGGCCCGTGGACGGCGTCGTACGTGCGCATGCGGGCGTTAGGCGATCGCGACGCGTTTCCGAGCGCGGACCTCGGCGTGATCAAGCGCATGCAGGCGGCCGGCGTTGCCCGTCAATCGATCCTCGAGGTCGCCGAACGATGGCGCCCCTGGCGCGGTTACGTCACGCTGCATCTCTGGGCCTCGGCGGCCGACGGCGGCTGAGGCCAAAAAGATAACAGCTGTTAGCTGACAGCTAGCAGCTGGAGGCTAATAGATTCGGCATGAACGCCGAGCAGCCACGACGATGTTCAGTTCTTCCGATGAGCTGCGTACTCGTAACGCTGGCCATCGGCTGCGCGACCATTCGTGGCAACGCCGTGCTCCCTCGCGGCATCGCTGGCGAGTGGGTACGCCGGGCTGGTGACGAACATGGGCCGGTTCGCCCGGTGGCGTTGAGCTTCCTTCGTCATGCGTCTCGCAATACAGACGTCGCATCGACGCCCAGCGCGCGACGTGCAGGTATATAGGTTGCGGCGAGCGACACAACGCCGACGAGAAATGCCGCGCTGGCAAAGAACCGTGGGTCGGTCGTGCTCATGTCGAACAACAGGCTTCGCAGCACGCGGGTGAGCGCAAACGCGCCCGCCAACCCGATCACGACCCCGAGAAGCGTCACGCGCATGCCTTCGCCGAGCACCAACGCGAGCACATCGCGCGGTTGCGCGCCGAGCGCCATGCGGACGCCGATCTCGCGACGGCGTTGACCGACGCTGAGCGCAATCACGCCGTACAACCCAACGAGCGCGAGCAGCAGTGCCAGCGTGGCGAACACCCCCAACACTGCCATGCTGAATCGCTGCCGCGCGATCGAATCGGCAAACACGCTCGAGAGCGGACGGACGTTGGACAGGGCGAGCGTGCCGTCCAGGCGCGCGAGCTCGCGCCGAACCGACGGCAGGATCACCGTGGGATCGCACGTGGTCTGGCCGGCGGCGCATTTGGCGCGGACGACGATCGACATGAACGGATACGCCATCTGCGTCTCCGGCACGTACGCTGCCGGATTCGTCTGCGCGTCGAGCGCCGTCTGCTTCACGTCGTCGACGACGCCGATGATCTCGCGGGGCGAGGCACCATTCGAGAAATCGAATCCGGTGCGAAGCCGCTGCCCGATCGGCGACATCCCTGGAAAGTGGCGGCGTGCGAGCTCGCGGTTCACGATCACCACGCCCGGTGCGTCACTCCTGTCGCGACCGTCGAACGTTCGCCCCGCGAGCACGCGGATCCGCATCGCGGCGAAATAATCACCACTGACGACCGAATAATCCGCCGTGGGCGACTCACCCGGTGCCGGTCGCGGGCGTCCGTCGATGGTAAACCCGCCGGACTCCACTGCCCCGGAGAGCGGCAGTGAGCTGACGGCGCCCGCGTCACTGACGCCCGGAAGCGCGTCGAGGCGCGCCGTGAGCTCATCGAAGAACTGACGCCAGGCTGGCCCGTCGCGCACCGGGTCGAAGCGAGCCCCGACGGGCAGGAGAACGTTTCCGGTTAACACATCGTTGGGGTCGAACCCGGGCGTGACGTGCTGGAGGCGAGCAAAGCTCCCGGCGAGAAGTCCGGCGCCGACGAGCAGCACAACGGACAGCGCCACCTCCGCCGCGACGATCAGCCGGCGACCGAAGCGCTGGCGCGTGTTGCCGGTGAGCCGTGTCCCGCCGCTCTGGAGGGTGGCGGCGACGCTTCGTCGCGCGATGTGGAGCGCGCTCGCGATCCCGAACGCAACACCGGCAACGATGCCGACGGCGCATGTGAACGCAACGACGCGCGCGTCCACGGCGACGTCCTCGGCGCGGGGTAGGCTTCCCGGCACGAGCGACAGCATGACCCGTGAGCCCCAGATGGCGATCGTCACGCCGACGACCGCGCCACCTAACGCGAGAACGATGTTCTCGGTCACGAGCTGGCGTACGATGCGGAGTCGCCCGGCGCCGAGCGCGGCACGGACCGCGAACTCGCGTTCGCGCGCGGCCGTTCGTGCGATGAGCAGATTGGCGACGTTCGTGCACGCGATGAGGAGAACGAACCCCACCGCCCCGAGGAGCACGAGCAGCCCGCGGCGGACCGTGCGCGACGCCTGGTCCTCCAGGCCGACGATCGCGTAGCCAAACCGTCCGGGCGGGAATCCGATCTCCTTGAATACCCTGGTCGCGAGCGCGTCCACCTCAGCCTGCGCCGCCGCTCGCGTGACGCCGGGCGCGAGTCGGGCAACGGCCGAGAGGTTCATTGTCCCGTAGTTGCGGCGATCCTCCTCCGTGAACGCGAGCGGTGCCCAGACGTCCGTGCGCGGGCCGAATTGCAGCCCCGCCGGCAGCTCAGCACCTCGCGGAAACCCGAATCCCCGCGGCATGACGCCAATGATGGAATACCGCTCGCCGCTGAGCGTCACCATCCGGCCGAGGACATCGCGAGCGCCGCCGAACCGCCGTTGCCAGAGCGAGTAGGAGATCAGCACGACCCGAGTGGCACCGGGCCGCGTCTCGTCCGGCGTGAACGTGCGTCCGAGCACGGGCCGGACGCCTAACGCGTCGAAGAGCGTTGGCTCGGTGCGTGCACCGGCGATCTGTTCTGGCTCCGCGTTCGACTCGCCGCTCAGCACGAACGGCCATGAACGGAAGGCCGCCATTGTCGAGAGGTCCTTCACGGCATCTCGAGCCTCGACATACAGGCCGCTGGACAGCGGAAGCTCGCCTCCGCCCTGGCTCGCCGCGCTGGAGATCCACAGCATCGCGAGCCGCGACGGGTCCGCGTACGGCAGCGGCCGGAGCAACACGCCATCCACGACGGTGAATACGGCGGCCGCCGCGCCGATTCCGAGGCCGAGCGTGAGCACGGCCGCGAGCGTGAACCCGGCGTTCGTGCGCAGGGACCGCAACGCGTAGCGGAGATCCATGGAGAGACCACGCCACGACTCGCGGCGGCCGCGCTCGCGTGTTCGCGCACGGCGCTCATCGCGGCACTCGGCCTCGATGGCCGCGACGTCGCCGAACTGGCGCTGGGCTTCTCGAAGGGCCTCGTCTGCTGGCATGCCCTGCTCGATCAGCTCCTGCGTCCGCATGTCGAGGTGGAACCGGATCTCGTCGCTGACGTCGCGGCGCGCGTCCGGGCGTGTTTCGCTGAGTCGAAACGTATGCTTCATGATCGCTCCTCGTTAGGCGGAGCTGACGGCGAGCGCGCGGGTGACCGCGCGCGAATAGGCTGTCCAGCGAGCCGACTCCGCCCGCAGATGCGCGCGTCCAGCCGCGGTGAGCGTGTAGTATTTCGCCTGTCGACCGGTATCCGTTTCGCCCCACGCTTCGGAGATCACGCCGCGCCGCTCGAGGCGATGCAGAGCGGGATAGAGCGCGCCTTCCTGGACCGCGAGGACCTCCTCGGTGGTCTCGCGAATCCAGCGCCCGATCGCGTACCCGTGTCGCGGCCCCCAGGTGAGGGCCTTGAGGATCAGAATGTCGAGCGTTCCGGTGAACAGATCGGAACCGGCCATGGTCGCTCCCGCGAGGAGAGGTGCACCCCTAAGTGAACAGAGTATAGGGTGGCGACCATGCCTAAGTCAACAAGGGGTACGCAAGCTCATCCGACCGTGGTCATCGGGTTCAAAAAAATTCGTCGAGCAACTGATAATAGGCGAGCTTGTCCTCATCGACGCGGTCGAGGCCATATCGCTCGAACAGCGGCTGCACCCATTCGGCCCCCAAGTTGTCCGCGACGCTTCGGGCGCAGAGCGCGAGGTCCTGGTAGCGGTCGGCAACGCCGGCGTTTGCACAGTCCACGAAGCCGCTCACCCTGAATCCACCGGCCCTGTCCTCCGTCAGGATGACGTTAGGCAGGCAGTAGTCGCCGTGCGTGAAGGTGCGGTCCTCCGACGACGGCGACCGGCCAACGAGCTCCGAGTAGAGATCGACGGCGGTTCGTCCCTGACGCGTCGTGTCGAAGTCCTCCTCCCGCACCAGCCCGGCTCGTACGTGGGACTCGGCCGCCGCTACCCGGACACGACGCGACTGGTCGAATGGGCACGCGCTGATGTTCGTCGCGTGCAGCGAACGGAGTCCGGCAGCGAGAGCCGCCACGATCGCGCCATGCTGTTCGGGCGGGCGCGATACCGACGCGTCCGACCCCGGGACCGCCGTGAGCAGCAGGTATTCACCCCCCTTCCACTCGTGATACTGCAGCACGGCGGGCACCGGCAACCCGACGGCATGCATCCAACTGAGGCGCTCTGCCTCATCGAAGAGCTGCCGGCCACCCGGTGAAGTCCCGAAAGCGCGAGACTTGAGATACACCGACGAGCCGCCGGATCGTTCGAACCGGATGACCCGCGACCCCGATTCACCCGTGGTGACCTCGGCTCGGGAATGCTTCCCGAGATCGGCAGCGAGAGGCGGTGGAAGGAGCAGAGAGGTTGCGGTCGCGGTTTGCACGTCGCGGCGCCTCGCGAAAGAGGGGTCTCCGAATAGGACAGACGGCAACGCGGGCGGGTTGCTTCCAGGCGGTCTTGTGGCCACCCGCACGCGGTTTGATGTCCCTACGGCGCAAATCGTTGGCGGTGTCCGCGTAACACTGGCCTCGTCTCGCGGCACCGACGCAACTTTGCGCGATGAACAACCCCATTCGTCCCGGCGCGACCATCCAAGGCAGACTGCGCCACGTTGCTTCGACCGCCCTGCTGGCCTGCGGGCTGTTCGTCCCGGCGATGCGTCCACTCGCCGCTCAGGGTGCGCCGGCCGACCTCCTCATTCGAAACGGTCGAGTCATCGACGGAACCGGCGCGCCAGCCCGCAGCGCGGACATAGCCGTCACCGGGGACCGGATCACCTTCGTTGGCGATGCCGCACGCGCGAACGTCCAGGCCAAACGGACGATCGACGCGCGAGGCCTCATCGTCGCCCCGGGTTTCATCGATCCACACACGCACACGCTCGAGGATCTGTCGAGCGACGACCCGAAGCGGCGTGCGAACACCGACTACCTGATGCAGGGCGTCACCACCGTGATCACGGGCAATGATGGTGGTGGTCCGTACGACGTCGCTCGCACGCTCGCGAAGTGGAAAGCCAACGGGATCGGGTCTAACGGCGCACTGCTGGTGGGGTACGGGACCGTTCGCCAGGCCGTGATGGGGATGTCGGACGCGAGGGCTCACGGGGCGCAGCTGGACTCAATGCGGGCGCTCGTGGCCAAGGGGATGCGTGAAGGTGCACTCGGGATGTCGACCGGGCTGTACTACGCGCCACAGAGCTACGCGACAACGGACGAAGTGATCGCGATGGCGAACGTGGCAGCGAAGTACGGTGGCATCTACGACACGCACCTGCGCGACGAGAGCTCGTACACGGTTGGTTTGCTGGCGGCGATCCGCGAGGCGATCCGCATCGGGCACGAGGCCGGCATGCCGTCGCACATTTCACATATCAAGGCGTTAGGCACTGACGTGTGGGGCCGCTCCGACTCGGCGATCGCGATCATCGACGCCGCACGGAAGGCCGGCGACAAGGTCACCGCCAACCAGTATCCGTACACGGCATCCGGGTCATCCGTGGGCGCATCGCTTCTGCCGCGCTGGGCGGAGGTTGGGGGTCGCGACTCCTTGCGCGCGCGCGTGGTCGACCCGGCGACGAAAGCGCGCCTCGTGACAGACATGACCGAGAACCTGCGTCGGCGTGGTGGCGCGAAGTCGCTGCTCATCACCTCGACGCGTGACACGTCGATTCTCGGGCGGACCTTGGAGGACGTCGCGAAGGCACGTGACGTGAGCCCGGTCGAGGCGGCGATTCAGATCGTCGTCGCTGGCGACGCGTCGGTCGCCTCCTTCAACATGGACGAGGAGGACATCGTCGCGTTCATGCGCCAACCGTGGGTGATGACGGGATCGGACGGTTCGGCCGGCCACCCGCGCAAGTACGGAACGTTCCCGAAGAAGTGGGCCGAATATGTACGAGCGAAGCAGGTGCTCACGCCGGAGCAGTTCGTTAGGCAGTCCAGCGCGCTGACCGCGGAGACGTTCAGCATCAAGGACCGCGGCGTGCTGGCGAAGGGGAAGTACGCTGACGTTGTCGTGTTCGACGATGCGACGTTCAAGGACCACTCCACCTACCAGAAGCCGACCGAGCTCGCCACGGGGATGAAGTACGTGATCGTGAACGGCAAACTGGCTGTCGATGGCGGGACGTATACCGGGGTCATGGCCGGCGTCGGGATCACCCGCTAGCTCCGGTGCCGGCAGTTCGATTCCCGATTCCCGATTCCCGATTCCCGATTCCCGATTCCCGATTCCCGATTCCCGATTCCCGACCACGCGATAGGTTCATGGCGTGCTAACCGACGAAGAGCTCCGCCGGCTGCTCGCGAGTGGAGAGCAGTTCACAGCCGAATTTCTCCCTGAAAACGACGCCCCGCTGACGGACGATCAGCTGGTGGACGCAGTGGTGTGTCTCGCCAACGGCCACGGCGGAGTGGTGCTGGTTGGCGTCGGCGATGATGGTCGTGCGACCGGTGCGCACCACCGGCACGGCACCTATACGGACGCGCATCGCGTCGCGCTCATGATCTCGGGGCGCACCGTGCCGAGCTGTCCGGTGGAGTGCAGCGTGATGCCGATCGACGGCGTGGAGGTCCTCGTCATCGAGATTCCCGCCGGTCGACCCGTGACGTCCACGAGCGAGGGTGTTTATCGCCGGCGAGGAACTGACGCGCACGGGAGACCCGTGTGCGTGCCGTTTCTCGTCCACGAGATCCAGGGTCGCGAGGCGACGCGCGGCGCGCTCGACTACACGGCGCTCGTCGTTCCGGAGGCGAGGTGGGAGGATCTCGACCCGCTGGAGATCGAGCGCGTTCGCCGAACGATCGCGCTGAATCGCGGCCGGGCCGACTCGGCGCTGCTCGACCTGTCGGACGCGGAGATCGTGCGCGCGCTTGGTCTCGGCGAAGGAGGGAAGGAGCGAGGCGATCGGGTCGAGCGAGTGCGCGTGGCGGCGTTGCTCATCGTGGGGCGCGAGGAGGCGATCAAGCGCTACGTGCCGAATCATGAGGTCGCATTCCAGGTGCTCCGTGGGACGCGTATCGCCGTGAACGAGTTCGTCCGATGGCCACTCGTACGAGCGGCGGAGGAGATCGGGCTCCGGTTCGACGCGCGAAACCACGAGGATGAGCTGGCGGTCGGGATGGTCCGTGTTGGCGTCCCGGCGCACAGCCCTCTGGGTTTTCGAGAGGCGCTCCACAACGCGCTCGTCCACCGCGACTATACCCGACTTGGCGCCGTTCATATCCAGATTCGCGAGTCCGGCGGGCCGAATGGCGAGGGCGACGAGATCGAGGTGTCGAATCCCGGTGGTTTCCCGGACCAGGTTCGCCTGGACAACATCCTGGTTGCTCCGCCCCGACCGCGAAATCCTGTTTTGGCGGACGCGTTCAAAAGAATCGGTCTGGTCGAGAGAACCGGGCGTGGCATCGATACGATTTTCGAAGGGCAGTTGCGGTACGGACGGCAACTGCCGGACTACTCGCGCTCTAGTGTGTCGACGGTGCAAGTCGTACTGCACGACGGACCCGCGAATTTTGGCGTCACCCGACTCGTGGCCGAGCGTGATATTCCGGGTCGCCGGCTGTCGGTGGATGAGCTGTTGCTGCTCAACATGATTGTTCGGACGCAGGAGCCGTTGGGGATCGGGCGGGCGGCCGGGATTATTCAACGGATGGAGGGACCGACGCGCGCGGTGCTCGACCGACTGGCGGAGGCGGGTCTGCTCGACAGCTGGGATGATCGGCGGGAGCGGGTTTACTACTTCACGTCTCAGGTTGCGCGTTCGCTTGGCGTGGAGGACCTGGACGATGGCGTGGCGGCCGAGCACGCTGGGGAGCGTGAGCGCAAGATATTGGAACACGTAGGCTTACATGGCCGAATCACGCGGTCCACGGTGGCTGAGCTCTGTGGGCTCGAGGGGCGCGAGGCGCGAACGGTCCTGGAAAAGCTCGTCCGTCGCGGCGAGCTCGTGGTGCGCGGAGAAAAGCGCGGCGCCTATTACGAGAGGGCGGGCGCTGCGGTTATGGACGATCTCGGGGCGGGCGGTTCAGGCGAATGACGGCTTTTGGCGGGGCGTCCAAAGTTTTGAACATTGTCCACAAGGTTTTGAACATTCGCCAAAACCGTCCGCCAAAACTCTCGATTGGGCCAACTAGTCGTCCGTACCGTCGATGCCGTCCACGAGCTTCGAAAGGCCAGTCGCGAGCGCGTGGACCTCGCGATCGCTCAGGTGAGTGGCGGCTCGAAGCAGCCGGGAAGTTCCGGTTTCGGGGGCTCGTCGTAGCACTGCGCGACCCCGGGCCGTGAGCCCGAGCGACAGCCGGCGACGGTCGTCGTCTGCAGATTTTCTGGCTACCAGGCCCTGTTCGACGAGTCGGCTCACGACGACGCTCACCGAGCTGATGTCGGTGCGAGTCCGTTCCGCGAGCTCGGTCAACGAGGTTGCTGGACTGTCCGCCAGCCGACGCAGTGCGTGGAGCTGTGCCCCGTGCACGCCAACTCGCTGCTCAGCCTCCCGAGACGCGAGACGCAGTTCGCGAACGATCGATCGAAGGGCGTCGAGAATGACTCCGACGTCATCGCCACGCTCACCGTTTGCCGCCGCGGTGGTCAGTCGGGCCGAGACAGCCGAGTCAGAAGAGGTCTTCATCGGTCTCCTCCGTGAAGTTCCAGTAGAGTGCAGTCGGGCTGTTCGCACCCGACGCGGCAACGGCCCTGAGGCGCATTCGACAACCGAACGGCCTGCTTGACGCACATCCTTCGAGAGCAAAGTCGCCGGCCAGTCCGAGACCGTGCCGGGCGACCGGCTTCGGATCAACGCGGATCTGAACGCGCCGCGATACTCGAGCGGAACGCGGCTGATGAGCAGCTGCCCTGCTAGCCCGTTTCGACGCTGCCCGAATAATGCGAACGCTGCGTGCTTCGCGTAGCGAACACGCCACGTCGTTCAACTCGTCCGCCAGGGGGACCGGGTAGTGCGCTTTCGCCCGGTTCAGCGCGCGCCTAACGACATGCTCGTTCCGGAGGCACTGCTTGCGGAGCGTGTCAGCGAAGTCGGCGAGCTCGCTGAAATCAGGTTTCGGCTCGGCGCTCATGAGGAAGTATTAAGGCGGCTGGCCGGACTAATCCTCGAAGTATGCATCGATACTCCACCGGATAATATCGTTCGTCAATGCTTGGGCGCCAAACCCTAACACTCCGTGGATACTGGTTGCCGCCTTGACGAGCACGAGCATTTGTTCCGGCGGGAGCCCATCAGCCTTTACCCGCCGCGCGTACGCGGTCGCTGCCGCACGGGCCAGCGCCCGCTGGACAGTCAGCTCGTTGTCCGAGTGGTCGGCGGTTCCGGCAGTGGAATAACGGTCAACCGGTCCTTTGGCATCACTGGCAAGCCAAAGGGCGACAGGGCGGTCCGCGACCGTCGCTGCTCGAGCGAACGCAGCCTGGAGGTGTTCCCACGCCCCCACCGTGATCTCAGGGCTGACGTCACGCGAGACGTCCGCGGCGGGGGAGTCACTCCCCGCGTTACCCGTGGTATCGCGTCGATCGCTGGCGCCCATGTCGATCCGCTCCCCCTCACGGGCCAGTCTGTCGCCGGCCGGACGCAATCATTGGCGTCCAAACTATCTATAACCCAAATAATCGACCGGGGCAAGCGAGGGCGGCCGCCAGCGAGGTCTACGTCACGACCTCACTGGCGGCCCATTTGGCCATCTCGCTCAGCGCGCGTGCAGCTGGATGCTCCCTCCGCCGAGTCTCGTGACCCCACTCTCATCGAACGGCGCGCCAGGCCGGCTGTCATACACGACCGTGCCACTCACGCGGTGCCAGATCCGAATCCGAACCGCACCGTCGGTCGACTGTCCGTCGACTGCGATGATGGCGAACGCGTAGTCGCCACCACCGTTCACCACCCCGCGTCCCTGCAGCTGTGCACTCGTCTCGGTGGCGACGAGCCAGTCGAGCGACGTGCTGCGGAACTCCAGTTTGCCGACGTCGAGATCGAGCTCCGCCTTGCCGGTCGGAATGGTTGATCCCGGCTCATACCGAGCGGTCAACGAGACCGTGAGTTTTCCGGCGCCGGTCGGCGCAAACGCAACTGCGCCTGCTGGAGAAGCAACCCAGCCGCCGGCCGTCAGCCGTCCGCCCGCCGCGTCATAGACCACGATCGGCGCGCTCGCGACCTTCGTGTCGCTGCCGCCGTCCTTGTCGCGAACCGTCAGCCGAATCGAGTAGATGCCGGCTCTCGAGAAGGAGCACGCGCTGCTCGCCGTTTCGCCGACGACCTCGGACTGCGCGGTCACGCCGCCGCTGCCGCAATCCAGTGCGGCGGTGTGTGTGTCGAGCGTCCCGGGATCGGTGAAGCTCGAGGAGATGGGCACGGTCACACCCGCCGGCGTTAGGCCGAGCGGTGTGGATGGAATGGAGAAGCTGGCAAGCGACGGGGCAACGTTCGAGATCGTCGCCGTGGCGCGGGCGGTGTCGGCACCGCCGCGGCCATCATCGACCGTCAGCACGATCTCGTAGGCGCCGTTGTCGGCGTACACGTGATTTGCCGGAGGCACAGAGCCAGTGCCCTTGGTCCCATCGCCGAGGTCCCAGGTGAACGTCAGGGCATCGCCATCGCCATCGGTGCCACTCAGTGCGAGCGCCACGGCAGAACCTTCGTCACCGACGTACGGGCCGCCCGCCGACGCGACGGGGTCGGTGTTGGCGCTGGCCGCTCCCTTGTGACCGACCGCCACATCATCGAGCAGCAGAGCACTACCCGATCCGCTGACGGAGAACTGAAAGCCCGTCAGGTACTCGCCGGGTTTCGAGAGCGCGATCCCGAAAAAGCGCTGGCCGTCCGCGGCCAGCGGCACGTCAAGGTTGAACGAGTAGCTGTCGATGTTCGTGCGAACGAGCAGTGCCACCGGGACCTTGTCCCCGATCAGCATGACGTTCGCGCCGAAGAGTACAGCGGGAACCGAGTCGGCAAACGTACCCGAGACGGGCGCGCCGAAGTCGGTCGAGATCGCGGCGCTCTGAATCCCCAGCTCGATCACGCGCCCGAGCACGACGTTGTTCGCCGACGTGTACGTGACGCCGCTCGCCGTCCATGGCGACTCCTGCGGGAAGAACAAGTCGTCGACGTTGAACTCGTCGAAGCCATTGAGGTAATCGATGACACCGGCGCCACTGAGCTCCGAACGCGTGTCGAACGTCGAATAGCTCGGTGTCACCGCGACGGACGGGTGAGCCGCGTTCATGTCGCCTGCGCGTGGCGCCATGAAATCGTCGGAACCGCAGGCGGCTGCCGCGAACGTCAAGCACGTAACCAGTAGCGCTTGAACGCCACGCCGATCGTTGAGATCGCGCGCGCGGCGCGGTGAGGAGGCTGAGGAGGGGTTGGCGATCATAGTCGTTCGACCCGTGAGTACCGCGTTAGGCCCCGATGCAGACATGGGCGGGGTGTGCAGCGTTATGCTGCCGACCCGAGCGTCGTACCCACAGTCGCCCCTTTTCGCGTCGGGTGCGGTGACGAGTCCCACCGGCGAATTGTCAGCCGTGCCCCGGGACGTTATGACCGCGAGGTGGACATTACGACTGAACGTCTAACCCCTTGAAAATGCGCTGCCTGTCGAGGGAAAGGGTCCCGCGTACAGCGCCACGCGATGAGCGCATCGATCACGGATGCGTGCCGAGAGCGACTCCGCGGCGTCGTCCCCATCGACGATCGCGTAGACCGATGGCCCCCACGAGCTCTGGCCGACGCCCGGCGCGCCGCCGTCGCGCATCAGGCGAATGATCTCCGCCGACGGCCCAGGCGCGAACATCCCGCCCTGCGCGTGCGAGAACCAGCGGCCATTGATCTCTTGCACTTCGCTGAGCGCCGCGCCGAACGTCTCGATGTCGCCTTCGATCACCGACGGCAGTAGCCCCAAGAGCACGAGATGAGACACGCGCTCGACATCGCGCTCGTCAGGCAAGGGGAGCTCGGCAAACGCGCGAGCTTCCGTGGCTCCGCTCACACCGGGAGGCGCATCGGGCACCGCGAGCACACACCGCCACGACGATGGAAATGGCTGGCGCGCGAGCAGCGGACCCACGTCATCATGGACACCGATGCGGCGACCGCCCTCGACCACAAATCCGGCGCCGGCAAAAGTCCACGTCCCCACGGCCGACCGCTTCGCGCGACCGACCGCGCGCGCGAGCTCCACCGGCGTCGCAGCGACGCGATACAACTCGGCGAGCCCCTTGGCGATCGAGAGGCCAAGTTGCGTTCCGGACCCGAGACCAGCATGAGCGGGGATCGATCGCTCGACCACAATGCGGGCACCGCCGCGGATGTCATGATAGGCGAGGAACCGTCGAGCGAAATCCGCCGCTCGCTCCGACTCGCTTCCCTCCGCTACGACGTCGCCCGCAGGCGAGACGGCTACGCATACGGAGACGCCGGGAGCGGGTGCGCCGACCCCGCCGAACCGGCGACCCATGCCGCCACGTAAATCCAGCAGGCCAAAGTGAAGACGGCCAGGGGCGTCGACGGTGACCGTATCCATCACCTAACGAGTCCCACCCTGCTCGGGCGCTGGCGCCGAGCGGATGTAATCCGACAACATCGCCATCGCCTCGTGCTCGTCGGGTCCGGCGGTCTTGTCCACGATCACCTGCAAGCGCGCGAGCTCCGACTCGAGGAAATCACGGGCGAGTATGTGCACGCGCGTTGCGTAGATCGCCGTCTCGAGCACGGCATGTCGTGCCCGATTGAATCCGATGAACTCGCGGCGAAAGCCATGATGGACGATCTCGGTCTCCATGCGCGAGCGCGGCGGCGTGCTGTCGATCGACTGAACCTGGAGCTCGCGCCACGAGCACGCGACCTCGAGGACTACGCCACGCACCACGCGGGCCGGGAGCACCGCGTACGACGGATTCGAAATGGCCGCTCGGGCGAAAACCCGCACGTCGTCGACCAGGTTCACGACGGCGACTCGCGTCGCGGCGACGTTTCGGCATGTCGAAGTCTCGAGAAACGGCTTGAGCACCGGAGACTCGTCGCCACCGGTCCACTCGACACCCATCGGCGCAACGTTCACCACGCCGTCCGTGTCCAGCGTCGTGACGATGGTCTCGATGATCACGACGACGACCGCCGAGCGCGTTCCGACCGCTGCGTCAGGCGGACGTGCTCGGACTTCGCGTCATCAGGCGGCGTCAGATAGCCCCAGGAGAGCGATCCCTCCTGACGATATGTCTTGCCGAGCGTGATCGCGAGCTTTGCCTTGGCGAGCTCCTTCCCGAGGTAGAACGCGTGGGTTGCTTCGGTCACGCCGAGCTGAGAGAATATTTCCTGAATGTCGGTGCCGCGAACGAACCGGTCGCGGTTGAGCACCGTGATGACTTCGCGATCCGTGAAGATGCGAAAGTTCGGGTCGGTGATGCGGCGCTGCAGGTCACGCAGCTCCTCCTCGGAGTACGCGAGAATCGCCGGGTCTTTCACCGTGACGAGACGGTCGTCGATGTGCTTCGGGAGCGTGCGTCCGCGTACGGCGTAGTGCATGAGCTGTCGAGCGATGACGACCTCGCGCACGGCACCGCTCGCCCAGGGAATCACCTCCGTGGTGAGCACGGTACGGATTCCGAGCTCCTGGCAGACGGCAATGAGGAGTGCGTTCACGCCCGTGGAATCTGCCGCGGTCAGCTCCGTGATATTGCCAATCCCCATCATCATCTCTGCGTCGGGGTATCGGCGACGCACCTCCGCATAGCGCTCGAGCGACGCCATGAA
>Ga0068857_100002523_pt1 | contig 14985 bp, 11 predicted proteins | sample KBSCornC72_FD_66591 | JGI IMG/M metagenome (GOLD analysis project Ga0068857, IMG submission 66591) | Corn rhizosphere microbial communities from Kellogg Biological Station, Michigan, USA - KBS Corn C7-2 | ecosystem: Host-associated > Plants > Roots > Rhizosphere > Soil ...
TTCGGATTTGGAACGCGAACCGGAATACCGTTGCAGGGGGAAGTCAGTGGAATTTGTCATCCGTTGAAGAGTTGGAGCAAGGTCTCTATTGCGCAGATTCCAATGGGGCAGGGAATTGCGGTGACGCGATTGCAAATGGTGATGGCGATGTGCGCGATTGCAAACAACGGCTGGTTGATGCGGCCGATGCTGGTGGATCGCCTTGAAGACAGTGATCACCAGGTGGTTGCCAAATATACTCCGCAACGTGTGCGCCAGGTGATCAGTGAGTCAGCGGATAAGTTGATGGTAAAGGCGCTGAAGACCGTTGTTTCGCCCGTGGGCACCGCCGCGAAGGCCGCACTCGAACATTACACAGTCGCTGGAAAAACCGGGACGGCCCAAAAGGCTGAACACGGAGTTTACGTGTCTGGGAAATATTTTTCATCATTCATCGGCTTTTTCCCGGCAGACAATCCGGAACTTTGCATTTCAGTGACGATGGACGAACCTAAGGAGGGGCATTACGGGGGTGACACCGCAGCGCCGGCTTTCAAAGAGATAGCCGAGCGAGCGGCCAATTATTTGAATATCCGGCCCGAAGATAGCGTGCAAGCGGCGCCGGAAACTGCTGCGGCGGAAGACGCTCGGGTAGTTAGAACTGCTGCTGCCGCGCGGTCGCAATAAACCCAAAAACCATGAAAGGCAACCATGAATTCAATGCCACTGATATCGCACCGCCTGTTTGTGGCGGCGATCGGAAGCGAGGGCAACAGCCCCGACAAGTCAGCGCAAAGCGAAGTCGGCAGTACGCGGGTAACCGGCCTGGCAACGGCCATACCAATGGAGTTGGTCGAAGGAGCGCGGAACGAAAAAAGGCGTCCTACCGCAGTTACGCGGGACCAGGCGCGACCCTAAGACATAACGGAGTTCTGGGCGGCAGTTTTTTGAGCCCAGGCCCGAGCAATGAAGGAAACTTCAGTGAAGCGATGGATCCGCGACCTCTGAAATACATAGCAGCGGCTTGTGCCGGGGAGCAGTTGAACGGCTCCCCGGATGAGTTGGTTCAACGCGTATGCACGGACTCGCGAAGGATCCAGCAAGGGGACTTATTCATTGCGTTACCCGGGGAGAAGTTTGACGGGCACAATTTTGTCGAAGAAGTGATTCGCAAGGGCGCGCTGGGGGTGCTGGTGCGACGCGACCGAGCGCCACTATCTGCGAACGGATGCGCAGTGATCGCGGTTCAAGATACGAAATTGGCCTTGGGGCAATTCGCGGCGCGTTATCGGCAGGATTTTGCGCTGCCAATTGTTGCCATTGGCGGCTCGAATGGTAAGACGACTACGAAAGAATTGGTTGCATCAGTTTTGCGGCAACGCCTGCCGAGTGTCTGGAGCGAAGCCAGCTTCAACAACGACATCGGCGTGCCGCTCACGTTGTTGAAATTGGAAAAATGGCATGAAGCCGCGGTGCTGGAAGTGGGGACGAATCACCCCGGAGAACTGGCGCCGTTGGTCAGGATGATTCAACCGAATTATGGCGTGATCACCAGCGTTGGCCGCGAACATTTGGAATTTTTTGGAGATGTGGATGGAGTAGCGCAGGAGGAAGGGACATTGGCTGAACTTTTACCGGCGGCTGGGAAGTTATTCATTAGCGGAGATAGCCCATGGACGCGGCGGATTATCGAGAGGACTCGAGCAGCAGTTGTGAGAGTTGGATTTTCGGATGCCAATGATTGGCGGGTGCAGTCGCCAAAAGTCGATGAGGGCGGAACGACATTCTGGATGCAAGCGCCGAAGGTAGATTTCTCGGGTGAATATCGAATTAATTTGTTGGGACGGCACCAGGTACTGAATGCTGCTTATGCGATTGCACTCGGGGCGGAAATGGGCTTGAGCCAGGCAGAAATTGAACGCGGTCTGCTCGAATGCAAGCCAGCAAAATTGCGCATGCAAATGTGGGAGCTGAATGGTGTTCGGGTTCTGGATGATTGTTACAACGCCAATGCAGATTCAATGATTGCCGCATTGCAAACTCTTCAGGAGTTGCCGTGCAAAGGCCGACGCGTTGCAGTTCTCGGTGATATGGCAGAGCAGGGTGCTCACAGCGAAGCCGCACATGACGAAGTAGGGCGGAGAGCGGCGGAGTTGGGGATCGGGCAGTTGTTCGCGGTGGGCAAGATGGCGCCAGTTGTCGCGCGCGCGGCGAAGGATGCGGGGCTGACTCGAGTGATGGAATTTTCGGACGTGGATACGGCGGCGGGGGCCGTGAAGAGTTTTATGAAGAATGGAGATCTGATCCTGTTGAAGGCCTCGAGGTCGATGCGATTGGAAAGAATTTCGGAGGCGTTGAGACGCTAAATTGGTGAAGCCGGAAGAACGGAACAAAACGTAACTTATAAGGCGTGAGAGAAAACGCGAACTGACTCGAATCTGATGAAAGTAAGACGGAACTGATGTTTTTTTATATAAGCCAATGGTTGCTGGAGAAATCGGCGGGCACAGAATGGGCGGATCGACTCTCGGCACTGCGGGTTTTTAAATACATCACTTTTCGTTGCGCGGGCGCGGCAGTAACGGCCCTGGTATTGAGCTGGTGGCTCGGGCCAAAAGTAATTCTATGGTTGAAGCGATTAAAATTTGGGCAGGAGTACGCCGACAAGGCGGAAGCGGGCGGCAATTTGGTCGCACGGCTCCTAAGCAAAAAGGGGACGCCGACCATGGGCGGAATTTTAATTGTCCTCACGCTCAACTTTTCAACGCTCTTGTGGGCGCAGGTAAACACGCTGGTGCAACTGACGCAGCTTTCAGTGGTGGTCCTTACAGGGCTCGGATTTTACGACGATTACGCCAAGATCATTCAGCAAAGCAGCGGGGGCACACGTTCGATTGTGAAGCTGGCGGTCCAGGGAGCGATCGCCCTATTCATTGGGCTCTATCTCTGGAGAAATGCCTCCACGAGCAAGCTGATCACTGACATCATGGTACCCTTTTACAAATATCCGGTGTTAACCGGGGCGGCAGTCATTGGCCTGATTCTGACGATGCTGGTCATCGTCGGCTTTTCGAATGCCGTTAATTTGACTGACGGTCTCGATGGCCTGGCGATTGGGTGCACTTTGATTGTTGCGATGGTGTTCGTCGTGCTGACGTATCTGGCTGGAAATGCGAAGGCAGCAGACTATCTGCAAATTCCACATGTCCCAGGCGCGGGAGAGTTGACGGTGTTTTGCACAGCGATGGTCGGCGCGGGCTTGGGTTTTCTTTGGTTTAACTGCCATCCAGCACAAATGTTTATGGGTGATACAGGATCGCTGGCTCTCGGCGGCGCGTTGGGAATTATTGCGGTATTGATCCATCAGCCTTTAGTTTTAGTAATAGCGGGTGGAGTATTTGTAATGGAGGCGGCCTCAGTTGTCCTGCAGACAAGTTGGTTCAAATATACCAAGCGGCGTTATGGTACGGGCCGGCGAATTTTTCTCATGGCTCCGATCCACCATCATTTCGAGAAGAAAGGCTGGTACGAATCTCAAGTCGTGATGAGATTTTACATCTTATGTGTGCTATTCGCGGTCGTTGCATTGAGCACACTAAAAATCAGATGACGTGAAAATTATGATACCCAGAACTGAATACGGATCGGTTACGGAAGAGGAAATGCTCGATTTGACGAATAAAGAAGTATTGGTGATCGGCCTTGGAGGCCGCGGGCTGGCAGCATGTGAATTGTTGCGGCGCAATGGCGCGCGTGTCACAGGCGTCGATAGCGCCGACAATTCGACTCTGCGGGACGACGCTGAGAAGTTGCGGCCGCTTGGGGTGGAAGTGGAATTGGGGATATCGGCGCTGCCCAAGCGAGACTTCCGGTTGGCGGTGGTGAGCCCTGCATTGCAAACGAATTTGCAATTGGTGCGAGCGGTTGAACAAAGCCGCGTGCCGATGATCAGCGAATTGGAGCTTGGGTATCAACAGGCGAGGTGCTTGAGCATCGCAATTGCGGGAACGAATGGGAAGGGGACGACGGCGGAATTAGTCGAGCGAGTGTTGACGAATAATCACCGCAAAACGGTTTTGTCCGGCGACCGCGGGCGACCCGTTTGCTCGATTGTCGAGCAGACACGGGAACTGGATTATTTGATTCTGCAGGTCAATTCGTTTCAGCTCGAGTTGACGGAATTCTTCAGGCCGGCCGTTGCCGTGTTGATGAATCTCGCGCCGGATCATTTGGATCGATACGGAAAATCTGAGGAGTATGTCCGGGCAACAGCACGGCTTTTTCGAAACCAGCAGCCTTTTGATTGGGCCATCATCCAAAGCGAGGCGCTGGCGCGTTTAAAAAAACTGAATCTGCCAGTCCCGAGCAAGACGATCACTTTCAGCGCGCAGGATCAAGGCGCGGATATTTATCTCGATCGCGGATTATTGATCAGCCGTTTGGCAAATTGGCCGGGTCCGCTGCTCGATATGGATCATTGCCGAATTCAGGGGCCGCACAACGCGGAAAATTTGATGGCAGCACTGGCGGTCGGGCATGTGTTGCGTTTGCCGCTCGAGACGATGATCGAGCCGTTCAAAACTTACAGTGCTGGTCCGCATCGGTTTGAGTTGGTGGCGGAAATTGACGGAGTCCAATTCATTAACGATGCAAAAGCGACAAATGTCGAAGCGTTGCACAAAGCATTGCTGGCGACGCGGCAACAGGCGGGAGGCGCACCAAATGTTTGGTTGATTGCCGACGGCCAGGATAAGGGATTGGAGTTCCACGATGTTGGGCCGCTGCTCTCGAAACGGGTGAAGGGAGCGTTTCTAATCGACGCGGCGAGTGAAAAAATTAGATCGGCCTGGAGCCTTTTTACCTCTTGCAAGATTTGCGGTTCACTGATAGAAGCTGTTACTGAAGCGGCGAAGAACGCGAGCTCGGGCGATGTAGTTTTATTTTCACCGGCCTGTTCGAGCTTGGATCAATTTAAAAATTATCAACAACGCGGCGAAGAGTTTTGCAGAATAGTGAAATCAATTAGTAGGGGTGCCAATGGCATGGCACACAACGAATAGAGCAGAAAAGCGGAAAGACAGAATGATGCAGAAAGCAACGTGGAAAACGGCCGCTGAGAATAGCCGGATCGAGCAGTTTCCGCGATCTGCTGCGCACGCCTTCCACGGCGTGTCGCTGCGAACGAATAATGAAAAAAATTTAGAAAATTTGCCTCGGGTTTTTTTGAGGAAAAACCCCGGGGCGAGTTCCCCAAAACCAAACCAACCAAAGAATAGAAAGGACGCTTAGGCGGCCATCAGATCATGAATAATCAAAGTCCATTAGTACCACAGGGTTCGATGCTCGAACAAAATAACAAGAACAAAGGTCGCGCTCGTGTGAAAATCGCAGTCTTCTTCGTGCTGACCATCCACGCTGTGGGCTTGCTCGCATTGCTGATGCAAGGATGCAAAGGCGAGAAAGACAACGCCTCGAATCAGACGGAGACGAATAACGCATATGCAACCACGACGCAGGAGTTTCAGCCGACGAATCCAGTCGTGACAACGGACACGAATCCGCCGGTGACTCCATCAGTGACGATGCAGCAGCCAGCATCCACACCTGCGACGCCGAATCCAATGATCGAAAATACCGGCGCAGCGACTGACTATGTTGTAGCCAAGGGCGATACTTTAGCCACGATTGCGAAAAGCAAGAAAGTAACAGTTAAGGCGTTGACCGAAGCGAATCCAGGCGTCGAACCTACCAAATTACAGATTGGCCAGAAACTGCACATTCCTCCACCGACTGCGCCAACGGTTGCTACGCAAGGGAGCAACGGAGCACCGGCAGCTGATGCCGCGACGGGTGATCCGCTTTACACGGTAAAGTCGGGAGATACGCTGATCCGTATTGCGCAGGATCACAAAACATCGGTTCGCGCAATTCGCACAGCGAACAACTTGAAGACCGACAGCATCAAAGTTGGCCAAAAGTTGAAGATCCCCGTGAAGATGGCCGATACCGGGGCAGCGGCTCCTGGTCCGATGGCGTCGAACACGCTTTCGCACTAATGCATTTCCGGCGCAGGCAGACCTCAAGCCGAGCGCCGGCGCGGCCAGATGAAAGCAGCCGTCACCATGCTGGTTTTTTGCGTCGCTGCCCTGCTGGCGCTGGGCATGGTGATGTTATACAGCTCGAGCATGGCGCAGGCCGGAGCGCGTTATCTGCTAATGCAGTTGGTTTGGTGCGTAGCCGGCCTTGGGCTGTGTCTGGCCGCGACTTTAATTGATTACCGCTGGTTGAAGAAATTCGCATGGCCACTATTTGCCGTGGCAGTAGTGCTTCTGGTGGCCGTGCTGATACCACCAATCGGACTGAAGGTGAATGGGGCGCGGCGGTGGTTACATGCAGGTAGTGCGCGATTTCAAGCGTCTGAATTGGCGAAACTGGCATTGATCATCGCGCTGGCCTGGTACGGGGAACACTACCAGCGCCAGATGCCGACGTGGAAACGTGGCATCATGATTCCCGGTGCCTTTATTGCGCTGATTCTTGGATTGGTGTTCATCGAGCCAGATCGGGGCACGACCATTCTTTTGGGAAGCGTCAGTGCATTGATGCTGATTATTGCCGGCGTGCGTTGGACATACATTGTCCCGCCAGTGGTTGTGGCGCTGGCGGGATTGGGTATTTCACTAGCCCGGGACCCGATGCGGGCGAGGCGAATCTTTAGCTGGTTGGATTTGGAAGCGCATAAATCGGGCGTCGGGTATCAGGCTTATCAGGCGATGATTGCTTTGGGGGCTGGTGGATTGACAGGACTGGGGCTGGGCAATGGACGTCAGAAGATGGGATTTGTACCGGAGAACCATACGGATTTCATCTTTTCGATCATCGGCGAAGAGCTGGGACTGATCACGACATTGCTCGTCGTGATTGCGTTTATTGGTGTGGTCATCTGCGGAATCTATATTGCGCTCCACGCCCGAGATACATTTGGGATGTTGCTCGGTTGCGGCATCACTTTTCTGATCGGCCTGCAGGCTTTCATCAATATTGGGGTTGTTACGAGTGCACTTCCGAATAAGGGATTGCCGCTCCCGTTTATCAGCTATGGCGGATCGAATTTGCTGATGATGCTGGTAGCGGTAGGAATTCTGTTAAGTATCGCCCGGCATGCGAAGAGCGGTGAAGGGCAAGTTCCGGTGGCGCAACGCTCAGACGAATAGAAATGAAATTCGAAATTCGAATGAAACTCGAAAACCAACTCGCAAAGAAGAAAGCGTATTGTCGCTCGCGGCGGGTTTCGGTCGAACGATCAAAACGACAAAAGCGTCGTGGTGTTGCGATCGGTGCACGCGATCGACAGAAGAAAGCCATACTTGAGGTATTGAAAAATTGGGCGGCAGGCGAGTTGTCGCGAAATACGCCCGAACTAGAGTGAAAGTCCAAAAACCAAATGAAATCTCGAACACGTCGATTCCATGGTGCGGAAAATCGCAGTCAAGCGGTGATGCGGTCGGCATCAACAGCGTGTGGCGATTGTGCGACGATGAGGATGGAACGGTGGCTGGAACATCAAAAGAAGGTGACTCTGGCGATTGTGAGATTGTGCGCCGGATATTCGCCGCGAACGAAACGCCGGAATTGAGTGAAAATGTGGTGCGTTGAAACAGAATGACAAGATCCGATTATTCAATTGCAATCGCGTGCGGAGGCACGGGAGGTCATCTATTTCCCGGGCTGTCCGTGGCTGAAAAGCTGTTGCATCGCAAATGCGCAGTGACGTTGATGATTTCGCCAAAGGAAGTGGATCAGGAGGCGGTAAAGTCGGCGTCGGGAATGGAGATTGTGACGTTGCCCGCGATTGGTTTGCAGCGAGGGAGCGAATTTGCGTTTCTCAAGGGATTTAAAAAATCATACGGCGCGTCAAGGAGATTATTTAAGACTAGCCTACCTGATGCAGTTTTGGCAATGGGTGGATTCACGAGCGCCCCGCCCATTCTGGCGGGAAAGCGGCTCGGCGCACAAACCTTCCTGCACGAATCGAACACGATCCCTGGCCGGGCGAATCGATGGCTGTCATGGGTCGTCAACAGGGCATTTGTTGGATTTGAATCGGCCGCTGGGCGGCTGAACAATCGAAAGATTACGATAACGGGAACGCCTGTGAGGGCGTCCTTCCGGCCGCGCGATGCGGCTGGTTGCCGCGCCGAATTGGGGTTTGATCCGCACCGTCCACTTTTATTGGTGATGGGCGGGAGCCAGGGAGCAAGCGGAATCAATGATTTGGTCATCAAGTCTTTGCCGACACTGGCAAAACTTGCGCCGAATTTGCAGTGGCTTCATCTGGCGGGTCCAAAGGATTCGGAAAAAGTGAAGCAGGCATATTCGGCGCTCAAGCTAAAGGCAATGGTGCATCCGTTTTTCTCGAGAATGGAATTGGCGCTTGGGGCGGCGACTGCGGCAATCAGCCGCGCGGGGGCGTCTTCGCTGGCCGAGTTGGTAACAATGCGCGTGCCGGCTGTGTTGGTGCCGTATCCCGCGGCGACGGACAATCATCAGTCGCACAATGCACGAGCTTTCGCGGCGACAGGCGCTGCGCAGATAGTCGAGCAAATAGGGGCGACCGCCGAGGCAATGGCAGAACGGATTATCGGCATTGTGAACTGCCCAACGACACGGCAGAAAATGCAGAATGGGCTGGCTCAATGGCAATCGCCGCGCGCGGCAGAAGAAATTGCGGATGCGATGCTGGAGGCAGTGCGGGCGCGACGCAAGGCTGCGAGATTAGATAAGTTAAAGGACTTTCATGAGTTAAATGAGATAGCAAAGGAACAACCAGAAGAGACGATTGTGGGACACGCGTGATTTTAGGCCGCAGCCGAAGGAAATGCTATGATGCAGGCAACATCCATAGACCGAATGAGTGGCAATTTGAGCCACGAAGCGCATGAATTGGCGCGGTGCGTCTCGGAAGCGACGGTGATTCGGTGCAACGAGCCATTGGCTAAACGGACGACACTGCGCGTTGGTGGACCTGCGGATATCTACGTCGAACCGGTCAGCGATGAGGACCTGGCGTCAGTGATGAGATTTTGCGCGGACCACAGGTTGGCATTTTTCGTTTTGGGGCGCGGCTCGAATTTGTTAATCAAGGACGGGGGATTCCGCGGCATTGTCCTGAGTCTTGCGCAGCCTCATTTCAGTCGGATCGAAATAGTCGGTGAACGGATGCGTTGCGGCGCTGGAGCACGGCTCAAAGCGGTGGCGATTGAAGCGAAACGGGGCGATCTGGCGGGCGTCGAGTTTTTGGAAGGCATTCCGGGAAGTCTCGGTGGGGCCTTGCGGATGAACGCTGGGGCGATGGGCGGGGCAATGTTCGACGCGGTGGAGTCAGTGCGAATGATGGATTACGCAGGAAACATTCAGGAACGTCAGGCGAGAGAATTGCCGGCGGAATATCGAAGCTGTCCGGCATTCAAATCGCATATTGCGGTGTCAGCGACACTGAGGGTCAATCCAGGCGTGCGCGAAGCAATCGAGCAGCGGATGAATGAATGTAGCCGGAAGCGATGGCAATCGCAGCCCGCCGCGCCGAGTGCGGGCTGCATGTTTAAAAATCCGGCATCGATACCGGCCGGGAAATTGATCGATGAGCTTGGATTGAAAGGAACGCGGGTTGGCGGCGCGATCGTCTCTCTCGAGCACGGTAATTTTATAGTGAATACGGGTGGTGCGACGGCGCGAGATGTATTGGAATTGATTGGATTATTGAAAAGGCGCGCGCGGGACGAGCGCGGGATTGAGTTGCAAACGGAAGTGGAAATTATCGGCGAATGAATGTCTGAGAAGTTAAAGATAACGGTGATGTTGGGCGGCCCGAGTGCCGAGCGCGAAGTTTCGTTGAAGTCGGGCGATGGCGTTGCCAGGGCGTTGCGTTCGCTGGGACATGATGTAACAGAACTCGATCCGCAGAACGGTAGTTGGAAGCTGCCGCCAAAAACCGATGTGGTGTTTTTGGCCTTGCACGGGACTTACGGGGAGGATGGCACGGTGCAGGGTCAGTTGGACGAACAGCGGGTGGCTTACACGGGTTGTGACGCAGAAGCCAGCCGCATTGGGTTTGATAAATTTTTGACGAAGCAACGATGCATCGCGGCAGGGGTGCCGACCGCGCGATTTATGATAATTGACTCGGCATCTGCGAGTTGGCCGATGAGCTGGAATCCTCCAGTGGTTTTGAAACCGGCGCGGCAAGGGTCGAGTGTCGGGCTACAGTTTGTAGAAAAAGTAGCTGACTGGAGCAAGGCCCTTGCTGAAGCATTGCGTTACGACACGGAAGTGTTGATGGAAGAGAAGATTGTGGGCCGGGAATGCACGGTTGGAATTCTGGGCGAGAAGGCTTTGCCAATCGTCGAAGTCAGGCCCAAGAGCGGTGTCTATGATTATCAAAACAAATACATCACCGGGACGACCGAATATTTTTGTCCGGCAGAATTTGACGCACTGACGACGAAGCGGATACAGGAAGCCGGTCTTGGGGCATTCAGGGCAATCGGTGGACGCGATTATTCGAGAGTGGACGTGATGGTGCGGCCTGATGGCGAGCCTGTGGTGCTGGAAGTAAATACGTTGCCAGGAATGACTGAGAGCAGTCTGTTGCCGAAAGCGGCAGCGGCAGCGGGAATCAGCTATGCGGAGTTGTGTCAAAAGATGGTGGATTTGGCGCTTAACAGAAAACCCAGGCCAGTCAGCAATCACTAATCACTGATCAATCGATGTTTTGGAATCGAAAAGCAAAGAATCGGCGCTTGGGACGGGAATACGTCCTGGATGTCAAGTTGCGTTCGAGTCAGGTGCGGGCCGCGCGCACGCGAAAATTTGTGATCGTTGGGGCGGTGATTTTTACAATCGCAATGAGTGGATATTTGTTTTGGAGAATAGGCGGCTGGATGATGGACAGGTTGGTGTACGAGAATCAGGCTTTTTCAATCGGTGAAATTGATTTGCAAACCGATGGTGTGATTGCGACGGAGCAGTTGCGCCGGTGGGCTTGCGTGAAAAGGGGGCAGAATTTGTTGGCGCTCGATTTGGCACGGGTCAAACGGAATTTGGAGCTCGTGCCGTTCGTTCAATCGGTCTCGGTCGAGCGAATCTTGCCGCGGACGCTGCGAATTCGACTGTGCGAACGGGAACCGATTGCACAGGTGATGGTGTCGCGAGCGCACATTGGAGGGGGAATCGAACAATTGACCTATCATCTGGATAGCGATGGATGGGTAATGATCCCGTTGGATCCACGGCAACGGTCTGTGCCCCAAAATCAGATTCCAGAGCAATTACCGATGATCAGCGGGGTCAAGGAAGCCCAGGTTGGCCATCCGTTGGAATCGTCGCAGGCGAAAGCGGCGCTGCAATTGATCGACGCGTTTGATCGATCGCCGATGGCAGGCGTGACGGAGTTGAAAAAAATCGAAGTCGGTTCGGGGGACATTTTGGTAGTGACGACGGGGCAGGGCGGAGAAGTGACTTTTGGGTTGACGGATTTCGAGCAACAGCTGCGGCGTTGGCGTGAGATTTACGAAATGGGGCAGCGGTTGGGAAAAGCGGTCGCAACGCTGGACCTCGCTGTAAGCAATAATATTCCGGCGACCTGGATCGAGGCGAGTGTCGTTCCACCGTTGCCGCCGAAAGCACCAAAAGTTTTACGCAACAAAAGAAAGCATGTTTGATCCGTCTTCAATCATTGTTGGCCTTGAAATAGGCACCTCAAAGGTTTGTGCTGTGGTCGGCGAATTGAACGCCGAGAATGCGCTGAATATTGTCGGGCTGGGCCAGGCGCGATCGCGCGGAGTGCGGAAAGGGGAAATTGCCGATGCGCCGATGGCAGAAGAGGACGTGCGGAACGCAATCGTTGAGGCTGAGAAGATGGCGGATGTGGAAATCCGTAGCGTTTATCTGGGAGTGACCGGAGGACATTTGCGCGGCTTCAATAATCGTGGCGTGCATCCAGTGGTTTCGGCGGACCGCGAGATTTCAGAGGAGGACGTGCAGGATGTCATCAAGAATGCGAAGACAATTAACCTTCCAGCGCAAAATCACGTCATTCATGCGATTCGCCAGCATTTCCTGGTGGATGGACAGGACGGAATTACAAACCCGGTGGGGATGCTTGGGGCGCGTGTCGAGGTGGACGTGCACGTAGTGCACGGAAATCTCAATCGGTTGCAAAACGCGATTCGCTCGGTGAAAGGATTGCAACTGGAAGTGGATGATATTGTCTTCAGTGGGCTGGCGTCATCGCTGGCAATTTTGACGAATGAGCAGAAGGAGCTTGGGTCGTTGGTGATTGATATTGGCGGTGGCACGACGGAGTACGTCGTTTATACCAATGGAATTATCAAACATACGGGAGTGCTGGCAGTGGGAGGGGATCATGTTTCCAACGATTTGGCGTACGGATTGAAAGTGCCATTGAGCAGGGCAGAGCAACTCAAGATTGAGCATGGTTCGGCGTTGATGGATGATTCGGTGAAAGGTCAGAATCTTGCAATCACCAATGAGCTGGGACTGCCGCTGAAGGAGATCAATCTAGAGAATTTGCGACAGATTATGTCGTTGCGATTGGAGGAGATTTTCCAACTGATCGCGCACGATTTGGAACAGGCGGGGGCGATAGATTATTTGCGCTCGGGCGTCTTCCTGTGCGGCGGCGGGGCGCGGATCGCGGGTATCGCAAAGCTTGCCGAACAAGTGTTGCAAATGCCGGTTACCATTGGAAAAACTAATTCCATTAGTGGGTTGAAATCGGCATTGGACCAACCGGAGTTTGCGACGGCGATAGGATTGGTAAAATTTGGATCGTTTCAGCAACGCAAGCGCAGTGCGAAAGCCACTCTTACACAAGGAATCAAAAGCACCATCGGAAATTTCTTCAAACGATGAATCAGAATTCAGACGCGGAACCCATCCAACCCAACCAAGTTAGCGCCAATTGCGCTGCGACCGACGCGAGCCAACAAAAGACGGCCATCAAGGTATTTGGCATCGGCAACGCCGGAATCAGCATGATGCAGCGATTGGTCGATAGCGGTCTTCAAGGCGTTGAATTCGTTGCCGTGAACACGGACGCGGCGTCGTTGCTCGGATCGTCCGCGACGCAAAAAATTCATTTGGAAACGAAACTCATGCGTGGCATGGGGACCGGGGGTGACCCGGAGCGCGGACAAGCCGCAGCTGAGGAGGCTGCCGCCAAATTGAAAGAGATTTGCCAAGGTGCCGGAGTGGTTTTCATTATTGCCGGCTTAGGGGGTGGTGCGGGGACGGGCATCAGCGCCGTGCTGGCGCGAGCGGCGCGTGAATCCGGGGCCATCGCGCTGGGTTTTGTGACGACCCCGTTCGATTGTGAAGGGAGGCGCAGGCAAAACGCGGCGCAGGAAGGTGTGGAAGCTTTGAGAGAAGCAGCCGACGGTGTGATTTGCCTGCCAAATCAAAAGGTTTTCAAGTTGATCGATGAAAACACGAGCGTGGTCAGCACGTTCAAATTGATTGGTGATTTGCTGGCCGACGGAGTCAAAGGCGTCTGGCGATTGCTGGCGCATCCTGGATTGCTCGACGTTCATTTTGGGGATTTTTGCGCGATGATGCGGGACCGGCATATGGAGAGTTCGTTCGCGACTACGGAAGCGATTGGCGCGACGCGATCGCGCGAGGCGATGGACAAGTTGCTCGCGCATCCGATGCTGGATGGAGGACAGTTGCTGGCGGAGTCTGACGCGGTGTTGGTGAGTTTGATCGGGGGACCGGACTTGACGATGGTTGAGGTGAATCGAGTGATGGGAGAAATTCAAGGACGTTGTGACGGCGCGCATGTGATGATGGGCGCGGCAATTGACGAGAAATTTTGCGAACGTCTGGCGATTACGGTTATTGTGGCTCGGAAAGGCGAAGCGCCGCACGAAAATGCGCGCGTTCGAATGAAGCCGGAAGAATTGGAGACGCAATTACTGAGCCAGACTGCAACCACAAAGCCGAAGTCGCGATTGGTGCCGCCCGCGCCGGAATTGTCGCCCGATAAAGTCGAGCAACTGCTCACGCGACAACGAGCCGGAGGAACACGCGGGCGCAAAGCGAGTGCAAAAATGCGCCAAGGGCAACTTCCGCTGGAAATTATTTCAAAAGGACGTTTCGACAAAAGCGAGCCCACGATTCACATGGGAGAGGATCTGGATGTGCCGACGTATATCCGGCGGGGGATATCCTTGAATTAGCAGGGACTGTTGCGGAAATCCGAAATTCGAAATTCAAAATCCGAAACAAATTTGAATAACGAAATTCAATTTTCAATTACACTTCCATCAACATTCTTGTCGGGCTTTCAACCGTTTCCTTGATCCGCTTCAAACAGGAGACAGCCTCGCGGCCATCGACGAGGCGATGATCGTAAGTTAATGCGACATACATCATTGGGCGAATGACAACGTTTCCTTCTCGAGCGACAGGACGTTCCTGAATGGCGTGCATGCCAAGGACGCCGCTTTGCGGAGGATTCACGATGGGTGTCGAGAGCAGTGAGCCATAAACGCCGCCGTTGCTGATCGTAAAAGTGCCACCCTGGAGCTCATCGACCTTGAGCTTGTTCTCCTTCGCACGACGGGCGAAATCGGCGATGGCGACTTCAATTTCCGCAAAGCTCATTCGCTCGGCGTTGCGCAAGACTGGCACAACCAGCCCCTTTCCACCGCCAATGGCGACGCCAATATCATAATAGTTATGATAAACGATGTCAGTGCCACGGATTTCAGCGTTAACGGCAGGGAATTGTTTTAAGGCATCGATGGACGCTTTAATAAAGAAGGACATGAAGCCGAGCTTCACGTTGTACTTTTGTTGGAAAGCTTCGCCGTATTCTTTGCGCATGGATGTTACCGCGCTCATGTCGATTTCGTTAAACGTCGTCAGGAGCGCCGCAGCGTGTTGAGCTTGAACGAGCCGTTCAGCGACGGTTCGGCGCAAGCG
>Ga0068857_100002535_pt1 | contig 14952 bp, 10 predicted proteins | sample KBSCornC72_FD_66591 | JGI IMG/M metagenome (GOLD analysis project Ga0068857, IMG submission 66591) | Corn rhizosphere microbial communities from Kellogg Biological Station, Michigan, USA - KBS Corn C7-2 | ecosystem: Host-associated > Plants > Roots > Rhizosphere > Soil ...
TCGGACAAGTACATCGAAATCGGGTCCTTCACCTTCTCGCCGATTTTAAATGCGGGGAAGGGCGATACCGGCGCAACGATGGCGTCCACCTGCTCGAAGGCCTGCGCGAAATCGCGCGCGATCAGATGACGGACCTTCTGCGCCTTCAGATAGTACGCATCGTAGTAGCCCGCGCTCAGCACATAAGTTCCCAGCATGATGCGGCGCTTGCACTCGTCGCCGAAACCTTCTTCCCGGGTCATGCGATACATGTCGGATAGCGTGTTCGCCCCGGCTGAACGAGTTGTGTAGCGAACGCCGTCATAGCGCGCCAGGTTTGCACTGGCTTCCGCTGTCGCGATGATGTAGTACGCCGCGACTGCGTAGGGCGTGTGTGGAAGCCCGATGTCGCGCACTTCGCAGCCTAGCGTCTTGAGGACTTCGACGGCGGCCGTCACGCGATCGCCGGTCTCGCTCTCCAGGCCGTCAAAGTATTCGCGCGGCAGGCCGATTCTCAACCCTTCAATATTGCCGTCGAGCGCAGCCAAATAGTCCGGCACAGGCGCGAACGCCGAGGTCGCGTCCATTTCGTCGCGTCCTGCGATCGCCTGCAGCAGGCGAGCGGCATCGCGCGTGGTTTTGCCGAACGGCCCAATGTGATCGAGCGAACTCGCGAACGCCGTCAGCCCGTAGCGTGACACACGCCCATACGTCGGTGTCACGCCGCTGATCCCGCAGAACGACGCCGGCTGCCGGATCGAACCACCTGTGTCCGAGCCTAGAGACACCAGCGCGGTCTCCTGCGCCACTACCGCGGCCGAGCCGCCGCTCGATCCCCCTGGAACGCGATCCAGCGCCACCGGATTCCGCACCGGCCCGAACGCGGAATTCTCGTTCGACGATCCCATGGCGAACTCGTCGCAATTGGTCTTGCCCAGGATCACACCGCCGGCTTGCTCCAGGCGGATTACCGCCGTGGCATCGTACGGAGGAACATAATTCGCCAGCAGTTTCGAACCGCACGTCGTCCGCAACCCACGGGTCACGATCACGTCTTTTACCGCGACCGGCACACCCGCGAGCGCCCCGGGATCTTCGCCGCTCGCAATCTTCGCGTCCACGGCGCGCGCCGCACGGAGCGCCCGCTCGGGTGAGAGCGTCAAGTAGGCATTGGTCTTGGGATTCTCGGCTTCGGCATAAGCTAGCGACTGGCGGGCCAGTTCCTCCGCGCTGAACTTCTTTGCAAGCAAGCCGGCGCGGATTGACTCGATAGTGAGTCCGTTGAGTGGACTGCTCACCGCTCGATCACCCTCGGCACCTTATAATATCCGCCGCTGGCGACGGGCGCGTTGCCTACCGCCTCGGCATTCGAAAGCGAAGGACGCTCGCAATCCTCGCGCAGCGTGGCCGTCTCCTCCGCGTCAAACAATACCTGCGCCATCGGCTCGACGCCGGTGGTGTCCAACTCGTTCAGCTTGTCGATATGAGTCAGGATGCAGTCGAGATCCTGCGCCATATGCGCCACTTCGTCTTCGCGCAGCGCCAGGTTCGCCAGATCCGCCACGCGCCGCACTTCCTGCTCCGTAATTTTCACGCCATTTCCTTCTTCTTCGACTGTTGGTATAGCATTCCGAGCACCGGGTCGCGAATCCCTTCGATGGCCCCGGCAGGACGCGCCGTCTCCGCGCGTTGCGGAGCCAGCCGCCGCGGCATGGGCCGGAAATCGATTTCCGTCACCAGCACCTCTCCCACTTCCTTATGCAAATTCCGCAGTAAAAAGTGCCGCAGCGTGTTGAGTTGCCGCTGCCAGACGATGTCTTCCACTTCCACCACCAGCGTCCCGCGCACCAAACCGGTAGCGCGCGTCTTTAGAGCGATCTTCTTTCCCGCCGCCACCGGCCACGCCATGCGCACACGCGTTTCCGGATCGGTTAGGCCGGGCGATACTTTCATTTTTCCGATGAGACGGCCAGCGCGCTCCATGGTCTCCATTTATTCGGGGGGAATTCGATTTTAGCATGCCGGGAATGTTATACCTGACTCTTGCGTCAGCTTGTCTTAGCATCGCAATCGCCGCGCCGCAGCGAATTATTGGCGGTCGCCGGATTCCGCTTCTCCGTGCGCGTGAAACCGGTGGAAGAAGTGCGCCGAGCGGGCGAAAGCCCAGTCGATTATGCCAGGCGTCTGGCGCAGGCCAAAGCCGAAGCGGCCTGGGAAAGCGCCGACGAAATCGTTCTGGGCGCCGATACGGTCGTCGTCATCGATGAGCGGGTTCTCGAAAAACCGGCGGATGCCGCAGACGCCCGCGGCATGCTGCGCCTGCTTTCGGGCCGCGAACACGCCGTCATCACAGGTATCTGCCTGCTGCATCGCGACGGCATGATCGTCGATCACTCGGCCACGCAGGTGCGCTTCGCTCCCCTCACTGAATCCGAAATTGCGGCGTATGTTGCCAGCGCCGAACCCTTCGATAAGGCCGGCGCCTACGCTATTCAAGGACTGGCCTCCAAGTTCGTCGAGAGCGTTGACGGCTGCTACTTCAACGTAATGGGATTGCCGCTCTCACTGGTATACCACCACTGGAAGTCCCTAACTGCGGCCGAATAAACCCTTCCATTTGCGCATCACCAACTCAGCCAGGTTCCCGATGATGGCCAGCGCCAGCAACCCCGGCCATAGTTGCAGCGTGGATGCGAGCGTGCGCCCGCCCGCGTCGAACACGGCTTTGGGAGCCGGCTCGAAGCGCCCGCCCGTGAACTCGGCTACCTGTTTTAGTAAGGCTTGGTTTGAACCGTATTCAGTGAGTTCCACTTCCGGCCGGTACAGTCCGACTTCAGGGAACGCCGGAGTGTCCACCAAAGGCCGGACTCGGAACAACCCTTGGCGCGGGCCGATCTGCAGCCTGCCGCGATACACACCCGAGCCCACCTTGATCACGTCCATCTGTTTCTTGAATCCATCCGAGCCGATCACGTAAATCGCCGGAATCTCTTTCGGTTCATCCACGCCCACGCCCAGCCGGTAGTTTGCCACCAGATCCCCGTTGGCGCTGTCGTACTCGACGGTTGCTTCGCCCGCTTGCGTGTGCGGCAGCAAGTCGCGGCTCAGATTGGTCCAGAACTTGTCGAAGCCTTTCCAGTAAATCCAGCTCGCGGCCCAGCGCGCTTTCGCGTCCGATGTAAATACTGCGGAGCGCCCCAGTCCGTACTGCCAGCGCACCAGCAGGGGCTCGCGCTTATCGAAGCGCAGAATTGTTTCCGCGGTCGGCTTTGCCTCAAAGCGCACGTAACCCTTCAGCGGCGGAGCCGACTCGATACCCAGCCCGTCCAGGATCTCGGTCTGCATGGCCACCTGCGCGGACAGCGGCTTCTCCACTGCCGTAGTGCCGGTATGCTCCATCACATCGCGAAGCACGATCTGCTCGAGGCCGGCAGGGTCCTTGAGGAAATAGAATTTGCCGTCCGCGATATTCGCCACCATCTCCAGGTACTCGCGGTGGACGTCCGCGCCCAGCCCGATGGTGGAAATAGTCACCTGATGTTCCTTGGCCTCGCGGGCCAGCGCGTAGCTGTTGCCTTCCTCGGAAATTCCATCCGTCAGCAGCAGGATGTGGCGGTAAGTAGCTTCCACCGGCAGGACTTTCTGATAGGCCTCGGTAAGCGCGGGCGCAATTTGGGTGCCGCCATCGGCCGTGATGCCCGCGATTAAGGTATTGATCCCGCGCGGGTCGTCGGCTTTCCGGATCGGCACCACCCAGCGGAAGGAGTTGTCGAAAATCAACACTCCCACTTGGTCGATGGGGCGCAGATTGCTCACCAGACCGGTGGCCGCCGCGCGCGCCAGCTCCATCTTTGGCCCCTCCATTGAAGAGCTCTTGTCGAGGATCAGCACCACTACGGTTCCTTCCGCCGATTGCGGAGGCAGGAGTTTTGCGGGCAGCGCGCGATCCAGCGCGTCTTCAGTCTTCTTTTTCAGGTCGTAGACGTTGCGCTCGCCGCCGATCACCAGCAGACCGCCGCCCTGCTTGACGTACTTCTCCAGGTCCGCCTTGCGTGGCGCCGCAATCTTCTCCAGGTCCCAATTGTTCAGAACGATGAGTTGATAGTCGGTGAAGTTAGTTTTTTCTATGCCGTCGGTGCGTGTCACTTCGAACTGGGCAGCGGTCAAAGCCCCGGGCAGCGCATTGTCTATATTGGGCGGGTCGACCGATACATACAACGCCTTGGGACGGCGCAACATGACCGCCTGGTCCACATGCAATTCGCCCGCGCCGCTGGTGCGCACGGCGATCGAGAGATCCAGCGCGCCTGCCGTCTCGATGCTGGCTTGCATGCGAATGGGATTGACGCCCGCATTCAGCAACACCGATGTGACGCCGAGAGAGCGGCCCTCGGCTGATAGCTCCACTTCCGCCGGCGTCCTGCGCGGCGCCGAGACCGTCAGGTCGATCGCGAACGGTTCTCCGGTGAACGCGTTGACCGGCAGGCTTACGGATTCCAGACGCAGCGCGGGGCGGTCATGCCCCGCCATCGCAAAAGTGTCGATTGGGACTCCGGATTGGCGCGCCTGCCATGCGGCGCGCGCGATGCTGCCCTTGTTCTCCTTGCCGTCGGAAATCAGCGCCAGCCGCGGCAGCATTCCGGAGGGCAGGGAACTGACCGCTTCGCGGACCGCCGCTTCCAGATCCGTCGAACGCCCGTCGGAGCCCGAAGTCAGGCGCAGTTTCCAGGGCTTCTGGCCCTCCGTCAAATCCGCCAGGCGCGTCGAGCGCGCGAAGGGAACCACACGCAGCGCATTGCTGCCGCGCGCGTCATCCAGATCCGCTACTACTTTTGATGCCCGCTCCAGGTCACGCGGCGCTACGCTGGCCGACGTGTCCACCAACACGCCCACGGCTACTTTCGCGGTGGAGATGCTCAAGCGCGGCTGCGCCAATGCCAGCAAGATCAAAGTGAAGGCCGCGATTTTCAGCGCGAGGCCCAGTTTGCGCGGCGTGCGCCGGTATTCGAAATATCCCCAAGCAAGCGGAATCCAGGCGATCGCCAGTACCCATGCGCGGTCGAAAGTCATGACGCTTTCCTGCGGCGCAGGCGCTCCACCAGACTCAGTGACGCGGCCCGGGGTTTGAGGCGCACGATTTGTTTGCGGCCATAAAGCAGCCAGTCCGCGAGCAACCCGAATCCGCCCGCGAGCGCGAGCCAAGGCCACGGATTCGGGGCCGACGAAGATTCGGCCAGCCCGCGCCGCACGCCGCGCGCCACATCCGCCGGTGGACGCCAGGTGACGTCGCCGACATCCGGCAAAGTCAACGAGTAAACCGTTTCGCGATCCCCGGTGATCACGCGGACATTGCCCGCCGCACCCGCAAAGAATTGCAGACGACTGCCTTCGATAGTGAAGGGCAGCGGACGTTGATCATCGCTCAGAACTTTAACGCTCGCGGGGTTCACTCCTTTATCGAGCGTCACATTCACCGTGCCCACGGTTCCCGCCTGCACATCCGACCGCCGGAAAATATCGGGAGCCATCCAGCGCAGCAGATTCGCGATCAGAAGCGGCGTCGCCAGATCGTATTTCATGGTCGAACGAACCGGATCAAAGCCCAGCGCCGCCATTTTCACTACCCCCGGCCGCTCCACAATCACCGGCCCCTGTGCCGTCTCCGCCACTACCCGGTCCCCGGGCGCGAGGGTGAAGACTTCAGCAGATGCCAGTTCCACGCCCTTTGTATAGAGCCCCATACCGAGCGCCGTATCCTGATGCCAGCGATCCAATTTCACCCTGCTAGCGGTGGAACGGACCGCGAACGGCGACCCCGCCGGCGGCTCGATCCAAACCGACGCCACATTCGCAAGCGCGTTCTTGGGGGCGAAGCGGTCGAACACGATGATGTCCGCTGCGGCTTGCGGATCGTACTTCGCTGGCAGATCGAACGTAGCCTGGACCTGCACGTTGCCGGTCAGCAGCGGCTTCAACAGGTCCGGTTCGGGCGAGTACACCGCCACGCGCAGCGTCTTGCCGACGGGCACTTCGATCACCGCGGCATCATCCTGCGGAAACGCGTCGCCGCGGCCATTGGTCGAAGTAACCCGCGCTTCCAGAAAGCCGGCCGCCTTGGCGTGAAACAAGAACGTAGCCTGGGTTGTGGAGCCCGCCGCCAGAGTCATGGTTTTGCTGCCCGCCGCAACGCCGCCGAATCGCAGCAGCAGGGTAATTTCCCGGGGCAGCGATCCGTCATTGCGCAATTCGACGAATGCTTCCCAGGTGTCCGAGCCGGCTGCGATCCCGGCTGGGCTGCCCGCGATCATCCCTGCCGAAGTCCCCGCCGCCGTGGATGCCGCGCGCCGGACACTCAGTTTGCGCAAACCAACGTTTTCGCCGTTCGATGGAATTGAGATCACTCGCAAGTTGGGCGGAACTGCCAGTTCGGTGTCTTGCTTCGCGATCCGGCCGGCCCCTACGAACACGATCTCGCCGGCTTTCTGGGATTGCAGCCGCTGCGCTTGTTGCGCGAACTCCAGTGCTTGTTCCAGATTCAGTGCGGACGTGCTGGGCCGCGAGCGCCGGATCGCATCCGCGACTGAGTTCTTGTCGGAATCGAACTGAGTGACTGGCGTGGCCAGCGCGTCCGCGCGCACCAGCATCACGCGGTCGAGCAGCGGCAGAGACCTTACGTAGACCAGCGCCGCGTTCTTGGCCTGATCCAGCAGGATGCCTTGCCGCGCACGCGCGCCCATCCACGCCGAAGTGTCCAGCAGCAGCACGTGATCGCGCGCCGCGCCCAGATCGCCGATACGCGGGGCGGCAATCGCCAGCAGCAGCAATAACATGCTGAGCAACTGCAGCAGCATGCTCCAGGGCTGATGAATGCGCCGCTTGTGCTGCAGTTCTTCGGGCATCTTTCCCGCCGTCCAGAAACGCAGCGTGGCCACTACCTGGCGGCGCTTGGTCCGGTCGAGCAGATATAAAGCGACGATGCCAGCGGAGATGATCCCCGCCAGCCCCAGCAATTCCCCGAAACTGAGGTTCAGAAAATTCATGGCCTACGCAATCGCGCCGGCTCGCACAATCGGTCCAAAAATCGCTTCTTCGATGGGAATCGAAGTCGGTAATCCAACATACCGCCCTCCGTTGCGCAGCGCCACATTGCGGAGGTGCAGCGCATAGTCGTCGAAGGCCGCGGTGTAGGCCGCGCGCGCGCTATCGTCGAACGCCAATTGAACCCGGGTGCCGGTTTCGGCGTCTTCCAAATCCAATTCTCCGTCCCATGGCGGCTCCCGATCTTCATCCGCCCATAGGTGGATCAGGATCATCTCATGGCCGAAATCCGCAAGATATTGCAGGGGTTTTTCGCAGCCGCCGTCGTCCAGGAAATCCGAGATCACGATCACCAAACCGCGCTGCGGATAACGCGAAATGAAATCGCGGGTGACATCGATGAAATGCGTCGCGCCGCCGGGTTTTAATGCCTGCAGATAGTTTGCCACCGGCTGGAAACGCTGCCGCCCTCCGCCCAGCCGCAGCGGGTCTCCCAGCTTTTCCGCGAAGGGCTGCAGGTAGATAGAGTCCAGTCGGACCAGCGACACGTAGCACAGCGCCGCCGCGAGTTTTCGCCCGTAATCGAATTTGGAAAGAGCGCCCTTGCCGCCGGCGGCGTCGATCGCGCCTCCCGTCAACATCGACTTACTGACGTCCACCAGCACCCGCACCGGAATCCGCGGCTCCAATTGGAACATCTTGAGGAACATCTTTTCCAGGCGCAGATAGGCCCGCCAGTTCACCGCACGCAGATCGTCGCCGTCATAAAACTGGCGGTGATCCAGAAACTCCTGGCCGGCGCCTGCGAAGCGCGAAGTGTTATGGCCGCCCACCGCGCCGGGCAAGGATTTTTGCCACTGGATCGCAAGGCGCTCCAGTTTTTCCAGCAGAGGAGTGTCGATCAGCGGCCCGTTTTCCGGCACTTCTTATACCTTGGCGCCCGCCTGCGCTGCCATTACGCTGGGAATGATCTTGTCCAGGATGGTCTCCGTGGTTTGTCCTTCGGCGTGCGCGTCGAAATTCAAAATGATGCGATGCCGAAGCACCGCGGCCGCCACGGTCTGCACGTCTTCGATCGACAAATGCAGCCGCCCGCGCATTAAGGCCAGCACCTGCCCGCACTCCACCAGCGCTTGCGCCCCGCGCGGCGAACTGCCGAAGCGGATGAATTTCTTTGAGAGCGCGTGCGATTCGGCGGTATCAGGCTGCGTCGCCATTACCAGGTCTATGGCATAACTCTGCACGTGCGGAGCTACCAGAACGTGGCGGCACACGCGGCGCAGCTCCATGATTTCTTCGCGATTCAAAATTGTCCGCAGTTCCGCTTCTTCCTTCTGCGTGGTGCGCGTGACGATGGTGCTCAAGTCCTCGCGCGAGGGATAGCGCACCAGGATCTTCATCAGGAACCGATCCAGTTGCGCTTCAGGTAATGGATAGGTGCCCTCCATCTCGATGGGATTCTGAGTTGCCATCACCAGAAACGGCGGTTCCAGTTCGTGGGTGGTGGTGCCGCTGGTGACGGTGTGCTCCTGCATGGCTTCGAGCAACGCCGATTGCGTCTTGGGCGTCGCGCGATTGATTTCGTCGGCCAGCACCAGGTGCGCGAAAATGGGGCCAGGCTGGAAGCGCAGGGCCTTGGCGCCGCCTTCGGTGTCGATAATCATGCTGCCCACGATATCGCCGGGCATCAGATCGGGGGTGAACTGAATGCGCGAATACTTCAGATGCAGCACGCGCGAAAGGGTGCGCAGCAGGGTGGTCTTGCCCAGCCCCGGCACGCCCTCCAGCAGAACGTGTCCTCCCGCCAGCAGGCAGATGAGCACGCCATCCACCACTTCCTGCTGGCCAACGATCACCTTCCCAATTTCCTCGCGCACCCGATTCAATTGTTGGGTGGCGAGTTCAAGAGCCGCATCCGTTTGCACGCAATATATGATAGCGCAGCGACGCTGAAAGTCCTGCTCTGCCAAATGGCTCGACCTGGAGGCGCGGCTTGGGCCGATCATACCGGGGGAGCGACAGGGTACAGGCAGCCGGAGGAGAGAGTACAAAACCACTGCGTGGGGGATTCGAGCGATATCTAGGCCTGTGGGTTAGGCTTTGCATAATCGCCGGAATTGCTTTCTGCGAATTATTAACTGTGCGATTGACAGTCTCCGGCGGCTCTTCGTCGGGGCCAATTGCCGGCCATCCGGTTGTTGTCCACGCGGAGACAATAGCGCCATCCGCAAACTCCCAAACGCGCCCGGACCCTGCCAAACGGCAAGGTCGAACAGAAGTTCGCGGACGCATAATAGTATAGGAATGCGGGCCTTCGTTCGCCCCCGCTGAAATAGACCTATGTGGATTGTCCGGCTCGCGCTCCGCCGCCCGTATACCTTTGTGGTCATGGCTGTGCTCATCGCCATCCTCGGCGGGGCTGCCATCGTCACCATGCCGGTCGATATATTCCCTTATATCGACATTCCCATCGTCAGCGTGGTGTTGACATACACCGGGCTTCAGCCAGACGAAATGGAGAAGCGTGTGGTGACCAACTTCGAGCGCATGCTGACCTCCAATGTTAACGATATTGAGCACATAGAGTCACAGTCCTATAGCGGCATCGCCGTCATCAGAGTTTACTTCCATCCCAACGTCCAGGTCGACATGGCAGTGGCGCAAACCACCGCAACCATGCAAATCGCCACCCGCCAGATGCCGCCCGGAATGCAGCCGGGCAATGTTCTTAAGTTTGACGCCGCCAGCGTGCCCATTCTGCAATTGGGCCTTTCGAGCAAGACTCTGGCCGAGCAGGAACTTTTCGATCTGGGCAACAACTTCATCCGCACGCCTCTCGCAACCGTGCAGGGCGCCTCGGTTTCGTATCCTTTCGGCGGCAAAGCGCGGGCCGTCATGGTGGATCTCAACCTGGATGAGCTGTACGCCAAGCAACTGGCGCCAATCGATGTTTCAAATGCCCTGAATTTGCAGAATCTGATCCTCCCGGCCGGCACCGCAAAACTTGCCGGCACCGAGTATCAGATCAAGGTCAATAGCAGTCCGCTGGCGATTGCGGATTTCAATAACATTCCCATCAAGACCGTGAACGGAGCTACTGTCTTCATGAAGGACGTGGCGCAAGTCCGTGACGGCTTTTCGGTGCAGCAGAATATTGTGCGGACCAACGGCAAGCGCGGCGTTCTGATGACCATTACCCGCAACGGCAAGGCGTCCACCCTCGACATTGTCGCTAACGTAAAGGCGGCGCTCCCGCGGATTCTCGCCACGGTGACGCCGGAACTGAAAGTCCTGACGCTGGGCGATCAATCGATATTCGTGCGTGCGTCGATCACCGGCGTGGTGCGGGAGGCGTTGATTGCCGCGGCCCTCACCGGCATCATGATCCTGTTGTTTTTGGGAAGTTGGCGCAGCACGTTGATCGTCTGTATTTCGATACCGCTTTCCATCCTCGCCTCGCTTTGTGTGTTGAGCCTTTTCGGGCAAACCATCAACGTCATGACGCTGGGAGGGTTGGCTCTCGCCGTCGGCATATTGGTCGACGACGCCACCGTTGCGATCGAGAACACGCATCGCAATATCGGAATGCGCAAGCCCTTGGTGCGAGCCGTGATCGATGGCGCGGCGCAGATTGCAATTCCGACGTTCGTTTCGACCCTCGCGATCTGTATCGTGTTCGTTCCCGTACTGCTGCTTACCGGCACAGCCAGGTACTTATTCACGCCCATGGCGATGGCGGTGGTGTTCGCCATGCTTGCTTCGTACCTGCTCTCGCGCACCCTGGTTCCCACCATGGCGCACTATTTGCTTCGCGCCGAAATGTCAATGTATCAGCTCGGCATTGATGGCGAGGGGGCCGGAGGCAAGGGCCTCTTCTGGAACGTTCACCATTGGTTCAACGGGCTGTTTGAGCGGCTGCGCTTCCGATATATCGGATTGCTGGATTGGTCGCTACGGCATCGGGGGCGTGTTCTCGCTGCATTCGGCGTGGTTTTCGCCGTTTCGATGGGACTAGTTTGGCTGGTGGGCGAGGATTTCTTCCCGTCGGTCGATTCCGGCCAGATGCGTCTGCACGCGCGGGCTCCGGCCGGCACGCGCCTGGAAGAAACGGAAGCGCGCTTTTCGCAAATCGATCGCGAAATTCGCCAGCAGATTTCGCCCAATGAGATCGATACCATCATCGACAATATCGGGATCCCTAACAGCTACACCAGCTTGGCCCAAGGCGATATTCCGACCATATCCGCCGCCGATGGCGAGATCCTGATCTCATTAACCAAGGAAAAGCACGGTTCCACGCGGGATTATGAAGTGCTGCTACGGAAGCGCCTCAATGAAAAGTTCCCCGACACGACCTTCTTCTTCCAGCCAGCCAACATCACCAATCAGATTTTGAACTTCGGACTGCCGGCGCCGATAGATCTGCAGGTGGTGGGCCGGGACGCGGCCGCCGGTTATAAGATTGCCCTGGGGCTTGCCAGCAGGATCGCGCGAATTCCGGGCGCGGTCGACGTGCACGTGCATCAGGTCGTCGATCAGCCCGATATACGGATGAACGTGGACCGGGTGAAAGCCGGACAGTTAGGCTTGACCGAGCGGGACGTCAGCGGAAATATGCTCATCTCGCTCAGCGGCAGCGCCACGGTTGCACCGAATTTCTGGGTGAACTGGGCCAATGGAGTCAATTACTACGTTGCGGTGCAGACGCCCCAATACAAAGTGAATAGCTTGGACGCCCTGCTGCGGACGCCGGTAACGCCGGGAAACATCGCCGTAAATTCCACCACGGCCGGATCGCAGGCCGGCACGGCGCGGGCCGGGAACAGTTCGGTGGGCACGTCTCCCAGCGGCGCGTCGCTGGCGTACGGAAACCCCGGAGCCATCGCGGGCAACACGCAGCTTCTCTCCAACCTGGTTACTTTCACCCGCGGCGTCAGCCCGGTGATCGTCAATCACTATAATGTTTGGCCGGTATTCGACGTGTATGCCAATGTGGACCGTCGCGATTTGGGCGGAGTCGGCGCCGAAGTGCAGAAAATCGTCGACCAAGAACGGGCTCATCTGCCGCGTGGCACCACGCTCGACATGCGTGGCCAGTACGAGACCATGCAATCGTCCTTCTTCCGCCTGGGCCTGGGAATGCTGGTCGCGGTGGTGCTGGTGTATCTGCTGATGTCGGTGAACTTCCAGTCGTGGCTGGATCCTTTCATCATTTTGACGGCCTTGCCGGGCGCAATGGCGGGCATTCTATGGATGCTATTCGTTACCGGAACGACGCTTAATGTTCCCTCGCTGATGGGCGCGATCATGTGTATCGGCGTCGCCACCGCCAACAGTATCCTGATGGTCACGTTCGCCAACGACGAGCGGGCGCTGGTGCCTTCGGCACAGGAAGCCATGCTTTCGGCCGGCTATGCCCGCGTGCGGCCAGTGCTGATGACGGCCACCGCCATGATGCTGGGCATGCTCCCCATGGCGCTGGGCTTGGGAGAAGGCGGAGAGCAGAATGCCCCCCTGGGACGCGCGGTGATCGGCGGACTATTGTTCGCCACCGTAACTACCCTTTTTGTGGTCCCGATCATTTATAGTTATCTGCGCACGAAGCCTCCGGTGGATCATGAGCGCCGGCTAGAAGAAGAGGAGCGGAACGACTCCATCGATTCCGAGTGGAATTCGACGAAACCGTACTTAAGCATCTGATGCGATATACCGAGCCAAATCAGCCCGAAGAAATTACCGCGCCCGGAAGCGCGGAAGAACAACTGCGTCGGGAAGTAGAAGACCTGAAGCGGCAGCTCCGCGAGCAGAAGGGCCCCACTCACAACGCGGCGCATGCGTCCGCGAAGCCCTGGAATCCTTCCGCCGTCACGATCTGGTCGCTGTTCCTGGGAGTGATCATCCTCATCGTGGTGGCGTTTTTCGCGGGCTACATCCCGCTGCAGAAGCGCAATGCGGTGATCAACTCGCAGGCGCAGGAATACGATCAGGCTCTGCCGCGCGTCGAGGTCATCGAAGTCGGGGCCTCGTCGAAAGTCAGTGAATTGCAACTGCCGGGGAACATCGAGGCCGTGACCGAGGCTCCCATTCTGGCGCGTGCCGACGGCTACATCCGCCGCCGCTTAGTGGACATCGGTGATCGGGTGGCAGCCGGCCAGCCCTTGGCCGAAATCGAAGCGCCCGAGCTCGACCAGCAGGTGCTGCAAGCCAAGGCCAATGTGCAGCAGGCCCAGGCGGCGCTGGATCAGGCCCTCGCCAATGAGCAGCAGGGCAAGTCCAATCTGGAGTTGGCCCGGGTCACCGCGCAACGCTGGGGGAGCCTGGTGGCGGCGGGCGTGGTCTCCAAGCAGGATAACGATCAGTACCAGGCCCAGTATCAATCCCAGATCGCCGGCGTGAATGCGCTGGAGAAAGCCATTCTGGCGCAGCGGGCCAACATCGCGGCCGCCGAAGCCAATCTGGCGCGCCTGAATGAAATGCAGGGCTACCGTATCGTGAAGGCGCCTTTCGCGGGAGTGATCACCTTGCGCAATGTGGATGTCGGCGCGCTGGTCACCACCGGCAGCACCATGCTCTATCGCATCGCGCAGACCGGCACCCTGCGCACCTATGTCAACGTGCCGCAGACCAACGCGAGTTCCGTCCACCCTGGTCAGCCAGCGCGGATCAGCGTTACCAATCTTCCTGGCCGCAGTTTCGCCGGCACCATCGCCCGCACCGCGAATTCACTCGATCCCACCAGCCGTACGTTACTGGTAGAAGTGCAGGTGCCGAATCCAGACGGCGCGCTGATGCCCGGCATGTACGCGCAGGTCGATTTCAGCAACCCTCGCGCGAACGCGCCCCTGTTGATTCCCGCCGAAGCGCTGATGGTTCGCGCCGACGGCACTCAGATAGCGGTGGTCGGCCCGGATTCCATCGTGCACCTGCAGAAGATCGTGATCGGCCGCGACTACGGAGATCGCCTGGAAGTGATGCAGGGCCTTCAGGTCGGGGACCGCATCATCGCCAACCCCGACGACAACGCGCGTGAAGGCGTCAAGGTCGATGCGGTCGAGGCAACGGAAAAAATATCAGGTCCAGCGCCGACCGCACGTGCTGGAAAGTAGCAGCTAAGTAATCGACGCCGGCGAAGGCCTAACTCGCCTTCAGCAAAACCGCGGTGATATTATCCGGGCCGCCGAACTCGCGTGCCAGCGCCACCAGCTTCTGGCATTTGGCTTCGAGCGAATCGTTCCCCGCCAGAATCTCGCTAATACGTTCGTCGGGAGCCACGCCATGCAGCCCATCGCTGCACAGCAGAATCTGCGCGCCGGGTGAAGGCCGCACGCTATAGTGGTTCACCCGCAGCTGCCCGGAAACGCCAATCGCCATGGTCAGCACATGGCGCATCGGATGAATCTTCAGCGTCTCCTCGTCCAGCCCCAGCCGCCGCCCCACCTCGTTGACCCAGGTCTGGTCCTCGGTGATCGGTTGCAGCTTGCCCTTCTCAAACAGGTAAGCCCGGCTGTCGCCCACGCTGGCGATAAACAGGTCGTGGTCGTTTTCAACGGCAGCCACCAGAGTGGTGCCCATGCCCTCCATCGCCTGATCCGCGTCGGCTTCCTTCATCACCCTCTGATTGGCTTTGGCGAAGGCGTCCAGAAGATCGTCGGGCGAGGTGGGAGGCGCGGCAGCTTCGAGCGTATGGCGAACGGTCTCGACCGCCAGCCGCGACGCATGTTCTCCAGCCTGTGCCCCGCCCATGCCGTCCGCCACCACGTACAATCCAGCCGAGGGCAAAAGCAGAAAGTAGTCCTCGTTGTTTGGGCGGACGCAGCCGGGATCCGAAACTCCGAATGACTCTATCATTCGCTCACCGAATTACACATTCCATAAGGCTTACCGAATTATACATAGCTCAAAGGTGCGCGTTGCAAGACGCCAGCCCGAATGCAC
>Ga0068857_100002544_pt1 | contig 14932 bp, 12 predicted proteins | sample KBSCornC72_FD_66591 | JGI IMG/M metagenome (GOLD analysis project Ga0068857, IMG submission 66591) | Corn rhizosphere microbial communities from Kellogg Biological Station, Michigan, USA - KBS Corn C7-2 | ecosystem: Host-associated > Plants > Roots > Rhizosphere > Soil ...
CGGGGCAGGGCCTTCACCACCTGGATATGTTCGGGCGGCTTCGGCCCCTTGGCCGCGACGAGAGCCCCCCTCAACTCCTGCTCGAGTGCGCGATCAGCGGCTTCGACAAAGGCGTAGAGGCCGACCCCGTTGCGGCGGTCGGCAAAGGCCACGATTGCCACGTCACGTACCCCGGGCGCCTTCCGGATGTTCTCGACCAGGACAGGGGCGTCGTTGACGAGCCGCCGCCCACCCCCTTCGCGGTCGGTGAAGTTGAAGAGTCCCCGCGTAATACCTCGATACACCTTCTTTCCGGTCATCAGCCAAAGGCGCGCCACCAGCGATTTTCGGGCGAGGATGTTGCGCTCTTTCGGTGTCAGCGCATCCGGCGCATAGCTTCGTTTGTGCTTGAGCAGGTGACGCAAATCCTCGTAAGCCGCAATGCGAAACAACCGCGTGCGCCGGGTGAAGCAGGCGGCGAGCTGGAAGTCAGTCAGATAAGCCTGTCCATTGCTGGCGCGCAGCCAGTTCTGTTCCTTCGCGAGGTCATTGTGACAAATGCCGGCCCGATGCAACCGGCGGAGCGCGCGCTTGGCCGATTTGAAATAGGCGACATCGCCTACGGGCTTTGCCAGATGTAGCGCGACGCCGTCGATAAATCCCCGCACCAGGGCGCGACGACCCGCCCATAACAGATCAGGGCCCGCATCAAGGCCTCGGGCAAGGGTCAGCGCGCGGCATTCGCGTTTAAAGAGATGGCGCGCCAGCAAATAGGACCACCAGGGCACCTGATCAAGCCGACGCAACACCGCATCGACGGCGCCATCACGGCTTTGAAACCGACCGCGCTCCACGGTGGAAAAGACATCGCGCTTCAACAACACGCCGTCCGTCCAGCGTGCCGACAACAGAGCGGCATCTTCCTTGGGCAGTGCTATGGGACTACTCACGCCGCCGCCGCAACCTGCAGGTTCTCGGCAACCCAGCGATCAAGATCTGAAAGTGCCCGCGCGCTCAAAGCTTGTTTCTTCGCAACGGTTTTCTCGTTGCCGCGCAGACGCGCGCCATCGGCGGTTTTGGTCGGCAGCTGCGCCAACGGCGGAAACAATCCAAAATTGATGTTCATCGGCTGAAACGACCGCTCGCCGGATTCAATGGTTTCCAGATGCCCGCCGGTGATGTGGCCAAGCAGCGACCCGATCGCGGTAGTGGCCGGCGGTGAGGCCAACGTTTGCGCCCGCGCATCGCCGGCCGCAAACAATCCGGCGATCAGCCCGATGCTCGCGGATTCCACGTAGCCTTCACAGCCCGTCATCTGGCCGGCAAACCGCAGACGAGGCTCCGCCTTCAACCGCAATTGAGCGTCCAGAAGTTTCGGTGAATTGAGGAAGGTATTGCGATGCAGGCCGCCAAGTCGGGCGAATTCGGCATTCCTAAGTCCGGGAATTGTCCGGAAGATACTTTGTTGTGCGCCGTATTTGAGTTTGGTCTGAAAACCAACGATGTTGTAGAGGGTGCCGAGTTTATTGTCCTGGCGCAGCTGCACGATCGCGTATGGTTTGACCGTCGGGTTGTGCGGGTTGGTGAGACCGACCGGCTTCATCGGTCCATGCCGTAGCGTCTCGCGTCCGCGTTCCGCCATCACTTCAATCGGAAGGCAGCCGTTGAAGTAGGGCGTATCGAGCTCCCAATCCCGGAACTCGGTCTTTTCACCGGCCAGCAGCGCATCGACGAACCCGTCATATTGCTCCCGGGTCATGGGACAGTTGATGTAATCGGCCCCGGTGCCGCCGGGTCCCGCCTTGTCGTAGCGCGACTGGAACCAGGCGACCGACATGTCGATGGAATCCTTGTGAACGATCGGGGCAATGGCGTCGAAAAAGGCTAGCGCGTCCTCGTCCGTCAGCTGTCGTATCGCGGAGGCAAGCGGTTGGGAGGTTAGCGGACCGGTCGCTACGATCACATTGCTCCAGTCGCGCGGCGGAAGCCCGGCGATCTCGCCGCGCTGAATCTCGATCAGTGGATGGTCCTGTAGAGCCTTTGTGATCGCAGCCGAAAATCCCTCCCGGTCGACCGCGAGCGCGCCTCCTGCCGGCACCTGATGGGCATCGGCGGCACGCATGATCAGCGAGCCCAGCCGTCGCATCTCCGCATGAAGGAGGCCCACGGCATTATTGGCCGCGTCATCCGAACGAAACGAATTGGAGCAGACGAGTTCGGCGAGGCTATCGGTCCGATGCGCTTCCGTCATCCGGTGCGGCCGCATCTCATGGAGGATGACGGGAACACCGGCCTGCGCCACCTGCCAGGCGGCCTCGGATCCGGCCAGGCCGGCACCGATGATGTGCACGGGTTTATGCAAGGATTTGGATGGGGCTGTCATGGCGCACAGGTAGCGCTTTTTAGCCTGCAGTGGAATGCGGAACCGCTCCGATCCGAAGCGTTTTGGTCGTCCCAACGACAACGCCCGCGAAACGCGGGCGCTATCCGTACCTCTAGACAATCAAGTTGGATCAGCCGTTATAGGTACCGGCGGCAACGCGCGGAATATCCGAGCGGTCGAGACCGATATCGGCCAGTTCACGATCGCTGAGCTGAGAGAGCTCGTTTAGATTGCGATGATAGTCCCGCAACGATCGGATGAGTCGGATAAGGGACAGCACCATAGTTCTTCTCCTCAAAAAGACGATTCAGTTCTTCAGGAACTGCTTCGTTCGAACAGGAATATAGTAGGGCTTGCTGCATTGCAGGAGCGTCAATGCTGCGATGCAGCTTTGCCAAATATGCATGGCTTAAGTAAGAAATGATTAACCACAGCGAACTTGGCTTTACGTGAGGGAGTTGGTGGAAACTGCACTTTCCAGACGGACTTCTAGCTCAATTTGAAATAATCGCGTAATTATCCGCCGAGCTTTGTGCGATTCAATCCCAAGACAGGCGGGTTACCGGTAATATTATTCCCTCAAGCGCATGTTCGAATCGCATAGGTCATGTCATATGTGAATATAGATTCATATCATCGTGCGCGCGGGCGGGGCGGGATTCAGGGCAGGTGCGTGAGCTGGCTGGCGAAAGACGCGATGGTGCGGGCATAGACTTCGCTTTTGTTCCACTGCCCGATGACCGCGAAATTCGGACTGCCGGGTTCCCAGCCCTTGGCCCGCTGCCAGCCGAGACTCGCAAGATAATTGGCTGTGGAAGCGAGGACGTCGGGCACGCTGTGCAATAGGTCCTTGCGGCCGTCGCCATCGAAATCGACGGCATATTTGACATAGGAGGAGGGCATGAACTGGGTCTGTCCGATTTCCCCGGCCCAGGCTCCCCGCATCTCTGAGGGCGCGAGATCGCCCCCCGCGACGATGCGCAACGCGTCAGTCAGTTCGTTACGAAATGTCTCGGCGCGGCGGCAGTCATAAGCCAAGGTGGCCAGTGAACGCAGCGTGGAAAACTTCCCCGTATTGGTGCCGAAATCCGTTTCAAGCCCCCAGATCGCAACCAGTACTTCTCCGGGAACGCCGTAGCTGCTCTCGATCCGCGACAGCACTGACCCATATTGCTTCAAAAGGTTACTCGCACGCTGCAGTCTGGGCGGCACCATGCGGCCGGAGAACTCCTCAAAGCTCTGGTTGAAGACGTGCTGCGAATGATCCCGGGACAACACCGCAGGGTCCAGCGTAACGCCGGCAAGACCCGAATTGATGGCGCTTTCCGAAATGCCCCGCGTGCGTGCTTCCTTCTTATATTCGGTGAGCCATGCGTCGAATGAAGCAGTACCACAGGTGACGGCTTGCGCGGACGCTCGGACGATCAAGAGTGAAGCAATCAGGATGACCGCAACAAGGATTCGGGCCAGGGCGTGACGCATCATCTGTTGAGTCTTTCTTGGCGGCATGCCTGCCGCGCCGGCAAGGAGGGCAGGGAAATAGCAAAGCAAGCCTCCCCAACAACCGCGGCCGAAACGTGGCTCGATGCCAGTGCTAACGCGATCGGAGGCTATCGAGATCCTGAAATGCTGCGACGAAAGCTTCGCCGTCCTTCACGCCAAGCTCATAGGCCCCGCGGATGCGCTCCGGACTCGTAATGTCAAATTGGCTGACATCAACGGGCCTGGAAGGCTGCGCGTAGGTGCGTCCCTCGACCACAGGAACATTTCGATAGCGCCTGGTGAGCAACACCAAGGTCCGGCCGCCGGAGCGTTCGATCGGATCGAGCGGGGCTACCGGAACATTATCGACCAGGCCGCCGTCGAACGCCGCAGCGCCGCCCACCCGAATGACCGGCATGAAAGGCGGCACGCCGCTACTTGCCAGAAGAACGTCATGGAACTCAGCGGCGCTCTTGATCGCGCGGGCCGAAACAAATTCAGGACGAAAACCAAGCCGGCGTCCGAAGCGCGGATGAACCGGATGAAACAGATGCTTCTCCAACTGATAGGCAGCGATACCGAAGGTCGCGCCTGCAAGCGGCGGCATTCCCCGCGGCAGGCGCGTCACCGCGATCCGGAGATCGGTTGCCGCATTGAGTCGCTCCAAGGCGCTATCGTCGATCGTCTGACGAAGTAGCTCGTGATAGAGCGGACCAACGGGACACAGCGGCTCGCCTCGGCGCCAGGCCGCAAAATCGAAATTCTTCAGATGCGGTCCGCAGCCAGCGAACACCCGCTCGCGAGTCTCGGGTCCGACGCCAAGCAGCGAATAGGCGGCGGCGAATGCGCCGGCGCTCGCGCCAATGACCACTTGGGGCACAAGCCCAAGCCGTGGCGCGACTGTTTCATAGAAGCCGCCTTGCCAGTAGCAGCGGTTTCCCCCGCCCGCGAATACCACCGCGTCAAACATCAGCGCCGTCTTGCATCCCGATCATCGATCACGGTTGGCGCCTGCATGCCAAACCGCCGGTAAGCAATCAACCGGCGGTTTGGCGTTCATTAATGGGAGTTCAGTCCTTGCGCCGACGCCAGGCAAACAGGGCTACCGGGAATTCGGCGGCGGACTGGCGCTCCCAGCGCACAGGCGGGCGCGGCCTCTGGCCATAATCCGGCATGATCACCTTGCGATAGAGATGCCAGGTGGCATGTCCGAGCAGCGGGACGACCACTGCAAGCCCAAGGAAGAAGGGCAACGATCCCACCAGCAGCAGGAGCGCAACGATCAAGCCCCAAGCGGCCATCGGCCCTGGGTTACGGCCGACGACGCGCATCGACGTGACCATTGCCTCCAGCGCGCCGGCATGGCGATCCAGCATCAACGGGAAGGAGATCACACTGATGCAGAGCGCGACCAACGCGAACAGAAATCCGACGCCGCAACCGACGACGATGAGCCACCAGCCTTGTGGAGTCGTCAGCACCCGACGGGCGAAATCGGGGATCTCGGCCGCCGCTTCATAGCCGAAGGCTGCGACATAGATCGCCTGCGCCGTTGCGACCCAGGTTACGAACAAAGCGAGCAGCAAAGTGCCAAGACCGAGCATCGAGCCGAACGACGGCGACCACACCACGCCCAACGCGTCCCATGCGGAGGCGGACTCACCGATTTCCCGCCGGCGACTCAATTCATAGAGACCAAGCGCGGCGAAGGGACCAAGCAGGGCAAAGCCCGCGGCGAGTGGAAACAGCAGCGGCAGAACCGAATAGCCCATCACGGCTCGCGCCAGCACCAAACCCACAACAGGATAGACCACGCAGAGGATGATGGCGTGGCTGGGAACCGCCTTGAAATCCTCCCATCCTCTTTTCAACGCATCGTGCAGATCGGATAGCTGGATGGTCCGGAGGACCGGCGGCGCCGCTTCCTGTGCAACCGGCGAGAGCGGGCTGGCATTGCCGGGTTGAGAATTTCCGGGGTAAGTGACCATGGTCGTAGTCTCCCTTGGGAGCGACATCCCGACACGTCCGAGAGGCACGCGCGCATGCCGCTTCAAAACGATCGCGATCGGACCAGGCGCGAAACAGACAACCGAACCGGCCACGTCGCGAACTGCATAACAATCTTACGCCCGGAGCACCAAAAGGTCACTCACGCTTCGGTGAAATCTTTTCACGGCGAGCAGCCATGGCATGATGCACCGCAACGCGAGTGTGGATTCGGTCGTTCTGCCTGGGACGAGACGGATGTCCGGTGAAGCCATCCGATTCATCCGCCGCAATCCACCGAGCCTCATCCGGTCTTGCGACGAAGATCGCTAAATTCGGGATGCTGCTTCAGATAATCGGCCACGAAGCTGCAGCCCGCCACCACTTTCAGGCCATCAGCCCGAATGAGCTCAAGCGCGCCGCGCACTAGCTCGGAAGCAATACCGCGCCCACGGAGTGCTGGAGGCGTCTCGGTGTGAGTGATGATGACGAGACCCGGGGTGAGCCGGTAGGTGGCAAAGGCCGTCCCACCCTCGACATCAAGTTCAAAACGGCCAAGAGACTTGTTATCGCGAACCGCACTAAATGACATGAGAGGTCCATTTCCTGTCCACATTAACCAGCATGTAAGCGCGCGCTCCCTCCGACGCAAACCCGGACGAAATGTTGCGATGCACGGGGTTCAGACCTGCATTAACAGGGCCGCTCGAATCTGATTCGAATGGGTCGCTACCGCCCGCGCCTCAACAAACCGGACGGATCGGAATTCGACTCAAACCCTCGACGGAAAGGAACCTTCATGAAGTTGCTGCTGAGCCTGCTCGGAGTCCTCCTGCTGATCGTTGCGGCGATTTACTTCATATTGCCTGCCGATCAATTGCCGAGTTTCTTTCCGGGCCATGAGAACGTCGCGCGCATGCACTACAAACATGGTATTGCCTCTGGCGTGATCGGCGTCATTCTTCTGGCCGCCGGCGCCTGGATAAGAAGAAGGTAGGCGGATGGGCGAGTCGGTAATGATCGACAGCGTGAACGGGCAGGTGAGCCGGATGTCTCGCCGGGTGATGAATCTCGCGCATCTGATCACCCAAAACGCCCGCCGCTTTGGCGATCAGGCCGGCTTCATCTGGGGCGAGCGGGCGTGGACCTGGCGCGAGATCGATCGCCAGGTTTCGGGTTTCGCCGCTGCTCTCGCCACCCGCGGCATTGGCAAGGGCGACCGTCTTCTGGTTCATTCGAAGAATTGCGACGAGATGTTCTGGTCAATGTTCGCAGCCTTCAGGCTGGGCGCGATCTGGGTACCTACCAATTTTCGTCTGATGCCCGATGAAGTCGCCTACCTGGCCCAGGCCTCGGGTGCGAAGGGTTTTCTCTGCCACGGTGACTTTCCCGAACACGCCAGCGCCGCCGCCAACCCGGCGCTGAGCTTCGTCTGGCGGATCGGCGAGGGCGATTTGGGCGAGAGGTCGGTTCGACAAGCGATTGCCGAAAACGCTGGCGCGGAAATACCGAATGCGCCGGTCGACCACGATGATCCCTGCTGGTTCTTCTTTACTTCCGGCACGACCGGACGCTCAAAGGCCGCCGTTCTTACCCATGGACAAATGGGCTTTGTCATTACCAACCACCTGGCCGATCTCGTTCCCGGCGCTACCGAGATCGATGCCGGACTGGTCGTGGCGCCATTGTCGCACGGAGCGGGAGTCCATCAGCTGGTGCTCACCGCCCGCGGCGCGCCGACCGTTCTCCTGCCGTCGGAACGGTTTGATGTCGCCGAGGCATTTCGGCTGATCGAAACTCACCGGGTGTCGAACCTGTTCACCGTGCCGACCATCCTGAAGATGATGGTCGAGCATCCGGCCGTCGATCAGTTCGACCACTCCTCGCTTCGCCACGTGATCTATGCCGGCGCACCAATGTATCGGGAAGACCAGAAAGCCGCACTGAATAAGCTCGGCCAGGTGCTGGTGCAATATTTCGGTCTTGGCGAGGTCACCGGCAACATCACCGTGCTTCCGGCGCGCCTGCATGAGGCCGAAGACGGGCCGAAGGCGCGCGTCGGCACCTGCGGCTATGAACGTACGGGCATGCAGGTTTCAATTCAGGGCGAGGATGGCAGCGAATTGAAGCCGCACGAGACCGGGGAGATCTGTGTGATCGGCCCGGCTGTCTTCGCAGGCTATTACAACAATGCCGAAGCCAACGCCAAAGCGTTTCGCAACGGCTGGTTTCGGACTGGTGATCTCGGCCATATGGACGAGGAAGGATTCCTCTATATCACTGGCCGTGCCTCCGACATGTATATCTCCGGAGGCTCCAACATCTATCCTCGCGAGATCGAGGAGAAGATTCTCACCCATCCAGCGATCGGCGAGGTCGCCATTGTCGGCGTGCCCGATTCGATGTGGGGCGAAGTGGGCATTGCGGTTTGCGTACCCAGGCAAGGAGCGGCTGAAATAAGCGAACTCGAGCTTGCTACTTTCCTCGCTACGAAAGTGCCGCGCTATAAAATGCCCAAGCGCTTCTTCTTCTGGGATGCCCTGCCGAAATCCGGCTATGGCAAGGTCCCGAAGCGGATGGTGCGTGATGAGCTGGAAGCACGCGGGCTCATCGAAGCTCCCGCGAAATCGGCAAGCTGATGCGCCACGTCGTCCAGCCCGGCGAACTCTTGCCCGAGCGCATCCAGTGGGTCGAAGCGCGGGGAAGGGCTTTTTCGTTTACGATGCAAGCGGGCCTGCCGCTGCTTGAGGCCGCGCGGCAAGGGTTTGCGCGAGCGGGCATTGCCAGCGGCGTTCTGAATTTCGAAGGCGGCGCGGTTGGACCCTTCGCCTATGTGATGCCGGCCCTGTCCAAGACGCCCGATTATGCCGCGTTCTACAGCGAGACTTTTCGTCCCCCCGGGATTACGGCGTTAACGAGCGGCGCGATGACGTTCGGCACCCGCGATAGCATGCCCTTCTTTCACTGCCACGCGTTGTGGACCGAAGCGGGAGGGAAAAAAGGCGGCGGCCATATTCTGCCTGAGGAAACCACAGTTGCCGCGCCGTTCACCGTGGAGGCGTTCGGCATCGACGGCGCGGTGTTTGCGGCGGAGCCGGATCCGGAAACCAACTTCAAATTGTTCGGGCCGGTGCCCAGTCCGCGTTCCAATGCCGACGTGTCGAGCCGCGCCTACGCTCTGCGGCTTCGGCCGAACCAGGACTTCGCCATCGTACTGGAAGGCTTCTGCCGGGAGCGCGGGATTTCATGCGCGCGGCTGCGCGGCGGCGTCGGCAGCATCGTCGGCGCGCATTTTACCGATGGCCGCGTGGTCCAGCCGTTTGCGACGGAAATGCTGGTGCGTTCAGGTGTGATCGTGCCGGGCGAGGGCGGCGCGTTGCGGGCGGATATCGATGTCGCGCTGGTGGATCACACCGGCGAGCTTTCAGAGGGCCGCCTCCTGCGCGGGGACAATCCGATATTGATGACCATGGAACTGGTGCTGGAAGAAGCGTGATCGACCGGTTTACTCTGCCGCTTCGCTTGCTCCGCGCTTCCTGCGTCCACGATCCGTCTTCGCCAGCACAGGGCCTAAGAATTTGCCGGTGTAGCTGCGCGGCGCCTTGACGATGTCCTCCGGCGGTCCCCAGGCGACAATCTCGCCACCGCCGTCGCCACCCTCCGGTCCGAGATCGATCACCCAGTCGGCCGTCTTGATGACCTCCAGATTGTGTTCGATCACGACAACGGTGTTGCCTTGCGCCACTAGCTCATGCAGCACTTCCAGCAGCTTCTTCACGTCATGGAAATGAAGACCTGTCGTGGGTTCATCGAGGATGTAGAGCGTGCGGCCGGTGGCTCGTTTCGACAATTCCTTGGCGAGCTTGACGCGCTGCGCTTCGCCGCCGGAGAGCGTGGTCGCCTGCTGGCCGACATGGATGTAATCAAGCCCGACGCGGTGCAGCGTCTTGAAGGTCTCGCGAACCTTGGGAACGGCCTTGAAGAATTCGGCGGCTTCTTCCACGGTCATGTCGAGCACATCGGCGATCGACTTGCCCTTGAACAGCACTTCCAGTGTTTCGCGATTGTAGCGCTTGCCCTTGCAGACGTCGCAGGTGACGTACACGTCTGGGAGGAAGTGCATCTCGATCTTGATCACGCCGTCGCCCTGACAGGCCTCGCAACGCCCGCCCTTGACGTTGAACGAAAAACGGCCGGGCTCATAGCCGCGTGCCTTGGCCTCGGGCAGGCCGGCGAACCATTCACGGATCGGCGTGAAGGCGCCGGTGTAGGTAGCGGGATTTGAACGCGGCGTGCGACCGATCGGCGACTGATCGATGTCGATGATCTTGTCGATATGCTCCAGCCCCTCGATGCGATCATGAGGTGCTGCGCCTTCGCTGGCGTTGTTCAGCTTGCGGGCAATGGCACGATAGAGCGTATCGATCAGCAGCGTGGATTTGCCGCCGCCGGACACACCGGTCACGCAGGTAAACAATCCCAGCGGAATTTCGGCCGAGACGTTTTTCAGGTTGTTGCCGCGAGCGTTCACGACCTTTATGGTGCGGCGATGGTTGGGCGGCCGCCGTTCGGGCACCTCCACCGCCAATTCGCCGGTGAGATATTTGCCGGTCAGCGATTTCGGATTGGCCATGATCTCGGCGGGCGCGCCTTGGGCCACGATATGGCCGCCATGGGTGCCGGCGCCGGGTCCGATATCGAGCACATGATCGGCCAGCCGAATGGCGTCCTCGTCATGCTCGACCACGATTACGGTGTTGCCGAGATCGCGCAACCGCTTCAACGTATCGAGCAGCCGCGCGTTGTCGCGCTGGTGCAGGCCGATCGAAGGCTCGTCCAGAACATAGAGCACGCCGGTCAACCCGGAGCCGATCTGCGAGGCCAGGCGGATGCGCTGACTTTCGCCGCCGCTCAGCGTGCCGGAGGCGCGCGCCAGGGTCAGATAGTTCAAGCCAACGTCGAGCAGGAACGACAGCCGCTCGCGGATTTCCTTCAGCACGCGGGAAGCGATCTCGTTCTGCTGCGCGTTAAGCGCCTGCGGCACGCTATCAAACCATTCACCGGCTCGTTTCACCGACAATTCGGCGATCTCGCCGATATGCTTGCCGCCGATCTTGACGGAGAGCGCTTCCGGCTTGAGACGGTAGCCGTGGCAAGCGGCGCAGGGGATGTCGGAAAAATACTTGCTCAGTTCTTCGCGCGCCCACTCGCTCTCGGTTTCGCGATAGCGGCGATCGAGATTGGTGATCACCCCTTCAAACGGCTTCTTGGTCTCATAGGAGCGAACGCCGTCTTCATAGGAAAACCGGATCTCGTCCTCGCCGGAGCCGTGAAGGATTGCGTCGCGGGTTTTCTTCGGCAGGTCCTTCCACTTGGTATCGAGCGTGAACTTGTAGAACTTGCCGAGCGCCGTCAGCGTCTGGACATAATAGGGCGAAGAGGATTTTGCCCACGGCGCGATCGCCCCCTTGCGCAAAGTCAGCTCCTTGTCGGGGATGACAAGGTCCTCATCGATGTGCTGTTCGACACCGAGGCCGCCGCAGGCCGGGCAGGCGCCATAGGGATTGTTGAACGAGAAAAGCCGCGGTTCGATTTCCGGGATGGTGAATCCGGAAACAGGGCAGGCGAATTTTTCCGAAAACAGAATCCGCTCGGGTCCACTCTTGTCGTGGATTTTCGCGGTCTTCTTATCTGGCTTCTTGTCCTCACCGGCCGCGGGCGGATCGGCATATTCGATCACGGCGAGCCCATCGGCGAGTTTCAGCGCGGTTTCGAAACTCTCCGCCAGACGCTGGCCGATATCCGGACGCACGACGATGCGATCCACCACCACATCGATGTCATGCGGGAATTTCTTGTCGAGCGCCGGCGCGTCGGCCAGTTCATGAAACGCGCCGTCGATCTTGACCCGCTGGAAGCCCTTCTTGAGATAATCGGCGAACTCCTTGCGGTATTCGCCCTTGCGGCCGCGGACGACCGGCGCCAACAGATAGAGCCGGGTGCCTTCGGGCAGCGCCAGTACGCGATCGACCATCTGCGAGACGGTCTGGCTCTCGATCGGCAGGCCGGTAGCCGGCGAATAAGGCACGCCGACCCGCGCCCATAACAGACGCATATAGTCATAAATCTCGGTGACGGTGCCGACGGTGGAGCGCGGATTCTTCGATGTGGTCTTTTGCTCGATCGAGATCGCCGGCGACAATCCGTCGATCTGGTCGACATCCGGCTTTTGCATCATTTCCAGGAACTGCCGGGCATAGGCCGACAGCGATTCCACATAGCGCCGCTGGCCTTCCGCATAGATCGTATCAAACGCTAGCGAAGACTTGCCCGAGCCCGAGAGACCCGTGAACACCACGAGCTTGTCGCGCGGAATCTCGAGATCAATGTTCTTGAGATTATGCTCCCGCGCACCGCGAATGGTGATCGCGCGCTGCGAGGCGCCCTGCAGCGAGGCTTGCTGGCGTTTGGCCTTGATAACTTCGTCCATTGCGGCATTCCAGACGCGCGGGCGCGCCATCAGCTAAGGGGCGCGTCCCCTTCAACTTGCGGGTCCGAACGCCAATGGGAGTGGCAGGAACATAGGAAGAACGTGCGGGAATTTCCAGTACCACCTTGCGGCCATCAACGATTTGTTGCGGCGTGCATCTGCGGGACCGCCGAAGAAATGCCAACGCAACGGGAGATGGGTGGTGCTTGGAACCCGTCGTGACAGGCGGTTCAGTATTTGGAGATCGCCGGGCCGCCCCAGCGGTAATTGATGCGGACCGAGACAAGGTCGGCATCGCCCCGAATGCGATCCGTGCTGAACGCGGTGGCGGGCGGCGGCGTGTTGAAGGTGGCAGTGCGATTACCGATAAACAAGTGATCGTATTCCACCGCCGCTGACCAATTCGGCGCGAATGCCCATTCGACGCCCGCGCCGGCCGCAGCCCCCCAGCGGTTTTCGCCAGCGGCAGTGGCGGCAACGGCGCCACCGTTCAATATTTCGTTGCGATCGGCCACCACAGCGCCGCCACCTTTGGCATAGAGCAGGGCGGTGTCGAAGGCGTAGCCGAGCTGACCGGTGAAAAGGCCGAACGCGTCGATGCGAGAACGATTGGTAAAGCCGGCGTTGACCAGGCTCGGGCTGCTGCCGCGAATATTGGCCCAGTCTCCCTGGCCCTCGAGGCCGAACACCCAGCCGCCCGTTTGCCATCGGAAGCCGACCTGCGCGCCGGCGATTGCGCCCGTGGCATTCTGGCAGCTATCGGTAGCCACGGCTGGAACGGTCTGATCGAAGCACCTCTTCGTGGCACCCCAGCCTCCGTTGAAGCCAGTGTAGAAACCGCTCCAATCGTAGGTGGCGGCAATCATGGGCGAGGGAGCCTTGCCGTAGGCGGGCAGATCGGCGGCATGGGCCGGCATCGCAGCGGTTGCCGCAATCGCACCCATCAAACCAAGCCAGCCGTATTTCATCCCGCTTACCCTGTGGCCCCTGCGGCCCGTTATTCTGTATTCGTCAAGTACATTGAGGGCTCGATCATAGCCGATACTCATACAAAAAGTCGTCCCTGAAATGCCACAAATTTTATTGGATTCTCCGGGGCGAAAATCGGCGGGCGGCCGCCGCCAAATTAAAGCATTGCATGAAGATTAAAATGACGTAATTTCAAATGTATATGTTTATTATTGAACTTAAGATCGCATCTTTTGGGGGCAAAGAAAAAGGCCGGCGCGAGCCGGCCTTCAGTGTCAGGATCGAAAACCGCTGGCTATCAGTACCGCGTGACCGCCGGTCCGCCAAAGCGGTAGGTCACCCGGGCCGTAACGAGGTCGAGGTTCTGGCTGGTGTTGTCCAAGGTCGAGGGCGCGCCGAAAGCCGTAAAGGTCAGCGAACGGTCCTGCATGAACAGGTGGTCGTATTCCACGCCCAACGACCAGTTCGGAGCGAGGCCGAACTCGAGACCCGCACCGATCGCGCCGCCCCACCGGGTATCGCTCGCGGAGTCGATGACGGTCGAGGTTCCGGTGAAGCGATGCTCGAAGTGATTGTCCGTCACCGCGGCGCCGCCCTTCACATAGAGCAGCGTGTTGTTCCAGGCGTAGCCCAGCTGGCCGGTGAACAAGCCGAAGCTGCGGACATGTGCGTGCTCAACGGCATCACCCGATTTGAGCCTCCACTTCACTATATTTATCATCTGGACGTGGCTTGCTCACAGGATTCCTTGCATTTTTCCAAGGATTTACCTATAGTATCGGCGTGACGCCGTACCAGTGGATCAGACCGGTATAGCGCCACGCCTACACTATGGTGGTTGCATAACAACCTCCTTTCGGGGCTTACCGTGACCGCCCCGTTTCGCGCCGCTTAAGCTACTCGGGGTCGCACCCTTTTGCTTTCCCCTCTGCATCAGTGCCACGGCCTCATGCAGACGGATTCAGACGGCGGGCCTAGCCCGCCGTTTTCTTCTCCCACGGCAATACGAGGGCTTCTTGGGATGACCTCGTTTCAGCGCGGATATTATCCGCATTGCGAATGTTGTCCGGTAGGCCAGCCTTATTGGCTACGAGCCTCCACTTACGCCGAAACTCATTGCCAGAGTATGGACGGTCGTTGGCCTCACAGATGATCATCGGACCCGACGTCGGGATAGCCGGGAGCCTTTCCAGTTCTTCCAGAACCATCGCCAGCCTGGTTAGGTCCACCTCGTGCGGAATCTTCCGCTTGACCTTGTCTACCGTGGTGAACCGCAAGATCAGTTTGTCATCCACATCGGTCCAACGCAGTCCGCGAACCCATTTTTCATTGCCCCAAACAATCGTTGAGGGCGTCGGATCTGAAAGCGGAATCCACTCGCCAATTACATCGACCTGACGCAGCTTCAATTCAAACTGGAGGGCCTGCGCTAAAGCAATCGACGGCCAACCAATCTCATGGGCCTTGCCGCGCAAGGCGGTGGCGTACTCGGCCGTCATGGCCACCTGACGTCCCGCCGCTGCGGGGAAGCGTAGCGTGCGCATGATATGGGCGAACGGGATGCAGCGGACATCACCCAATACGGTTGCGCCGAACCCCGACAGAAGCCGTAGCTTGGCGGCTAGAGCATGGCCCATCGCAAT
>Ga0068857_100002552_pt1 | contig 14915 bp, 13 predicted proteins | sample KBSCornC72_FD_66591 | JGI IMG/M metagenome (GOLD analysis project Ga0068857, IMG submission 66591) | Corn rhizosphere microbial communities from Kellogg Biological Station, Michigan, USA - KBS Corn C7-2 | ecosystem: Host-associated > Plants > Roots > Rhizosphere > Soil ...
CTGATCGCGAGCTTTCAGCGGATTCGTCAGGTCCCGTTAGGCGTGCGGCCCGAAGGGGTACTGGCGTTCGAGCTGCACTTGCCGGAGGCGCGGTACGACTCGACCGCACGAGCGCGCTTTTACGAAACGGTAGCGGAGCGAATCGCTGCGTTGCCGGGCGTGGCCGCTGCCGGTGGCGTGAGCAAACTGCCAGCCACTGGTGACTTCAACATCTGGGGCACACAGGCCCTAACGGGTCCGCTGGCGAACCTCGACCGTGGCAACATTGCCGGGCAGAATCGCGTGGTGTCGGGACGATACTTCGCCGCGGTCGGCATTCCGCTGCTCGACGGTCGATTGTTCGATGAGCACGACGACGCGTCGGCGCCGCGGCGGGTGATCATCAGCCGGGCGGCGGCGGAGCGTATGTTCCCGGGGGTGCGGGCGGTGGGGCAGAGCCTAACGACCGGCGGCGGACCTCGCGAGATCGTCGGCGTCGTGGCCGATGTCGCGCTCGACCCGCAGGGCCGGTCGGGCGAAGGGTATGTGTATCACCCGCATCGGCAGTTTGCCGGCGATCGAAACTGGTCGCTCGTCCAGGTGGTTCGTACGACGGGCTCGCTGGAGCAACTGCAGGGTGAAGTGCGGCGTTTGATCGCGTCGCTCGACCCACAGCTCGTCATGTACAAGCCCATGGCGCTCACGGAGGCGATCGGTCGTGGGGAGGCGCAGCGCGTGTTCACGCTGCGACTCCTGACGACGTTCGCCGCTGTCGCGCTCGGGCTGGCCGCGCTCGGGTTGTTCGGCGTGCTGTCCTATGGCGTGCGGCTGCGGCGCAGGGAGTTCGGGATCCGCATGGCGCTCGGTGCCAATGGCGGGTCGATCCGGCGGATGGTGTTGCGCGAGGGCATGGTGGTGACCGCTATCGGTGTCGCGCTCGGGTTGTTAGGCGCCGTGGCGTTGTCGCGGGTGCTGGCGTCGCTGGTTTTCGGGGTCAGCACCCTCGATCCGCGGGTGTTGGCGTCCGCGGCGGTGTTCATGGCACTCGTGGCGGGCTTCGCGGCCTATCTCCCTGCGCATCGGGCGACGTCGGTTGAGCCTAGTTCCGTGTTGCAGTAGTTCTAGCGTGTCCGCATTCAGAAAGGAGGGAATCGGATCAAACGAAAACTGCTGATCAAACGGATCCAGAGAGTGCTTGCGACGCTGGTTCAAAACCTCAAAATCCTCCGTCTGCATCAGTTGTTTCCGTATAATCCGTTTCCCCTCCTTTCTGGATGCCGGGTTCGGCGACGTTGGGCCGAGCCTCGTTCGCAGAATCACACGGAACCACGCTATGACATCAACGTCCTGGCTCCCCTGGGCGCTCGGGTCGGCGGCCTTTGCCGCACTGACCGCCATCTTCGCCAAGATCGGACTCGAGGGGATCGACTCCGACTTCGCCACGCTCGTGCGTACGTTCGTGATCGTCGCCGTGCTTGGCACATTCGTCGCCGCTACGGGAAAGTGGCGCAACCCGCTCGCCCTGCCGCACAGGTCAGTGACGTTCCTCGTGCTGTCCGCGTTCGCGACGGGTGCGTCGTGGGTGTGTTATTTTCGCGCGCTCAAGATCGGCGAGGCGGCCAAGGTCGCGCCGGTAGACAAGCTGAGCGTCGTCCTGGTCGCGGTGTTTGCGTTCGCGTTCCTCGGCGAGCGGCCCGCGCCGCGAGAGTGGTTAGGCATCGGGCTCGTCGCGCTTGGTGTCCTGGTGTTGAGCTTGCGGCGCTGATCGGCGGACTATGATGTACCGCCTTGCAGGGATCGTCGCGTTGATGACGGTGGCCGCATGCGGGTCCGAGCCACGCGCGGCTGGCGGCACGCGTTCGTATCGGCAACCAGTCGACCGACGCGTGAGGGCGATGCGACTCTGGCGTCACGATCGGGACGGCAACGGCAAGACCTAACGCCGATTGACGACGATTACGCTGATGTTCGCGGATTTACTCCGTGGGCCGTGACGGCTCCGACGGCAAGCCCGGCCTCGCGTCCTTCTTTTGTCGAACAACCTCGGGACGCATTGGCTTCGCGCGGTTTTCATTCTCGAACCCGGCTCGTTGCGAACGGAGTGGTCAGGGCTGAGGGGCAATCCGGCGCATCCGGGTATCCTGATGCATCCGTTGCCCCCTTTCGTCTGTGAGGCCGGCCCTCTCGGGTCCGGCAGCTTCGACGAAGGGGTGTGCCGATGCATCAGGATCGGGCGGATCGGCCGGATCGCCCCCGGCCGTATGTGTCATCCCGAGCTCCGCTCGGAATGACACGTCGAGACCGTAAGCCCCATCAGAGGCATCACTGCCTTCGGGACAAATCTGCGAACGTCGGGTCAATCGATGGTCGGAATCCGCGTTAGGTCTTGCCGTTACCCTACTGTCCCGGTCGTGATGCGGGCACGACGATGATCGGCAGGGGAATGTACCAACCGGGATCCGTGGTCTTGATCTCGAGCCGCCACTCTCCCGGCCTCGTGGGCCGAAGCTCGAAGTCGGCCGTCTCGCCGGGTCCCATCTCGACGTTCGCCGTGCCCTCTGTCGCCTGGGCCTTCGGCAACTCGTATCCGTCCTTCGCGACCGCGCGCCACCGCCCGATCGTGGAATCGTTCCGCAGGGTAAGCGTGACGCGCCAGTCGGGGTGAAGAGTCACGATCCGGATTCGGTGCGTTTCCCCGGCCGTTAGGCGGAGCGGTTGAGGTTCAGTGCGCCCGTTCACGAGCGCGTACGGACTCTCGACCTTCGAGTAGACCGCCGGGCCGCCGCCACCGACGAGCACGAGATGATCATGCGCGAGATCGCGTGGCCTGTCCGTCACGATGATCGCGCCGTACATCCCCGATTCCATCTGATGGCGCTCGTTCAGATGCGAGTGATACGGGAAGGTTCCCGCCCGCGGAGGCGTGAAGGCCGCGACGAACGTGTCGCCCGGCGCGATAGGCTGGAATACGTGATCGCCGATTCCACTCCACCCCGGCACGCCATCCGGAAAGCTCGGGATCTCGAGCCCGTGCCAGTGGATGCCGGTCGGCTCGGGAAGGTTGTTCACGACGCTGATCCGCACAGGCTTACCTCGCTCGAGCTCCAGCACGGGCGCCGGCAGGTCGACCGAATCGCGAGGTGGCGGTGTATCGCCCTTCTGCACGACGAACCCGTACGCCGTCGCCATGCCGTTGAGCAACCCGTGTGGCTTCCGCTGCACCAGCAGGCGAATGGCGCGCGGGTTAGGCGATGCCGAATAGTCGATCCACCCCGGCGATGGCTTCACGTGGATGCCGATGACGAGGCCGCGCATGTGATGCTCGCTCGACGGACTCGACGCGTGTTGCACGTCGGTCGCCGCTGACTCAATCGAGTCGCGCGGTGAGCCAACCAGCGAGGTCTCGTCGTTCATGTGAAACGAGAAGTGGCAGTGGAACAGCCAGTTTCCCGGAGTGGTCGGGACGAACGCGAGTGTCAGCGTGCCGCCCGGAGGAAGCAGGTCGGTATTGACGAGCGGCTGCATCTCCGCCGAGAGCGGCCGGTCTCGATCCCACGCCCCGCGCGCGACCACGCGATAATAGAAGCCGTGCAGGTGCATCGGGTGGAACGCCGGCAGCGTATTCAGCACACGAAAGCGCGTCGAATCCCCTTGCCGCAACTCGAGACGCTCCGTGTAGGGAAACGCCTTGCCGTTGATGACCATCACGTCCTCGTCCGTCCGGTCCCCGTAGGGATGGTACCACTCGCTGATCAGGAAGACGTGATCGGGCGGTGACCCGCCGGGCGGATCGACGATGAGCGCACCATTGAGTTGACTGTCCTTCCACAGTCGATCCACGAGTGTGGTCCCGTCGAACGCGCCCCAGTAGAAGTACGAGCCGGGCTTGGCGAGCCGGTAGCGTAGCTCGCGCGTCTGGCCCGCCGCGATCGTGAGTGTGTCTGCCGCGTCGGATACGCCGGGGCGCAGGCCGCGGATGATGATCGCGCTGTCGACGCGATTGGTGAGCGTCATGCGAACCTCGGTGCCCTGCGGTACGCGAATCAGTGGGCCAGGCACCGTCGGCGCTTTCCCGTGCTCGGCGAACGCGAGCACCGGGACTTCCGGATCGTCATCGCCTTCAGGCTTCCAGGCACTCTCGACGACGTCCAGCGCAATCGTTAGGGTGCCACCGGCGCGCGTGCCTGCCGGTACGTGATTCGAGTGAACGCTTGCTCGGATCGCGTTCGCGGCCGGCCGCGGGAGCGGCACTCGCGGGAGCGGCGGCACGAGCGGTGCCTGCGCAACTCCCAGCACGATGCCCAGCAGGATCGACGGGAGCACGGCAAGCCTTGTGTGGACGGTGAAGATCGTACGTCATGCGCGTTTCAATCCACCAGACTGCGCCGCCTGGGTCCTTCCTCCTTGGACGGTCGCCTGATCTACGGCGCAACCGTCGCCGCCCGACGAAATAGCCTGAGTCGAGGGCCGTGGAGTAAGCTTCACTCCCGGGCAGCGAGCGCCTCGCCGCGTGAGGTGCGCCCGAACACGACACGAGTGGAGAGCGAGTTGTCGATGGTGTCGGAAGACGCGCTTCGGCACGCGCGCGCGAACTACGATCGCCAGTCATGGCGCCAGGCCCATGAGCTCTTTTGCGCGGCGGATCGCGAAGGGGAATTGGGTCCGGACGACCTCGACCGTCTGGCAACGTGCGCGCTCATGATCGGCAATGAGTCCGAGAGCGTCGACATCTGGGCGAAGGCGCATCACGAGTTCCTGGCGCGCGGCGCCGTCGAGCAAGCCGCACGCTGCGCGTTTCGCATCGGATACGGCCTTGCGTTCCGCGGGCAGATCGCGCACGGAAGCGGCTGGCTCGCGCGCGCGAGACGCGTGCTCGATGACGCGGAAGCGGACAGCGTCGTTCGCGGCTACCTCCTTTTACCCGACGCCTTCCGCGCGGCGATGGCCGGAGAGTTCACGCGGTCACACGATCTGTTCACTCAGGCCGAGGCGATCGGCCAGCGGTATGGTGACGGTGACCTGATCGCGTTCGGACGCCAGGGGCAGGGTCGAACGCTGATCAAGCTGGGTCGACTGGCCGAGGGCGTCGCACTGCTCGATGAAGTGATGGTGGCGGTGACGGCGGGCGAGCTCCTGCCGACGAGCGTGGGCGACATCTACTGCAGCGTCATCGACGCCTGCTCCGAGATCTTCGACCTGCGGCGCGCCGGCGAGTGGACCGCCGCCCTCGAGAAGTGGTGCGAGGCGCAAGCCGATCAGATTCCGTATCGCGGAATGTGTCTCATCCACCGCGCCGAGATTCTGCAGGTGCAGGGATCGTGGGCGGACGCGTTGGGCGAAGCGGAGCGTGCGTGCGACCGGCTCCTCGTTCCACCGCCGAGGCCAGCGGCGGGGCGCGCATGCTATCAGCGCGCCGAGCTCCATCGTCTACGCGGCGAGTTCGACAAGGCCGAGGCGTGGTATCGCCAGGCGGCTGAGCTGGGGCGAAAGCCGCAGCCCGGGCTCGCGCTGCTGCGGCTTGCTCAAGGGGACGCGGAGGCCGCGCTCGGCTCCATTCGCCTCGCCGTAGACCGAGCGCGCTCGCCAGTCGTTAGGTCCCGCATGCTCGGCGCGTTCGTGGAGATCCTCCTCGCGGTGAACGATACCGAACCGGCACGCGGCGCCGCACGCGAGCTCGCGGAAATTGCGGAGTCGCTGGATGCATCGTACCTGCGGGCGGCCGCGGCACACTGCACGGGTGCCGTCGACCTGGCGGAGGGGAACGCGGAGCGTGCCTTGTCGGCGCTGCATAACGCGCGGGACATCTGGCGCGAGCTCGATGCGCCGTATGACGAAGCACGGACGCGGCTGTTGATCGCGCTCGCGTCCCGGGCGCTCGGGGACGAGGACACCGCGGATTTCGAGCTCGACGCGGCGCGCGGGATGTTCGAGCGGTTGGGCGCGTCGACCGACGTGGCGAGACTGGCACGGTCGGCACGACGTGAATCGTCGCGCGCTCCGACTCGCCTCACGGCGCGCGAGCTCGAGGTGTTGGGTCTGGTGGCGACGGGCAAGACGAACCGCGCGATCGCGGATGCGCTGGGGCTGAGCGAGAAGACCGTGGCTCGCCACGTGGCGAACATTTTCACGAAGCTCGACCTGACGTCGCGCGCTGCGGCGACGGCGTATGCGTACCGGAATCGACTGGTGTGACTGCGGGAGGCCGGCGGCCGGAGAAAGAGCCTGTCATCCCGAGCGCAGCGAGGGATCCTCAACGTCCCGAGCGAGAGCCCTCTACCGGGGCGACGGCGATTCCTCGCTGCGCTCGGAATGACACGTTTTCCCGCCGCCGGCCGCCGGCCGCCAGTCGCCTACATAGAACTACCCATTCGCAAGCCCCCATGCCCTGGGTAGTTTGGCCGAAGCGCGTTGGTCCGAAAGGCCTTACCGTGGTGCCACGGTCGGACGCCGACCAAGGCACAGGCAACGGAGGCAGAAATGCGCGAATCGTATGAGCCCGAGCGGGTCGAGACGATCATCATCGGCGCTGGGCAAGCGGGACTATCGGTTGGCTATCATCTGGCTCGTCGAGGACGGCAATTCCTCGTCCTCGAGGCCAACGAGAGAATCGGCGACAGCTGGCGGATGCGGTGGGACTCCCTCCGCCTCTTTACGCCGGCGCGCTACGACAGCTTGGACGGCATGCCGTTCCCGTCGGCACCGGGTTACTTCCCGACGAAAGACGAGATGGGCGACTACCTCGCCTCGTACGCGGCGCAGTTCCATCTGCCCGTGCGCACGGGAGAAACGGTCACGAGCCTAACGCGCGATGGCGATCGCTATCTTGTCATCACCGACCGAGCCCGGTACGAAGCGAAGCACGTGGTCGTGGCCATGGCAACATTCCAGCGGCCACGGCTTCCCGGGTATGCGACGGACTTGGGTCCGTCGATCGTCCAGTTGCACTCGAGCGAGTATCGGAACCCCACGCAGCTGCAGCCTGGCGGCGTACTGCTTGTCGGCGCCGGGAATTCCGGAGCGGAGCTCGCGCTCGAGGCAGTGCGTGGAGGGCACGAGACGTGGATCTCGGGCAGGGACGTGGGTCGCATTCCGTTTCGGTTCGGCGGCCTCCCGCGTACGCTTCTCACCCGCGTCATGCTTCGGTTCGTGTTTCACCGCCTCATGACGATCGACACGCCGATCGGCCGTAGGGTGCGCCCGAAGATGCTGGCGCATGCGACGGCGCCGCTCATTCGCGCCACGCCAGATGTTCTGTCTGCGGCAGGCGTGCAGCGCGTCGCGCGCACGGCAGGAGCGCGGAACGGGAGGCCGCTGCTCGAGGACGGTCGCGTGCTCGACGTCGCGAACGTCATCTGGTGCACCGGTTTTGAGCCCGGATTTTCGTGGCTCGAGCTTCCGGTGTTCGACGCGAATGGCGAGCCGCGGCACGACCGAGGGGTCGTACACTACGAGCCCGGCCTGTACTTCGTCGGGCTGCATTTTCTGTACGCCATGTCGTCGACGATGATCCACGGCGTCGGCCGCGACGCGAATCACGTCGCGGAGATCATCGCGGGGCGTACTCGCACGGGTTCGACCACCGCGGACTACGCCACCGCCGTCGCCTAACGCTAATCGACGCGCACCGGCACGCGGGCCAGAAGGCGGCCGCCAAGGCCGCCGCGGATCTCGATCCGCAGCGTGCCGGCGCGCTCCGGCGTGAGCTCGAAGTCATACGTCTCGCCCATCGCGATCGTCTGCCGGGCGCGCGTCGGCGTGCGACTCGCCGCCGGCAGGTCCGCGCCGTCCTTCGCGAGCGGACGCCATTGCACGAGAAGCGAATCCATCGTGAGCACGCCCACGCTATCGTGCCGTGCCGTCACCTGCACCGCCACGTTGGGATTCAGCAGCGCGAGGCTAATGAGTCGCAGTCGTGCTGGCTGACCGGCGTGCAGAACGATCGTGTCGGGGTTGGTCTGCCCGTTGACATCCAAAACCGGGACAGCCTGCAGGCCGGCGCGCGCACTCTTGAGAAAGATCGTGTGATCATCGTGCGGGACGCCTAACGCCGAATCGACGACAATCAGGGCGCCGAGGAGCCCTGCGCGATGCTGCGTGGGCTCGTTCGCGTGTGTGTGATAGATGAACGTGCCAGCCCGCGGCGGCGTGAACCGGGCCTCGAACGAGTCACGCGGCGCGATGATCGGCGATATGCGCCCGTCGATGCCGCCGAAGCCGGCAACGCCGTCGTAGTAGCTGTCGAGCTCCATGCCGTGCCAGTGGACGGCGGTCGGCTCGTTGAGGTGATTCACCACCATGATCGACACCGGCCGCCCACGTTGCAGAACGATCGGTGGGCTGAACCCGGGACCTGCGCTCGCTGCGGGCCGCCCGGTCGCCGGCTCCTCTACGAGGAAGCGCATCGAGGGCGCGGAATCGGGGAACGTCGAGTCTTGAACCGCGACGATCCGCAGCCGCCGCTGCGCGGTGGGTGGGCGCGCGACCTCGGTGCGCATTCCGGGTCGCGGCTTGACGATGATCCCCATCACGAGCCCCCGCATGCCGGTCATGGCATGATTGCCATGCACAGCGTGGGCAGATTCGTCCGACGGCGGACGCGCGACATGAATCTGGAAATGACAATGAAAGAGCCAGTTCCCGGCTCGCTCGGGAACCCATGTCAGCGACATCGCCGAGAATGGCGTGAGACGCTGGGTGACGACCATTCCGTCAGGTGCGACCGGCCTTTGACCGCCGAGCGGTGGGCCCGTGAACTGATCGACCCGATAGTAGAACCCATGCAGATGCATGGGGTGGAAGTCGTTGTTCGCGTTGATGACGCGCCAGTGCAGCGTGTCACCCACGGTGGCGGTGAGCCTCTCGGTCGTCGGCCACGATCGACCGTTGATCGAGAAGACGATGTTGTCGCCCGCGGGTATGCCGTTGATCACCGAGTCCGTTGATGCAAGCAGCACCATCACGCGATCGCGAGGTGGCGGCGACCCAACGGAATCGACGACGACCGCCCCCGCCATCAATCCGCCAATCTGAAGCGCGCGGGCAAGTGCGTCGTTGGTTCTGGCGCGGTAGAAGTAATTGCCAGGCGTCGATGCAACGAACCGGAGCAGTCCCCGCTCACCGGGCGCGATCGTGGCTGAGTCCTCCCCGGTAGCCGATGCCCGGCCGCTCGCGCCGGGTGGAATGTGGAGTACGATCGTATCGCGCTCGAGCGTGTTTCGTATCGTGAGCTCCACCGTCGTTCCCGCCGGGACCCGCACGAGTGGGCCCGGCACCACCGCCGGACCGGACGACTCGGCCAACGCGAGCACGTCGCGGCCCGGCAAGGAGTCGCCGTTGGGATACCAAACGACCCGGCGGGCGTCCAGGCTGAGTGTGAGGACGCCGTTGGCCAGCGACCCCGCGGCCTTCGTGTTGGCGTTAGGCGCGGCCGATGGCGCGGTGCGAGGCGGATTCGAGAAAGCGACAACAGACAGCCACAGCGACAAGCCAACCGTGATGGCTCTGCGCATTGGGGACCTTGGTTTTAGAACTCCAACAGCCCGTCCGTCAACGCCGATATCTCTTGCGGCACCTCGGCGGCTCCATCGTAACCCGGAAACCCACCGAACCGGAAGCACAGGCGGAGGTACTCGACGAAGAAAAGCTGGTGACGCTCGTTCAGCAGCTCGCCGTCCGCACGGAGGTCGGGGATCGCCATCTCGTACGGATCGCCGCCACTGATGTTCGCCTTGTGGAGGTCGTCCGGTGCGAGCGTCAGGGCCAACGATTCCTCGTCCTCCTCGTCCTCCTCGCCCTCCTTGGACCGCATGGCTGCGCATTCATCCAGCGCGTACACCACCAGCGGGTCTGGCGCGATCGAGCCGCTCGCCGGAGCGAGCGTCGGATGGCTGCCAAGGAGGTGCACTTCACCCACGATCTCGAAGAACGCGCGTAGCGACAGCGGCAACACCGCGTGCTCACGCTCGAAGTTCGCGATCCGCCTTTCAATGTCCGCAGGCGGTGGCGTGTGGCCGTGGCCCATATCACGTCGCCAGTCGGGCACGTCGAACGTGTAGTGCATGGCCGCCAGACGGTCGACCAGCGTGCGCACATTCGCGTGCACGCGACGCATGGTCTCGTGCGCGACCGCGAGTGCATCGGCGGCGTACGGCGCCTCGCGCACGTCGGCGCCTAACGAAACAAGCTCCTGCCATACCTCCCGATGTGCGCCCGCCTTGTAGCGATCGTACAAGGAGCGCTCGGACGTCGCGCGCTTCTTCGACTTCGGTGCGGGCGCCGGCCTCGCCTTCACGTGCTGCGCGAACGTCGGGTCGAAGCCCTTGTACTCACGCGGCGGGACTGCCTCCGGCCGCATGATCCACTTCTGCGGGACCGCTTTCCCGTTCCACGCGAATGCGTTGCGGCCGTCGCGAAACACGACGGCGGGGCCATCCGCTCGGTGGAGCAGATACTTCTGGTTCACGTGAAGCTCGGCCGGTCGATCACTCATGATCGCGACGCCCTCGAACGGCCACCACATGCCGGACGAGCGCGCAACCTCCCACGCGGCAGCCAGGAGCTCCGGAGGCTCGCGGTCGCCGACGCGGTGCTCATCGTCGGCCATCGTCGAGAACGCATAGTCGCCGAAGAACGAGCTCCCGATCAGTCGATCCGTCGTGGGGCAGTGCAGGGCACTCGGCAACGCACCGCGGTTGCTCCCCCAGTAATACGTCTCGGCTCGAGCGAGGTCGTCGTCCTCGCCGCGCTGGGCGAACAGGCTCGAGATGTCATCGGACAGGCGGTAGCGCGCCGTGACGAGCTTGGTTGTCACCATCCGTGACGGTACAGGCGGGAACTGCAGGTGCTGCCCGAGTGGGCCGCCTGCGGCAGCGAGCGCTGCCTTCGGGTCACCGATGCCGAGCGCATCGCCTAATGCGGAACGCGCGCGGTCGAGCTGGTCCTGGTCATTTCGCGACGCTCCCGACGAAAATCGCTGCGCCCACAGCTGGTGATGCGGCGCGACGAGCAGCGCCACCACCCAGGACGCGCTGAATGGCGAGTCGAACCAGAGAACGTGGCGTGGCTCCCGGAGATCCGCCGCCCGATAGAGCCGTCGCACGGCCGCCTCCGCGCGGGCACGTTCGGCAGGAGCGGTCGAGAGCAACTGCTCGAGCCACTTCGCCCGACGCTCGGACGACGACGTCAACTCACGCACGAAGCACGAGCCAGCGATATACCGCGTACCACATCGCGAGCGCGAGCATCGGTATCCAGATCCAGCTCTCCGTCAGCTTGCCGCGCATCGAGGCGACCACGCCGATCGCAACGATCACGATCAGCATGAGGATCCAGACGTTGCCGTTCGTCAGCGCTTCCTGGCCCAACAGGGCTGCGTTCCGAAAGACGTCCTGGAGTAACTCCATGATCGTAGACCGGAATGCGACTCGCCCGGTCTTCCCGCCGGACGGCCAGGCGGTCACTCGTCATTATTGGTCGATGGACCGCACGCGCGCCACGGGTCGTGCGCCGACCGGGCAAGGTCAGCCGGCAGCTGGCTGTGTCGCCCAGCAAGAGCCGCCACGATCGTCAGCCGAGTCGTCGCTCGGGGAGAGGGCGGTCGTGCGCGGCGACATGTGCCGTTAGGCGCGCGGCGGCAACTCTCCTCCCGCAGATCGGGCACGAGACGCAGCACGGCGCCGGATGCAGCACGGCGAGCGGTGCGCGATGGCAGATGCAGTCGCACGCGTCACCCGGTGGTGGCGTCGGAACGAACTTCGTGAAGGCCCGCTCCCGCCTTGGCAGCCCGCGCATGACTCAGCATACGGTCCAGTACAGACGGGCGGAAGGCGGGCTCGTTCGTCGTCCGTCACGAGCCACGAGTCTTCATCGCATCGCGACTCACGAGCCAGTTCTGCAGCACCGTGACGAGTGACCCTGCGCCGGCCGACAGGGCGACGGCGCTCGACGCCGTCCACAAAAAGGCAGCGGTAAGGAGCACGCCCACGACCAGCATTGGCGTTTGATTCGCGGTCTGACCCGGCGGATTCGGCGCACTCGAGATGCCCCACGCGGTCAGCGCGGTCGCGATGAGCAGCAGCACGCCATCCGGCCGAGCGAGGTCGCTAACCCAGAGAAACCGGACCTTGGCCCCAAGCCCGGTGCGCACCGCGGCGAAAAGGCCACCCAGGACCGGAAACTGAATCGCCATGCCGAGGAGTCCCGACGGCGTGAGCAACCTGATGCCGTGCTTCGCGTGCAGCGCGCGGGTTTCGCGGATGAGCCGTCCGGGGTCGTTCGCGAATCGACGCTGCAGGGCTTCGATCTCGGGCTGCAACGCGGCGAGCTTCGCCTGTTGCGCCCGGGCGCTCCGTGCGAGGCGAAGGGTGAGGGGGAGCAATGCGAGCCGCACGCCGGCCGACACGAGAAGGATCCCGCCGCCGAGGCTGCCGCCGCAGACGTGTGCGGCGGAGAAGATCGCTGCCCGAAGCAGCTCGACGAAACCAGCCCACATGTTCGCCTCTCGAGGTGGATAGGAGATTCCACCGTACGGTGCGAGACGCGCCTGGGCTTCAGCGGACCATCAGGCTCCGAAGTGCTGTGCCAAGCGTCGCCCCCAATACATCCCGAACCCCGTGCCGATCATGCTGACGACGAACGCGCTGAACGTTCCGGCCAGCGCGCCGACGGCCCACCCAGCATAGCCACCAAGGGTGGCGCCTACGAACCCCAGCAGTTTGGTCATGTGGTCACCCCGCCATTCGGCGCGATCGAGCTCACTGAGAGGACGATCAGCATCGGCCGGGAGCCACTGGGCTGCGTCGGCAGCCCAACGTCATTGAACGGACAGCGGCCGTTTGCAGCCCGAGTCCGCGCAGCCTAACGCGACGAACACTTCGGCGCGAATGAGCCAGTGCCCATCACGCTTGATCCACTGCGCGGCGTAGCGGCCGCGGACGAGCGGTCGACCGTCTGCCGCCGCGTGGCCAGTCCACGTACCGGACTCGAACGCGAGTGGCCACCGCTCGTTGTCGCTGACGTCCACGCGGTCCGGTTCGCGACGAAAAACCGTCGTGGTGTCGGCGACGAAGGCCGAGCGATAGTTGGCGCGTCCCTGAATGATGAGTCCGAGTCCGGACCTGATGACGACGTCCTCCGTCCAGAACGATGCCGCGCGGTCGAAATCGCGAGCGGCGAGCGCGGTGTTCTGCTGCGCGCGGGCGGATCGGACCGCCGCCGCCTCGCGCGAGTGTTGGTGTGGGGCTGCGCGTCCCACGGCGTACGAGCCGACCACGGCGGCGACGAGGAGCGCGAGGCGAACAGGTGCGGTCATGAGCGAAGGGGAACGGGGGAACTGGGAACTGGGAACTGAAGGCCCTCTACCGGGACGACGGCGATTCCTCGCCTCCGCGCCTTCGGCGCTGCGCTCGGAATGACACGCGCCTCTCCGCTCTTTCCTCCGTCGTCCGTCGCCCGCAGTCGCCCGTCGCCCGTCGCCCGTCGCCAGTCGCCAGTCGCCAGTCGCCAGTCGCCAGTCGCCAGTCGCCAGTCGCCAGCACTACCCGCTGCGGAGCCTCATTACCACGTCCAGTTGAACCGCCGCGCCGAACGGAAGTTGAGCGGCCCGATGTCCTGCTTGATGATGGCCAGCAGGTCGAGCATTGCGTCGCGTGCCGCGATCTGCGCGTCACTCACGGAAAGCTCGGTGCCCACCTCGCCGCGTCGTCCGGATACGAAGAGCAGGTCGCCCGACCGTTTCGTGCCGACGTAGTTGGCAACCGGTGACTTCGGCGGTGGAAGCGCGAGCCCGAGCTCACGCAGCCGATCTTCCACCGCGCTCATTGCGCGCCCGTCCTGCGCCACCCGCTCTCGATATACGCGAGGCGAAGGCCGCCGCGCAGCTGGTTCCGGAAGCTCCCGGACCCATAGCTCGCGCCACCGATGACGAGCGTGCAGCCTAATAAGTAGGCGGCGTCCAGCCGGTGCCGCACGAGCGCGAGGTGGCAGCCCTTCCTGCGGTGCGCAGGTACGGTAGCGCCACCACCGAGGCTCGCGACCCCGTCACGAACGCGGAGGGTCGCGACAGCAGCCGGCTCGCCGCCAAGGCGCGCCAGAAAGCGTTGCTCGTCACCGCGGAAACTTCGTCGAGCGTCGTCCATCGCCGCATCGCGCCACTCTGCCGGCATCTCGAACCCATCGGCCATCGCGCACACGTAGTCCTCGAGACTGTCCGCCGTCACGCGCTCGATCGTGATATGTGGTGGCGGCGACGTGAGCTCGCTCGATGGCACGCCGTACAGGATCGCCTGCTGAAAGTCGAACTGCGCAAAGCCAGCCGCGGAGAGTGCCGCGCCAACCGCGCGCGTGAATCCGGTGGGCGTGAGGTAGAACTCCGGCTCGAGTCCATCGGACGCGTAGAACGCGAGAATGTCATCGAGCCGCGACAGATCGTCGGGGCCAAAGCAGAATACCTTGTTCGACGGCCGACCGCCTTTCGCTTTGGCGGCGATCGTGCGGCCGAACCGAACGACGATGACGGTACTCGGAACCGCCGGGCCGACGGAAACGACGGGGTCGGGCGCCACCAGTCGCTCGATGCGCCGCGCGAGCTCCGGCGACAGCAGCGGGACGTCGCGTTTCACGACGCGATCGGCAGTTACCACGTTAGGCACGACGCGCGCGTCACAGGTGCGGCGCCATCGTCCGCGCCGCCTCGGCCGACGTGACGACGGGGATGCACTCGAAGTCGGTGACGTCGCGCCACTGCGCCATCCACTGCTCGAGGAGTGCGGGATCGTCGCACTCCATGACCTGGTAGCAGTGCCGGATGTCCGTCGTGACCCAACTCGCGACGTATTTCAGACCCTCAGGGGCGAGTCGGCCCTTGTCGCGAAATCGCCGATAGACGGGGCGGGCGTCCCCGTCGCGAAAGTGTTCCACGATCATGTAGAGCATGGCAG
>Ga0068857_100002554_pt1 | contig 14906 bp, 13 predicted proteins | sample KBSCornC72_FD_66591 | JGI IMG/M metagenome (GOLD analysis project Ga0068857, IMG submission 66591) | Corn rhizosphere microbial communities from Kellogg Biological Station, Michigan, USA - KBS Corn C7-2 | ecosystem: Host-associated > Plants > Roots > Rhizosphere > Soil ...
TAACCGATCGCCTGTATCAGCGACTGCAGAATCGAGCGGTTCAGGCCGACGCGGAGCACCGGGTCCGTCACCGATGCCGTCGCCACCCCGATGTTCCTCCCCAGCAAGATGCCCGTCACAATCACCCAGATCGCTAACACCAGCAGGAGGATGGAAACCCCTCTCAACATCCCCCGGGCTCCCCGCGCTACCGCCGACCCAAAGACCAGCGCGAGTCCGACAGCCAGCAGTGGGAGGTGTTCAAGAGTTGTCGTCGCGGTGCCGAATTCCCATTCGGCGTTACCGAGCAAGGTCGGATACCAAGCCAAGACCAAGTCGGCTGCGGCCACTACCGAGAAGAGCCACCCCACGCCACTCAGAAGGGACCACGCCGTTTCCGGCGCAGGCGACAGCGCAGCTCGCCCCTTCCCTTCCTGAACGAGAATCTTGGCGCTCATCGGAGCCCCTCGCTGAGTGCCACTCGTCCTCGACACCCTGTACAAGCACCGTTCGGGCCAGCGTTACGAGTCTGAAATATTGTGAGCATGTTGTTGGGAGGCATAGATTTACTCCAAAATCCCAAGTCCCGCTAGATGATCAAATTTGAAGGCTGTTGTGGTTATGCCACAACAACTTACGCCTCATTGCGGCGCTGTCATCAGTGGCGGCTAAGGGTCCGACGCCAGCTCCAGATGCCCATCGAGAGGAATCCGACCGGGTAGATCAGGATCTGGATTGCAGCTTTCCCGACGGCCTTTTTTATCGCTGTGACGGCAGTTGGGGAAGGGGCGGCGTTGTACGCCTGGGGGACAACGGTGGCGTACAACCCGGCTGCCAGCCACATCAGAAGTGCAAGAAAAATACACACCAGCGCGAGCAATCGAACCCGTCCCCTGGCACCCACGGCCAATCCGGCGGCCATCAAGAATCCCAGGCCTAAGCCGAAAATCGGCACGTTATCGAAGAACTCGCTCGCCGTGCCAAACTCCCACTCTATGACCCCGATCCGAAGGGGAAAGAGTGGAGCGAAGAGGCTTACTCCTCCCACGAGCAGGAAAACCAGGCCGAGGACCGTAAAAATCTGCCAGGAGAGGGTGAACTCTGGTGGATTCGATCGATTGGGAGACACGGGAAGGTTTGGTCTGGGGTCAGTTAATCGTCACGTCTGGGTCGGCCCGAACTTTGAGCTGCCAGGTTGATCCGGTTACCGGAACCAGAATGCCATTCCCTGACAGCGTGCCACCGAGGGGAGCGGGCGGCGTCGGTGGACCGATCCTGGCATCGAAAACCACTTCCAGCAGTCCGGAGCCGTCATTCACCCGAATCGCAACGTCGGTACCAACGGTGGAGATGTCGATGGTAGTGGCGCCGGCCACCCCCGCCAGCGCTGCATCGAGCAGCCCACCGTCGGCGGTCGCCGCAACGTGGGTCGACGCTTTCACGGCGCGAAGCCGAAAGTGGCGACGATGCTCTGAGCGCCCCCCTGTGCGGTAATCGTGACCTCGGAGGGTATCGCGCCGGTCGCGACCAGGGAGTCCCCGCCCAGTCCGGTCGTATCCACCACCACCGTATAGCGACCCACGCTGACGCCGGTGAAGTCGACCAGCCCACCCGCATCGGTGACGCCGGTTGCAACCGGAATCGTTCCGCCTGGAGACACCAGATTCACCTTCACTCCTGCAAACAGCGTATCGGGGGCGTTGAAGGTCCCGGAGCCGTCCCGGTCGAAGAAGGCACCGGCATTGATCACGTTGATCGCACCGACTCCGTGCGACAGGGATTCCCCGGCATTATCACAGCCGAGGCTCAGGCCCGCAGCGAGACAGGCGAGCGCGAGAGCACGCAGCGCGGTCATGGAATCAGTACCCCATCCGAAGCCCGATCCGGACCACGCGGCCCTCACCGCGGCGGATGAGCAGTTTTCCGAAGTGCTGATTGGCGACGAGGGGTAAGACCACATTCCCCTGGGCATCGGTAGTGATGCTCCCGCTGGGATCAATCAGCAGGAGCGCCCGGTCAACCAGGCCGGTCTCAGTGGCTACCACGTTGAAGGCATCGAGAGTTACTTCGAGATTGCCCGAGGAACCCACCGGAATGCCCACGCTGGCGCTCAGATCCAGAGCATGATTGGCGGCCTCGCGGCAGCTATTGCGCTCCAGGAGTCCAGCCTGGCCCTGGAGGCAGGCATTATCGGAGACCACACTCGACATCCCCGGGGAATTGAGATCCAGGTAGGCCGGATCGTTACGGCCCGACCCATCGCCGTTGGCATCGACGCCGGCACGGAAGCCTGGAGTAAAGGGCAAGCCAGACCGGAAGCGATAGCGGAGGCCGAGCCCAATGGGATACTTCCCGGCGGTCCGATAGGCGGCAGAGACCCGCGCCCGGTGAGGAATGTCGAAATCCGAGCGTCCCCGAATCCACTCGCTGCCCACCGGATCATTGGGGAAGGGACTCAGTTGATCCGCAGGATCTCCGGTCTGCGGCGCCGATGCCCAGTTGTCGGTCGTGTGGGAATAGGTATAGGAGCCGACGAAGGAGAACCCGGTGAGCGGACGGCGGGCGATTTCGATCCCGGCCTCGTAGTAGTCGGAGAATCCGGTCGGCGCCATCTCACTGACCATATCGAAGGTACTGAACCGCCGGTTGCTGCCGGGAGCTGCCGTGATCATGCTACCCTGCTGCACCAGGGTGCCGTAGATCGGCCGCCCCTCGGAGGTCAACGCCAGCGGTGCACCCGGAAGGTTGATATCGCTGCGCCTGAGCAGGTAATCGGTGTGGTGGTACCCGCCGCTCAGGCTGATGGCCACCCCTGAACTCAGGGTACGCGTCACGGCGCCGTCCAGTTTGGCGGCGCGAGGCGCCTCGTAGCGGTTGTCGATAAAGGTGATCCGGTCTCCGACAAACGGAGCGGCACCAACCGTGTCGGGATTGACCGGCCACGAGCCGAAGGTCCCCTGTCCGCGGCGTACCCGCAGGCCACCGTCGGCCACAACCGCCTCACTGAGGGTGGCCGGGTCGAGTTGTCCGTAGCTGAGCGATCCACCAGCCCGGACAATCCATTCCCGTTTGTTGTCAACGTCCCACACCAGGCCGAAGCGGGGCTCCAGATTGTCCTGGTCGTTCGGCATGAACTGGTTCTGCCGGTTGAAGGCGTTCTGGAACGCGGTATTCGGATTGATAGGGTTGTCGCTGGACTTGGTGGGAAGCTTCTGCCTGCTCCAGCCGATGCCTATCGTGACGATGATACCACGATCGACTTCCCAGGCGTCCTGGCCAAAGAGCCCCCAATCCGTCGTCCGAAATTCGGCGACATCGGAGGAGGTGACGGTGCGGAAGTAGGTGCCCTCCGCATTCCCGAACTGGTCAAGATCGCCGAACTGGAAAATTCCGTCTCGCCCGTAGGTGTAGGATTGGGTCCACGATGTTGAGGTGAACTGAAAGCCGGTCTTCAAGACGTGATTACGCGCCAGCCGCATGTGGAAGGTCTCGGTTATATCGAACGCGTTTGCCTTGAAGTTGCCCGGCGTAGCTGGCGCGGAACCGATTCCTGCGGCCTCACCCACGAAATAGGTGGTCGGGAGGCTCGGCCCGGCCCATTCGCGATTGGTGGTCCGATGGGCGAAGCGAAACTCGTTGCCGCTGTTGAGCCACATCGAGGTCAGCGTCAGCCCGCCGGAAAAATCGTTAGCGTCGAGATCGGTGCCGAAATTGGTAAGGACATCCTGACCCAGGATGGGATCGTCTTCTTTCCATTTCGCCAACGAGAAGCGAGCCATCAGATTGTGGGTCTTGGTTGGTGACTTGGACAGCTGCCAATCCAGACGAGCACCGCCAGACCCACCCTTCCAGCTCCGCAGGGTTGGCTGGGTGAAGTTGTCGACCGTTTGCCCGAAGCTGTCGTTGGCAATCCGGGCGATGCTGCTGCTGAGGGAAACCGGCGCCCCACCAAAGCTCGCGCTATCCTCAGCCCACGGGGCGGACGACGGCTGCTCCAGCGCCTGATAGTCGAAGCCGGCCACGAACTGTGCCGAGTTCTTGATGAGCGCACCGCTCACCACGGCTCCGGCCTGGATCGACGTGACGGAGGAGTCGGCGGGGTTGTCTTCAGTCGCGAGGGCCTGTTTTCCGCTGAAAGTGACGTAAGGTTGGAAGCGGAAAGTATTGCTTCCTCGCCGGCTGTAACCGCTCAGCGTGGTTCCTGGCCCGCCGCGCCATTCTCCATCGAAGCTGTTCTCAATGACCTGAGCCTGCTCGAACATGCTCCGGAGATACACCGGGCTGCCAGCCGGTTCGGTGGGCAGGCCAGGGTGGCGGAGCCAAAAGCCGGGGAGCCCGTCCACGTAAATCTTGCTCTGTGACTGCGGCAGGCCTCCAGCCATCTGCGAATAGCCCCAGTGTCCATCACGGGGCGCCGACACGATCGACGACCCGCGGCTCAAGTCGCTCAGGTCGCTGCGCCACGCCGAGGTCTTCAATTCCCGATCGTTGAAATACTGACCGATCGAAGTCCCGGTGGACGGCTCTCCCCGCTCGGGATAGGGAATTTCCTGAATGCTCGTGATCGGAGGCGGACGCCGAGTGAGGGCGATGCGCACTTCGGTGGTGCGCCCGGCAAAGACGCGCACGCCGTTCTGACGGACCGGCTGGTATCCTGCCAGTTCCACGAGCACCGAATAGGTGCCCGGCGCGATTAGATGGAGGTTGAACCGGCCGAGGTAGTCCGCCTTCAAGGAAATCCGGGAGCCGGTGGACTGGCTGAGCAGCGTCACTTGCGGCTTCCCTATGGGTGCACCTTGTGGGGAAACCACCTCACCGACGACGCGCCCTTCGGTGATACTCTGAGCGTGAATGAGGCCCGGAACCGTCCACGCTAGTGCGAGGACTGCGGCCAAGATATGCGTACGGGCACGCAATCCCGCGGATTGGGCCATTGAACTGTCCAGATAGGGGGAGAGTGCGGACTACTAGGTGTTGATGGATAGTGCAGTTATGATGCCAACCGCGCAAGACGGATAATCCTTTGAGGAAGGGTGTGACCCGACAAACAAAAGCGGGCTTGATCTGCGCTGCGCTCGCTCTCTGTCTCATCGGCTATTTCACGCTGCGGCCGATCCCAGAGCAAGCTGCTGCGGTTGCCGAGACCTCACCCTGGTGCATCGTCAGGTGCGGTGATCTTGGGCTGCTCGACATCATCCTCAACATCCTGCTTTTTCTTCCGCTCGGCATCGGGCTCGGGCTGTTGCGGGGCACCCGCGCCGCGGTGGCGATCGGGTTCTTGTGCAGTGTGGCCATCGAACTGACCCAGCTATTCCTGATAGCGGGCAGGGATGCGAGCCTGCGCGATGTGATCACCAACACACTCGGTAGCGGGCTCGGCGCATTGCTAGTGACACTTTGGCGCCCGATTCTGCTGTGCCAGGCCCACACTGCCCGCCGCCTCGCAACGATCGCCGGTATCGGTTGGCTAGTCGTTCTCGCTGGAACCAGCTTCGCCGCTCAACCATCGCTCCCTCAGTCCACCTGGTACGGTCAGTGGGCACCGGAGCTGGGGCAATTCGACACCTTCCCGGGAACCGTCAGAGACGTCCACCTCGCCAAGATCTTTCTCCCCGCTGGAATACTGGCCAACGGCAGCGAGGTTCGGGACACGCTTCTCACCCAACGGTACCGACTGCAGGCTTCGGCGGTGGTGGAGGGATCCACCGAACACGAAGCGCCGATTTTCTCGATCTTCGACGATCAGCAGCAGGAAATTCTGGTGCTGGCGCAGGCGGGCCACACCATTCATTTCAGAACCCGCACGCGCGCCGCCGACCTGGAGCTGCGAAGTCCATCCTTCCGCCTGGAGGGATTCCCGACCGAACCTGGGACTCCGGTAGAAATCACCATTCTTCGGGATGGGCCGAGCCTTTCGCTTTCGATCGACAATTCACAGGGTCAGGGACGGTGGACCAGCCGAACGACGGTCGGATCCGGTTGGGCCATGCTCCTGCCTTGGGAGTATGCCTTCGGACCCGAGGCCTCGCTCGGCTCCTTACTGTGGCTTGGCGGCATGCTGATACCCGCCGGTTACTGGGCAGGACGCTGCGGCGCAGGTCGGGCCATGCCGCTGCTTCTGCTCGCCATGATCGCGGCGGGACTGCTTCTGGTCCCAAGGATGTTCGGAATGGCGGTTTCCCCCTGGTCGGAATGGGTAGGAAGCATTGCCGGTGCAGCCACCGGCATGTTCGTCGGGCGCGCCACGTAGATGAATCGCCCACAATGCAGCGCCCCGTCGGGGCGCGATGCATTTGCAGCCGCAGTGAGCTACGGTACGTGGCCCCTCGCTTTCGCTCGGGGCGGGCTCTTCGGGACCAACAGGGTTCCACGGCAGACCGGAACGCCGAGCCCCGAAGGGGCTCCGCATCGTAGCCCAGGGAATGCGACCGATGCCCAGCGCCCTGATGGGGCGCCGCAATGATTCGCTGCCCGGTTGAGGCTCGGTTGATCCGCAGGACCCATCGTGATGTCGTGGCCGGAACCTATTCCAGACTCAATTTTCACATCGTCTTCTCCACCTGGAAGCGGCAGCGGATCATCGCGCCGACATGGCGCGGTAATCTCCATGCCTTCCTGGGCGGAGCACTTCGCGCTCTAAACGCCGTCGGCTTGGCCGTTGGCGGCCCCGAGGACCACGTGCACATTCTGGCCGGTCTCAGGCCGGTTCACCGGGTGTCTGACATCGTTCGAGATATCAAACACGCCTCCTGCCAGTGGGTACATGAGGAGATCCATCTTGAACAATTCCGCTGGCAGTCAGGCTACGGCGCATTCACGGTTGGTTATCGGGAGGTGGAAGTCGTGCGGAAGTACGTCCATAGCCAGGAAGCCCACCACATGCAGATCGGCTTCGAGGAGGAGTATCTGGGCATGCTCCAAGCAAATGGCGTGGCCTATCGGCAGGAATACGTACTCTAGAACATCAGATACCCACGACCTTCCAGCGCCCCGTCGGGGCGCGATGACTTGGTCGTCCCATCGGCTAAGGTGCGTGGCCCCTTCGGGGCCGGAGGCGCCCCCGACGATACGTCGGCATTCCGGAAACATCCGGCGCCCCTTCGGGGCGCGGTGGCTGCGGGGCTGCATCCCTAACATTCTGCGCCCCCTTCGGGGCGCCCGTGTCGTGGGACCGCTCCAGCTACAGTTCAGCGCCCGTTTCGGGGCGGTGTAATCCAATCGCGAGTTTCGAAACGATTCCCGAGGTCTTTCAAGAGCGTAGATTTCCATCATGGCCCTCCCCTTCAGGCAGCGGATTCTCCTCGCCCTCGTACTCGTGGGCGTGATCCCGACGTCGATCGCGTTGATCGGGTGGGTGCTGGCGGTGCGGGGAAACAATCCGGCTACCGCAACCCGGGCGGCCGTAGAGCAGCTGAGCGTCACCGGAAGGGAGCTGGCTCAGACGGTGGATTCGACGCGTCTCAGTCCAGTCGAGCGAAAGGCGCTTTCCTCTCACCTCCGGGAGCTCAACCGCACATTAAGCCGGATGCAGCGGGCCGAGGCTTATGCCCGGTATTACTACGCCGGTCTCACTGCCGCGGTACTCGCTCTAGGCCTGCTGGTGCTCTACCTGTCGGTTCGTGTGGGCGGCTACCTCTCCCGGCAATTGAGCCGCCCGATCGACGAGCTGGTCGGATGGACCGGCCACATTCTTCGAGAAGAGCCACTGCCTCCGGACGAGCCACAGCGTGGTGCACCGGAATTCGCAGCCCTCCGCCGCGCGCTCAGGGAAATGGCCGCGGGACTGGCCCGGGCGCGCGCCCGGCAAGTCGAGGCGGCGCGGCTGCGCACGTTCCGCGAGGTCGCCCGACAGGTGGCGCACGAGATGAAGAACCCGCTCACGCCGATCCGGTTCGCCGTAGCCCAGCTCTCCCGCTCAGCGACGGCGGGACAAAAGGAGCCTCTGGAAGTCCTGACTGCGGAGGCGGGACGACTCGAGGCGCTGGCACGGGAATTCACCGAGTTCGGCCGATTGCCCGAAGGTCCCGCCGCCGAGGTTGATCTCGGTGAACTGCTCGCCGAGCTGGGACAGACCAGTCTGCCGCCGGGGATGGAATCGAAGCTGAGCGTACAGCTCTCCACCCCCCGGATCGTGGGGCACTACGAACCACTCCGGCGAGCCTTCAGCAATCTGCTTCGCAATGCGGCCGAGGCTTGTGGAGGTTCCGGCACGGTTGAGCTCGAGGTCGGACCACTCAACGCGAGCGGCGCACGGGTGGTGATGCGAGACCATGGTCCGGGTGTCCCGTCGGAAATCCGGGACCGGGTCTTCGAGCCATACGTAACGGCGAAAGCCGGTGGCACCGGTCTGGGCCTCGCGCTGGTCCGCCAGACGATCGAGGACCACGGTGGCACTATCCGACTGGAAGAAACGCCGGGTGGTGGGGCGACGTTTGTGGTCGAACTGGCTGGCCAGCGGAAAAACGTGAGAGGTGAGACGTGAGAGGTGAGACGTGAGACGTGAGATAGGGAGGGCTAACCGCTTACCGCTCACCGCTTACCACCGATATCTTTCCCTTCAACCTATGTCCCATCGCATTCTGATCGTCGACGACGAAGCCAACATCCGACGGATGCTGGGGGCGCTGCTTCGTGCCGAAGGGTTCACGGTGGAAGAGGCGGGAAACGGTCATGCGGCGTTGCTCGCCGTGGAACGGGCAGAGCCGGACGTCATGTTTCTCGACCTGATGATGCCACCGGGCCCGGATGGCCTCGACACGCTCCGGAGCCTCCGGGAACGCCGGCTTGAAGTGCCAGTCATCATGATGAGCGGCAAGGCCCAGCTAGCGGACGCCGTGCGGGCGACACAACTCGGCGCCTTCCAGTTCCTGGAGAAGCCGCTCAGCCCCGAAGCAGTCCTCGTCACCCTGCGTTCAGCGATCGAGCTGGGGCGGGCGCGCACACAGAATCGTGCCCTGCAGGAGGCGCTGGGCCAGAGGCAGGAGATGGTCGGCTCCACCCCAGCCATTACCCAGGTTCGGCAGCTCATCTCCCAGGTTGCGACCACCGATGCCCGAGTGCTCATCACTGGAGAATCGGGCACCGGCAAGGAGTTGGTCGCGGCCGCCATCCACCGGGCGAGTCGTCGATCCCGCGGGCCATTCGTGACGGTGAATTGCGCGGCGATTCCGCGGGAACTGGTGGAATCGGAGATGTTCGGCCACGAGCGTGGTGCTTTTACCGGGGCGCACGAACGCCGGCTGGGCCGCTTCGAGCTGGCAGACGGGGGAACCCTGTTCCTTGACGAGGTAGGGGACCTGAATCTCGAGGCCCAGGCCAAGCTGCTCCGCACTCTGGAGACTGGCGTCCTTCAGCGGCTGGGGGCCGAGCAGCCGACGGCAGTGGATGTTCGGGTCGTATCCGCGACCAATCGCAAGCTGGATCGCAGCGAGGCCGGCGCCAGCTTCCGGGAAGACCTCTATTTCCGGCTCAACATCTTCCCCATCCACCTGCCGCCGCTCCGCGAACGGCTGGATGACCTTCCTGCCCTGGTCGCTCATCTTGCGGCACGCGTTCGGCCCGGGAAGCCACAAACATTCACCCCGGTGGCGCTCGCGACGTTGCGGAGCTATCGCTGGCCGGGGAACATCCGGGAACTCGCCAACGTGGTGGAGCGGCTCGCGATTCTGGGGGGCGAAGTGTTGGACGAGCATGCGGTAGGACGAGTCCTCCCCCTGGGAGGAGCAGCCGGCGATGCGATGCGCGCCGGAGACAACATCCGCGCCTCAGCCGGCCAGGCCGAGGTTTCGGCCAGTGCGGCTGAATTCGACGGGGGTCTCCCCCTGGCCGAAGCGCTAGATGCCCATGAACGGCAACTGATTGGCGCGGCCCTCTCGCGCGCAGGGGGCAACGTGGCGGAAACCGCTCGGATGCTTCAGACCGACCGCGCGAACCTGTACCGCCGCATGAAACGGCTAGGCCTCATTTCCAAAGAAGTGGGCGGAGAGTGAAGGTACTGAGTACCGAGTATCGGGTACCGAGTACCGAGTACCGTCCTCCAAGTTCCGAGTTCCGAGTTCCGAGTTCGGCGAGGACAGTGCTCCGAGCCCTATCCGTCCTTCTCCTCACCGTCCTGCCGGCGAGTCTCGCGGTCTCCACCGCCCTGGCTCAGGACAGCGTCATCGTCATCGATCCCGACGCTCCCGTCTCCGATTCCACCGAACACGGCGCGCTGCCTCCGGAAATCCTTTCCGAACTGCTCGAGGACTACAACGACTCGCTGAGCATCCGGTTACCAGGCGGGATCACCGTCCCGCGGGGAAGCATGCTCGGCGGCAAGATCGCGGCTTTCCGGGGCAGCGTGCACGTCGCGGGAACGATCGAAGGATCGCTCACAGTCATCAACGGCGACCTGGTAGTGGATTCGGGCGGGGTGATCCACGGAGACGTGCTGGTGGCTGGAGGAGGGATGACGGTGGCCCCGGGCGGAGTGCAGGAAGGAGAGGCACGGGTCTACTGGGACGCCGCCCCGGTCTATCGAGAGGCGGACGGCACGCTGGCCTTAAGGGAGCGGCGCCGTTCCGTCGGCGAGCTGGCGACGGCCCAGCGCACCTTCGCGACCGGGAAGGTGAAGACCACCCTTCGCCTCACCACCGGCCAGACCTACAACCGCATCGAGGGCCTGGCGATAGTCTTCGGGCCCGCGTTCGAGTACCGGCCCTCCCACAATATCTTCACGCGGCTCGACGCGCGGGGGATTTTGCGGACGGCGGGAAACTCCTCACCCTTCCGCGACGATTTCGGCTACTCGGTGCGAGGCGACATCCGATTCAACGCACCGCGCGGCTTCGGGATCGGCGGTCGAGTCTACAGCGAGATCCGGGGTATCGAGGAACACACACTGCCGAAGGACGAGATCGGGTGGTCGGCCTTCCTGCTCCAGCGTGACAACCGGGACTACTTCGACGCCCAGGGAATCGTAGGTAGCCTCTACTTCTTCCCTAGCCGGCGGCTCCGGATCGAAGCCAACGTGCGGCATGAGTGGGAAGGTTCGGTCCGGGCCACGGATCCCTGGTCCCTGCTTCGCAATTCAGAGATCTGGCGACCCAACCCGCTGATCGATGACGGGCACTACAACAGTGCCGGAATCGGCATCGAGTATGACACCAGAAATTCCCAGAACGCGACCACCCGCGGCTGGTGGATCCGGGGAGGGGTCGAACGGGGCACCAGCGACGACGTCGCGCCGGTCACACTCCCGACAGCCGTGCGGGATCCGATTCCTACCCACAGTTATGAATACACCCGGCTGACACTCGACCTCCGCCGCTATAATCGACTCAGCTCGGACGACAGGCTGAATCTGCGGCTGTGGGCCGGGGGCTGGCTCGGCGGCGATCCGCTGCCGGTGCAGCGGCGACTCTCCCTGGGCGGACTCGACCTGGTTCCGGGATACGAATTCCGGGCCGAGACCTGTGCGCCGGCAGGATATGCCGATCCGGCGGACGCGGCACTCTGTGACCGGGCGATCTTCACCCAAGCCGAGTTCAGGCATCGCCTGCCGATTCGATTCGGCTACACCTACCACGACAAGAACAATCGTGAGCTGGACCGGTTCCTTGGCATTGACGAGGTGTACCTCGTCCTCCTGGGCGACGCGGGCAAGTCCTGGCTTACGGGCGATGGACCGGGAAGAGTTCCCAACAACCGCATCCCTTCCCTCGACGAGTGGAAGGCCGACCTCGGCGTGGGAGCCGACGCCGGGTGGGTCGGCGTCTATCTCGCCAAAGCAGTAACCGACGGGGAGCCAGTCAGGTTCTTCATCCGCCTAGAACGGCGGTTCTGATCGTGAGCGGGGAGCGGTGAACGGTGTGCGGAGTGGGGCGGTCGGGAGCCGGTGGCTGATTGGCATCGCCATGCTCTTCGCCGTTGGGGGCGGACCGATCGCGGCGCAGGATACGACGGAAGTTCGGCTCGCGGTGACTCTTGCTCCGGACTCCGCATCCAACGGCAGCCGGGCACCGATCATTCGCACCTACAACCTGCTGACCGATACGCCGTGGCTCTCGATGCTGCGATCCGGCTTCCCGGTACGGCTGCATTACCGGCTCGAGGTTTGGCGCTCCCGGTCGGGCTGGTTCGACCAGATCGAGAGGGCTCAGGATTGGGACGTAGTAGCGCGTCAAGAGCCCCTGCTGGAGCAGTTCACCGTTACGCGACTGGTCGGCCGTAACCGGGTTGAGAACCGCTACGCGACGCCCGGAGCGTTGGGAGCCGCACTGGGGCTTGCCTACCGGATCAAGGTCACTCCCACCCAGCAGGGCACTTACTACTACGTGGGCTCACTCGAAGTGACGACCCTGTCGGATTCCGATCTCGACGAAATGGAGCGCTTCTTTCGGGGCGAGCTGCAGGCCGTGCCGGACAGCCAGATCAGCGGCACGACAGTGAGTCGCGGCGCCCGCCGTCTGATGTTACGGCTCGCGGGCTTGCCGAGCTTGAAGCTGACGGGGAGGTCGGACAGGTTTGAGGTGAGGTAGTGGAAGTGAGAAGTAAGGAGTAAGAAGTGAGAAGTAAGAGGGGAGGTGAGAAGTGCTCCGGCAACGAAACGACCCTCCGAGGCAAAGGCCTGGGAGGGTCCTTTTACTTCTTACTTCTCACTTCTTACGTCTCACTTTTCAGTGCTTGCCATTCGCCGCGACCACACCGCTCAGGGCCTTGAGGGCCGACTCGCCGTAGAACAGGCGGATGTACTTGGCCTGGATCGTCGTGAGCCGGCGAACCGCCCAGGACAGGTGAACGAAGTGCGGCTCGTGGGGCGCCGAGTGCGGGTGCATGCCGCATTCCTCGGGCAGGTGATTCCCCTTGCGCGTGTTGCAGGTGCTGCAAGCGGTCACCACGTTGGTCCAATCGTTGTTCCCACCCCGCGACAGCGGGACCAGGTGGTCCCGCGTCAGACACTCCCGATGCTTAAGCTCGAATTGACTCCGGTTGCAGTACTGGCAGCGGTAATGGTCCCGAGCGAAGAGGAAAGTGTTGGTAACCTGACGGCGGAAACGGCGAGGGACGTGCACGAACTTGACAAGGCGGATGATAGCGGGCCGGGGGATGACGAGTCGTTCACTCCGAACGAGATCATCTTTTTCGGCCTCGACGATTTCCGCTTTGCCTTCGATGACTAGCCGAAGGGCTCGCCGGACGGGCACCATGGTCAGGGGCTCGAACGACGCGTTCAAGGCAAGACAACGCACCGGTTCTCTCCAGGGCCGTTTCCGAAGACCCTGTATCGTAAGGGGATAGACCTCACCAAGGCAAGCAACAAAGCGGTCACCGGGCCAATGCGGCGAGGCGGGAAGCGACGGCTTGCCGCATCGCGGGGCTCCGGGCGATCACCAGGACAGTGTCCTCACCCGCAATAGTCCCGATCACCTCACTCCAACCAGCCTGATCCACTGCGGCGCCCACGGCACCAGCGCCACCGCTTGCTGTCTTGATCACGAGCAGGGGACCGGTACCCTCGACACTCAACATCAGGGTGGGCAGGATTTGGCCCAAGTCCGGCCGCAGGGAGCCTTCGTTGGGGTTGGCGTAGAACGCACCGCCTTGCGGATCCACCAGCTTGGCCAGCCCAAGTTCTCGAATGTCGCGGGAGAGCGTTGCCTGGGTGACGTTGATTCCCTCACCAGCCAGCGCTTCGCGCAGTACGTCCTGATTTTCGACCCGACGGTCGCGAACGATACGGAGAATCGCGGCGTGCCGCTGCAGCTTCATGAAGGACTCCTCCAGACCTGGCGACCGGCCAGGAAGGTTGCGAGGACGTCGTCGGACCGGCGCGTCACTACGGTATCCGCCAAACGCGCCCCGTCAACCGGAGCGGGCAATCGAAAGGCGACCAGATCACCCCACTTTCCGGGGGTCAAACTCCCGATCTCGTTTTCGAGGCCCAGAGCGCGGGCCCCCTCCAACGTGCAGAGCCGGAGAACCTCCTCGGCCTGCAAATGCGCCAAGGCAGACGCCGCTCGTCCCTCAGCAAGGAGGTCACAGGGTGCGACACTGGCCACGGAGTCGGTCCCTATCCCGACCCTGAGACCGAGATCGAGCATGGAACGAAGTGGGGCGGCCCCATGGCGGTGGCGAGCATTGGAGCGGGGACAGTGCGCTATCGCAGCACCACGACTCGCAAGGAGTGCCAGGTCCTTAGTACTCGCTTGCACCACGTGGATGCACAACGTCGTCGGACCGAGGACCCCATGCTGCTCCAGCCAGGCCAGGGGAGTCCGACCAGGCAGGGTCGGAAGAGGGATCCCCCGGCCCCGCCACGCTTCGGCGAACCCACCCGAGGCCGAGCCCAGCAGATCGGACTCGGCGACTGATTCCGCGATGTGGACGGCTATGGGATAACCACGCTCACCTGCCAGCTGAGCCACCCCGGCGTAGAGCGGGCCGCTTACCGAATACGGAGCGTGTGGCGATACGCCGAGTCGAATCCGGTTTCCGGCGAGTGGGGCGAGTGCTTCAAGGCGGCTGGTAAGGCCAGCCAGTTGAGCTGGGGCCTGATCCGGATGTGGTCCGAAGACTTCCTGGTAGGCAATTCCGCTTCCACCCAGCTCATGCAGCGCCTGCAACGCGGCGCCGCTGTCCCCAGTGTCAGCGACGGTGGTGACTCCCTGACTCCATCCATCCCGGATTCCCTGCTTAGCCGCCGCAAGAAAATCTGCGGGTGACCGCTCCGCCTTGAGCGCAATCACTCTCCGGATCCAGGAGGGGAAATCCTGATCAGTGACCTGACCGTCGAGACCGGTGAGCTCGAGGTGGGTATGGGTGTTTACCAGACCGGGTATGAGAGCACTCGAGGGAAACTCGGCCTGCTCCACACCCGGCGGCGCCGGCACAACGGCATCGGGGCCGACGGCGGTTATCCGCCCATCCAGCCCAAGCAGCACGGCGCC
>Ga0068857_100002559_pt1 | contig 14900 bp, 13 predicted proteins | sample KBSCornC72_FD_66591 | JGI IMG/M metagenome (GOLD analysis project Ga0068857, IMG submission 66591) | Corn rhizosphere microbial communities from Kellogg Biological Station, Michigan, USA - KBS Corn C7-2 | ecosystem: Host-associated > Plants > Roots > Rhizosphere > Soil ...
GACTGGCATGTCAGTTCCTTTCGTGGCATTGGGAAGTCACCGCCTACTGGTACCGCAGCGCATCACCGGCGCCGCAATCGTCGTCGTGGTGGAGACCACGTTTCGTCCCAGTACCGTCTCCAGCCTCGACGGGGCAGGCGGTTAGCGCATCGGTGTAGTACCGCAGACGTACTCGGAGATTCACTGACCGCGGTCGGAACATCGCTACCGACACGCTCCCCTCGGCGGGTGCCCGCCCGCCTCCGCCCCCAAGCCGAGCCAACCCCAAGATGTCCGGGCCGGGAGGACTTGACGACAACGGGCGAGCGGAGCGCGAGCGCCTCCCGGCTCCGCCCGCCCGTTGTCAGCCTCGATCAGAACGTGCCGCTTGCGATCAGCGTGCCGCCGAGGGTGCGCACGCGCACTGTCGAGCCGCTCCTGATGGTGGGCACCGACTGGCCCCTGTCGGTGTTGCGGTTGACCCGGGCTACGCCGAAGCTGTTCACCAGGGGGCTCGCCAACTTGTTGCCGTTGACGAACACGTTGACGCGCTTGCCCGCCAGCGCCTTGATGTGCTCGACCTCGATCTGCAACTCGCGCTCGGTGCCGTTCACCTTGTAGACGGCCTTGCCGGTGGCGTTCGGGAACGAGACGCTGCCATGCAATGCGATCGAGCGGGTGGTGCCACCGCCGCTGGCCAGCGCCGCCGGTGCGAGCACGGCGGCCATCGCCACCAGTGCGATCAGAGCTGAGATGATGGGTGTTCGACGCATTCCTGCCTCCTGTGTCCTGTTGACTGTGCATGGGCACCCTCACGGCAGCGCGGTCGCGGTCGCAATGAGACCTTGGTCCTACGACCGTGGCGCTGTGGCGGCGAGGCAGGCATGCTTGACACGTGCAGGAACCCCTCCAGCCCTCCGCATGATTCAGAAACCGGCTTCGATCGCGCGTCCGGTGCTCGTGTTCGCACTATCCGGCCTGGTCGCTGCGGCGCTGGTGGCGGTGGCCGGTGCCTACGCGTTTCGCAGTCTTGGCACCGACGAGGCACTGAAGGACGCGCGCCGGCTGACCGACGTCACCGGCCACGGCATCGTCGAGCCCGCGCTCACCACGGACGTCGTACGCGGCCGGCCGCCGGCGATCGCGCGACTGGATCGGATCGTGCGCCGGCGCGTGCTGTCGCCTGACGTCGTCCGCATCAAGGTCTGGAACGCCGAGGGCAAGATCCTCTATTCCGACGAGCCCCTGCTGATCGGCCGCCGCTTCCCACTCGGCGGCGACGAGCTGGCCGCGCTACGGGGCCGCTCGACCGCTGCCGAGGTGCCCGACCTGTCGCGACCCGAGAACGCCTACGAGCGCGGCCAGGGCGATCTCACCTCGGTCTATCTGGGGCTGCGGGCACAGGACGGCACGCCGGTGTTGTTCGAGGAGTACCTGCGCTCGAGCGCGATCGCCGGCAACAGCCGTAGCCTGGTGCGGCGGTTTGCCCCGATCGGCATCGCGGCGCTACTGGTGCTGGCGGCGCTGCAGATCCCTCTGGCCTGGCGGATGGCGAGCCGGATCCGAAACGCCCAGCGCGACCGCGAGCAGCTGCTGCAGCGGACCCTCGATGCCTCCGACAAGGAGCGCCGGTCGATCGCGGCCGGCCTCCACGACGGCGTCGTGCAGGAGCTGGCCGGCCACTCCTATCAGATGACCGCCGCGATCGAGCAGCACCAGCCCGAGCCGGTGCTGCGCCAGGTACTGGCCGAGGGGGCGGCCGGCACCCGAAACGCGATCCGGCAGCTGCGCTCGCTGCTGATCGAGATCTATCCGCCGGCATTGCGCGACCACGGCCTGGCGGCGGCACTGCCCGACCTGACGGCTCCCCTCACCGCGCGTGGGATGGACGTCACCGTCGACGTGCAGCCGGGTCTGAGCCTGCCGTCCGAGACCGAGCAGCTGGTCTTCCGTTCGGCCCAGGAGGCGCTGCGAAACACGGCCGCCCACGCCGGGGCCGGCCACGTCAGCGTCAGCGTCAGCCAGACCACCGGCATGGTGACACTGCTGGTTGCCGACGACGGCCGCGGCTTCGACGAGCAGCAGCTGGCGGAACGGCGCACGGAGGGCCACCTGGGGCTCTCGATCATCCGCGACCTGGCGGAGTCGGCCGGCGGCAACCTGCGGGTGAACTCGCAGCCGGGCGACGGTACCCGGCTCGAATTGGAGCTGCCGACGCGATGATCAGGGTCGGTGTCGTCGACGATCACGCGATCGTGCGGAGAGGGCTGGTGGCGCTGCTCGGTGCCGACGGTGAGCTGGAGGTGGTCGGCACCGCCGGCGACGGTGACGCCGCCCTGCAGCTGTGCCTGGACCAGCATCCCGACGTGGTGCTGATGGATCTGTCCATGCCTGGCATCGATGGCGTCGAGGCCACCCGCCGAATCGTCCAACAGGCGCCCGGCGTGCAGGTGGTGGTGCTGACCTCGTTCGTCGACCGCGAGCGGGTGGTGGATGCGCTCCGGGCGGGCGCCATCGGCTATCTGCTCAAGGACGCTGAGCCGGAGGAGGTGATCCGGGGCATCCACGCCGCCGCCCGCGGCGAATCCCCGCTCGATCCCCGCGCCGCCCGCACGATGTTGACCGTTCAGCGCGCCGACGACCCGCTGGGCGCACTGACCGAACGCGAGCGTGAGGTGCTGGCACTGGTCGCTGAAGGGCTGCCGAACAAGCAGATCGGACGGCGCCTTGAGATCAGCGAGAAGACCGTGAAGGCCCACCTGACCAGCGCGTTTCGCGCGATCGGCGTCGACGACCGCGTCCAGGCCGGCATCTGGGCACGCCGGCACGGCCTGTGAAACCCGCTCAGCCCGCCGTGCCTCCCGCCTCAACCCGTAGGGAAGGGCTCGGGCAGGCCGCGAATGCTCTACGGTGGCGGGCTGATCGGGGGCCGGCACCGTCCGCTTGACCGCAGGCCCGTCGAGGCGGGATGCCGTGGCGCACCGGCGGCTTCATCCAAACCGGGCGATGGCGGCCGCGCGTCGCCGAACGATGCTCCGTGTCCGGCGAACGGCGATGCGGAGGGTGACGTGGCAGACGTGACCCGCGAGTTCTTCGAACAGATCGCGCGGAAGCAGTACGACGAGCGGCTTGGCAGCATGCGCGGAACGGTGCGGTTCGATATCACGGACGACCGCACGGGCAGTGGGGAGTCGTGGTGGGTCACCCTCGACCGCGGGGCGATCTCCGTCGCGGAGGGCGCCGACCGGGCGGACTGCATCCTGGAGACCGACAACCGGACGTTCGAGCGGCTCGTGGACGGGACGCTGACGGCGACGACGGCTCTGCTCCGGGGCTCAGTCACCGCCGAGGGCGCCGTCGATCTGCTGCTGTACTTCCAGCGCCTGTTGCCGTCGCCGCCGCCACACCTGCACGACCAGCTGCATGCAGCGCAGGAGCGCGCATGAACCGGTCGGTCAGCGTGCTCGACGGAAACACGTTCGTGGTCTCCGACGAGTGCGGCGACATCAACGCCTCGCCGACCGACGCAACGGGGCTGTTCTCCTGGGACACGCGATTCCTGTCGCGATGGATCCTCACGGTCGACGGCGATCGGCTCGGCAGCCTCTCGGTCGATGAGCTCGACTACTACCAGGCTCGGTTCTTCCTGATCGCGGGCACCGGCACCGTCTACGTCGACTCCCAGCTGTCCGTGATCCGCACCCGGTCGGTGGGGGACGGCTTCCACGAGGTGCTGGAGATCTTCAACCACTCCGACCAGCCGGTCGAGCTGAGTGTGCACATGGAGGCGGGCGCCGACTTCGCCGACCTGTTCGAGGTCAAGGACGCTCTCGCCAAACAGGGCGACTACCACACGCGGGTCGAACCGTCACGGCTCGTGCTCGGATACCAGCGAGAGCAGTTTGCTCGCGAGACGACAATCTCCGCCGACGGGGCCGAGATCGGCGAGACCGGGCTGACCTTCCGTCCATCCATCGAGCCGAGGCAGAGCTGGAAGGCGGAGATGAACGTGGTCACCAGCGTGGTGGCGGCGGGAGCCAGGATCACGGAGACCAAGTACGGCCGAAGCGACAGCCGGCCGCGTCCGAACATGGCGATGGAGCTCGCCACCTGGCTGGACGAGGCTCCCAGTCTCGTATGTGACTGGGAGTCGCTGGAACGGACGTACATCCGCAGCCTGGTCGATCTGGCGGCACTGCGCTTCTCGCCGTTGAGCGCCCGCGGGCGCAGCCTGCCCGCGGCGGGCCTGCCGTGGTTCATGACGATCTTCGGCCGCGACAGCATCTTCACCAGCCTGCAGGCCCTGCCGTTCGTGCCGGAGCTGGCCGCGACGACGCTGCGCGAGCTGGCGGCCCGGCAGGGCGCGCGCATCGACGACTTTCGCGACGAGGATCCGGGTCGGATTCCGCACGAGCTTCGCTACGGCGAGCTGACCGCGTTCGAGGAGCGACCCCACTCGCCCTATTACGGTGCTGCCGACGCAACGCAGCTGTTCGTCGTGCTGCTCGACGAGTACGAGCGATGGACGGGGGACGTCGAGCTCGTCGGCCAGCTCGAAACCGAGGCGCGGGCGGCGCTGCGCTGGATCGACGACTACGGCGACCTGCTCGGCAACGGCTACGTCAGCTACCAGCGCCGGAACGAGAAGACCGGCCTCGAGAACCAGTGCTGGAAGGACTCGTGGGATTCGATCTCGTATCACGACGGCCGGCTCCCGGGATTCCCCCGCGCAACCTGCGAGCTCCAGGGGTATGCGTACGACGCCAAGGTGCGCGGCGCCCGCCTCGCCCGACTGGTCTGGCAGGACGCGGCGCTGGCCGATTCCCTGGAACAGCAGGCCGTCGACCTGAAGCGGCGCTTCAACGAGGACTACTGGGTCGCCGACGGCGAGTACTACGCCCTCGCGCTGGACGCGGAGGGCCGGCAGGTCGACGCGCTCTCGTCCAACATCGGCCATCTGCTGTGGAGCGGCATCGTCGACGACGACCGGGCACCCGCCGTCGCCGAGCGGCTGATGGAGGAGCGGCTGTTCTCCGGGTGGGGCGTCCGCACGCTCGCCGAGGACGAGGGCCGCTACAACCCGATCGGCTACCACGTCGGCACCGTATGGCCGTTCGACAACTCCTTCATCGCCTGGGGGCTTCGCCGGTACGGGTTCCGTGATGAGGCGGCCCGGGTCGCGGCAGGGATCCTGGACGCGGCCGCGTTCTTCGACGGCCGGCTGCCCGAGGCGTTCGGGGGCTATCCGCGGTCGCTCACCCGCTACCCGGTGCAGTATCCAACGGCGTGCAGCCCGCAGGCGTGGTCGACCGGGACGCCGTTGCTACTCCTGCGCACGATGCTCGGGCTCGAGCCGCTGGAGGGCCACCTGATCGTCGATCCTGCGCTTCCCCGAGGGATCGAGCGGCTGGAGCTGCTCGACATCCCCGGGCGGTGGGGACGGACGGACGCGTTCGGGCGCGGCCGCGTGGACGTCGACCGCCCTCCCGGGCTGCGGCACGAGCTCGGCGAAACCCCGGTCACGAAGCGGCGCGCCGCACCGGGTGTCCAGGCCCGATGAGGGGCCCGGCGGCGACAGATCATCCCGACCGGATGATTACCGGCCAAGGCCACGGTGCCACAGTCAGCACCACCGGCGGCGAGGCCGGACGCATGGCCAGCGACGACAGAGGGGGACGCAGTGGCTGAACTGATTGCCATCGGGTACGACGACCAGACGACGGCCGGTGAGGCGCTTGCCGAAGTGGAAACGCTCAGCCGTGACCTGATCATCGAGACGGACGCGGCGGCGGCCATCGTGCGGAAGCCGGACGGCAAGTACAGCGTCACAACCAACCACGGGCCAACCACCGGCGCCGGAGCGACCTGGGGGATGTTCTGGGGGCTGCTCTTCGGAGTGCTGTTCTTCATCCCCGTGTTCGGCATGGCGGTCGGTGCAGGCCTGGGCGCGCTCTTCGCGCATCTGGAGAAGTCGACCATCGACAAGCAGTTCCAGGAGCAGGTCCGCGCGATGCTGAAGCCGGGCACGTCGGCGCTGTTCATGGTGATCGAGAAGGCGACGCCCGACAAGGCGATCGCCGGCCTCCGCCAGTACGGCGGCACGGTGTTGAAGACGTCGCTGTCCGAGGAAGACACCGCACGGCTGCAGGCCGCGCTTCACGGCGAGCCGGTTGCGGTCTAGGGACTGGTCGCGATCAGCCACAAGCCGCACCGCTAGCGTCCACAACAGCGAGCCGCTGGCCGCATGGGTATAGGTATCTCGATCTTCCTGCTGGCCGTAGGTCTGATCCTCCGGTTTGCGCTCACCATCTCGTGGGACGTGGCCGGCGTATCGGTCGACTGGGATATCGTCGGCGACATCCTGATCGGAGTGGGCGCGTTCGGCCTGGCGTTCTCCGTGTGGACGATGCGGAGTGCGCGGCGCGATGCCGCGGCAAGCTACCGGCCGCCTTCGGACTTCGACGCTCGGTGAGCCGGGCTGTCCGAGACGCGTTCGTCCTAGACGGTGGCAGTGGAGTGCGATGCGAGGCCGGCCTGCACCGCCCGGTGCACATTCCCGTGAATGCGGGCGTCACCGATGCGGTCGATCGTGCCGTCTGCTTGGAGCACGGCTCGCACGTCCGGCTTGAGACGCGCCAGCCGCAGAGTGACCTGCTCCGCCTCGCTCAACTCGAGCAGTTCGGTCATCTTCGAGGCCCCTTGTGAGTCGATGAAGTTGATGCCTTCCATGTCGAGTATCAGGTCGCGGACCTGCCCGCCGTCGAGAAGGTGCCGGATCCGATCCTCCAATGCCTCCGCGGTCGCGAAAAAGAGTCCGCCGTCCAGCCGCAGGACAAGGATGCCGGGGTAGGTCTCATCGCTTGGGTGCGTTTCCAGATCCCGAAACACCTGTGTACCGACCTCCCGGCCGAGCACCGGCATCGGCGGCCGTGTCGCGACGTACAGCAGCCACCCCAGCGAGAGCACGACGCCGATCACAACCCCGGCCAGCACGCCAGCCGAGAGCACGCCAAGGATGGCAGCGGTCGCCACCCAGAAGTCGAACCGCGTCACCCGGTGCAATCTGCGCAACTCGGCGATGTCGATCATGCCGAAGACGACGGCGTCGATGATCACCGCACCCAGCACCGCCTTGGGGAGGTCGGAGAACAGCGGCGCCAGCAACACCAGGGTTGCCACGATGAATGCTCCGGTCGTGAGCGACGCCAGCGGTGTCCGGGCCCCGGCGGACTCGTTGAGCGAGCTCGCCGAAAGACTCGTCGATACAGGCATCCCTCGGAAGATCCCGGCTCCCAGGTTCGCCATACCCTGCGCGATCGACTCCTGGTTCACGTCGATCCGGTACCGGTGCCGTGCGGCGAACGCCCGAGCATCGCCGGCGGTCTGCGAGAAGCCGATGACGAGCAGTGCGACCGCGGCGATGGCGATCGTGCCGACGTTGTCGCGCACCAGCTGCAACGACGGAAGCTCGGGGGTGGGCAGGCCGCGCGGCACGTCACCGACCAGCGCCACCCCGTGGGAACCCAGGTCGAAAAGCGATGACGCGAGCAGGCCCCCGGCGACGAGGACGAGCGCACCCGGCACGCCCGGCGCTCTGAAGCGCAGGCCGAGGATCACGCCAAGCGCAACGACACCGACGACCAGCGTCCACCAGTGCACGTCGCCGAGCGACTGCAGCCATGTGCTTGCCTCACGCCAGGCGCTGTCACCCTCGGACGAGGTGCCGGTCAGCTTTGGCAGCTCCCCGACCACCACGTCGATCGCCGCGCCGGCGAGGAACCCGGTGATCACCGCCTTCGACAGGAACTGTGCGATCCATCCCATCCGCAGCACCGCGAGCAGCAGGAAGAGCACGCCCGTCGTGATGGTGATGGCGGCCACCAGCTGCGCGGCATCGGCGCCTGCCAGCCCGGTGAGCACCACCGCCCCACCTGCCACGGCGGCAAGCGAGGAGCTCGGGCCCGTCGAGATATGGCGAGAGGTGCAGAACAGCGCGTAGATGATCGCCCCGGCAGCCGCTGCATAGAGCCCGTTCTGCAGCGGCACGCCGGCGATCTCCGCGTAGCCGAGATTCTTGGGCACGACGAGTGCCGTGACTGCGATCCCGGCGGTGATGTCGGTTCGCAGCCACCGGCGGTCGTAGTTGGGCAGCCATGTCAGAGCCGGGAGGTATCCGGCCAGTCCTCGGCGTCGGCGAACGTGTGCGGGCGTTTCCACGGGCTCTGGCCAGACGGGTTACCGCCCGAGCTGCTCGCGCTCGGCGTCGATGTCGGAGCCCGGGGCCACATCGAGCTCGTCGCCCGTGAGTGTCGCGACGAGCGACTGGTCGCGCACCCAGAGCATCCGGAGGATCAGCCGGTAGTCCACACAGCGAGTACACGGTGCAGCGCCGACCGGATCATCGTCCCGTTCGGGTGATACGTATGGCCTGAGATGGTCGGCGAATCACCCCCACAGGGTGACGATCCACGCTCCGCTTCGCCGGATCATGCCCGCTGACCTCTTCGGGCAGCCCGGGGGTGAACGTGAGTATCGGGTTCAGCAGCACCATCACCGCCGATCCAGCGTCGGCCGAGACCGGCCGTGGACAAAACGGCCGGCAGAAGGGAGTGGCGTCATGACGACAGATGACCGACGAGCCGATGAACAGGTGTCGGGTTGGGCGATCGGGGCGGTCTCATTCGCCGCGGCGATGATGATCATGATCGGCATCTTCGAGATCATCTCCGGTATCGCGGCGATCGCTGAGGACAGCCTCTACGTCAAGACCCGGAACTACACCTTCGACCTCGACGTCACCGCGTGGGGCTGGATTCACCTGATTCTCGGAGTTGTGATCCTGCTCGCCGGCTTCGGGCTCCTCGCCGGCCGGACATGGGCGGCGGTCACCGCCATCCTGCTCGCAATCCTGAGCGGCGTCGTCAACTTCTTCATGATCCCGTATTACCCGTTCTGGTCGCTGCTCGTGATCGGGCTGGACATCTGGGTGATCTGGGCTCTGACCCGCCCTGGGGTTGTGGCGGAGACCGGGTAGCTGATTGTGGTCGAGCCCGGAATCCGGGCGTCATCCTCGATCACGGGGTGAGCAGCGGCGGGGTGCTCGGCAGCATCAAGCGACCGGTGTGCTGACGCCTCGACGCTGCTCGCCGCCGTGATCGGCCTCGCACGGCTCGCCGCGAACTAGCCGGCGGCAGGGTCGTGGGCGCCGGCGGCGGGGATCAGGAACGCGGCCACCATCCCAGGAAGGCGTTCACTGCCAGCACGACAACCGCGAGCGCGAAGCGGTTCCGGCCCGGGACGCCGGCGCCGACCGGCGTGATCCGAACAGGACGATCTGCCGCGTGAGCAGAGGATCGCCGCGGACATCGGGTGCCCGGAGGTCCGAGCGTCCTTGTGTCTTAAGCGGGCGGCTGAGTCGGGCGACCGTAATCAGTCCGGTTCGAATTCCCACCCCCTGCCGCCGGAATCTCCACAAGCGCTTCCCGGTGTGCAAGAATCGCTGCAAATCGGAGGTGGCTCCATGGGAGCGGGATCAAGATTCGGCGATCTGTTGTGGTTCGACGACGACGGCAGCCTCGGGGTCTGGGGACCGACGAACTTCGAGCCCGGTGACCTCAAGCTCACGATCAAAGATGTTCAGATCCGCAGCCGCGGCGGCGTGATCGTGAAGCAAACGTTCGATCCGCCGATCGAGGCCTGGGCGCCGGCGGCCAGGTGGGAGGGCTACATCGAGGACGCCCGCGACCGCGGGCTCAGGGTGGGCCGGGCGCGCGGCACCGCGAAGGGCAAGATCAAGCGGGCCGACGGATCGGAGAGCATCTGGTGGCCCGACGAGTTCGAGATCGTGGACGGACGAACATTCCTCAGAGACTGGGACGGTTAGGGGCCGCGCGACCCTAGCGCCTGCCGGCGCCGATGCGCCGGAGCGCGTCAATTGATGGGGCAAATGCGTACACCGCACCGCTCGTATCCACGAAGCGGCGCACGTCGAGCAGCTCATCGGGACAGCGCTTGCTCCGCAGGGTCACCGGGCGGTCGTCATGCCCGATCACCGGATCGGGCCCGTCTGTGAGGTGATCTCCGAACACGTTGCCGGGGAACTTCGGATTGTTCGCCCACGCCTGCTGGAGGAACTCGAACTGCTGCTCGATGTTCGCCATGAAGGCGTTGAACAGCAGCCCCCGGTCGGCATCGACACCGTGGCCACGGCCATCGGTCGGGTCGAATTCCGGCCCGTAGGGAATGCCACGGCGCAGGATCCGCCGCCGGTCGTCGTCGAACCGCTCGTCACGCGGGTACATCTTTCTGATGTGCGCAAACCGCGGGGTCGTGTAGCCGCGCTTGTCACCCTTGAACGTGAAGTCGTTGTCATGCCGTGGATCCTGCGCCGACCGGTTGTCACGCACGTGGGCACGAGCGAGGGGCGTCCCGCTCCTCCACCGCCCAACGAACTTGGCCGCAAGGAGATCGGCCGACATCGGGTGGTCGGCGGGCAGCGACTCGGCGCGCCGGGTCACCTGTGACCACCAGCCGGGGACGTCCTGCTGGAGACGGCGGAACACCTGAAACGAGCCGTCGGCCATCCACTTCGGATGCGGCCAGCTGGGAGCGCCGCCCGATCGTTTGTACCCCAGCACGAACTCCCCAGGCTCGACCATCTCGTCCCCGGGATGTCCCTCCCGGTCACCGTCGTCACCGACCCGGTCGAAACCGACGACGCCCGGCTGGGAGATGCCGTCCTTGAAGCCGAAGTGCTCATGCCCGGCGCGCGCCCCGGACAGCGTCTGCCCCGGCTGCTCGAACACCGTGGTCAGGCCGTGACGGGCGGTTGTCGCGCGCATGCTCTGGAGCACCAGTTCGAGGTCGTACTCGCGGTCGGCGGCGATCGTGACCACCAGGTCGATGGCCTGGTCATCCCGCCCGATGAGCCAGTGCTTCGGCGCGCTCCGCCCTGTGTCGCGAAGGTGCTTCGCACGCGCATGCGCTCCCTGCGAAAACGCTGGGAACCTGTGCCTTCCATGCCACGCGCCCAGCAGCTTCCGAAGGCCCGGAGCGGTGACGGCCAGGTTGACCCACACGGCCACGAGGCTCTCCGGATCATCCCCGCCACGCTCCCTGCGGGCGGCGCTGAACATCTCGTTGAAGTCGCCGACCTGCCTCGTGGAGGCAATCCTCGACTGGGTCGGGTCTCGGGGGACCAGCTCGGCCACGTAGGCCCGGCCCGCCTGCGGGTCCGGGATCGTCAGAAAGACGAAGACCTGGTGATCCTTGCGAAAGCCGGCCAGGATGTTTCCCTGGATCGATTCCGATCCGCGGAGCGGCAGATGCTGTTCTTCAACATGCATGTCATCGCCTCGAAGGTGCAATGCCGACGAGACGATCATTTCATATTGTGCTCCTCGAATGGGCCGCGCAGGAGGGCGTTGTTCGCGACTCCCAGACGCTCGAAGGACGGACGGGATCTTCGAGGAGATGGCGATCCCCGAGATCCGGGCATGACGCGGAGCGACGAGGTGAAAAGCGGTGCTCCGCGACCTCGGTGAAGCCGAAGCGGTCCTCCGCCGTATCCTCGACGCCGCGCTTGGCGCATTAGTCGGGGGTAGGCGGAGCTGGCCGCCACTCCCGGACCGAACATTGTTCGTGAGTGCGGTCATGCCCTACCGATTCCAGCGCTGGCGCGTTCCGGCATGACTGCAGCCCCGGATCGCCTGCCGGGCTGCCGACTATCGCCGGCTACTGGCTACCTGCTGGTTGGCAGCGCCGGGTCGTCTGCCACCGGCTCGAGCGGCAGCCGCACGCTGACCGTGGTGCCCTCGCCGGCGGGGCTCTCGATGCGAATCGATCCGCCCAGCGCTTCAACCCGGTCGCTCAGCCCGGTCAGGCCCGAGCCGCCGGTGGGATCGGCTCCGCCCACGCCGTTGTCGCGGACGCACAGCAGCAGCGCTCCATCCTGCTGCCTCAGCGACAGCGCGAGCTCAGACGCATGCGCATGCTTGGTGGAGTTGGTGAGCGCCTCCGACGCCACGAAGTATGCGGCGACCTCGATCTGATCCTCGGCGCGCAGGTCATCAGCGACGTCCAGCGCGACCGGCAGCGATGAGCGACGCGCAAGCGTCCGTAGCGCCGCCGACAGTCCGCCCTGGGACATGATGGCGGGGTGGATGCCGCTCGAGATCTCCCGCAGCTCGTCGACGGCTTCGGTCAGCCCGGCCGCAACCGCCGCCACTTCGGACTTGAGATCGGCGCTGCCCGGCGGGACGATCCTCTCCGCGGCACGCAGCACCAGCGCCAGCGAGACCAGGCGCTGCTGCATGCCGTCGTGGAGGTCGCGCTCGATCCGCCGCCGCGTCTCGTCCGAGGCCGCCACGATGCGCCGGCGTGAGGCTGCCAGCTGGGCGCGACTCTCCGCATTGGCGATTGCGGTAGCCACCAGGTCACCGAACCGCTCCAGTTTGCTCTCAGCATCGGAGGCAGGAGGTTCCGAGGAGGAGACCGAGACCGTCCCCCAGACGTTTCCGTCGACGAGGATCGGTGCGGCGACGGTGCAGGTCAGTCCGAGCCGGCGTCCGGGTTCGTGGATCGGGCCGACCGCGGTATGGAGGTCGCGGTTGTCAATCCGGGCGGACCGTCCGGTGCGATAGACCTCGGTGGATGCGAGGGCATCGTCGAGCTGCCACAGCGTTCCCACCTCGATGCCCGGAAGGCCGGGCCCAACTCCGACCACCCTGATCGACGGCGGATCGGCCTCGAACCGGACGACGGCGGCCGTCTCGACGTCGAACAGGGCCCCGACCTCGGTGCATACGGCACTGAAGATCTCTGCGGCCTTGGCTCTCTCGGCCACCAGCGTGGCCATCCGGCGCAGAGCCGCCTGCTCCTCGGCCAGCCGCTCGACCTCAGCCCGCGCCTCGATGTTTGAGATCGCGGTGGCCATGAGCTCCGTGAACTTCTGCAGCCGTTCCTCGGTGTTGGGTGGTAGCAGGGCTCCTCCAGCGTCGGATACCATCATGGCGCCCCACAGCCGGCCCTCCACGTTGATCGGGCAGGCGACCGTCGAGGTGATGTCGAGATTCCGACCGGTCTCGGCCACGGGGCCGGTGAGCACCGACCAGTCCCGTGCATCCATACGCGCGGAACGCCCCGATCGGTACACCTCCGCCGAAGGCATCGGTCCCTCGAGCACGACCTTCGTGCCCACAGGAAACCAGTGCAGGACGGCCTCCGTGGCTCCCACCATGACGGCGGCGGGCGGGTCGTGCTCGAACCGCACCGCCGTGGACAGACCAGTGCCGAACACGCGGCCGACCTCTTCGGCCACCGCGACGAAGAGGTCGGCGGGCGGTATGTCGTTCGCGATCAGCGTCGCCACCCGCCGCAGCGCGGCCTGCTCCTCTGCGACGCGAGCGAGCTCAGACCCGGCGTGCGCATTCGAGATCGCCGTGGCCACCAGTTCGGTGAACTTCTCGAGCCGCTCCTCGGCGTCTATGGGCACCACCTCCTCCCGGGTGGATACGGCAATGGCGCCCCAGAGACGACCGTCAACGACGATCGGGCACGCGACCGTGCCGGCCAGCCGCTCCCGGCGCAGCACCTCCGCCATCGGCCCGCTGTGCGCTTCGACCTCGGTCCTGCCTACCCGCACCGGGCGGCCCGTGCGGAACACCCTGGTGGATGGGAAAAGGTCATCGTGCTCCCACCTCGTGCCAACTCCGAACCTGCCCGTGCCCTTGCCGGCGCCGACCATCAACAGTGGTGGGCCGATCTCCTCGAACTTGACGACCCAGGCCGCGTCGCTGCCGAACAGGCGGCCAACCTCGTCGCTGACTCCAGCGAACACCGCGTCGGGCGATGCGCCCTGCGCAACCAGCATGGCCAGCCGCCGCAGGGCGATCTGTTCTTCGGCGAACCGGCGAAGCGCCTCCCGCGACTCTGCACTCGCGATCGAGGTGGCCAGCAGCTCGGTGAAGTCGGCCAACCGCTCCTCGGTGTTTGAGGGTAGCGGGACGCGGTCGGTGCTGGAGACGACCATCGCGCCCCACACCTGCCCAGCCACCACGATCGGGATCGCCACCGTCGAGTAGATGCCAGCGGCTCGGACGAGGTCGGCGATCTGTCCTTGCAGCTGCGAATGGTCATCGATGCGCGCCGGACGACAGCTGTCGCGCACGAGCCGAAGCACGTTCGTGCCACCCAGCGACCAGCGACTGCCGATCGGGAATGCCGGTCCTGCGGGCGAGTAGCTGGCGCACTCCGTTGCGGTGCCGTCGCCCTCAAAACGCGCGACGCTGACCAGCGGCACGCCGATCACGCGGCCGACCTCCTCCGCCACGACCCCGAACAGCCGCTCCGGATTGGCGCCCTCTGCCGTCAACGTTGCGATCCGGCGAAGGGCTTCCATCTCGGCGTTGGCAACCACCCGGTCGGTGATGTCCCGGCCGACGCCGTAGAAGACGCCCTGCTCTGGGCGGGTGCTGGTGTTCCACTCGATCCACCGCACGGAGCCGTCGGCGCAGTGCGCGCGGGCGACGAATCCGACCAGGTCGCGGCCTCGCTCGAGGCCGGCCACCGCCTCCTTCGCCGCGCGGAGGTCGTCGGCGTGGCTGATCTCGAGGAACGGCCGGTTCAGCAGCTCCGCCTTGCTGTATCCGAGCACGCGTTCGAAGGCCGGATTCACGTGCTTGAAGTACCCATCGAACCCGGCGATGCAGAACAGATCGAGCGACTCGGAGAAGTGCCGCAGGAGTTCGCTCTCCAACGTGCTGCTCACCTCAGGCACGACGGTAGTATGGTCGCTCAGTGCCGTTCGTCACAAGCCGGTCGCCGGCCGCGGGAACGGCGCTGTGTTCCAGTGTTCTCAGCGCTCGCAGTGACGGATGCCCCGGTGGCGGCGGGCGTGCGATGTGGGACGGCGCTCAGGCCGG
>Ga0068857_100002565_pt1 | contig 14875 bp, 9 predicted proteins | sample KBSCornC72_FD_66591 | JGI IMG/M metagenome (GOLD analysis project Ga0068857, IMG submission 66591) | Corn rhizosphere microbial communities from Kellogg Biological Station, Michigan, USA - KBS Corn C7-2 | ecosystem: Host-associated > Plants > Roots > Rhizosphere > Soil ...
GGACGCCTCGCCCACCACCTCGAGGTCGCGTTCGGCGTCGATGATGTTGGCGATCCCGCGGCGGACGATCTCGTGATCGTCGACCAAGAAGACCCGAGTGGTCATGACGTCTCCTCCGTGGGGCTCAGCAGAGCGGTCCAGCGCAGCCGTGTCCCGCCCGATTCTCGGCCGAGCAGTTCGAACTCGCCCCCGTGCCGCTCCGCACGGGCGCGCAGATTGGCCGTTCCGCTGGAGCGGCGCGACGCGTGCGACATCCCTCGTCCGTCGTCGTCCACCGTCACGATCACCCCCGCGTCATCCACGACGATCGCCACATCGGCGGTGCGAGCGGAGGCGTGACGCGCGACGTTGGCCAGTCCCTCGCGCACGACCGCCACCACGTCTTCGGCGAGCTCCCCCTCGATCAGCAGGTCGACCGGACCGCTGAAGGTGAGCCGAGGAGCGCTGGCGAGGCCGGCCGACGACTCCGCGATGACGTCGAGCACGCGGTGGCGGAGCGCGGGCGCACCCGACGAACGCGAGCTCAGGGTGAACACCGCTGTCCGGATCTCGGAGATGGCCGCGTCGATCGCCGCCACCTGCTCCGCGATGGCCGCCCTCGTCGATTCGGGGGCGGTCGACGCGATCGCCTGCAAGGTCATTCCCGAGCCGAACAGGCGTTGGATGACGTGGTCATGCAGGTCGCGGGCGATGCGGTTGCGATCCTCGACGAGTTCGAGCCGCTGACGATCGGCACGCCCGCGCGCGAGTTCGATCGCCACGCTCGCCTGCCGGGCGAAGTCGGAAGCCATCTCGAGCTCGGCGGGAGTGAAGCCAGCGCCACCCTCAGCGCGAGAGATGGTCAAGGCTCCCAGCGGCCGCTCGAACGCCAGCAGCGGGAGCGCGACCGTGAGCCCCCGCATCGGCTCTTCTCCGGCGGCCTCCTGCACATCGGTGGAGACCGCCACCTGACCGGATTCCAGTGCCGCGCCGACCAGCGAACCGGCGGACGGATAGCGGCGGGCGACCAGCTCGGCCGAATTCTCGCCGCGCGCCGTGTCGACCAGGAGCGTTTCGTCGTCGACCGGCACCACCACGCAGACCAGGTCGGCATCGATCACCGAGGCGACGCGATCGGCGACCACTCCGAGCACGTCATCCGACGCACCGGAGAGCAGCGCCGAAGTGACCTCGGCGAGTGCCGCGCTCCAGCGCTGCCGTCGACGTGACTCATCGAACAGCCGCGCGTTGTCGATGGCGATCCCCGCCGTCGCGGCGAGCGCGGTGATCAGCTCCTCGTCCTCCTGGGTGAACTCGCCCCCGGCAGGATTGGTGAGGTACAGGTTGCCGTAGACCTCGTCGCGCACGCGGATCGGGACCCCGAGGAATCCGTCCATCGTCGGGTGATGGTCCGGAAATCCGGCCGAACGCGGGTCTTCGTGCAGGTGAGCGAGGCGGATCGAGCGGCGCTCGTCGATGACGGCGCCGAGCAGGCCGCGACCCTCGGGGAGGTGCCCGATCCGGTCGGCGTCGCTCTGCGGCATCCCGACGTGGATGAACTGCTCGAGGTGGCCGTCGGGTGAGATCACGCCGAGTGCGCCGTACTGCGCGGTCACCAGCGAGACAGCGGCCTCGGCGATACGGCGAAGCACCTGCGAGAGCTCGAGCTGCTCGACGACGGCCCGATTCGCCTGGAGCAGGCTGCGGAGGCGGCCCTGGGTCGACAGCACCTTCTCGGCGCGCTCGACGAGCTCGCCGATGCTGCGTTCGAACTCCGACCGCGGGCCGTCTGGGAAGGAGATGCGTTCGCCGGTCTCGGACACCACACCTCCCTTCGACGCAGCCGAGCTTATCCCCGCCGACCGCCATGGGACCTATGGCCTAAGTCGCACCGCCATCGCACACGCACACTGGCCGAACGGAAAGGAAGGGCGATGGCAAGCAGGTATGTGGTAGCCGTCGATGGGTCGCGACCCTCGGCGGCGGCGCTGCGCTGGGCCGTCGCTCGATCCGCGACCCATCGCGTCCCGCTCGTGCTCGTCCATGTTCTCGAGGAGGCCCCCGAGGGTGACGACATCGAGGCCGCGGACGACGAGGAGACCCGCACCGGCGTCCGTCTGCTCGCCGAGACGGTCGCCCGGCTCGAGGCGGAGCACCCCGAGCTCGTCGTCAGCACCCGGCTACTCGGCGGCCAGGTGCCGCGCGCGTTGGCCGCCTTCGTGGAACCGGACGACCTGCTGGTGATCGGCACCGGGAAGACCGGATTCCTGCACGGCCGCGTGCTGGGCTCACGAAGCGTGCAGATCGCGATGGCGGCGCCCTGCGCGGTCGCCGTCATCCCGGATGTCGACCTGCGATTCCGCCGCGGGGTGGTCGCCGGTGTCGACCGGTTCGGGACAGCGGCGGCGATCGCCCGCTCCGCCGCGGCCGAGGCGGACTCCCGGGGCGAGGAACTGCTCTTCATCCAAGCCGCGCCGGCCCGCGAAACGCGGCTGAACCCCGCCGAACGCGCCGATCTCGCGATCAGCGAGGCGGTGGCCCAGGCGCGGGAGCGTCAGCCGGAGCTCGTCATCCGATCGCGGGTCGCCGCGCGGCCGGCGGCCGAAGCGCTGCTCGACAGCGCGCGCGACAAGGCGCTGCTCGTGCTGGGACCCGGCTCACCCGAACCCGTGCGGCCGCCGATCGGCTCCGTGGTCCACGACGTGCTGCTGAACGCGAACTCGCCGGTCCTAATCATCCACGCGGACGGATGAACCGGCCGGCGATCTGTTCGGGCTGGATCTCGAAGTAGTTGAACTTCTCGCCGGGCTGCCAGGCCCGCAGGGAGGTGACGCCGGAGTGCAGGATCTCGGGCTCCGACGCCAACCGGCGAACGGTGCCGCGCACGACCACGCTCCAGCGCGCCAGCATCGTGCGGCCGTCGACCTCGAACGCGGCCCGCGGGTGCTCGGTCAACTCGAGGATCTTGGTGCCGGGGGCGGATCGGAAGTAGATCCGGCCGTGGCTGCTGAGGTAGTTCATCGGGAAGATGTCGACCCCGTCATCGGTTGAGACCGCGAGCCGGCCGATCCCCTCGCGCTCGAGCATCTGCCAACAGTGCGCCCCGTCGAGCGCGGTCGTCTCCGGCTCGTCGGCAGAGTCGGCCTGCGGGTCGAGGGTGTTCTCCATCAGGATGCGCGGCGAGGTCAGCATCCGCTCAGCCTGCTCCGCCCGGCGGACTCTCACGAGGGTCGAAAGTCCCGCACCGAGCAACGGGACCTTCGGCCCTGCCCGAATCCCGCCGCCTCCGAGAATCTGTCATCGTCCGTCACCCGACCTCGCAAGGAGCACCTCGTGGACCCACTCGACATCGCCCGCTGGCAATTCGGCATCACGACGGTCTACCACTTCTTGCTCGTGCCCCTGACCCTCGGGCTCGGGCCGCTCGTCGTGGTGTTCCAGACCCTCTACGTGCGCACCGGCAACGAGCGGTACCTGCGCATGACCAAGTTCTGGGGAAAGCTCTTCCTGGTCAACTTCATCCTCGGCGTCGCGACCGGGCTGGTGCAGGAGTTCCAGTTCGGCATGGCCTGGAGCGAGTACTCGCGCTTCGTCGGCGACGTCTTCGGAGCGCCGCTGGCCATGGAGGGCCTGTTCGCCTTCTTCGTCGAGTCGACCTTCCTCGGCGTCTGGATCTTCGGATGGGGCCGCCTGAACAAGCGCCTCCACCTCGCCACGCTGTACGCGGCCGTGATCGGCACCTGGCTGTCGGCGTTCTTCATCATCGTCGCGAACTCGTGGATGCAGCATCCGGTCGGCGTCAAGCTAGTGCACGGCCGGCCGCAGCTCGTCGACATCTGGGCGGTGCTCACCAACAACACGGCGCTCGCCGCGTACACGCACACCTTGGTCGGCTCGCTCTCGGTGGCCGGAGCATTCCTGCTGGGCATCTCGTGGTACCACCTGTGGCGCCGGCGCCACGACGGCATCGACACCGTCGGGCCCGACAAGCGCGTGATCGTCGGATCGAACCCCGCCATCCGGGGCCGGGATGCCGCGGACCACGGCGTCTGGATCCGTTCGCTGCGCATCGGCGCCGTCGTCGCGATCGTCGGCTTCGGCCTGGTGGCCGTCACCGGAGACCTCCAGGGCAAGCTGATGTTCCAGCAGCAGCCGATGAAGATGGCGGCCGCGGAGGCGGCCTGCCAGACCGGCACCAGCTTCTCGGTGCTCTCGATCGGCGATGTCGGCTCGCGCGACTGCAAGAACGTCGTCGGCGTGATCGAGATCCCGGGTGTGCTGTCGTTCCTCGCCAACGGCGACTTCAACACCACCGTGACCGGGGTCAACGACCTGCTGCCGCAGTACCAGGCCAAGTACGGCACGACGATCCCCAATGACCCGAAGCTGTACGGCGCGGCGGCGGGCACGACGGTGCAGTACGTGCCGATCATGGCGGTCACCTACTGGGCGTTCCGGCTGATGATCCTGTTCGGCGCGCTCGCCGCGTTCGCGTCGGTGGTCGCGCTCTGGCTGACCAGGCGCGGAACCGTGCCGCGCTCGAAGTGGATCATGCGCCTGGCCGTGCTGGGCATCCTGTCGCCCTTCGCGGCCAGCGCCGCCGGCTGGGTCTTCACCGAGCTGGGCAGGCAGCCCTTCGTGGTGGCACCCAACCCCACACCCGGCGGCATCGACGGCGTGTTCATGTTCACGGCCGCCGCCGTCTCGCCCGGGACCACCAGCGGCGAACTGCTGTTCTCGCTGATCACCCTCGGGCTCGTCTACCTGGCGCTGCTCGTGGTCGAGGTCGCCCTGCTCGTCAAGTACGTGCGCGGCGGCGTCGTCTCGGCCATGCCGGAACTCGGAGCCCCCGACCAGCCCGACGACCACGACGGCACGCCCCGCGACGTGCTCTCGTTCGCCTACTGACCCCGACCGACCACCAGGAGAAACGACCATGGACATCCTTCCCAACGTCTGGTTCATCGCCATCGCGATCCTCTGGATCGGCTTCCTCCTTCTCGAGGGCTTCGACCTCGGCGTCGGCATGCACATGTTGATCACCGCCAAGGACGAGCCGAGCAAGCGGGTCATGCTCAACACCATCGGCCCGGTCTGGGACGGCAATGAGGTCTGGCTGATCACCGCGGGCGCCGCGATCTTCGCGGCCTTCCCGTTCTGGTACGCCTCGCTGTTCTCGGCGCTGTACGTGCCGCTCGTGCTCGTGCTGCTCGGACTGATCTTCCGCGCGGTGGCGATCGAGTACCGCGGCAAGCGCGATACCGCCCGCTGGCGCCGCACCTGGGATTGGGCTATCGGCCTGGGCTCGTTCGTGGTGGCGTTCGGGGTCGGCGCGGCGCTCGCGCTCACGACAACCGGACTCCCCCTCGACGCGCACGGGGACCGCGTGGGCGGCCCCTTCGTCTGGCTCACCCCCACCGCCGTGCTGGGCGGGCTGGCCGTTGTCGGGTTCTGCCTGGTACACGGCGCGACCTTCCTGGCGCTGAAGGCGGACGGCCCGGTGCGCACCCGCGCCGGACGCATCGCGACGACCTGGTCGCCGATCGCCCTGCTGCCGATCGTCGGCTGGGTGCTGCTCGTGCAGTTCGAGACCGGGGGCGTGGTGTCGTGGATCCTGGTCGCGGCCGCCGTCGTCGCCGTGCTGCTCGCCTGGCTCTCGGCGCGGGCGCGTCGCGAAGGGCGCGCGTTCATCGGATTCGCGGCCTTCCTGGCGCTCGGAGCGGCGTCGATCTTCGCCGCGGCGTACCCGGTGGTACTGCCGTCGACGATCAACCACGCATACGACCTGACCGTCGGCAACGCGTCGAGCAGTCCATACACGCTGGGCGTCATGACGATCGTCGCCTGCTGCGCCCTGCCGGTGGTGCTCGCCTACCAGGCATGGACGTACTGGATCTTCCGCAAGCGGATCACCGCCGAGGCACTCCCGGCCGCGCACGACTTCGAGCCGGCCATCAAGCGGTGAGCGGTCGGACAATACCGAACGGCCGCGCAGCATTCGGCGCGAGACTCACCGATCGGCTGTTCGACGCGGGGCTCGGACCGGGCGGGCTCCGCGGCGTCGTCGTCATCGGCCTGCTGAGCGCGGTGCGGGCCGTGGCGCTCGTGATGATCGCCGAGTCGCTTGCCGGATCGATCGCGGCCATCGCCGACGACCGGCACGACTGGCAGGGCGTCATCCTGCTCGGTGCCGTCGGAGCGGTGCTGCGCGCGGGGTCCACCTGGGCGATCGGCACGGTGGCGGCGCACGAAGCCGTCACCGCCAAGAAGCGGATCCGCGGCGAGCTCGCCGAACTGATCGCACAGGGCAGTGCCACCGGCGAGGTCGAATCCGGCAGCGCGGTCGTGCTCGCCACCACGGGAGTCGACGACCTCGACGACTACTACGGCTCGGTGATCCCGGCCGCGGTCGCGGCACTGGTGATCCCGGTGGTGCTCGGGGCGCGCATCCTGTCGCTGGATTGGCTGAGCGCGGTCGTGATCGCCGTCACCCTGCCGCTCGTGCCGCTCTTCATGGCGCTGATCGGGATGCACACGCGCGAGCGCACGGACGCCGCATCCCGCGCCCTCCACCGCCTGGCCGACCACCTGGTCGAGCTGGCGCACGGCCTGCCGGTGCTGGCCGGACTGGGGCGCGTCGACGAGCAGACCGATGCCCTGGACGGCATCCAGTCCGAGCTGCGCAGGCGCACCAGCCTCACGCTGCGCACCGCGTTCCTCTCGGCCCTCGCGCTCGAGCTGATCGGCACCCTCTCGGTCGCCGTGGTCGCGGTGCTGCTCGGCATCCGGCTCATGAACGGGCAGGTGACCCTGCTGACCGCCCTGGTCGTGCTGCTGCTGGCGCCGGAGTGCTTCGGCGCGGTGCGAGAGGTGGGGGCGGCGTTCCACGCATCGCAGAACGGCACCGCGGCGCTGCGACGCGTGCGCGAGCTGCTTGCGGTGGTGCGGCGGCCGTTCGCGCCCGCCACCGGACGCGATACCGGACGCGATGTGGCGGTCGACGGGCTGCGGGTCGCGTACCCGTCACGTGCCGATGCCGCGATCGATGGGTTCTCGGCGGTGTTCCGCCGCGGGCGGCTGACGGTGGTGACGGGCGCGAGCGGAGCGGGCAAGTCGACGCTGCTGGGTGCGCTGACCGGCTCCCTCGAACCGGATGCCGAACTCGCCGGTCGCATCAGCGGCGTCGACCCGACGCGCCTCGCCCTCGCCGCGCAGGCGCCCCGGTTCTTCGCGACGACCGTGGAGGGCGAGCTCGAGCTCGCCACCGAGGACCACCAGGCGGTGACCTCCGTGCTCGATGAACTCGACCTGAGCGCCGTGCGCGACCGCCGCCCCTCCGAGCTCAGCCCCGGCGAAGCACGGCGCCTCGCGATCGCACGCGCCGTGCTGCGCGTGCGGACCGGCGCGACGACGGCGCTGCTCGACGAGCCGACCGCGCACCTCGACGACGGCAATTGCGCCCGGGTGCGCGCGCTCCTGCGATCGCTGACCCGGGTGGGCGGCAACCCTGTCGTCGTGATCGTCGTGAGTCACGATCCGCGCTTGATCTCCGAAGCCGACGCGGTGATCCGGATGCCCACTCCGGCTGCCTCCGTCCCGTCGCGAACACAGGGCGGGGCGGCCTCGTCGCACGCGACGGCGGCTTCGCTCGAGCCCACCTCGGACCGCGCCCCTTCCCGGCAACCGCGCCGCAATGTTCCCGCCGGCTCCACCCTCGCATCGCTGCTGCGCGCCTCCGCCGGCCGCTGGGCACTTGCCGTCCTGCTCGGTGTGGCCGCGACCGCATTCGGTCTCTCACTGACGGCGGTGTCTGCCTGGCTGATCGTGCGCGCGTCCGAGCATCCCGAGATTATGTACCTGATGGTCGCGATCGTCGGCGTTCGCTTCTTCGGGCTCGGGCGATCGGTGGCGCGCTATGCGGAGCGCCTGGTGACCCACGACGCGATCCTCACGGCGACGGATGCGCTGCGCCTGCGGATCTGGCGCGGGATCGCCGCCCGCGGCGCCGGATCCCGCCGCCTTCAGGAGGGGGGCGCCGCGGTCGACTACCTGGTGACCTCGCTCGACGAGCTGCGCGACCTCGTGCCCCGGGTGGTCACACCGCTCGCGGTCGCGGCTCTCAGTCTGGCCGGGATCGTCACCACGGTCGCGCTGCTCGATCCGTCCGTCGCGGTGCCGGTCGCGGTCGCGCTGGTGCTCACGGCGGTGGGCGCGCTGCTGCTCGTCCGCCGGGTGGATGCCGCCGCATCCCGCAGCCGCATCCCCGCCCGCGCAGAGCTGGGGCGCCGGATCGCGGCTCTGACCGGCGCGGCCGACGAGCTCCGGGCCAACGGGATGTCGCGCGCCGCCCTCGCGCAGGTCGACGCGTCGGTGTCGCGGCTCGCCGTGCTCGATCGGCGCGTGGCGCGCTCGGCGGGTGCCGGATCCGCCCTGGTCGCCCTGGTCACCGGAGTGCTCGCGGTGCTGGTGCCCTGGATCGCGCTGTCGGTCGGAGGCTCGGCACCTCGTCCGTCGGCCGAGACCGTCGCGGTGATCGCCCTGCTGACGCTGGCCTCGTTCGAGCCGCTGGCCGAGGGTCTGCGATCGGTGCAGCGCGCGCCCGCGCTGGCGGCGGTGCTCGCGCGGCTCCGGCCGTTCCTGGACGCGCCCGAGGCCGACGCCGCCACAGGAGTCGCCGCCGTCCCGCGTGCGTTCGCCGACATCCGGCTCGACGGGCTTTCCGCGCGCTGGCCGGGTACTGGCGACGCGGTGTTCTCCGGCCTCGATGGGCGTGTGGAACCGGGCCGCTGGCTCGTCGTCGACGGGCCGTCCGGCTCGGGGAAGACGACGCTGCTCACCCTGCTGCTCGGCGCCCTGCATCCAGACAGGGGCCGCATCCTGGTCGACGGGGTTCCGCTGGCCGACCTCAGCCCCGCCGAGTGGCGCGGCCGGGTGGCCTGGTGCCCGCAGGAGGCGCACGTGTTCGACTCGACGATCCGCGGCAATCTGCTGCTGGCCCGGCCTCGAACCGACCCGGTGAGCGACCCCGAGATGCGTCGCGTGCTCGCCCGCGTGGGTCTCGGCCCCCTGCTCGACCGGCTGCCCGAGGGACTGGACGCGAGGGTCGGCACGTCGGGCGGCTCGCTCTCGGGCGGTGAACGGCAGCGCCTCGCGGTGGCCCGCGCCCTGCTCGGGCGTTGCGAGCTGCTGCTGCTGGATGAGCCGACCGCCCACCTCGACGAGCCGACGGCCGCCGCGATGATGGCCGACATCCGCGCAGCGACCGCCGACCGGATGGTCGTGCTCGTCAGCCATCGAGTCGACGACCGCGCGCCGAGCGACCGTTCGGTCACCCTCGCGGCGGCCCGCGCCGACTCGCGCGAGGCGGTGGCGGCATGACGGGACGTTCGGCCCTGACCGCAGACGCCAGCGTCTCGGAGGCTGATGCCATGACGACGCGACCCGAACGCATCCCCCTGCCCTTCGCCATCACCTTGATCGTCACCGGAGTCGTCGGATGGTGGGCGGCCTTCTCTCTGACGCTCGACAAGATCGCAGTGCTGAAGCATCCGAATGCGGTGCTCGACTGCAACGTCAGCGTTCTGGTGCAGTGCGGCAAGAACCTCGGATCGTGGCAGGGCTCGGTGCTGGGATTCCCGAACCCGATCATCGGCCTGGCCGCCTGGATCGCGCCGATCATCGTCGGGGTGTCCCTGCTCGCCGGTGCGCGCTTCGCCCGCTGGTACTGGGTGCTGTTCAACCTCGGCGTCGCCGGCGCGATGGCGTTCGTGATCTGGCTGATGTCGCAGAGCATCTTCGTGCTCGGCACGCTCTGCCCGTGGTGCATGCTCACCTGGTCGATGGTGATCCCGCTGTTCTTCACCGTGACCGTGCGGAACGCCGCCGAGGGCGTCTTCGGCGAGGCGCTGCGCCGCGCGGGGCGAGCGGCGATCAGGTGGCTCGTGCCGGCGACGGTGATCGCGTACGCGATCGTGCTCGTGGTCGCGCAGTTGCGTCTGGACGCCCTGAGCCGCATTCTGCATGGATGACGTCGACCGCCCCTGACACCGGTCGCGACTCGACGTCGCGGGACTGGGCATCGCTGCCCGTCTCCGAGGTGCTGCGCGATCTCGGGTCGTCGCCCCAGGGATTGACGACCGCGCAGGTCGACGCGGCGCGGGCCGCCGTGGGATCGAACGTGATCCGCCCGCACCGCGCCAACGCGGCGGCGGTGCTGCTGCGTCAGTTCCGCAATGCCGTACTGCTGCTCCTGCTCGGCACCGCGGCCCTGGCCGGCGTGCTCGGTGACATGACGGATGCCGTGATCATCGGCGTGATCCTGATCGCCAGCGTGGGTCTGGGGTTCGTCAACGAGTACGCGGCGGAACGCGCGACGGCGCGCCTGATGGACGCCCTGTCGCAGTCGGCGGTCGTGGTGCGCGAGGGCAGGACCGTATCCGTCCCGGTCGGCGATCTCGTGCCCGGCGACGTGGTGCGGCTGTCGATGGGGTGCAGGGTGCCGGCCGATCTGCGGCTCATCGAGACGACCGACCTGAGCTGCGACGAGAGCGTGCTCAGTGGCGAGTCGCTGCCGAGCGACAAGTCGACAGACCCGGTCGCTGCGGGCGCCGCGATCGCCGACCGCCAGGACATGGCGTTCATGGGCACCATCGCGCGCGGCGGTGCCGGTCTGGGTGTCGTGGTGGCCACCGGCGCGCGCACCGAGATCGGGCGCCTGGCGGCCGGCCTCGACCGGCGGACGCCCGAGACCGCCTTCCAGGCCGGCCTCCGACGCTTCTCGCTGCTGCTGGTCTGGGTCGCCGCGGCGCTGGTGGCCACCGTGCTGATCACGGGTGTTCTGCTCGGCCGCCCGCTCATCCAGTCGGTGCTGTTCGCGCTCGCCATCGCGGTCGGCGTGACCCCTCAGCTGCTGCCCGCCGTGGTCAACTCCTCGCTGGCGGCGGGCGCGCGGCGGCTGGCGAAACGCCAGGTGCTGGTCAAGCGGCTGGTCTGCATCGAGGACATCGGCAACATCTCCGTGCTGGTCACCGACAAGACCGGCACCCTCACCCAGGGCACCATGACCTTCGAGTCCGCGGTGGATGCCACCGGGGCGCCGGCACCACGGCTCGCCGCGCTGGCGGCGGGCACCGTCGCCGACGGCGGCGCCGGCGCCGGGACCACCGACGCGCTCGACGCGGCCCTGCTGGCCGCGGCGGGGTCGGGGGCGCCCACCCCGATCGCGACGTTCCCCTTCGACCACGAGCGGCGCATCTCGAGCGCGCTGGTCGACGTGGACGGCGTTCGACTGCTGATCGCCAAGGGGGCTCCCGAGAGCATCCTGGCCCGGTGCTCGCCGCCCCAGGCAGCGAGCGAGCTCGCCGACCGCGCGCTCGAGCGGGGTGGCCGCGTGATCGCCGTGGCGAGCCGCCCGGCGCCGGGCGCGACCGGGATCGACGCCGGCGATGAATCCGGGCTCGAGCTGCGGGGCTACCTGATCTTCAGCGACCCGCCGCGGCCCGAGGCGCGCGAGTCGTTGGCGCGGCTGGCCGAGCTGGGCATCCGCCTGATCATCGCGACCGGAGACCATCCGGCCGTGGCAGCGCAGGTGGCCGGCGCGCTGGGCATGGACGTGGGCACGCCGCTCACCGGCGACGACATCGATGCGATGGATGATCCGCAGCTGGTCTCGGCCCTGGCCGCCACCGACATCGTGGCCCGGGTCAGCCCCGAGCAGAAGGCCCGGGTCGTGCAGCTGCTCCGCCACGGAGGCGCGACCGTGGGATTCCTCGGCGACGGCGTGAACGACAGCCTCGCGCTCCACGCCGCCGACGTTGGGATCTCGGTCGACACCGCGACCGACGTCGCCAAGGATGCCGCCGACGTCATCCTGCTCGAGAAGAGCCTGGATGTGATCGCGGTGGGGGTGGGCGAGGGCCGGCGCATCTTCGCGAACACCCTGAAGTACGTGTTCATGGCGGCCTCGGGCAACTTCGGCAACATGATCAGCGCAGCGGCGGCCTCGGCGTTCCTGCCCTTCCTGCCGATGCTGCCGGGGCAGATCCTGCTCGGCAACCTGCTGTACGACGGCAGCCAACTCGCCATCTCGTCCGACCGCGTCGATGCTGCCGCCGTGCGGGCGCCGTCACGCTGGGACATCGGCTCGATCGGCCGCTTCATGCTCGTGTTCGGGCCCCTGAGCTCGCTCTTCGACCTGATCACCTTCGCCGTGCTGCTCGGCGTGTTCCACGCCGACGCGACCCAGTTCCGCACCGGGTGGTTCGTGGAGTCCCTGGCCTCGCAGGCGCTCGTCGTGCTCGTGATCAGGACCCGCCGGGTCCCCTTCGTGCGCAGTCGCCCCAGTGCTCCGCTGCTGATCAGTCTCGCGGCGGTCGTGGCGGTGGCGGCCACCCTCCCCTTCACGCCGCTCGGTCCCGTGCTCGGATTCCAGCCGCCGACCCCGCTGCTGATCGTGGCCATCGTGGGCGTAGTCATCGCCTATCTGGTGATCGCGGATGTCGCCAAGTGGCTGTTCTTCCGCGCCGAGGGTCGGCGTACCCCGCCCCATCCGCGCATCCGGCACCTGCGCCGGGCGATCAGCGGCTACGGAGGCTGACGGCGAGCCTTCAGCCGAGGTGGAAGGCCTGGGCGAGGATCCCGAACACGGCGACGACCAGGGCGACGATGGCGCCGGTCAGCACGAACTGACCGGCGGTCCACGGTCTGCGCGGTCCGCTGAAGGCGCGGCCGGTGACCTCCGAGGCCTCGAGCCGCACGTAGTGGGTCTTCTCGCCTGGCAGGTCCGTGGTCAGCCGTGAGATCCGAGCGCTCTGCACGAGCTCCGCGTCGCTGATCGGTCTCGCCGTCCCGTGCACGACCACGCTCCACACCCGCCGGCGCTGGCGGCCGTCGACCTCGAAGGCCACGTCGGCGCTCTCGCCGAGAGCGTCGAGCTTGGTACCCGGGGCCGTGCGGAAGTAGACGTCGTCGTCGAAGACCAGGTAGTTGAGCGGGAAGACGTCCACCCGGTTACCCGCGACCAGCGCGAGGCGGCCCAGATCGCCGCCGCGCAGCAGGCGCCGGCAGTCGGCGTCATCCAGGTGCTCGACCTGCGGGCCCGGGCTGCTCATCGGGGCTCACCCGCTTCCGACGTGGCGTCGCTCCAGCGCCAGTCGCGCACCTCGGGGATGTCGTCGCCGAACTCGCGCGTGTACGCCCGGGCTCGCAGGCGCGCATCCGCCAGATCCTGCCGCACCGAGGCGTACCGCTCGGCCAGCCCCGGCACCCGGTCGATGGCGTCGATGGCCAGCCGGTAGCGGTCGAGGTCGTTCAGCATGACCATGTCGAACGGCGTCGTCGTCGTGCCCCGCTCGACGAATCCCCGGGCGTGGATGTTCGGGTGACCGTTCCGGCGGTAGGTCAGGCGGTGGATCATCCAGGGATAGCCGTGGTACGCGAAGATCACAGGACGGTCGGTGGTGAAGATCGCGTCGAACTCCCGGTCCGGCAATCCGTGCGGATGCTCACCCTCCGTCTGCAGGCGCATCAGGTCGACCACGTTGACCACCCGCACCGCGAGCTCGGGGATCCGCTCCCGCAGGATCGACGCGGCGGCCAGCACCTCCAGGGTCGGCACGTCGCCCGCCGCGGCGAGCACGACATCCGGTTCCTGTCCGGCGATCTCGGTGCCCGCCCATTCCAGGATGCCCAGGCCGCGCGAGCAGTGCTCGATCGCCTGCTCCATGGTGAGCCACTGCGGCGCGGGCTGCTTGCCCGCCACGACGACGTTCACGTAGTCCACCGATCGCAGGCAGTGGTCGTAGGTCGACAGCAGGGTGTTCGCGTCGAAGGGCAGGTAGACGCGCACGACCTCCGAGCTCTTGTTGACCGCGACATCGATGAAGCCGGGGTCCTGGTGGCTGAAGCCGTTGTGATCCTGCCGCCAGACGTGGCTCGACAGCAGGTAGTTGAAACTCGAGACCGGCCGCCGCCAGGGGATGCGCTTCGACGATTCGAGCCACTTGGCGTGCTGGTTGAACATCGAGTCGACGATGTGCACGAAGGCCTCGTAGCAGTTGAAGAGGCCGTGCCGACCCGTGAGCAGATAGCCCTCGAGCCAGCCCTGGCACTGGTGCTCGCTGAGCATCTCCATCACCCGCCCGGCTCGCGCCAGGTTGGGGTCGGCCTTCTCGAGGATGCCGTTCCACTGCTTGTCCGTCGCCTCGTAGACGGCTGGCGCGAGACGGTTGGATGCGGTCTCGTCGGGGCCGAAGATCCGGAAGTTCGTCGGATTCATCCGGATGACATCGGCCAGCCAGCGGCCGAGCACCGCCGTGGATTCGACGTCGCTCGCGCCGGGGGCGGTGACGTCGACCGCGTACTCGCGGAAGTCGGGCAGGCTCAGCGGCTCGCGCAGCAGACCGCCGTTCGCGACCGGGTTGGCGCTCATGCGCCGATTGCCCGCCGGTGCCAGCGCGGTGACCTCGGCGACCGGGGCGCCTGCCTCGTCGAACAGCTCCTCGGGCCGGTACGAGCGCATCCAGTCCTCGAGGATGCTCAGGTGCTCCGGGCTGTCGGTCACCTTCGCCATCGGCACCTGGTGGGCGCGGAAGGTGCCCTCGATCTCGACCCCGTCGATCTCTTTGGGGCAGGTCCACCCTTTCGGCGTCCGCAGGATGATCATCGGCCAGCGCGGCCGCTCCGTCAGTTGACCCTCGGCCGCCAGCGACTTGATCTCGGCGATGCGGTTCAGCGCGACATCGAGCACCGCGGCGAAGCGCTCGTGCACCCGGCGCGGATCCTCGCCGTCGAACCCTCCCGAGACCAGGAACGGCTCGTGCCCGTACCCGCGCATGAGGTCGAGCAGTTCGGCATCCGGGATGCGCGCGAGCACCGTGGGGTTGGCGATCTTGTAGCC
>Ga0068857_100002570_pt1 | contig 14862 bp, 10 predicted proteins | sample KBSCornC72_FD_66591 | JGI IMG/M metagenome (GOLD analysis project Ga0068857, IMG submission 66591) | Corn rhizosphere microbial communities from Kellogg Biological Station, Michigan, USA - KBS Corn C7-2 | ecosystem: Host-associated > Plants > Roots > Rhizosphere > Soil ...
ACCATCCTTTGTAGGCGTTCACCCCGATAGTTGCCCACGGCGGTTTTGAACTAGGGTTTCAAATCTCCAAAAGGAGCGTATAGCCGAGTCGACAACATCAAACTTCTGAATTCGGCGCAATCGAAAGAAATGAACAAAATGAAACTACAAAACGTATCCCTATTATTGGCGGCGACGGCACTCTTATCGCTGCTCGCTACGACGAGCGTGGCTCAAACGAACACAAATCTGTTCCGCGCCAGTATCAATGTCACCTGCGTCTCCACCAACGCAAATGGAAACCCGGTTTACGACCGGGACAACACCTTTGAATTCATCGAGGATTTCGCCTCGGAATTGGGCATAACCAACCCGACAGGCTTCTCGCTGGTCTTCAATACCGGCAACAGCACCTTACAGGTTGTCAGTGGCACAAATCAGACGCTCGTAGGCGTACCTTTGTCGTTCACAAACGGTTTATCAATAACGAATACGAATCACACCGTTGTCGAGTTCCAATCGAATGTAAGAGTTGGAACGAACGCCGCCGTGTCCGGGGTCCTCACTGCCACTGAAAGGTTTACTTACGGGACAAGCAATCAACTGACCTCGTTCAGTCTGATAGGCCGCCTCAGCTACACGGAACCTGCTGTCGGCACAAATCCACCGGCCATTTGCCGCGGCACATTGCTTGTCGGCTTCGTCACTGAGGAGGACGAGGACGAAGATAATAACGGCAACAACGGTCATCATGGCGAAGGAAACAATGGAAATGGCCTCGGCAATGGCGGATCGAATGGCAACCATAATAACAATAGCAACGGGAATAATGGGAACAACGGGAACGGTCACTGATGGCGGGTAGTCAGCGAAATCAGTCCGATTGAACGAAGCGGCTCCGCGAAAGCGGAGCCGCTTTCTTCTAACTGCGGGAGAACGCCGAACACGCGGAACTGCTAGCCGGAGAGGGAATGACGGTTCCTGATGTGGTGGCCGCGGTACCTACCTTTTTCAGGTGGAAGCGATTCAATACCTACTTGCTGCCAGGGTATACAGAAGGTTGTTTAGTTTGTATCATAACAAAAGGAGTTTGGATGAAAAAATACTTCTGTATTACAGCAGCGTGGGTCGCGCTGGCAGCAATTACCGTAAGTGCGCAGACCAGTAGCTCAAGTCAAAACACCTCGGGAACATCACAAGGGACAGGTTCACAAACCAATTCTCAAGGGAATGTGCCGGCTTCACAAAGTGAATTGCAGCGCAGGCTTCAGAATCAGCAACCATCCCAGAGATTTGCGGGACAGACGAATGCGGTTTCGAACGGAACGAGCAACCGTGGCGGCCAAGGAAAGTTCCAGGACGAGGCCGGGTCGGAGACTGATCGAAGGTTGCTGTGGAGCGTGCAAGAAAAGGTGCGGACTGAAGTACGCGGGTTAAACGGCACTGGGGCGCCGGGAGTTCATTTCAGAATACAGAACGGAGTCGTAACAATCGTTGGCGTTGTTCATGCGATTGAGGTCAAACAGCAGATTGAAGATTGTGTGCGCCGAGTGCCCGGCGTTGTGCGGGTGGTGAACGAGCTCGAGTTCGGAAGCACGCAAGGCGGTGTCGGCCATTAGGATCAGATGCTCGTCACGCGAGTGCGGGAGAAAGTGCTGCCTGAAATTCAAGCCAGACGGCAGACGCGACTCAGCGAGCCTGAGCGGACGCGGGAGGGCCAGTCACAGCCTGGATTTGAGTGACGGCAAGCGGCGTTCAAGGAACGGCACCGCTCCAAACGTGCACATGAAGTTCTAGTGCGTCGGACCTGGTTTTTTGACCCCGTATTTGCAGACCATGACAAAACGTTGGGAAGTCGCCTTAAGCCGCATTTTTAGCAGCTTCCCACGCCAGCATTGCGCGTTTGCGTGATTCGCCCCAATGATAGCCGCCCAACATTCCGCTTTTGCGAATCACGCGATGACACGGGATCAGATATGCGATTCTGTTATCGCCTACGGCACAGCCAACCGCTCGCGACGAGTTCCGAGCGCCAATCAACTTACCGATATTTTCGTAAGTCGTCACCTCTCCCGGTGGTATTCGCAAGAGCGCTTGCCAAACCTTAAGCTGAAAATTCGTTCCCATCAGCAAAAGGCTCAACGAAGATTTCCTGCCTTTGCGCAACTCAGAAAAAATCTGATTCACCACCGGCCCTGTTAACTTTGGTTGCTCAACCAATTGCCCTCCACGCCAATGCGATTGCAAATCGCGCAAGGCAATTCGCCGTGATCCATTTTCGTTAAAACTCAACCAGCATATACCGCGTGGCGTCATACCAATCAGACATTGACCGAATGGCGTTGGGTGAAATCCATACGATATCTGAATGCCTTGACCACGCGTTTTGAATTCGCCAGGAGTTACCGCCTCGGCTGAGACAAACAGATCGTGCAAGCGGCCGGGACTGGACAATCCAGTATCGAGGGTCGCGTCCAGAACAGGTTTCGCTTCAGCCAATTGCCGTTTCGCGTGTTCGACTGTTAAAAACTGTAAAAAGCGTTTTGGGCTAATTCCGGCCCAACGCGAGAACACGCGTTGAAAGTGGAATTCGCTCATATGAACCGCGCGAGCAACTCTCTCTAGCGCTGGTTGATCGAGATAATTCGATTCGAGAAACGAGATCGCTTTGGCAATCCGTTCGTAATCCAGAGAAGCTTGTGTCAATGGAACTGTTTTCACATTCATGGAGAAACGATAACGTTGAATGGCGACCCCACCCACCCGTTTCTTGCTCAGTTTCTGCGACTTACTTTTTCGTATCGGCCGCTTGGGGTTTCGCATTCGCTAGCCATATCAGAGGATGGCGTAACGGAACATTCCGGACGACTTCCGGGGGTTGTGGATCGGCTTTCAATCTCTCCCACACCTGGAGGTAATCAGGCTTATTAAATTTAAGTCCTGCGAACAACAAACTCGGCTGTCGTACCGGCCATTCATCCCAATAAAGCACGTCGTGATTTCCGGGCCACTTTGATTTGTCCTGAATGTACGGGAAGATGAATTCCATCGCTTTTTTCATTCCGCGGCCATCTGGTAATTCGAATTCCCAAAGATCATCGCCTGGTCTTGAAGCGATTTGCGCGACACCAGCCATCGCATCAATCACAAACAGGGAATAGCCATAAGGTTTAGTCCGCCGCAATTCCGCGGGAAAACTGCCGTTCTTGGCCATTTGATTGGAAACAAACACGGTCTTGAACTGGGTGCGAATTGCAGCCAACTCCTCCTCGTCGCCTGTCAATTGCGCAAACGCCGCCGCCTGCATTGCCCAGCATACACCATGATTATTTTTTGCTGCCCGCTCCTCCGTTCCGTATGGATGCGTCGTGAGCCATTTCAAATAGTCCCGAAACCAGCTTTTCACATCTTCAAAATCTTTGGCCGGAAAGGCTGATGATTTGCTCATGACCAGCGCCCCACGAGCAACTTCTACCAAATGTATCGTATCGATCACGCCGGTGCTGCGGCCGGTTGCCCTACCTTTGATTGCTTGGCCATAAAGCAGGTTCGGATTCATTTTCGTTTCCGGATCGACAAACCACGCCTTGAAATGCTTCACCGCATGTCGAACGTATTTGTCGTCACCCGTGAGGACGTAAGCCGACGCCATCGTCGCTACGATTTCACCGAGCCGAATCATCGCATGACGATGTTCGACAAAATTGTCCGGATTGCTCATGCCGTCGCGTTGGATGTAGGGGCCGTTTGGGTCCTTCGGATCGGGCCACCAATAATCGCCCTCTGAATAGAAATCGTGTTTCCCACCCGCGCTTCGCTCGCAATGCGAAGCCGTCACTGTCACCGGTTCCTCTCTCAAGTATTTCGCTGCCTTTTCCATGATGCGAGAGCGTTCGATGGCCACAATATCAAAAGCTGGTTTATCCGAACCCGCCCGGGCAATTTGATGAGGACCGAACTTTGCGAGCAGAATGCAAATGGCAAGTTTCCGTGAAAATCGCAGAAGTGGCAAACGGAGCTGACTCATACTTGCCTTATACGGCGAGCGGATTGGGAATTCAATCTTAACCCGATAGCCATGTTTCGTTGACCATTTATGCTGGAATTCGAACGCTTGTACACGTAATCTCACCTTGATTTGGAAGCTCGGCCAAATCGTGCTTCCAATCTAAATCCAAATGTTTGACTCAGCGCCAATCTGCACTTACGCGATCATCGCAGTGACGGTATGGGTGTCTTATCAAGGGTTTAAGAGCCTCGCGTTCGAGCAAAAATACATTTTTTGTCCTGAATACATCCTCGCAGGGAAAGAATATTACCGGCTTGTTACGTCCGGCTTTCTGCATTCCGGCTGGCAGCATTTGATCCTTAATATGATGAGCCTGTATGCCTTTGCTGAACAAATCGAGCTTTACTACGGACGATCAGAGTTCCTGATGATGTATTTTGGCTCGATCATTGGCGGCGACCTGTTCTCGCTGTACATTCATAGGCACCACGTTTATCAATCATACGGCGCTTCAGGCGGCGTTTGCGGTATTATTTTTGCCTACATGATGCTTTTTCCGGGTGGCAACATCCGAATGTTTTTCCTGCCATTTGCATTTCCGGCCTGGCTCTACGCAATCGGCTTTATTCTCTATTCCTTTTACGGAATGAAAACCGGTCTGGGAAATATCGGCCATGATGCCCACCTCGGTGGCGCGATTATCGGACTGCTGATCGCTGCCGGATTTCATCCCGAAGCCGTGCGTCACAATATTACAGTTTTCCTCATTGTCTTTGTCTCCGCTGTCTTGCTGCTGATTTATCTCTGGCGCAATCCGATGATGCTTGAAGTGCCTGTTTTTCGCCTTCCCTTCACAAGGAAGAAAACCAATCCCGAAATTCTGCCAAAACATAAACGGGAAAATTTGGAAATGGACGCCATCCTCGACAAAATTGCTGCCAAAGGCATCAACAGCCTCAGCAAAGAAGAAAAAGCCATGCTCGACCGCATGTCGGGCAAATATCAGCGCCGCGCCGATTCCAAGAGGCCCGAGTCCGGTTTGGCGATTTGACTGCTGGTAATTGGTGATTAGTAATTGGTGATTGGCGAAGGACAGAAGTGTCTGCCAGCAGCCGCAGGTCAACTCATCACTAATCACCAGTCACCAGTCACCAATTAGCGATCCTCATTGTCTTCACTCCTCATCAAAGCTAGCCTGAGTTGGTGCGATGACTTCCGCTCAACAGCAGGCAGCCCTTGCAGCCACAAACTGCGAAGTCGCCTTCGACAATTTAACGCGCCAGCTTTACGCCACTGACGCTTCGATCTATCAAATCGAGCCGCTTGCTGTTGCGTTTCCCAAAACTGAACGTCAGGCCAGCGCCATTATCGAAGCCGCTGTTCATGCTGGAATATCCGTCATTCCACGTGGTGCGGGAACCGGACTCGTAGGTGGTGCTATCGGCGAAGGGCTTGTCATCGATTTCTCTCGCTACTTTCGCCAAATCACCGATCTCGATCTGGAACGTCAGACGGTGCGTGTCGGCCCAGGTGTCGTGCTCGATCAATTAAACAAATTCCTGCGGCCACACGGTTTCCGTTTCGGGCCCGATGTCGCAACCAGTTCGCGCGCGACGCTGGGCGGCATGATCGCAAATAACTCGAGCGGTTCGCACACTCCGGTTTATGGCACCACTGCCGATCATATTACCGAACTGGACATAATCATGTCCGATGGCCGCCTGATTTCCGTTGGCCCCAAACACGATACATTGCGCAAACAACGCGAACTCGTAGCTGACTTGGTGTATTTTCACGCGCTGGAAATCGTGGATCGGCTTCCAGATGGCTTGCTCAAACGCCGGCCCGGTTATGCCATCGATCGTTGTGCCAAAGAGCCGGATAATCTCAACCACCTCATCTGCGGTAGTGAAGGAACCTTGGCAGCGATCATGTCGGCTGAGGTCAAAATCGTCCCCGTTCCGGCCAAAAAAGGCCTGGGATTAATTTTCTTCGCGTCGGTGGCGGAAGCGATGCAGGCAACCGTCGAGTTGCTCGATTTAAAACCCGCTGCCATCGAACACATAGACCGCGTCTTGTTCGATCAAACTCAGGGCCAACTCGAATTCCAGGCCGCCCGAGATTTATTGGAACTCGATCACAAACCTTGCCAATCCATTTTGGCGGTCGAGTTTTTCGAAGACGTGCCGGATCGCCTCGCCGCGCTCGAAAAGCGCAAACTCGGATTGCGCACGACCATAATCAAAGACGAAACCGAAGCGAACCTCGTCTGGGCCATGCGAAAAGCCGGACTTTCCCTTCTTACCGGCCGCAAAGGCGACGCCAAGCCCGTCACTGGAATCGAGGATGCCGCCATTCGGCCAAAGGACCTCCCTGCTTACGTTGCCGGCCTGCAATCCATTATGGCCCCGCTCGGCCTGGAAGCTTCCTACTACGGCCACGCCGCCGCCGGGTTGCTCCACGTTCGACCGGTTCTTGATCTTCACAGTGAAGAAGGCATCCAAAAATTTCGCCGACTCACGAACGAAGTTTCCGCGCTCGTGCTGCAATTCAAAGGATCACTCGCCGGAGAGCACGGCGTTGGCATTGCCCGCACTGAATTCATGGGCGAACAACTCGGCGAAAATCTTTTCCATGTGATGGCCGAAATCAAATCGTCCTTCGACCCGCACAACGTTTTCAATCCCGGCAAAATTGTTCACGATGGCCGTTTCCATATCGATGAAAACCTCCGTCTCGGTCCCGGTTATCGTTTGAGCCTCCCGTTCACGCCGGTGCTCGCCTTTGCCGCTAAGGATGGTTCTTTCGCGGCGAATCTCGAACAGTGCAATGGCTGCGGCGGTTGCCGCAAGGAAACGGCCACGATGTGCCCGACCTTCATCGCAACGGGCGAAGAAATCATGTCCACGCGCGGACGCGCCAACGCCATTCGCGCCGCGCTGGAGATGCGCGGCGTCGCGAATCGCGATCCTCTGCGCTCAATCGAAATGGAAGCCGCGCTCAGCAACTGCCTTTCCTGCAAGGCTTGCACATCAGAATGCCCTTCAAACGTCAATCTTGCCCTCCTGAAAGCCGAGCTTCTCCATGCCCGCATCCAGCGGGACGGCCTCACTATGCGCGAGCGGTTGTTCGGTTCGGTCGATTTCCTGGGTAAATTAGGTTGCCGGTTGCCTCGATTAACCAACGCCGCTCTGGGTTCATTTTTCGTTCGCACCGCCCTTTCCAAAACTCTCGGTATCGCGCTGCAGCGGCCTCTCCCGCGCTATGCCCGCCACCGATTCGATAAATGGTTCTGGCGTCGCACACCCACTCACACTCCATCGCGCGGACGCGTTATTCTCTGGGACGATACATTCGTCCGTTACCATGAGCCTCACATCGGTATCGCCGCCGTGAAAGTTCTCGAAGCAGCGGGCTTCGAAGTCACTCTGCCGGCTGGACGCAAATGTTGTGGCCGCCCTGCATTCAGTCAGGGAAATCTCGATGAAGCCACCGAGTTGGGTCAGCACAATCTATCTTTGCTGCTCCAGGACACCGAGAACACTCCGATTCTCTTTCTCGAGCCGTCCTGCTACTCGATGTTCGTCGAAGATTATCGCGAACTTGGTTTGCCGAGTACCGAGGACGTCGCCCGCCGCTGCTTCCTCTTCGAACGCTTTATCGACAGCGTATTGGGGAACGACGCCAACGCTCTCGCCTTTGATACAAAACCTTCCAACGTCATCATCCACGCCCATTGCCACGCGAAAGCCCTCATGAACGTTCGCTTCATGAAGCGGCTCGCCGAACGATTGCACGCCCGAAAAGTGACTTTGCTCGACACCGGTTGCTGTGGCATGGCCGGTGCCTTTGGTGCTCTGGCTTCGAAATACGAACTCTCGCTAAAAGTTGCCGAACCGCTTGCCCACGCTGTTCGCAGTCAGCCTTACGGCACTGTCATCGTTGCTTCAGGCACAAGTTGCCGCCACCAGATCGATCACCTCGCTCCCGTTCGCGCCCGCCACATGGCCGAACTGCTAGCAGATGCTTTGGTGTGAAGCGGGCGGAGGACGTCTCTTGGATTCTGTCACGTCACTTGTGCAAAATTCGAAATCCGAAACTCGAAATCCGAAACAAATTCAAAATTCGAATTCAAATATTCAAAGGCCCGATGACAGGCGAGTTTTCAAACTATTGGAGTGTTTGCCAAAAGTAATTTCCACATACCAAGGTAGGGCGCGGTGTCCCCACCGCGCCGTTCTTCGTTGCACCGGAAGGTATTTCTGACAAACGCTATAGTATTTCAGAATTCGAATTTGCTTCGAATTTCGGGTTTTGAATTTCGAATTTCAGAACCTGTGAATGTGAAGGGGGTCCTGAATCTGCCACTGGCACTGCACGCTTTAGGATTGCTTCCTTAAAATCGTATCCCTTTGTGCCCATTCGGGATTCGGCGCTGGATAATCCAGGTTGTAATTCAAGCCGCGGCTTTCCGGCCGGCGCATCGCACAGGCCACGATGAGTTCCGCCACAGTGGCAATGTTGCGCAGTTCCAGCAGGTCGCTCGTCACCGTAAAATCCCAATAGTACTCCAATATTTCCTGTTGAAGATTCGCGATACGCTTTTGGGCGCGTTCGAGGCGTTTGTTTGTCCGCACGATCCCGACATAGTCCCACATGGCGCGGCGGATCTCGTCCCAGTTATGCGAGACGACAACCATTTCGTCCGGGTTATTGGCGTTTCCGGAGTGCCAGGGTGGGATGGTGAAATCGCTCGTCGCAGGTTTCTCGCGAGTTACGCGTTCAGCTGCGCGATGCGCGCAGACCAGGGCCTCCAGCAGAGAGTTGCTGGCGAGCCGATTGGCGCCGTGCAAACCAGTGCACGCAACCTCACCAACTCCATACAGCCCGCTGATATCCGTTTCACCATCCACTGTCGTGACGACACCGCCGCATTGATAATGAGCGGCTGGCACAACAGGAATCGGCTCTTTCGTAATATCTAGGTCGTAGCGCAGGCATGTTTGGTAAATGTTCGGAAAACGGTCCATGATGAAGCGCGCCGGTTTATGGGTAATATCGAGAAGGACGTAGTCCGCACCGCTCTTTTTCATCTCGCTATCGATCGCTCGAGCGACGACGTCGCGTGGAGCGAGCGATTTCAGTGGATGCCAGGAATCCATAAATTCGACGCCATCGATGCTCTTCAAGATACCGCCCTCACCGCGCACGGCTTCGCTGATAAGAAAAGATTTCGCCTTCGGATGATACAGGCAGGTAGGATGGAATTGGATGAACTCCATGTTGGCGATGGTAGCGCCGGCGCGATAGGCCATAGCGACGCCATCCCCTGTCGCGATATCAGGGTTCGTTGTGTAGAGATAGACTTTCCCGCATCCACCCGTCGCAAGAAGCGTTATCGGTGCAGCGAACGTTTCGACTTCGCCGGTGCGCTTATCCAGAACATACACGCCCAAGCAACGGCGATTGCTGACGTAGCCCAGCTTTTGGCTGGTGATGAGATCGATGGCGAGATGATTTTCAAAGATTTCGATGTTCGGTCGTTCGGCAATCGCTGCGAGCAAGGCGCGCTCGATTTCGCGACCGGTAACATCTTTCGCGTGCAGTATCCTGCGACGTGAATGGCCGCCTTCTTTACCCAGATCAAGCTCTCGCGCGCCATTGGAACGAGGAATTTCCCGTTCCGAGAAATGCATTCCTAATTCGATCAACTCGGCAATTCGAGCAGGCCCTTCCTCGATGATCGTACGAACGACGTTTTCTTTGCAAAGACCGGCGCCCGCTTCGAGCGTATCGCGCACATGAAATTCAAAGGAATCTTCTTTGCTGGTCACCGCCGCAATCCCACCTTGCGCGTAGTTCGTATTAGATTCGGCGCGATCCTTTTTAGTCACGATGGCAACGCGTCCGTGTGGCGCGACTTTCAGGGCAAACGAAAGGCCGGCGATTCCACTGCCAAGAACCAAAAAGTCGAATTGTTTCATCAGCGACGCAATTCAACAGGAGGAATACCAGTTTGTCCAATCGTGATCGGGAACAAACCAGCTCGCTATCGGGCGCAATGAAATTCCTGAACCAGTCAGCCTTGACTGATTCAATTTGTAGGCTTGGAAGTTGAAAGCCGCTGAAGCGCAAGTTCGCGGAAGCGTGTGCGAACGCGCCACCAGGCAGGAAAACCGAACGCGGCGTCAGCGAGGAGACCAAGACAGACCCACAGATAGAGGTAAAATTGCCACGCGGGCTCCCTCATGCTGTGTAACATCAACCACGCTTCAGCCACGGTTACGATCGTTATCCACGCAAGCCAGGGCAGGATGAGAACCCGAAAGATCGTCGTAACGCTGGCCTGATTGGGATTCCTGGCGGTCAGGGCTGTGGCGATGGCGGCCCAGAAAAGAGAGGCGAGATCAACGACAAGCAGGCACAGGCTGGCAATGCCGAAGGCACGGCCCCTTGATGGTTCGAAAACGGAGTGCGAAGAAACGGCAAACGTAAGTACAAGTTCGACTGCGACGACGAAAATGAGCGGGCCCAGGAATTGCCGTCGCAGCGCGAGGAATTGTCCGCGCAGGATGTCTCGCACGGTGAGCGGCGTCGAGAGCAGTAATTCGAGCGCGCCGAGTTTTTGGTCGTCGGCGAGGCGTTGGCCGGCTTCGACGGCAACCCAAAGCTTCAGGAGCGAGTTCAATAGCAGCGCGGTCGTAAAACTGAGCATTTCCTCGTGCCAGTCGGATTTGAGAATGGCGCGAACAATCAACCACCAGATCGCGATGATCCCGAGACTGAACCAGGCGGTGATTGGTTTCAGCCAGGCGCGGGCGGCAAGCCAGAGGAATGGGTTGATGTCGAGGAGACGTTTTCGCAGGGCTTTGCGTTTTGCGGGATTGCCATAGAGCCACCTTTGATACCGATCGCGAAGACGTGTTTTGTCTTTTTCCGCGGGCCGATCCTGCCAGATTCGCGGAAGGATGCGGCTCGAAAGGATAATCAGCAGCCAGGTGAGAGAGTGCACAATGCCAATCGACCACCAGAAATGGTCCGCTTCGAACGGGTAACGCGCAGCGAACGTTAGATAAAATGAATAGACCGGGCAGCAGAACAGGAGCTCAGGTAGAACAAATGGAGGTGAAGAAGTGAAGTATGCAATAGCAAGACCGCAAGCAGGAAGAGTGAACGCCAATAGCAAAAACCACAGGAAATTGGCGCCCATTGCGCGACGCGCATTTTGACTCAATGTTGAGGAGAAAATTCCGACGGCGAGCGAAAACAGAAAGGTGTTCACCAGAACAAGGACCATCCGCCAAAATTCTCCATTGGTGATGCCGCCCATCAGCAATGGCACGGCAAGCACGGGAAAAATCGCTAGAAGGCAAAAGAAGCTGTTTACGGAAGTGGCCACGAGCTTGCCGAGGATGACGTCGTAGCCTCTGAGTTTCGTCAGGAAAAGCAGGCCGAGCGTGCCTTCGCGCTTTTCTTCGCTGAGACAATCGGCCGTTGAACGGCGGCCTGCGGCAAGGCAGTAAAGGAGCGCCAGAACAGAGATTCCGTCGAAAATGTAATGGGCAAGCTTGTGCTTTGGCGTGCGCAGATTCGCAACGTAAAAGAAAAGACCAATCACAATTGAGACGAGAGCAACAACGAGGCGCGTGGAGTAGGTGGTGTGGCGACGTGCAGCGACCAGAAGTTCACGTTGAACGATGGGGAGGAAAGTCATTCGAAGGGCGAAGATACTGGGACGAGCGTTGTGTGGACATGCAATTTGCCGGTCAATCGGACATGGGAAGAGGCGTTACGTCACGCGGGGGATTCAACAGTGAAAATTGAAAAATGCAAATTGCGGCCTATCGAGGGGTGCACTAGTTGGAACGCTCTCTTATTGTGCCAGCCTTCAGAATCCGCGTTGCAGCCGCAATGGCAATCACAGGTGTAGCGAAAGCAACGAGGACCAATGCAATCCAGGAGGGCCCACACGACATAAGCAGGAGCGATGTAACGGTCGCCAGTGTATGGGTGGATGAAAGGCGGGATGAAATCAAACGGACCGACATTGTCCGAGCAGTAATATAAGTTACCGGAGGTGAGATAGCTCCATGTAAACGAAGCGAGCACAAGACTGGGAACGAGCACCAACAGGTAATAGAAGACGCGCATTTCCTCAGAGCGTGAGGCCGATGCCCACGACTGCGGTGTTGCCGCGGGCGAGTTGGCTTTCAAGGCCGTAACGTTCGTAACGGAAGAAGAGCTTTCCGGCGCGGCGGCGAACGCCCGCTTCAACGAGCCAATCCGGAGTTTCGTTTCCGATTGATCCAATACCGCGGGCATAGAAAACGCAGCCGCGAATGGACGCAACGTCCCAGTTAAGTCCGAGTTGACCGGACGGAGGCGAGCGGTCCCGGGAATGGTAAAAGTCGTACCCGAGAGTGACACGCCAATCGAAATCGTTCAGCCATTCGGCATCGGCCTTGTATCTTTCAGGGTCGCGATAAGGCAGATCCCAGCCGAGAGTTTGCAGGCGGAATCGCGGGCCAAGATTGATGCTGTCATGAGGCAAGATTTCCGGTGACGGAACGCGACTGGCGGCGGGTGCCAGGGCATGAGCGCTGCGATGAAGATATTCGACGCCCGCAATCAGCGGTTTTCCCTGCGACAAAAAGGAGGCCAGACCGATTCGCGTTTGTGCGCCAAAGCTGATCGAATAGGAGACGTTATCGAAATCGCCGGGGCGATATTCCTGGCGGGATTCGTACCAGAGAACTGCGGTGATGGGATGGCTGAATATGAGCGCGTCGTGGATTTCGGCGTTTAATTCGGTTTTCTGGATTGCGCGATCGTTGCCATAGCCAACATCGTATTGGCCCCAGACGACTGGAAGCCAGCCGAGCTGACGATCGCGAACGTCGTACAGTTCGTCTTTGTCGAGCGATGAGCTGACGCCGACGCCGACGAGCAAGCCGGAGTCTCTGCGTTCGTAAAATGGGTTCCCGTCGTTGGCATACCAGCGGGCTTCAAAGCGGGCACGGTTACCATTGGCGGACATGACTTCGAGGATAGGTCCCGCTTTGTACAGAGCGTGAAAACGCGAGCCATCGTTGGCGGATTCGATATCGGCCGCAAGGCTGAGAGTTGGACGAAAAGGAGATTCGATTAAGTTGTATGGCCCAAATTCGAAGGCGCGCCAAACGGCGTGAAGGTCGGCCCACCAATCGGCATGCAGACGTTCTTGAGAGAAGTAGCCGCCACCGATGACGGACCATTGGAGGCGCGGTAGTTCAGATTTAATGGGCGAGCCGATGCCGATTCCGCCTTCGTAGCCGCTAAAGGAACCGGCACGATCTTCAAAATCAGTGCTGTGGTAACCTGCGATGCCGATAAGCCGCAGATAATCGTTAAGAGTGAAATCGGCTGCTAGGTCGTGTCGCGCAGTCAGTAGTTGGGTTTGGAGATGCTTTTTCAGGACCGGCGTTACCTCGTGATACTCGTAAGTGAGGCCGAATGGCTCGCAACGGAAAGGAACCTGAACTCGAGATTCGGCCATGTAACTGTGGTCGCCGCTGAAGAGCCACCCGCCGATGAACGATTCGATGGTGGGTTGAGTGCGATCTTCGGCGAGGCAGATAAAGCCAGAGAGGACAGCGAAACAAATTGATAACTCAGCGCAAATGAGGGCCGGTAAACCAGGACGACGAGGAGTCATGGAGTCAGCAAGCTGCCTCATTGCGCGCCCACGCATCAGCTTCGAGGATTTGATCCAGAGAGGGATAGGAGACGACTTTGTGCTTGTCCATCGTTCGGCGGACCGTCTCGGAAATTTGAGGGAAATTGATGCGACGATTAACGAATGCCTCCACTGCGACTTCGTTCGCGGCATTCAAAACGGCTGGAAGAGTTCCACCGACTTCGCCGGCCTTACGCGCCAGTTCGAGGGAGGGAAAACGTTCGAGATCGGGGTCTTCGAAAGTGAGACTGCCGAGCTTGGCAAGATTGGTCTGGACGCGGTCGCTCGCTGCGCGGTCGGGATAGGTGAGCGCATATTGGATGGGCAGGCACATATCCGGCGTGGAAAGTTGCGCAAGTATCGAGCCATCGACAAACTCGACCATCGAATGAACAACACTCTGGGGATGGACGACAACGGAGACACGTCCCATTTCGATATCGAACAGCCAGCGAGCCTCGATCATTTCGAGTCCCTTGTTGAAGAGCGTTGCTGAATCGATCGTGATTTTGCGGCCCATGACCCAGGAAGGATGTTTCAATGCGCGTTCAACGGTGATGCTCGCAAATTCTTCTTTCGGCGTCGTGCGAAAGGGACCACCCGAAGCGGTAAGCCAAAGCTTGCGGACGGAGCCGGATGGTTTGCCATCTAGACATTGGAAGATCGCTGAATGTTCGCTATCGACAGCGAGGACGCGGACGCCATGTTTGCGCGCTTCGCTCATGACGATTTCACCGGCCATGACCAGGATTTCTTTTGAAGCGACGGCGATGTCTTTACCCGCCCGAATGGCAGCGAGCGCAGGACGAAGGCCAGCCGTGCCAACGATGGCAATCAGGACGATGTCCGCGCCGGGCATCGTGGCGAGTTTGACGAGGCCGTCCGGGCCAGAGGAAACACTAGCGGCTTTTCCTAGTTTGTTTTGCAGTTCCTGCGCTTTGGCGGGATCGATGATGGAAACGGCTTCGGGCCGGTGCTTGAGCGTCTGTTCGAGAAGGAGATCGACATTGTTTCCCGCGCCGAGGCCAACCAAGCGTATCCGATCGGGAATATCTTCGGCGACCTTGATGGTGCTGGTGCCAATGGAGCCGGTGCTGCCCAGGAGAACGACATTCTTCATCACAAAGAACGAGTAGTGGAGTGATGGAGTGATGGAGTG
>Ga0068857_100002573_pt1 | contig 14859 bp, 9 predicted proteins | sample KBSCornC72_FD_66591 | JGI IMG/M metagenome (GOLD analysis project Ga0068857, IMG submission 66591) | Corn rhizosphere microbial communities from Kellogg Biological Station, Michigan, USA - KBS Corn C7-2 | ecosystem: Host-associated > Plants > Roots > Rhizosphere > Soil ...
TGGAGTTCGAGCCACTCGACCGCTCGCGTCGCGAGCTCCACGGGGGGCCACTGGTGCCCGCCGTCGAATCGCTCGATGTGGTGCGGTGTGCCGATCGCGTTCAGGTCGGCGTCGAACGCACGAACCTCTTCGTAGTTCGGGTCGATCGTCCCGATCGTCCCGAACAGCACCGGCGCCGACTTCCCGATGTTCGCTCGCGTCCACGACTGCCCGCCCGGCACCGACGCGCCAGCGCCGATGATGCCGGCGATCGCCCCACCGAGCTGCGTACTGACCTGCCACGCGAAGCGCGCCGTTCCGGAGAAGCCTGCGAGGTAGAGGCGCCGGGAGTCGACGGGCAGCGACCGCTGCACGTCCGCCAGCATCGCCGTCATCGCCGCGTAGTTGGGCTGCGCGGGGCCGTCGCTCAGCGTGTTGTACGAGCTGATCACGATGTACCCCAGCCGCTCGGCGGCCGCGCGAAGGCGCTGCATCGGGACGAGAGCCCGGCCGCGCGGGTCGAGCAGGAAGAGCACCGGCCACTGTCGCTGTCGGCTGAACGACGGCGGCAGGTAGAGTGCATAACGCTGGCTCGTGTCGGCGATGGACGTCATGCGCCGAATCACGCGACCGGTGGGCAACGTGACATCGATGCGGGTCGTGACCGTATCCATCGGTGCCAGCGCCGAGTCGGCGCCCGCCTGCGCAGACAGCACGGGTGCCGCTGCAACCACGAGCGCCACGACCACGCTGCCCGCGGTGGGCATCGATCGACACGCACCGTGCATGCGCTGCCTCACGCGACCGGAGCGGCCGCTCCAAGGGCGGACGTGAGCGCGGCAACCACGCCCTCGAGCGAGCCGGCGCTCGGCACCGTGCCCTGCGCGAGCCGAGGCGAGCCGCCGCCGCGACCACCGACCGCCGCGAGCGCCGGCTTGAGGATCGCTCCGGCATCGACCCCGGCGTCGTCGGACGCGGCGACGAGCACCGTTGCCGGCGACGCGATGGTCGCGATGAACGCCGTGTGGGGCAGCGCGGCGAACGCCTGTGCGAGCGGGCGCAGGTCCTCGAGCGAGCCGCCGTCGCGGCGTTCCCGCGCGAGCCGAAGTCCGGCGGTGGTGGGTGCGGTAGCGTCGTACATCGCTCGGGCCTGATGAACGGCGAGCTCGCCCTCGAGTCGTTTGCGGGTGGCCGTCGCGTCGCGGAGCTGTTCACCCTGCGATACCACCAGCGCCGGCGCCTCGGCGATCGACGCCTTGAGCGAGAGCGCAATTCTCGAGAGCGTTTCGAAGTCCGCGCGCGCCTGCCTCACGACGCGGGCGCCACACAGGAACTCCACGCGCGTCTGCTTGCGCATGCGTTCCGTGCCGCGCAGGGTGATGGCGCCGATCTCGCCCGTCGCGCGGACGTGCGTGCCGCCGCACGCGCTACGGTCGAGCGCGTCGATCGTCACGATGCGAAGCATCCCGTCCCGCGGCGGTGGCTTTCGGAGGCCCGTGGCCGTGGCCGCATCCTCGAAGCCCACGGACACCGGCCGGTTCTCCCACACGATCTCGTTCGCGCGACGCTCGGCCTCGCCTAACCGCTCGGCATCGATCGCTCCGACATCGAGGTCGAGCGACGAGCGGTCCGCGCCGAAGTGCACGCTCACCGTCTCGTAGCCGAACAGGTCGGCGAACACGGCGGACAGAAGGTGCTGCCCCGTGTGCTGCTGCATGTGGTCGAACCGGCGCTGCCAGTCGATCTCACCGCGGACCGTGTCGCCGACGGCGCGGTTGGTGAGCGGCGCGGCGAGCACGTGCGCGACGCGCTCCTCTTCATCAATGATGTCAGCGACAGCGGCCCCGCCGACGGAGCCGAGGTCGAAGGGCTGGCCGCCTGACGTGGGGTAGAAGGCTGACTGGTCGAGGTAGACGCGATACCCGTCACCGGAGATCTCGGTGATGCGTGCCTCGAAGGCCGTGCGGTAGGCGTCCGTATAGTAGAGTCGGGAGGTCATCTGGCTCGCCGTATGCTTCCGTTGGCTGCTGCTCTCGTTCTGATCGGCATCGGCATCGCGGATCGTGAACGCGTTTCCAACACCGTGCAGCAGCGGGGATCCCATGTCACGTTCGGTAGCTGTTCGAATTCTGGCGACGTTCACCGTCGCCGTCGTCGCCGCGGCATGTGGCCGCCGAGATGATCGGCCGCCTCAGGCCGACACCGCGGCGGGTCAGGTCGGCGTGATCGACTCCGCGCCTGCGAGCGTCGCGACGACGGTTGCCGCGGTGCTCACCGATGAGAACGTGTTTGCGTTGCTCGACACCGCCTTCGCGGCGATGATCGCGACCGACCGTCTGGCGCAGGGCAAGACGCAGGGCGCCGTGAACGAGTTCGCGTCGAAGGGGGTGAGTGAGAACGCGGTCACGCGCAGCGGCATCAAGTCCACCGCCGAACGCCTGAATATCGCGCCGGTGCTTCCGGACCGGGATGTCGTGAGTGACCAGGCGGAGGTAACACGGGATCTGCAGGCGAAGACCGGTGCCGACTTCAACCGCGCGTATCTGGACCGCGTGATCCAGGTGCGGAAGGATCTCATCGACGAGATCGATGACGCGCTGGAGAATGGTGGGGTGCGTCAGGAGCCGGTGCGGAAGTTCCTGAGCGAGGTGCGCGTGAGCCTCGACACGGCGCGGAAGGCGGCGGAGGATCTCAGGGCGAAGCAGGGCTGACGCGAGCGGGGCCCGCGCAGGGGGGCATTCAGCCCCCCGCGCCACCGCACATCGGTGGCGCGGTTGGGACGGCAGGCAGCGGGCGCTACTTCTTCTTCGCTGCTTTCTTCGCGGCCGGCTTGGCGCCGCCGCGCTTTTCCGCGCGCTCGATCTTCCCGAGCCAGGCTTCAGCCGCGGCGAGCGCTTTCTTCTTGCTGCCATGACTCGCGTCGCCGAAGAACGCGCGGTGCTTCGGCCGCCACGTGCCGCTCTTGTCGCGCGCATAACCGAAGCGCGCGAAGAAGCCGTGGGTGCGAGTGGACTCCTGGTCGATCCGGCTAATGCCGGGGCGCTTGGCGCCTGACGCGGCGCGCTTGCGAGCAGTGGTGGTAGGCATGGCCCCTAAGATAGTGTCGCTCAGCAATTAATCCAACACCCGCCTAACAGCATTAGCCTAACGGCCAATAAGCCTAACACGGCCTAACGGGCAGGCGATCCATGCCTCGGTCCCGTTCATTCGCCGTTTAGGTGGGCTCGCCGAACGCAAACAGACGTGGTCCTTGTCATAACGCGGGAGTCAGCGGCAACGTTTGCCGCGATGGCGGGCGTCCGGGGCCGACGCCGGCCCTGGACGCCACCCCGACGACGCGCCGCCCGCGCTGCCTGACGCGGGTGCGTGCGGGAGTGACCCGCGTGCCACAACGTCGTCTCCGTTAAATGATCCCAATCCCATCGCGCGACGGTGCCTGGATCGGCAGCGCAGCGCTGACGCTGATCGCGGCCACACTGCCGGCGGCGATCAACTGGTGGACCGACCGGCGGCTGCTCGGGAAGGGCGATGATCCCGCGCTGCCCGAGCTGCTCGCGAGTCGCCGACGGGTGAACCTCCGCGCGATGGCGATCGGGTTCGCGTTCGTCATCGTGCTCGGCGGCGGCAACGCGGCCTGGGGAATTCCCTTGCTGGTCGCGCTGTTGATCGCCGCCGCGTACCCAATCCGCACGCGGCTGCTGGGCGAAACGTGGGCCTTCGGGGCGTACCTCGGCCACACGGCGCTGTCCGTCGCGGGCGGCTTCGGCTTCTGGATCCTCCTCGGCTACGCCCCGAGCCTCGTGCAGCGGGTGCTGGACGCGTTCGGCGCCGAACGCTGGCCGGTCGTGGCCGTGCTGGCCGTCGGGCTGGCGGCGGTGTTGTTCGCGGTCGAGGAGTGGTATCCGCGGATCTGGCTGTGGACGCACGCGGCCACGCCGCTCGACGACCCTGCACTGACGCCGCGGTTCGCGGAGATCGTGAACCGCGCCCGGACGATCGCGCCCCGGGTGTATCGCGTGGGGCCCGCCGGATCCCGGTTCGTGAACGCCGTGGCGCTGCCGTCGGTCAGGCGGCCGGCGGTCGCCATGGGCAACGCACTGCTGGACCTGCTCGAGCCTGACGAGACGGTGGCCATCTTCGCGCACGAGATCGCCCACTTCGATCACTTCACGCCGAAGCGCATCGCACGGAGCCAGCTCATCAATCGCGTGCTGATCGTGCTCGGCGTGTCGCTCCCGTTCCTCACGACGTTCCTGCTCGACGGCGGGATGCGATGGATCGGCTGGGTGTGGCCGGTCGTCGTGCTCGTCGCGCTCGCCCGACGCGCGGCGAAGAGTCAGCAGCACGAGACGGAAAGCGACCTCAGGGCCGCCGCGTTATGTGGGGACCCCGAAGCGCTGGTTCGCGGGCTCGTGAAGCTGCATCTCCACGCGCGCATCCCGCGTCGTTATGCGGTGGACGTCGAGCGCGCGGCGTCACACCCGAGTCTCCTGCGGCGGATTCAGGCCATTCGCGGCGCCGCTGCCACCGCCGCCGAGCAGCTCGACGCCGCCACGGTCGTGCGCTCCACGCGGGCCGGACGCTGGGTCGTGCTCGACGGCGATCGGGCATACTGGCTCGACGGGGTGCCCGAGGGAGTGGCGGCAGACCTCGCGTCCCTGCGGGACGCAGCAACGAGCTATCGAGCGGTGAACTACGCCGACCTGGTCGAGCTGCGCGTCAACGCCGCCGGTGAGTCGCGCGCGCTGACGGCGCGCGTGAAGGGTGGGGACATGTGGAGCATTCCGATCGCGAGCGCCGATGTCGCGCGGGTGCAACGCGCCCTGGACATCGTCGATCTCCGACTCGGAAAGGTCGCCGCGGGCGCACCGCCGCCCGCCATCCCAAAACTGGCGGCCCTCGGTGCACTCATCGCCGCCATGATCACGGGGCAGTTGACCCTCCTGCTCGTGCCGATCGTCATCGCGTTGTGGAAGCCGAACGCGGCAGCGCTCGCGGCGCTCGGCGCGATGAGCGTGGTGCGTGCAATGCTGGGCGTGCTGGAGGGAAGCACCTGGCTCGACGAGAATACGGCTCGGTTCGGCCTCGTCGCACTGGCGATTGTCGGAGTGGTGGCGATCTACGCATCGATCCGGCTCGCTCGCGCCGATGAGGGAACGCGGCACGTCCGCCTGACGATCACCGTGCTGGGCGGCCTCGCGGTGCTCATCGCCATCAGCTCAGGGGTCGTCGGCCTGGTCGGCGGTCCTCTGCTCCCGGCGTTCGGAACGATCGTCATTGGGCTGGCCGCGGCGCTGTTTTTCCTCCCGGTGCGCTGGAGCCGCCCGGCTGCCTTCTCGGGCCTCGCAGCGGGTGTCGCCCTGGTGACGCTCGGCGCCGACCGAACCGCGCTCTCGCTTCGCAACGCACTGACCGAGGTAACAGCCCGGGCGACGCTCGTGTCCGAGACCGACGTCGGGACCGCGGCATACGGGCTCCGCGTGTCTCCGAGCGGCTCGCACTTCCTGGCGATGCAGTCACCGGTGGGTCGACGAGGAACGGCACGTCGGAGGACTGTGCTCCTCATTGGCCGGTTCGGCGGCGCCTCGCGAGAAGTCTCGGCGGTCGATGGAGACTTCGTGGATGATCGGCGGGTCCTCGTGGTCGACGCCCTCGAGCATGGCATGGAGCTCCGGCTCGAGCCGGTGGACAGCGGCGCCGCCCCGGTCTGGGCGGACACGCTGGCGGATGCGGACTACATCGATACGCGTCTCATCATCGACCGGGACAACGGGACCTGGGCGTTCGTGGGCGAGGACGCCGACGACGATCGAACGAGGGTGCTCGTGGGCCGGATCGGCGAACGCGGCTCGTCGCGCCGGGCGGCGATCCCCGACACGATCGTGATGGTCGGCGAGCCGATCGTGTTCGATCAGGGGAACACGGTCATCGTTCCGACCTACGTGAACGTGATGCGGGGCCGAACGTCGGCGCTGTGGGCGTTGCCGCTGCTGGGCATGGACCCGCTGCGGTCGGAGCTCTGGCGCGTGCGAGGCGACAGCCTGAAGCGGATCGCATCGATTCGCGGTGTCCCGGAGTGCGGCGCGCCGGTGGGCGGCATCGCGGCCTGTGCGGCGCGCCACGTGCGGGCGACGTCGCTCTACACGATCGACGCGAACGGAGTGGCCGTGGAAGTGGCGCAGCTCGCCTCGCACAACCTCGGCGTCGTGGTGGTGGGCCCGGGTACCCGCGCGGCATCGATGCGGTTCGACCACTCGATCCAGCTGATCGACCTCGCTCGCTGTCGCCTAACGACGATCCCGTTGGGGCCGAGGAGCGATTACGCGTCGGAAGTGCGGGCGGGACCAGGCTACGCGGTGACGTTGAGTCACAATCAGAACAGAAGGGCTACCGTACGGCTCTACCGCATCGAGTGAAATGGAGCACCGACAACTGCTGTTTACGCCTGGCTGGTCTTGAACAGCGCTGCTTACTGCTTGCTCGTGCTACGTACTGCTTGAAACCCTCGGGAGGCCATGTCATGAGCTTCCCGAGGGTTTCATTCGCAGCATGCAGCACCAGCAAGCAGTAAGCAGCGCTGCCGTTCAGTTGAGCAGTTCAGTCGCTGACGGCCTTCGCGCCTAACAATGCCCGTGCTTCCGCCTGTCGCTGATCGAGCTCGGCGCGCAGGACCTTGAGCCGGTCGACCGCGTCGCGGCCGATCTTCTGGTCCGCCTGGGTTGTCAGCGAGTACAGGTACTGGATGTGCGCCTGAAGCTCCGGCTTGCTGTAGCGCACCGCCGGCGTCACCAGCTTCGCGCGCAGTGCCTCGAGACGGTTGAGCGTGTCGGCCGCGGCGCCGCCGGCACTGCGGAGGCGCTGGCGGGCCGTTTCCACGTTCGCCACCAGCTGGTTCACCTCCGACACCATGTCGCGCACGCGCATGTTGTGCTGGAACTGCTCGCGAAGGTCCGCCAGCGTGACGCCATCCTTCTGCTCCCGTGGATCGATTCGCACCGTCAGCGGCTGCGTCGTCGTCTTGCCGCCGGCGATGAGCCGAACCGTGTAGTTCCCCGGCACGATCACTGGGCCCTGGCCGCGGCCGCCGCCGCCACCACCCCCGCCGCCGCCCTGACGGCCGGGATCGACCGGCGGAGCCAGCGTCAGGTCCCACGTGAAGCGGTTGAGACCGGCCGCGTTAGGAAGCCTGGGCGTGCCGACCGTGACCATCTCCGGCGCGCGCATCCCCGGTTGGTCGGGGCTCTGCTGCCGTTCGCCCGCGCCCTCGCTCGAGAAGCGCCGAATGACGGCGCCCGCCGGATCCACAATCTCGAGCGTCATCGCGGCGCTCGCTCCCCCGAGCCAGTAGTCGATCATGGCGCCGGCTGGCGGGTACTGCGGGTCGGCCGGGTTGGAGCGATTGGACTCCACGCCGCCAAAGCCGGCGGTATAGCGGAAGCGGTAGGCGTCCCGCGGCTTGAACAGCGTCGCGCCGCTCGACGGGTCACGGCCCTCGGCTCCCGCGATCGCGTCGCTCATCTGATGGAGCGGCGTCAGGTTGTCGAGGATCCAGAACGAGCGGCCCTGCGTCGAGATCACGAGGTCCTTGCGATGAACCTTGAGATCGGTGATCGGCGTTGCGGGCAGGTTCAGCTGGAGCGGCTGCCACTTCTTTCCGTTGTCGAACGAGACGAACATCCCGAACTCCGTTCCCGCGTAGATGAGCCCCTCGCGGTCCGGATCCTCGCGCGCCACGCGCGTCGGGTGATTGTTGGGGATGCCGTTCGTGCCATTCGTCAGGCGTGCCCACGTCTTGCCGTAGTCATCCGTGCGCCAGATGTACGGCTGGAAGTCACCGAGCTGATAGCAGAGCACGGAGTAGTACGCCGAGCCGCGCCGATGCGGCGACGGGTCGATGCTCTGCACCCGGCAACCGGGCGGCTGATCCTTCGGCGTGATCTTCGTCCACGACTTCCCGTTGTCGCGCGTGACGTAGAACGGTCCATCGTTCGCTCCAGTCCAGATCACGCCCGGCTCGAGCGGCGACTCCTCGATGGCGTAGATGACGCTGTAGTACTCCTCGCCGGTCACGTCGATGGTGATCGGCTCGCCCGACGGCTTGTCCTGATACTTCGGGTCGTTCGCCGTCAGGTCCGGCGAGATCTTCTCCCACGTCACGCCCTCATCGCGCGTGCGGTGCACGTACTGCGAGCCGTAGTAGATCACGCGCGGATCGTTCGGCGAAACCTCCATCGGCGACACGCGCTGGAAGCGGAAGATGAGATCCTTGCCAGGGTTGCCGTACAGCGACTGGGCGCCGACCCAATACTGCTTCTCCTGACCCGTGCGCATGCTCATGCGCGAGTACTGTCCCTTGCACGATCCGTAGACCGTGTCCGCGTTCGTCGGGTGCGGCATGATCGGCCCCGTCTCGCAGCCCGGACCCGCCTGCCACGACTGGATCGGATCATCGGGGCGACCGGCTGACGTCGGCAGGCTTGGCACAATGAGCGTGGAGTTGTCCTGCTGCGCGCCGTACAGCCGATACGGGAACTGGTTGTCGACGTAGACCTGGTAGATCTCGGCCGTCGGCTGATTGTACTGCGTGCTCCACGTGCGGCCGCCGTTGATGGAGACGTTCGCGCCGCCGTCGTTCGACTGGATCAGGATGTCCGAGTTGTTCGGATTGATCCACATGTCATGGTTGTCGCCGTGCGGTGTCCGCATCGGCTGCCATGTCCTGCCGGCGTCGGGCGAGCGGAAGAATCCCTCGGAGCCCGCATACACGACATCCGGGTTCTTCTGGTCGGCTGCGATGGTGGTGTAGTAGAAGGGCCGAGTGATGATCTGCGCGAACGTGCTGGCGACCTGGAAGGATTGCCCGCCGTCATCGGAGCGGTAGAGCCCACTGCCGGGCTTTGCTTCGATGAGGACGTAGATGCGATTCGGGTTTGCGTTCGTGACAGCGATGTTCGCCTTGCCGACGAGCTCGTTCGGGAGGCCGGCGGTCACCTTCGTCCAGGTGTCGCCGCCGTTCGTGCTGCGGTAGATGCCGCCTTCGCGCGCGCCGGAGATGATCGTCCACGGCTTGCGCTCGCCGCGCCACATGGCGGCGAACAGCACGTTCGGGCTGCCCGGCTGGAACTCGACGTCCACGGCGCCGGTGCTGTCGGACACGAACAGCACCTTCTGCCATGTGCGGCCGCCGTCCTTCGTGCGGAACACCCCGCGATCGGCGTTAGGCTTGAACGGGTTCCCGATGGCCGCGACGAACGCGGTGTTGGGATCGGACGGGTGGACGCGAATGCCGCCGATGTTGCCGACGTCGCGCAGTCCGACGTGCGCCCAGGTCTTGCCCGCGTCCGTGGATTTGTAGACGCCGTCGCCGATGGAGACGTTCGAACGGTAGCCGTCGGAGCCGGTCCCGATGTAGACAGTATTGGGGTCGGAGAGCGAGACGTCGATCGCGCCCATGGAGCCGGCGCCGATCTGCCCGTCGGTGACGTTGAGCCAGCTCTGGCCGGCGTCGACGGTCTTCCAGACGCCGCCGCCGGTCGAACCCATGTAGAACGTGTATGGCTGAGCCGGCACGCCGGTGACGGCGGTGACTCGCCCGCCGCGCGCCGGACCGATGCTGCGGTAGCGAAGCCCGGAGAGCGCCTTGGCGTCGATGGCGCCAGTGAACGGTGGCGGTGGCGTCGCCGGCCGGCGGAAAACCGTGGGCTGTGTCGTGGCAGTCGCGGCGGCCTGGGCGGGCAGCGACGCAGCCGGCGCCAGCAGAGCGAACGCGAGGGGAGATGCGGAGCGGAGCGTATGACGAACGCGCCGATTCGGCATGGGACGGCCTCGGGGCGGAGTGAGACCCCAAAGCTACCCCAATGGCGGGTAGCGGGTAGCGGGTAGCGGGTGACGGGAACCGAAACAGCGGCTGCTTGCTGCTTGCTGCTTGCTGCTTTGCTGCTTGCTGCTTGCAGCTGCTAGCCGCTCGCCGACGGCCGCGTGCTACTGCTCCGAGCTGCTCGCTGCTGCCACCAGCCGCGACGAGCCACGGCTGGCCACGCCAGTTTCCAGTTTTCCAGTTCCCGGTCCCGGTTCGTTATGCCCTGTTCACCTTCGTCAGGCTCGCTCTAATAGGAGCAGCGATTCCTCGTCCGCCCACGTCGTGGCACCTCGCTCGGCATGGCGGAGCGGGCCCGGAGTCAGCAGCGCGAAGCCAGCAGCACCAGCAGGCAGCCGTCGGCGAGCTGCAAGCAGCGGCTCGCAGCAATCACCGCTGCTTCAGTTCATCGAACAAAGAAAAACGCCATGCCGAGGATGACGTAGACCGCTAGCAGCAACAGTCCCTCGAACCACGTCGTCTCGCCGTCGTGCGCGATCGCGTTCACCGCAAACGCCACCGCCGCGATCGCGATCAGCTCGATCGGGTTCTGAAACACCAGGTTCATCGGGTGGCCCATGAAGTACGACACGATGACGAGCACCGGTGCGGTCAGCAGTGCCACCTGCACCGTCGCGCCAACCGTGATCGTGAAGACCAACCCCATACGATCGCGCCGTGCGAAGTAGACCGCCGAGACGTATTCCGCCGCGTTGCCCACCACCGCCAGCACCGTCACGCCGAGGAAGAAGGGAGACAGCCCGAGCGTCGTCGACGTCGCCTCGAGCGCACCCGACACGAGCTCCGCCTCGAGCGCGATCAGGGCCGTCGCGCCGAGCAGGATGCCGATCGACCTTCGGATCGGCCACGCTTCGCCGTGCATCTCATCGGCGTCTTCCTCGCGTGAGAACACGTTGCGATGTGTCACCAGCGTGTACGCGATGTTCGCGAAGTACATGAGAATCAGCACGACCGACACACCGAGGCTCAACCGCTCGTCGAGTCGCGAGATTTCGGAGGCCGGCTGGTTGAGGCCACGCTCGGTGAAGTCGAACAACGCCGGCACGAGCAGCGCGATGACGGACAGGATCAACAGGCTCGACTGCAGGCCCGCCCGCTCGCGCGGAAATGTCTGCGTGTGACGCTTCCAGCCGCCGACCACGATCGCGAGGCCAAGGCCTAACAATGCGTTGCCGATGATCGAGCCGGTGATCTGCGCCTTGACGACGTCCGTCGCTCCACTGCGCAGAATGAACAGCGCGATGATCAGCTCGGCCATGTTGCCGAACGTGACGTTGACGAGACCGCCGATCTCGGATCCCGCACGGACCGCAAGGTGCTCCGTCGCGCGACGGATCCACTCCGCCAGCGGGACGATGGCGAGGAGCCCCACGAGGAACACCCACACCGGTGGTGCGTGCACGACGTATTCGAGCACCACCGAGAGTGGAACGAGCAGGAGGAACAGGTTGACGATCATGCGCGGATGGTGGATGCGCTAATAGCGCCCTTCCACGCCAGAGACGGCGCGAAAGGTGTCGCGAGCGATCAGCAGCTCCTCGTCCGTTGGAATCACCCAGACCGCGAGGCGGGAACCGTCTCGTGCGATGCGGCCCTCCGCACCGCCGACCATGCGGGCATTCGCCGCCTCGTCCAGCTCCACGCCCGCCCACTCGAGCCCGCGGCAGATCTCCGTGCGGACCTCCGCCGCGTTCTCGCCGACGCCGCCCGCGAACACGATCGCGTCGGCGCCACCTAACGTCGCCAGATACGCCCCGATGTACTTGCGTGCGCGGTAGCAGAAAATGTCGATCGCGAGTCGCGCGCGCCGGTCCGCATTCTCGTGCGCCTCGGCCAGCAGGTCCCGCATGTCGTTCGTGAGGCCCGACAACCCGAGCAGTCCCGACTGCTTGTTCAACAGATTGTCGACATCGCTCGGCGACAGGCCCTCCTTCGCTCCCAGAAACTCGAGCACCGCGGGGTCGAGGTCGCCCGACCGCGTGCCCATCACCAGGCCCTCGAGCGGCGTGAAGCCCATGGACGTGTCGACGGAGTTGCCGCCGTCGATCGCGCACGCGGAGCACCCGTTGCCGAGATGCAGCGTGATGATGCGCGTGCGGTCGCGCGGGACGCCCGTGAGCTCGCGCCACCGATACGCCACGTACCGGTGCGACGTGCCGTGGAACCCGTACCGACGGACCTTGTGCCGCCGGTAGAGCTGATAGGGAATCGCGTAGAGGTACGCGCGCTCCGGAATGGTGTGGTGAAACGCCGTGTCGAACACGGCGACGTGCGGCACTTCGCTGCCTAACACGGCACGGACGGCCGTGACGCCCTTGAGGTTGTGCGGGTTGTGCAGCGGCGCCAGCTCGATCATCTCCTCGATGCCGTCCATCACCTCGTCGTCGATGCGAACCGACCGCTGAAAGCGCTCGCCGCCGTGCACGACGCGATGGCCCACGGCCTCGATCTCGCCGACGGTGCCGATGACCGGGCCCGACTCCTCCGACGCCAGCCACCGGACGATGTGCTCGACGGCCGCGCGCAGATCGCGGATCGGCGCCGAGCCCTTGACCGCCCGCCCGTCGCGTCCGCGGACCGTGAACACCGCCTCGCCGCCGATCCGCTCGACCTGTCCACGCGCGAGCTTCTCGTCGGTGTGTGTGGCGATTCGCTCAGTGTCCGTTCGAACGAGCTGGAACTTCAGCGTCGACGAACCCGCGTTGATGACCAGGACGTTCATGTCGGTACCCGCCCGTCGAGGATCGTGGAGAGTGTCGCGCGGTCGATGTTCCCTCCGGACACGACGCAGACGACTTTGCCGGACACGCCATGACGCCGGGCCGCCGCGAGGGCCGCCGCCCCCGCGCCCTCGGCCACGACGCGGGCGCGCTCCGCCAGCAGCTCAACCGCATCGGCGATGTCGCTCACGCTGGACACGAGCGCGCCGTCGAGCAACGTGCTCACGAGCGGCCACATCTCCGCCAGCACGCCCATCCCGCCGATGCCGTCGACGAAGCTCGGCGTGCGATCCACCCGGGTGGGCGCGCCCGCGGCGAGCGCGGCGGTGAGCGGCGTGGCCGTCTCCACTTCGCAGCCGAACACGCGCGCGTTAGGCGCGAGCGCTCGCACCGCAGTCGCGATCCCGGCGCTCAGCCCGCCCCCCCCGAACGGAACGAGGACGGCGTCCACGTCGGGCAGGTCCTCGACGATCTCGAGCCCGATCGTCCCATTCCCGGCAACGACGGCAGGATCCGAGACCGGGTGCACGAACACGCCACCGATGCCTGGATACGCGTGATCGACCAGCGTTTGCCACCAGCGCTCGTACGGCACTCTCACCACGCGACCGCCCAACCGCTCGACCGCGTCGATCTTCGTCTGCGGCGCGTGGTCCGGCACGACGACCGTGCACGGCACGCCGAAGTGACGCGCGCTCCAGGCGACGCCTTGCGCCATATTGCCCGCGCTCGCCGTGTACGCGCCATCCGCCAGGCGCGCTCGGCCAGCGCGCAGCATCGCGTTCGCCGCGCCCCGCAGCTTGAACGATCCGATGGGCTGCAGGTTCTCGAGCTTGAGCCAGATCTCGCCGGCTACATCCGGAACGTCGAGCCTGACGAGTGGCGTTCGGACGACGATGCCGGCGAGGCGTTTGCGCGCCGCACGAATGTCGGCGAGCGTGACCTCGTCAGGCGTCGGCATCGCGCAGCCCGCCGAGCTCGAACCACGTTCCTGCGCCCGTGGCGACGGCGCGGTCGTAAATCCGCCGCGCCGATGCGACGTCCTCGATCGCGAGGCCGAGTGACTTGAAGACCGTCATCTCCTGCGGTGTTCGGCGTCCCTGCACGCGCGGCGGGTCGACGAGCAGTTCTCCGATCTCTCCCACGATGTGGTCGTCGTCGACCAGCCCTTCGCGCTTCGGAACGAGGAAGTCCCCCGCCTCGTTGAGCGCCGACTCGCGACGGTCGACGTAGAACCGCGATGCCACAACGGTCGCGCTGTCGAGCTCACGCGCCGTCGCCAGGCTCGCGCCCACCGCGTTCACGTGCGTGCCCGGCGCGAGCCATTCGTGATGCAGGACCGGCTCACGCGATGAAGTCACGGTGCAGACGATGTCGGCGCCGTCGACCGCGTCGCGCGCGGTTTCACAGACCACGATTTGCACTCCGCGATTCGTGGAGCGTTCGGCAAAGCGGCGCGCGCGCTCCCCGGAGCGGCTCCAGACACGCACCTCGGTGATGTTTCGAACGATGCTCAGCGACTCGAGGTGCGTCGCCGCCTGCACGCCGGCGCCGAGCAGCGCGAGCGTACGGGATTCCGGCCGCGAGAGCAGTTGCGTCGCGACGGCGGTCACGGCGGCCGTCCGAATGCCGGTGATGGAGCTCGCGTCGAGAATGGCGATGAGGCGGCCGTGCTCCAGGTCGAACAGCAGCACCGCGCCCTGATGCGAGTCGTACGGCGTCGCGTCGTTGCCCGGAAAGACAGTGATGACCTTCGCGCCGAGCGCCGATGGCCGATTGAGCACCGCAGGCATCAGTCCGAACGCGTTGCGCCCATCGGCGAGGCGGACGATCTGACGCAACGGCAGCACCGCTCCGCCCATGGCGAGCGTGCGCAGTGCGTCGGTCATCGCGTCGATGCACTCGGACATCGGGAGCAGCGCAACGACGTCGTCATGCCCGACGAGCAGCGTTTTCGCCGCGTGCGGTGACGTGGACATGGGCAGGATGCTAGGTGGTGCGCGCGCTGGACATGAGAACGCCACGGAGCATCTCGATCGCCTCAGCCGCGCTCATCGCGACCCGAACCACGTCGCCGTCCAGCGAGCGGAAGAACCTGACCGAGACTTCATCGGCGCGAACGAGCACGACCGGCTTCTTCGCACGAATGGCGAGCGCCACCTCGGACGCCGTCCCCGCATTCATGCCGCAGACGACACACGCGTTCGCGGACAGCGCGATGACGGCGTTGCGCGCCTCGCCGAGGCCGGTCGCGAGCACGATGTCGACGGCGGGCGATGCGGC
>Ga0068857_100002578_pt1 | contig 14850 bp, 10 predicted proteins | sample KBSCornC72_FD_66591 | JGI IMG/M metagenome (GOLD analysis project Ga0068857, IMG submission 66591) | Corn rhizosphere microbial communities from Kellogg Biological Station, Michigan, USA - KBS Corn C7-2 | ecosystem: Host-associated > Plants > Roots > Rhizosphere > Soil ...
GGAGCCGGGACGCCTATGCGGGCCTCGCCGAGATGGGCTTGCTGGCTCTCCCCTTTGCGGAGGAAGACGGCGGCTTCGGCGGTGGCGGGATCGAGATGATGATCGTGATGGAGGCGCTGGGGCGCGGCCTGATGGTCGAGCCTTTCTTCGCGACCGTGGTGCTGGCGGGCGGCGTGTTGCGCCATGGTGCGACGGCTGAACAGCGCGCGGCGCTGGTGCCCGATCTGGTGGCGGGAACGCGCATTATGGCGCTGGCGCATAGCGAGAAGGGCCTGCCGCGCCATACGCTCGACGCGCGGTGCACCGCCGTGCGGAGCGGCGACGGTTGGACGATCGACGGGCGCAAGATCGCGGTCATCCACGGCCAGAGCGCCGACACGCTGATCGTCAGCGCGCGGACGCAGGAGGGATTGTCGCTGTTCCTCGTCGATGCAAAGGCGCCCGGCGTCACCATCACCGGCGCGCGCGGCTATGACGGCGTGCCCGTCGCGACCGTTGGCCTGACGGGCGTGACGGTCGCCGCCGACGCGCTGATCGGAGCGGCCGGCGATGGCGCCGCGACGCTGGCGACGGTGTTCGAGGAAGCGACCGCCGCTCTGGTCGCGGAGGCGGTCGGGGCGATGGCGGAGACGTTCGACGTGACCGTCGATTATCTGAAGACGCGCCAGCAGTTCGGCGTCGCCATCGGCAGCTTTCAGGCGTTGCAGCACCGCGCGGTCGATATGCTCATGCAGCTTGAACTGTCGCGCAGCATGGCGATCCTGGCTGCCCTGTCGCTCGACATCGACGAGGATCAGCGTGCCCGGAACATCTCCGCCGCCAAGGCCCAGATCGGCAAGTCGGGCAAGATGATCGGTCAGGAAGCGGTGCAGATGCACGGGGCCATCGGCATCACCGCCGAATATAAGGTCGGACACGCATTCAAGCGCCTGACCGCCATCGACGCATTGCTGGGCGATCGCGACTGGCACCTCGCCCGGCTGGTCGAGCGGCGCGGCGTCTATCCGGCCGCCGCCTGACGTTCCGCCACGAAAAAGGGGGAGGAGCCATATGGCGCCTCCCCCTTTTTTATTATGCACGACGATCGGGAAGATCGGTCCGGTCAGCCTTCGGCGGCCGCGCGCAGCATGACCGCCCGGTCGCCGTCGCGCACGACGACCAGTCGCATGCCGGGCTTGGTATAGTCGGCAAACCCTTCGAACTTCTCGCGCACACCGGGGTGGACGACGCGGATGAAGGTGTCCTCGTCGACGATGAAGGTGCGCGTGCCCAGACCCTCGGCATCGACCGTGATCGAATTGGGGGTGACGGCCGTCACCGTCGCCGCGACCGCGCTGGGGTTCGCGGCGGACTGCACCCGCGAGTCAAAGGAGATGCGCAGCCGATCCGATGTGTTCGGCATGCCGCAATGGGGCGTGTAGGGATGCACGATCAGCACGTCGCCCGGCATATAGTCGGTCGTCGCCCAGGAATCGTCCGGCACCGCGTCACGCGGGAAGGGGTAGGGCGACGGCTTGCCGACATTGTGGAAATAGCCGCGCTTATTCTGGCCGACCGCAACCGCCAGCCCGCCCATTGCGCGCGTACAGGGCGTCAGCGTCACCCAGACCGGCTTGTAATCCTGAATGCCGGGGCTGTAGAAACCGTCCTGATGCACCACGGTAACCGGGCCGTTCGGCGGATAGGTGCGATATTGCACGATGGGGACGGCAGCGGCGCGCTCGCCCAGCACCTTTTCCATGACGGCAAGGTTGGTCGGATGCTCGATCAGTTTCTTGGAGATGCCGGCATAGACCGGGCTTTCTTCCATCTTGCCGGGGAAGGGCGTTCCGTTCCACTTGCCGGTCGGGTCGCCCCGCTCCACCAGGCCAAGGTCCGCCGCTACGTTCAGCATCGCGTCGCGCGCTTCGGCGACAGACGCGGGATCGAACACGCCGCGCAGCAATATGTAGCCATTCTCCTGATAGAAGGCCTCCAGCGCGGCATGGTCGTCGAGTAGATGGTTACAGCTTTGCAATTCGCCGGCGGGGTGAACGTCGGTGACGCTCAGATCTTCCGTCTCGGGGCGATTGATGACGTCGACCGTCATGATGATCCTCTCCATTGCACTCCCGCTTCAACCGGGAGAAAGATAGGAAGATAATGCCACCAAATGGCCCGTCTACGCAGGATGTTTTTAGTCGATTGGCGGATGAATTTAGTCGCCCCTGTCATCACGCAGGAGCTTGAGCATGCTCATCAACTTGTCGTCCTGATAGGCAGCAATATCCGCCACGCTGCGTCCGGCGGCGGCGTCGTTCATCTGCTCGACCAGCAACGCGTTCAAGGCAGGATCGTCGAGCGGCGGATCGGCCATCGTCGCCCATCGCCGCATGATGCCGGGCGCGAACTTGGGCAGGAATTCGGCGAGTCCGCCAGCGCCACCGGAGGTGTGAAACGTCGTGAACTGACCCTGGATCGCCCATTTGAGCGCGAAGCTGTGCTTGATCGCCTTGTCCACGTCGCCGACCGTGGCATAGCCCTCCGCCACCAGCCGCACCGCCTCCCGAAACATGGCGGCGGTCAGCCGATTACCGATATGGCCGAAGATTTCACGGTTGAGGCGGATCGGCGCCTTGCCGAGCGCGGTGTAGAAGGCGAGCGCGGTGTCGACGGCTTCCGTCGCCGTCGCCTCTCCGCCGCCGACCTCGACGAGCGGGATGAGATGGACGGGATTGAACGGATGGCCCAGGACGAAGCGGGCGGCCGTCGCCAGCCTCGCCTGCAACTCCGTGATCGGCAGGCTGGACGTGCTGGACGCAATGAGCACGTCGGCGGAGACCAGCCGGTCGAGATCGGCGAACAGCGCCTGTTTCAGCTCGGCGCGTTCGGGCGTGCTTTCCTGGACAAAATCAGCGCCGTCGAGGGCGTCGGCCAGTTCGCCATGGACCGAAAGGCGGGATGCCCAGTCGTCATCCCGCCCAGCAAGGCCCAGTTCGGCCATCTGGTCCCATGCGCCCGCGACATGCGCGCGCGTTCGGTCCCCGGCATCCGGCATGGGATCGTAGAGGCGCACGGCCCGGCCGCTGCCCAGCAAGGCAGCGACCCAGCCATTGCCGATGACCCCGCCGCCCACCGCAGCGACGGTGCGAATGCGGTCCGTGCCGCGATAGGCGGTCATGGGATCAATAGCCCTTGAAGACGGGCTTTTCCTTGTTTGCAAAGGCGGTGGTCGCCGCCTTGTAATCCTGCGTCAGCATGGTCATGGATTCATAGGCGATGGACAATTCGCCGATCAGGTTGACCTGTGCCTTCAACTGCTTGTTGACCGACGCCTTGGACCAGCGCACCGCCCAGATGGGCTGCCCGGCGATCTCGCGCGCGATCTTGAGCGACTCCGCGAGCACATCCTCCTTGGGGAAGGCATAGTTGACCAGGCCGATCTCCTCGGCCTTCTTGCCGTTCAGCAGCTTGCCGCGCATCAGATATTCCTTGGCGCGCTGCGGTCCGACCATGAGCGGCCACATAACCGAACCGCCGTCGCCGGTGACCAGGCCGACGCGGACGTGCGTGTCGCCCAGCTTGGCGTCCTCGGCCACGATGCTCATGTCGCAGAAGGCGAAGAGCGAGGTGCCCAGCCCGATCGCGTCGCCGTTGACCGCCGCGATGATCGGTTGCGGCGTCATCAATATCTGGTCCCACATACGCATCGTGTTGATGGGCACACGCAGCGCATATTTCAGGCCATATTCGGTCTGCGCGCGATCCGCCATCAGCTTGATGTCGCCGCCCGCGCAGAAAGCCTTGCCCGCGCCGGTCAGAACGATCACCTTGATCCGCTCGTCACGGCCCAGCTTCAGCCAGATGTCCTCCAGCTGCCAGTGATTGTGCGGGCCGACGGCGTTCAGCTTGTCAGGCGCGTTCATCGTGACGACGGCGACGCCATCCTCGCCGATGTCGACCGTGAAGAAATCGAACTCGCTATAGTCGATTTCCCGCTGAAACTCGTTGTCGCTCATTGTCTTATTCTCCTGAACCTTGAAGTTTTCGAGCCGGGGCCACTCAGGCGGCGCGGGCTTTCTGCCATTGTGCAAAAGTCTCGCCCTTGTCGGCCAGCTCGACGAGCAGGGCGGCGGGCTGGAGCGACGGATCGCCGGGGGTCTCGGCCGCCATCTCGCGCAGCTTGGCGACGATCTTGGGCAGGCCCGCTTCATCCGCGTAGAACATCGGTCCGCCGAGGTGGCGCGGCCAGCCATAGCCGTTGATCCACACCAGATCGACGTCGGATGCGCGGAGCGCGATGCCCTCCTCCAGGATACGCGCGCCTTCGTTGATGAGGGGGTACAGCAGCCGCTCCACCATCTCCTCCTCCGCGATATCGCGGCGGGTGATGCCCAGCTTTTCCGACGTGGCGATGATGACCGCCTCCGTCTCCGGGTTGGGATAGGGCGTGCGGTCGCCCGGCTCGTAGCGATAATAGCCCGCGCCCGTCTTCTGGCCGAGGCGGCCGCTTTCCACGATCGCGTCGGCGATGGGGAAGGGCGTGCCGCGACGTTTGCGGATCGAATAGCCGATGTCGAGGCCGGACATGTCGTTGGTCGTCAGCGGGCCCATGGGGAAGCCCAGGTTGGTGAGCGCGGCGTCGACCTGCTGCGGCCATGCGCCCTGCTGGAGCAGACGTTCCGCCTGCGCCGACCGCTTGGCGACCATGCGGTTGCCGATGAAGCCGTCGCAATTCCCCGAGTAGACCGGCACCTTGCCGATGGCCTTGCCGACCGCCATCGCGGTCAGGATCGATTCCGGGCTGGTGTCCCTGGCGACAACCACTTCCAGCAGCTTCATGACATTGGCCGGCGAGAAGAAATGCATGCCGACGAAATCCTGCGGCCGCTCCAGCGCCGCCGCGATTTCGTCCACGTCGAGCGCGGAGGTGTTGGAGGCGAGGATCGTGCCCGGCCTCACGCGTTTTTCCAGGTCGGAGAAAATCTCCTTTTTGACGTCCATGTCCTCGAACACGGCCTCGATGATGATGTCGGCGTCGGCTGCCGCTGCCCGGTCCACGGCCGGGGTGATGAGGCCGAAGCGGGTGTCCATCTGGTCCTGCGTGATCGACCCGCGCTTGACCGACGTGGCATAATTGCCCTTCACGCGCTCCATACCGCGATCGAGGGCCTCCTGCGTCGTGTCGATGATCGTCACGGGAATGCCCGCGACCGCGAAGCACATGGCGATGCCGCCGCCCATGGTGCCTGCGCCGATGATCGCCGCCTTCTTGACCTCACGCGCCTTTGCCGTCTCCGGCAGGCCGGGAACCTTGGCTGCCTCGCGCTCGGCGAAGAACAGGTGGCGCAGGGCGCGCGACTGGCTGCCGCCCATCAGTTCGCGATTGGCAACCGCGTCGATCTCCTGCGCCTCGTCGATGGTCATGGTGAAGGACCGGCGAACCGAATCGATGTTCGCCTGCGGAGCGGCCTGCCCCTTGGTCCGGGCGGTCAGCTTCCTGGCGAGCGCGTCGAAGGCGGAGGGGTCGGCGCGCGTGGCGGCCAGCTTCTCGTCGCGGTCGCGCACGGGCACGGCGGGGAGGTTTTCGTCGATCACGCGGCGCGCGAAGGCCGCACCGATGGCGGCGGGCTCACCGGCCTCGACCGCATCCAGAATGCCGAGTTCGAGGGCCTGTTTCGCCGGAATGGGCTTGCCCGACAGCACATGCTCCAGGGCCTTCTCGGGACCGATCAGGCGCGGCAGGCGCTGCGTCCCGCCACCGCCGGCGAACAGGCCCAGGTTGATCTCCGGCAGGCCGACCCTGGCCGACGGGACGGCGACGCGGAAGGCGCAGCCCAGCGCCGTCTCCAGCCCGCCGCCGAGCGCCGTGCCATGAATCGCCGCGACGACCGGCTTGGCCGAGCCTTCCAGCGCCGAAATGACGTCCTGGAGGGTGGGCGGCTGGCGCGGCTTGCCGAATTCGGTGATGTCGGCGCCCGCGAAGAAGGTGCGGCCCTCGCAATAAAGGACGATGGCCTTGACGGCGGGATCGCCGTTCAGCGCCTCCAGAGCGCCGCAAATGCCTGAGCGCACGCCGATGCCCAGCGCGTTGACGGGCGGATTTGCGCTGATAATGAAACCGATGTCACCCTCGATGCGGGTCGAGATTTTGTCGTTGATCTGGGTCATGGCAGAATGAACTGTCCCGTCTACTTGGCTGATAGAAGGATGGAATGGGCGCCACAAGCTATTCAGACGGCCCACCTGTCAAGATATCGCGGCAAAGCCCGCTAGGCATCGCGGATGTGAAGGGTTGGCGAGCGGCCTTCGCACGGCGGGCCGGGCCATCTATCGGGCATTATGAAGATGCGCGCGCTGAAGATGCCCGCGTTGTGTGATACCGATTGGGGAAAGACGAGCAGATGCAGTTCGATCTGAACGAAGAGCAGGTGATGTTCCGGGATTCCGTTGCGGCCTTTGCCCAGCGACATCTGGCTGCGGGTGCGGTGGAACGGGCGCACAGCGACGACTATCCTTGGGACATCGCCAAGCTGATGGCCGAGCAGGGCCTGATCGGCATCACCGTGCCGGAGGACAAGGGCGGCCTCGGCGGCACGCTGATGGACGCGGTTATCGCCATCGAGACCATCGCATCGGTCTGCCCCCGTTCGGCCGACGTCGTGCAGGCAGGCAATTTCGGCGCGATCCGCACCTTTGCGCAGTTCGCCAGCGACGCGCAGAAGGAACAATATCTTCAGCCGCTGCTGGCGGGCGAGGGGCTGATCTCCGTCGCCATGACGGAGCCCAACGCGGGTTCGGCCGTTACCGAGCTGACGACGACCGCGGTCGAGGACGGCGACGGATACCGCGTTTCCGGGCAGAAGATCTTCACGACGCACGGCACCCATGCGACCGTGTTCCTGGTCTATGTCCGCTACGGTCCCGGCACCGGCAACATCGGTTCGGTCCTGATCGAGCGCGGCGCGGAGGGCTTCACCTTCGGCAAGCCGATCCGCTTCATGTCGGGCGAGGAGTGGAATCCGCTGTTCTTCGACAATGTCTATGTTCCCAAGGACAAGGTGCTGCTCGGCCCCGGCGGCTTCAAGAAGCAGATGGGCGGCTTCAACGTGGAGCGTATCGGCAACACCGCGCGCAGTCTGGCGCTGGGCCGCTATGCGTTCAATGCGGCGGTGGAGCATGCCAAGACGCGCAAGCAGTTCGGGCGCTACCTCTACGAATTCCAGGGCCTCCAGTGGAAGTTCGCGGAGATGAAGCTGAAGCTGGAGGCGGCGCAGCTCCTGCTCTACCGCGCGGCGACCAATGCCGACGCCGGCCTGCCGTCCCCGGACGAGACGGCCATCGCCAAGGTGGCGTGCAACCGCGCCGGTTTCGACTGCGCCAACGAAGCGATGCAGATCATGGGCGGCGCGGGCTACAGCCAGGACGGTCTTGTGGAATATTGCCTCCGCCGCACGCGCGGCTGGATGATCGCGGGCGGGGCCATCGAAATCCTGTTGAACCGCATCGCCGAGGGCGTGTTCGACATGCGCTTCCCGCAGGGGCCTGCAAAAAGCTGATCGACTGCCTAAATACATAGTGAATCAAGAGTTGTAGAGGAGCCCGGGATGAACGAGATCAGCAAGGTGACGGTGGACGAAGGCGCCGTGACGGCGGATCGAATTCCGGTCGAGGCCTATATCTCCGCCGACTATGTCCGGCTCGAAAAGGAGCATCTGTGGCCGCGCGTGTGGCAGATGGCCTGCCGCGAGGAGGAGATACCCAAGCCGGGCGACTTCTACACCTATGACATCGCCGATGAATCGATTTCCGTCGTCCGCAAGCAGGACGGGACGATCGCGGCCTATCACAATGTATGCCCCCATCGCGGTCGCCGCCTGACCGAAGGCTGTGGACGCATGGGCAAGTTTCATTGCAAATATCACGGCTGGCAATGGTCGCTCGACGGCAAGCCGACGGAGGTGGTCGACCGCCACGACTGGGAGGGCCGCCTCCAGGACGAGGAGATCACGCTCCATCCGGTGAAGGCTTCCACCTGGGCCGGATGGGTGTTCATCAACCTCGACCCCGACAGCGAAAGCCTGGAGGAGTTTCTGGGCGAGGCCAAGACGATCCTCGACCCGTTCGAGATCGAGAAGATGCGCTATGTCTGGCGCAAGCGGATCGTCATGCCCTGCAACTGGAAGACGGCGCAGGAAGCCTTCATGGAAGGCTATCACGTCCAGACGACCCACCGGCAGCTGCTGGCCTATCAGGACGATTATACCTACAGCAAGGCCTATGGAAAGCATGCCATGTTCGGCTATGCCCCGACCGCGCTGTTCGGCCTGCCGTCCCCCCGCATCAGCGACCAGAGCGGCGACATGCGCAAGGGACTCTATGAGTTCAACAAGGAAATCTGGGACACACTGAAGGCGACCACCACCGACGAAATGCTGGCGGCGGGTCGCCGCCTGATGGAATTGCCCGAGGATGCCGGCCCGTTCGACATCTATGTCGCCTTCGCCCAGTTCCACCGCGAGGAAGCGGTGAAGAATGGCCGCCCCTTCCCCGACATCACCGGCGAGCAGTTGATGAAGGCGGGTACGGACTGGAACATCTTTCCCAACATGGTCTTCCTGGAGCAGCCGACCAATCTGCTGGGCTATCGCGCGCGTCCCTATGGCGACGATCCGGACAAGTGCCTGTTCGAAATCTATGTGCTGGAACGGTTCGCGGAGGGCAAGGAGCCCAAGGTCGAGGTCGAGGATGGCGGCGACGACTGGCGCAAGCTCGACTGGGGCTTGATCCTGGAGCAGGATTTCCAGAATATGGAACAAGTCCAGAAGGGCATGAAATCGAGCGCGTTCAGCGTCGCGCGGCCCAGCCCTCTCCAAGAAGTGGAAATCAGCAATTTCCACCGCGTATATCATAATTATATCGGAGAGTTCGCCAAATGAACGAAGCGGAATTTGACGAGGTTGCAGACTTCGTGATTGTGGGATCAGGCGGTGGCTCGATGGCGGCGGCCCTGTTCCTGAAATCCATCGGCAAATATCCGCTCATCCTGGAAAAGACGGAGAAGTTCGGCGGATCGACCGCCATGTCGGGCGGCGTGCTGTGGGTTCCCAACAACCATATCATCAAGCAAAAGGGCATCAAGGACAGCCATGAGATGGGCCGCGCCTATATGGATGCGACCATCGGCAACGACGCCGGCCCCGCCGCCTCGCCGGAGCGCAAGGAAGCCTATCTGCGCAACGGGCCGAAGATGCTCAAGTGGCTTGAGGACAAGGGGATGAAATGGCTGCACACCGATGGGTGGGCGGACTATTATGACGACCGCCCCGGCGGCGTGACGCGCAGCCGTTCGATCGGTGCGCCGATGCTCGACACGCGCGAGATGGGTCCGTTGTTCGACAAGCTGCGTGTCGGCCCGATGCTGCTGCCGCTGCCGACCGACCAGACGCGCAACATCGGCCTTGCCACGCGCACGCCGCGCGGCATGCTGGAGGGCCTCAAGCTGTTGTGGCGCATGCGCAAGGTCAGGAAAAGCGGCAAGCCTGTCCTGAGTTTCGGCGGCGCGTTGCAGGGGCGCATGCTGATGCTGGCGGACAAGGCGGGCATCGACATGCGCGCCGAGCATGGCATCGTCGAGCTGATCGAGGAAGACGGCCGCATCGTGGGCGTCATCGCGGACCATAAGGGCAGGCAGTTGCGCATCGGTGCGCGCGACGGCGTGCTCATCAACGCGGGCGGCTTTTCGCACAACAGCGAGATGCGACAGAAATACGGCCCGCATCCCGAGCCGTCCAAATGGACCAACGCCAACCCCGGCGACACCGGCGAGATGATCCAGATCGCGGAACGGCACGGCGCCGCGCTCGATCTGATGGACCAGGCGTGGTGGTTGCCCGGCACGCGCCCGCCCGGTCAGCAGGCGGCGTTCATGCACAATACGGACATTTCCAAGCCGCACCTCATCATCGTCAACCGCAAGGGCAAACGCATCCTCAACGAGAGCGGCGCCTATATGGAGAACGGGCAGCGGCTCTATGCCAATGATCCGCCCGCCTTCGTCATCATGGATGCCCGCCATCGCAAGCGTTACACCTGGGGCACGCAGCCGCCGGGCAACACGCCCCAGGAATGGTATGACAGCGGCTTCCTGAAGACCGCGGACACGATCGAGGAACTCGCCCGCAAGGTCGGCATCGATCCCGAAGGCCTGAAGGCCGAGGTGGAGAAGTTCAACGGCTATTGCGAGACGGGCAAAGACCTCGACTTCAATCGCGGTGGCCGGGGGTACGACAACTGGTTCGGCGATCCGACGGTCAAGCCGAATCCCAATCTTGGCAAGATCGAAAAAGGTCCGTTTATCGCCATAGAGATGTTGCCTGGCGATGTCGGCACTGCCGGCGGCATCGTGACCGATGAATATGCGCGGGTGCTGAAGGCGGACGGTTCCGTGATTCCGGGCCTGTACGCCACGGGCAATTCGACCGCTTCCGTAATGGGCCGCTGCTATCCGGCGGCGGGCGCGAGCATCGGCGCGTCCTTCATCTTCGCCTGGATCGCCGCGCATCACGCCGCAGGCCGCAACGAATAGGGAGGGCTGGCGTGGCAATGGGCCTCCCGGCTCGCCGGGTAGCTAATTCCGCTGATCGGTGGGCAACGGAACTTTGCCGCTTCTTGCTCCGGCCCGCCACTGGGTCGCGGTCAGGCCGGTATGGCGGCGGAACATCGTCCGGAACAACCGGCTGTCGGAATAGCCCACCATTTGTGCGATCTGGTCCACCGACCGATCCGTGCGGTTGAGCATCGTCATGGCCGCATCCAGTCGCAATTGCTGGAAATAGGCGTTGGGCGACACCCCGAGCGCCTTGTGAAAGCGGCGATTCAGCGTTGCCTGGCTGGTGGACAGATGGTCGGCCAGCGCGGTCATGCTGATCGACCCCGTGAAACGCTGCTCCAGCCACAGTTGTGCCCGCGCCACCAGCGGATCGGTTGCCAGCAAGTCCGCCTCCGCCCCGTCCAGCCCCATGATCGAGGTCAGCCAGCGCGCGACCGCAGGCGAAATCGTCCGTTCCATGACCCGGACCACCAGCGCGAGGTCGCCCGCGATGCCGTTGGCGATGAGCAGCGCGCCCGTGTCGATCATGCTGCGCCGTTCCTCCAGTCGCTGGCGGGGGAAAAAGGCGCGGACCAGCGGCCGCAGCGCGCGTGCGACGGGCACGGCGACGCCGTCGGTCAGTCCCGCCGCCATCAGCAGCATCGCGGATGCGCCGCTGGCGCCGATGATCGCTCCCTGCGCCGACTGCCTGCGCAGCCAGCCGAGCAAGGGCTGGCTGAGCGCCAGCCGCTTTTCCAACGCCGCGCTGCCGCCGACGCGAATTGCAGGCAACCAGATGAAAGCATAGGGCGTCTCGTCGATCGCGCCCTCCACGCGCAGGATCGTATCGTCGCTGAGGAGAACTGGTCCGCCATCCGGAGAGAGGACGCGCAGCGCCGTTTCCATCCGCATGCCAAGCTCATCCGCGAACATATGCTCGACACGATCCTTGGCCAGCAGGAAACTGTCGGTCAACGCACCGACGCTGCTATGATAGGCGCCGGGGAGGGCGAGAAGAGCAAAATCGCTCATGCCTGATTGGAATCATCCGATAAACGACAAGAATTGACCTGTTACCATGGCCCGTCCATCGGCGACAAGGATTGGCGCGCCACAGGCGCGGGCACGGATATAAAGCGCTGGAGAGAGAGAATGTCCGCCATGACCGCGGAGCATAGGCCCGCGAAGGGCGAACTCCATTACTTGAACCATCTGCTGGACCAGATGGCGCTGGCGGATATATCCGGCTATCATCCTATGGGCCGCAAAGGGGTCGCAGCGCTTGACGGCGATATCGCGCGCAATATGCGTGTCACCCGATAGAATAGTTTTCCCCGACATTTTTTCAGAAAGCCAGTCCAATGCCCGAACCAACGCGCCATTATGATCGTCTGTCCGGAAAGGTGGCGATCGTTACCGGCGCCGGTGCCGATGGAGACGAGATCGGCATTGGACGGGCCATTGCCTATATAATGGCGCGCGAGGGTGCGCGGATTGCCGCGATCGACCTGGACATCGGCCGGGCCGAGGTCACCGCCGCCCATATTCGCGCTCAGGGCGGAGAAGCGATTGCCCTTGCCGGTGACGTAAGCCGGCCGGAGGATTGCGAGGGGTTCGTCACAGCCGCCGGCGCCGCGTTCGGTCGCGTGGACATATTGGTGAACAACGTCGGCATTTCTGGCTCGGCGACGCTCGACGCCATTACGCTGGAAGAATGGAACCGCACCTTCGCCATCAACCTGACCAGTGTTTTGCTGATGAGCAAACATGCCGTGCCAGCGATGGCGGCCAATGGCGGCGGGTCGATCGTCAATATCTCCTCGATTGCCGGCATACGGGCGATGGGGTCGCTGGCCTATGGCCCGTCGAAGGCGGCGATGGCGCATCTCTCGCGGGAAATCGGCGTGCAGCAAGGTCGCAATGGCATTCGGGTGAACACCGTCGCGCCGGGCCATGTCATGACCCCGCACGCGATGAGCAAATTGCCCGCCAGCATGCGCGAGGAGCGGCGCAAGGTCAGCCCGCTGGGTGTGGAGGGCGATGCATGGGACGTGGCGCAGGCCGTCCTGTTCCTCGCCAGCGACGAGGCGCGCTTCGTCAATGGTGTGCATCTGGCGGTCGACGGCGGAGTGGTGGGGATCGGCCCGCTGACCGGTCATGCCTTTGTAATGGAAGACTGACGTGAAAGGACGGGATGCAAAACTATCACAGCTATGATTAATCGACCTGCGCCATCCTGCCTGCATTTCGTAACCTCCCTTTGAGCCGTTATAGCTGGATCAGTTACTCATCCTGAGTCCAAACAATGGGCGGGGGTGCTGATCGGTTTGCCGTGCGGACGAATGATCGTCGAACCGGCTGGGGAGGATGCCAATGAAAAATTCCTACAAGATGTTTCTGCTCGCCGCCGCTGCCTGGATGCCGGAGCTGGCGGTTGCCCAGACGGGTGGACAGGCGCCCCAGGCGGGCGGCGGAATGGACAATTCCGACATCATCGTGACCGCTCGTCGTCGCGAGGAAACGCTTCAGGATGTGCCGATCTCGATCACGGCGGTTTCAGGCGAGGCGTTGGCCCGCAGCGGTGTAAGCGACGCGCTTGCGCTCCAGACCCGCGTGCCGTCGCTCAGCATTACCAACCAGGGCACCAGCCGCAACGAACTCGGCTTTGCGATCCGTGGCCAGCGTACCCAGGAATCGCAGCTTTTGACCGATCCGCCGGTCGGCACCTATTTCGCCGAAGTGGTGCAGGCGCGCAGCATCGGCTTTGCCAACGCCCTCTATGATCTCCAGTCGACGCAGGTTCTGAAGGGTGTGCAGGGCACATTGTTCGGCCGCAACATGACGGGCGGCGCGGTCCTGCTGGAACCCAATCGCCCCAGCGACCGCATCGAGGCGGAAGTGCGCGGCCAGGTCGGCAATTTCGACCTGCGTGACATTTATGGCATGATCAACCTGCCCGTCACCGACCGTCTGGCCATCCGCGTCGCGGGCAAGCACCGGGAGCGTGAAGGCTTCACCAAGGACATCCTGACCGGCCGCGACTATGACGACCAGAATTTCGACACTTTCCGCGTATCGGTGAAGTGGAATCCGGTCGACGAAATCGAATCCAACACCATCTTCGACTGGATCAAGACCAACGAGCATGGCACCGCGCTGGTCGCCACGGCGATCAATCCGGCTGCTCCGGCCATCGCGGGCTATGGTGTTCTTCGTGGTTTCGGTTTTCCTACGAGTAACCCCGTGCAGGCCTTCGCCGCCCAGCAGAGCTATGGCAAATATCGCTTCGCGTCGGGCATGGGCCAGGGCGGCCAGTTCGACGCTTATGGCCAGCAGCCTTATGAGCGCCTGAAGAACTGGGGCATTTCGAACCGCACGACGTTCGATCTGGACTTCATGAAGGTCAAGAATATCTTCGGCTATCGTCATCTGAAGTATGACCAGCTGATGGATCTCGACGGGTCTTCGTCGGCGCTGATCCATTCCAACCGCTTCCGCGACATCCAGCAGATCAGTGAAGAATTGCAGGGCACCGGAACCACCCTGAACGGCAAGCTGGATTATGTCCTGGGCACCTTCTACTTCCTGGAACGCGGCAACGATGGCTCGACGTCGAGCCAGTTCCCTGAACTGTCCATCTATGGGGCTGCCGCTGCGGGCGCCTTGCCGATCACCACGCCTGCGTCCTTCTTCAAGAACGCCTATCTTGGCCGTGGCCGTGCGGAAACCTTTGCCGTCTATGGTGCGGGCACCTACAGCATAACCGACCAGATCAAACTCTCCGCCGGTCTTCGCTATACCATCGACAAGCGCAATGCGCGGGTGCTGACCTATTATCCCAACCAGCCGACCCCGAACACCGGAACCTGCTTCTTCCGCTTCGCCAACGGCACCGTTCCCGCCTCGCTGGCGAACTGCGAGCAGAGCAACTCCAAGAAGTGGGACGCCGTCACCTGGGACGTCACGCTTCAGTATCAGCCGACGAAGGATCTGACCGCCTATATTTCCACGCGCAAGGGCTTCCGCTCGGGCGGCTTCTCGCTGCGCGCGGCCTCCACCGCGGAATTCCAGCCATTCGAGCCGGAGACTGTGCAGGAATATGAAGTCGGCCTGAAGACGCGCCTCCTGGTTGGCGGCGCAATCGTGTCGAGCAACCTCGCGGCCTTCTATCAGGACTACAAGAACGTCCAGAAGCAGACGTCGGCGATCGATGCGTCGGGTAACGTCAACACGATCATCACCAACACTGCCAAGCAGCGCAACTATGGCGGCGAGTTCGA
>Ga0068857_100002582_pt1 | contig 14844 bp, 12 predicted proteins | sample KBSCornC72_FD_66591 | JGI IMG/M metagenome (GOLD analysis project Ga0068857, IMG submission 66591) | Corn rhizosphere microbial communities from Kellogg Biological Station, Michigan, USA - KBS Corn C7-2 | ecosystem: Host-associated > Plants > Roots > Rhizosphere > Soil ...
GGTGGGCGTGGGTGACGAGCACTCCGGACACCTCGGCGACCGACCGCCCGAACGAGCCGAGACCGGTCGCGAGCGCGTCGTAGGAGGCGTCGGACGGCCAGCCCGGATCCACGAGGACGACGCCCTCCCGGTGTTCCAAGGCGTAGCAGAGGACGTAGCGCAACGGGCTGTCGGGAATGGGCACCGGGATGGAGTGGAGCCCCGGCCTGACCTCTTCCACGGGCGGCAGGATGCCCCGCTGCCACGCGCGTTGCTGCAGAACGCCGGTGACAGCGAACGCCACCGGCTCGTCCGACATCCGCGCCAGCGTACCGACGGCGAGGCGCCGGTACTGCGTCGTGCGTCACTGAGCGCGAGTGAGGACGGCCACGCGGGGCCCGCGCGGAAGCCCCGTGTGCGAGTCGGCGGCATACGTCGATCTTGCAGTTGTGGTGCCGGGCAAACCGGGTGATACCAGAACCATTTCCGGCACCACAACTGCAAGATCGACGCGGGCGTCAGCCGTCGGAGAAATCGCTAGTGAGTGAGTGACTCACTCAGTATTGTCGTCGGCGTGCCAGCAAACGCGCAGATCCGGCGGCGTGGATTCGCCGCCACGTCCGGCCGGGCCAGCCCGCTGCCGCCCGAGGAGCGGCGGGCCATGCTCGTCGCGGCGACGCTGCCGCTGCTCGCCCAGCGCGGGCCGAAGGTCACCACCAAGCAGATCGCGACGGCCGCGGGCGTCGCCGAGGGCACCATCTTCCGCGTCTTCAAGGACAAGGAGGAGCTGATCAACGCGGCCGTGCAGCAGGCGCTGGACCCGGAGGTCACGCTCGCGGAACTGGCCGCCGTCGACATCACGCTGCCGCTGGACACGCGCGTCGTCGAGATCAGCCGGGTCATGCAGCGGCGGCTGACGCTGGTGTTCAACATCATGATCGCCATGCGGATGTCCGGCCCGCCGCGGGGCAACCCGCCGTCGGCGCCGTCCGGGCCGCCGCCGGGCGCGAAGCAGGCCACCGAGAAAATCTTCACCGAGATGGTGCGGTTGCTGGAACCCGACCGCGAGCGGCTGCGCCGCCCGGTCGAGGAGGTCGCGCACATCCTGCGGCTGTTGACGTTCTCCGGCTCGCACCCGTTCATCGCCGACGGCAATCTGCTCAGCGCCGAGGAAATCGCCACGACAGTGCTCGACGGGGTGCGCCGCCGGCCCGAGCACGGTCAGGACCTGGAACCACCGACACGAGGGGGCCACCGTTGCTGATCAGGCTTTTACGCACCCACCTGCGCCCGTACAAGCGGGAGCTGACGTACGTGGTGCTGCTGCAATTCGTCGGCACGCTGGCCTCGCTGTACCTGCCGCGGCTCAACGCCGACATCATCGACAAGGGCATCGTCACCGGCGACACCGACTACATCCTGCGCACCGGCGGCTGGATGCTGCTGGTGACCGCGATCCAGGTGGTGTGCTCGATCATCGCCGTGTACTTCGGCTCGCGGGCCGCGATGAGCTTCGGGCGCGATCTGCGCGGGGCGATCTTCCACCGCGTCGGTGAGTTCTCCGGACGCGAGGTCGGGCGCTTCGGCGCACCGTCGCTCATCACCCGGACCACCAACGACGTGCAGCAGGTGCAGATGCTCGTGGTCATCACGTGCACGATGCTCGTCGCCGCGCCCATCATGTGCGTCGGCGGCATCATCTTCGCGCTGCGCGAGGACCTCGGGCTGTCCTGGCTCATGCTGGTGTGCGTCCCGGTGATGGCGCTGATCGTCTTCCTCATCGCGCGGGCGATGATCCCGCAGTTCCGGTTGATGCAGACGCGTATCGACACGGTGAACCGGGTGCTGCGCGAACAGATCGCCGGCATCCGCGTCGTGCGGGCGTTCGTGCGCGAGCCGTTCGAGACCAAGCGGTTCGACGTCGCCAACCGCGATCTGACCGACACGGCGCTGCGCGCCGGCCGACTGCAGGCGCTCATCTTCCCGACCATCATGTTCGTGTTCAACGCGTCGAGCGTCGCGGTGCTGTGGTTCGGCGCCTTCCGTGTCGACAGTGGACAGATCCAGATCGGTGCGCTGACGGCATTCCTCAGCTACCTGGTGCAGATCCTCATGTCGGTCATGATGGCCACCTTCATGCTGATGATGGTGCCGCGCGCCGCGGTCTGCGCCGAGCGGATCACCGAGGTGCTCGACACCGACTCGTCGGTGCTTGCACCGGAAAACGCGGTCACCGAGGTGCGCGGGCGCGGCGAGGTGGAACTGCGCGGGGTCCAGTTCCAGTACCCCGGCGCCGAGGTGCCCGTGCTCTGCGACGTCAGCCTGACCGCCGAGCCGGGCCGCACCACGGCCATCATCGGCAGCACGGGCGCGGGCAAGACGACACTGCTCTCGCTCATCCCGCGGCTGTTCGACGTGACCGCGGGCAGTGTGCTCGTCGACGGCGTCGACGTCAGGGAACTGGACTTCGACGTCCTGTGGAACCGCATCGGGCTGGTTCCGCAGAAGGCGTATCTGTTCTCCGGCACCATCGCGAGCAACCTGCGCTACGGGCGGCCAGACGCAACCGACGAGGAACTGTGGCACTACCTCGAGATCGCCCAGGCGCGCGACTTCGTCGAGGAACTGCCGGAGGGCCTGGCGGCGCCGATCGCCCAGGGCGGCACGAACCTGTCCGGCGGGCAGCGGCAGCGCATCGCGATCGCGCGGGCACTGGTGCGCCGGCCCGAGATCTACCTCTTCGACGACTCGTTCTCCGCGCTGGACCTCGGCACCGACGCGCGGTTGCGCGCCGCGCTGCGGCCGGTGACGGCGGACGCGGCGGTCATCATCGTGGCCCAGCGGGTGTCGACGATCATCGACGCCGACCGGATCGTGGTGCTCGAGGACGGCCGGGTCGTCGGGACCGGGACGCACGGGGAACTGCTGGAAACCAACCAGACGTACCGGGAAATTGTCGAATCGCAGCACACGGTGGGAGCGGCGGCATGACACAACCCAACGGGGCAAAGCCGAGCGGCAACGGCGTCAAACCGCCGGCAGCGGCACAAAGCGCGCCCGGCGGGCCGGGCGCGGCGGGCGGGCCGAAGAAGACGACTCCCGCCCGCATCCAGGGCATGCCCGCGCGCAGCGGCGGCCCGCCGTGGATGGGCGCCGGCCTGCCGGCCGAGAAGCCGATGACGTTCTGGCCGTCGGCGAAGCGGCTCATGCGCCGGCTCAGCCCGTACCGGGCCCGGCTCGTCGCCATCGTGTCGCTGGGCGTGTCGAGCGTCTTCCTGTCGGTCACCGTGCCGAAGATCCTGGGCCGCGCCACCGACGTGCTGTTCGCGGGCGTCGTCGGCAAGCAGTTGCCGGCCGGCACCACCAAGCAGCAGGCGATCGACGGCGCCATCGCCTCCGGCCACGACAACATCGCGAAGATGCTCGCCCGCATCGACGTCGTGCCCGGACAAGGCATCGACTTCGACCGGCTCGGCCGCATCGTGCTGCTCGCCGTGGCGATGTTCGTCGCGTCGAGCGTGCTGATGTGGATGCAGGGCTACCTGCTCAACGAGGTGGTGCAGCGGAGCATCCGCGGGCTACGCGGCGAGGTCGAGGACAAGCTGAACCGGCTACCCCTGCCGTACTTCGACACCCAGCAGCGCGGCGAGATCCTCAGCCGCGTCACCAACGACATCGACAACGTCGCGCAGACGATGCAGCAGACCCTCAGCCAGCTGCTGACCTCGCTGCTGACGCTGGTCGGCGTCATCGTCCTGATGTTCAGCATCTCGCCGCTGCTCGCGCTGATCGCACTCGTCGCGGTGCCGCTGTCCTTTGCGGTCACCCGCGTGATCGCCAAACGTTCGCAGAAGCAGTTCATCGCGCAGTGGAAGCACACCGGCGCGCTGAACGCGCACATCGAGGAGGCGTTCACCGGGCACCAGCTGGTCAAGGTGTTCGGCCGCCAGCGGGAGACCGAGGCGACCTTCGCCGAGCGCAACGACAAGCTGTACGGCGCCGCGTTCAAGGCCCAGTTCGTCTCCGGGATCATCATGCCGTCGATGATGTTCATCGGGAACCTGAGCTACGTGATCGTGGCCGTCGTCGGTGCGCTGCGGGTCGCGTCGGGTGCGCTCAGCCTCGGCGACGTGCAGGCGTTCATCCAGTACAGCCGGCAGTTCACCCAGCCGCTGACGCAGGTCGCCTCGATGGCGAACCTGCTCCAGTCCGGTATCGCGTCGGCCGAGCGGGTCTTCGACCTGCTCGACACCGAGGAGCAGAGCCCCGAGCCGGCCGAGCCCGCCACGGTGCCCGAGCCGCGCGGGCGGGTGGCGTTCGAGCACGTGTCGTTCCGGTACGAGCCCGACAAGCCGCTGATCGACGACCTGTCACTGGTGGCCGAGCCGGGCCAGACGGTGGCGATCGTCGGGCCCACCGGCGCGGGCAAGACCACGCTGGTCAACCTCATCATGCGGTTCTACGACCTCGACGCCGGCCGGATCACGCTGGACGGCGTCGACATCTCCGCGATGCGACGCGACGCGCTGCGCTCCGAGATCGGCATGGTGCTGCAGGACACGTGGCTGTTCGGCGGCTCGATCCGGGACAACATCGCCTACGGCGACCCGGAGGCCGGCGAGGAGCAGATCCACGCGGCGGCCCGGGCCGCGTACGTCGACAGGTTCGTGCACAGCCTGCCCGACGGCTACGACACCGTCATCGACGAGGAGGGCAGCAACGTCAGCGCGGGCGAGAAGCAGCTGATCACCATCGCCCGGGCGTTCCTCGCCGACCCGTCGCTGCTGATCCTCGACGAGGCGACGAGTTCCGTCGACACCCGCACGGAGGTGCTGGTGCAGCACGCGATGGCCGAACTGCGGTCGGGCCGCACCAGCTTCGTCATCGCGCACCGGCTCTCGACGATCCGCGACGCCGATCTGATCCTCGTGATGGAGCACGGCGACATCGTCGAGCAGGGCACACATGAGGAACTGCTGGCCGCCGAGGGCGCCTACTACCGGCTGCACAACGCCCAGTTCACCGCCGCCCTCGCGTAGCCGATCGTGGCCCGTCGGCAGTCACCGGCGGGCCACGGCCGTCACGGCTTGCGGCCCACCGCGCCGTAGACCGCGACGTCGTCGGGGTTCGGGCGGGGCTGCGGCTCGTTCTCGGCCCGCCATTCGCTGACCATCGTGACCCCCGGCGGGATCAGTTCCAGCCCGTCGAACAGCTCCGTGACCTCGGCCCGGCTGCGCGGCCAGATGTCGACCTTGCCGGCGTTGAACAGCTGCCGGAACTGGGCCAGTCCCTCCGGCGGACCCTGGTCGGCGGTCGCGTTGGAGAGCACCAGGTAGCTGCCGGGCGCCAGCGCGTCGAGCAGCGTGCGGACGATCGGCACGGCCGCTCCGTCGCCGCCGATGAAGTGCAGCACGGCGATCAGCATGAGCCCGACCGGCTTGCTCAGGTCGAGCGTGTCGCGCAGCTCCCGGCGGGCCAGGATGTCGGCCGGCCGGCGCAGGTCGTCCTCCAGGTAGGTGGTCCTGCCTTCGGGAGTGCTGGTCAAGAGCGCCCGGGCGTGGGCCATCACCATCGGGTCGTTGTCGACGTACACCACGCGCGACTCGCGGGCGATGCGCTGGGCCACCTCATGGGTGTTGTCGGCGGTCGGGAGGCCGGTACCGATGTCCAGGAACTGGCGGATACCGGCCTCCTCCGTCAGGAACCGCGTCGCCCGTTGGAGGAAGCGCCGGTTCTCCACGGCCGCGAGGCGCACCGTCGGGAACATCCGGGCGAGATCGTCGCCCGCCGCGCGGTCGGCGGCGAAGTTGTCCTTGCCACCCAGCAGGTAGTTGTACCGGCGGGCGGGATGAGGCACAGAGGTGTCGATCTGCGCATACCCGGTTCGCGCCGGGCCGGACGCCGCGGGATCCGGCGACTCCTGGGACGACACTCGCGCCATCGGCCACACGATAGTCGACGGCCCGAAATCACCAGGGCACGGGGCCGTCGTCGTCGAAGAAGCCGCCGCTCGGGCCGTCCGGCCCGAGGGTCGCCAACCGGACGGCGATCGCGGCGCCCTGTTCGACGGTCCGCAGGCCGGTGTGGTTGTTGAGGTCGGTGGCGACGTAGCCCGGGCAGGCGGCGTTGATCAGCAGTTTCGTGCCGCGGAACTCCTTGGCGTACTGGACGGTCATCGCGTTGAGGGTGCTCTTCGACGGCACGTACGCGGCCGACGCCGGCAGGTCGGCCAGCGGGCCGTCCGGGTCGGTCATGGCGGCGAACGACCCGACGCTGCTCGACATGTTCACCACGCGTGGCGCGTCCGAGCGCAGCAGCAGGGGCAGCATCGCGTTGGTCACCGCCAGCACGCCGAACACGTTGGTGTCGAAGACGCTGCGGACGACCGCCGGGTCGGCGGTGCTCGGCCGCTGCGAGCGGGCCGACTCCCCCGGCGCCACCCGTCCGGCGCCGGTGATCGCGGCGTTGTTGACGAGCACGTCGAGCCGCCCGAACCGGGTGTCGATCTCGGCGGCGGCCGCAGCGATGGTCTCCGGGTCGGTGACGTCGAGTGCGATCGGGTGTACCGCCTGCAGTCCTTCCGCGCGCAGGTCGGCCGCCGCGCGCTCCCGGCGGTCCTTGTCCCGCGCACCGAGCAGGACCGTCGTGCCGAGCCCCGCGAGCTGGCGCACGATCTCCCGGCCGATCCCCTTGTTGGCCCCGGTTACCAGGGCGATCCTCGAGTCCATTGTCATGCCTCAACCCGACCACCCGCCCCGGCATCCGGCAAAGATCAATCCGGTGGGAACCAATACCCTGGAGGTATGGATCGGCTGGAGACCCGGGAGCTGGCGTACTTCGTCGCGGTGGCCGAGGAGCTCCACTTCGGGCGGGCGGCCGGCCGGTTGGGCATCGCCCAGCCGCCCCTGTCGCGCGCGATCCGCCAGCTCGAACGCCGGCTCGGCGTCGACCTGCTCGCCCGGACCAGCCGGCGGATCACCCTGACGCCGGCGGGCGAGGTGCTGCTGCGGGAGGCGCGCCGCGTCCTGGACGCGGTGTCCTCGGCGGCACAGCTCACCCAGCGGGCCGGCCGGGTCGACCCGCGCCTCGTCGTGGTGATGAAGCCGGGCGGCGACGGCGGCCTGATGCCCGAGATCCTGGCCCGTTACGAGGCCGAGCCCGACGCCGTGCCCGTCGAGATGCTCGTCTGCGGCATCGGCGAGCAGGAGGGTCTGCTGCGGGCCGGCAACGCCGACGTCGGCTTCCTGCACCGGCCCTACGACTCGGACCCGGCCGGCTTCGACTCGGTGGACCTGTTGGTGGAGCGGCAGGTCGTGGTGCTGCCGAAGGGCCACCGGCTGGCCGACCGCACGTCGGTGTGCCGGGCCGACCTGGCCGGCGAGCCGCACCCCGCCTGGCCGTCACCCTCCGACGGCGAGTGTGGCGACTTCCGCGACGGCAGCCAGCTCATGCAGCTCATCGCGCTGGGCCGGGCGGTGGCGGTGCTGCCCGAGTCGGTGCGCTCGAACCTGCGGCAGGACCTCACGTACGTCCCCGTCACCGACGCCGAGCCGACCACTCTCGTGCTCGCCTGGCCGGAGGCCAACCGGTCCCGGTCGCTCGCCGCGTTCGTGCGCACCGCCACCACGGTGGCCGAGAAGGCGGCCTACGAGTTCAGATAGGCGAGCACGGCCAGCACCCGCCGGTTGTCGTCGTCCGAGGGCGGCAACCCGAGCTTGCTGAAGATGTTGTTGATGTGCTTGCTGATCGCCTTCTCGGTGACGAACAGCTTGGTCGCGATCGCCGCGTTCGAGCGGCCCTCGGCCATCGACGCCAGCACCTCCCGCTCGCGCGGCGTCAGGTCGGCGAGCGGGTCGTCGCGCCGGCGCCGTGCGAGCAGTTGCGCCACGACCTCCGGATCCATGACGGTGCCGCCGGCCGCGACGCGGCGCACCGCGTCGATGAACTGGCCGACGTTGGACACCCGGTCCTTCAACAGATAGCCGACCCCGCCGGCGCCGTCGGTGAGCAGTTCCCGCGCGTACAACTGCTCCACGTGCTGGGACAGCACGAGGATCGGCAGCCCCGGCAGTTCCGTGCGCGCGGCGACCGCCGCTTGCAGGCCCTCGTCGGTGAACGTGGGCGGCAGCCGCACGTCGACGACCGCGACGTCCGGGCGGTGGTTCATCAGCGCGGGCAGCAGCGACGGGCCGTTGTCGACGGAGCCGACGACCTCGAAGTCGAACGCCTGCAGGAGCCTTGTCAACCCGTCCCGGAGGAGGGCGAGGTCTTCGGCGATGACAACGCGCACGGAAGCTCCATGGTGACGACGGTGGGCCCGCCCGGCGGGCTGACGACCACCATCGTTCCATCGAACGCCGCGAGCCGGCGCTCGATCCCCCGCAATCCGGTGCCGGCCGCCGGATCGGCGCCGCCCGCGCCGTCGTCGGTGACGCTGATCCACAGCGCCTCACCGGTATGTCTCATGTGGACAGTCGCGGTGCGTGCGCCGCTGTGCTTGGCGATGTTGGCAAGCGCCTCCGCGACGGCGAAGTACGCGGCCGACTCGACAGGCGTCGGCAGGTCACCGGGCACGTCGATGTCGAGGTCCACGTCGGCCGGCACTGCCAGCGCGATGGCGTGCACCGCGCCGTCGAGGCCGCGCTCGGCGAGCACCGGCGGGTGGATGCCGCGCACCAGGCTGCGCAGGTCGGCCAGCGCCGCCCCGCTGGACTCGCGCGCCTCGGCCAGCAGCCGCACCGCCGCGTCCGGGTCGCGTTTCATCAGCTCCTCGGCCAGGCCGATGTTCATACTGAGCGAGACGAGCCGCGCCTGGGCGCCGTCATGCAGGTCGCGCTCGATCCGGCGCAGCTCCGCCGCCTGCGTGTCGACGGCGTCGGCCCGCGTCTCGGTGAGCCGCTGCACCCGGCGGCGCAGTTCGGCGGACCGCGTCGGGGAAAGGAAGAAGCGGGCGAAGCTGTAGTGCACCCACAGCAGCCACGGCGCGGCGGTGAGGCCGATCACCAGCAGCAGCGCGCCCTGCGGCAGGGCCAGCCACGCCTCGAACGCGTTGTCCATCGGCCAGAAGACGCCGTAGCCGTACCAGTCGACGATCCCGTACAGCAGCAGCGGGACGTGCAGCACGCCCTCCAGGCCGTAGGCGGTGACGACGAATCCGACGAGCCCGAGCACGAACCCCGTGATGGCGCCCGGAAGCAGCCACGCGAAGTCGAGCCAGGTGGCCGGATCGGTGACCGTGTGGCGGAACCGCGCCCACGTGCCGTACGGGACCGCCGGCACCGGCCGGTACGGGCGCGGGATGTCGACGCCGAACGTGCGCGCCAACCGGCGCTGCACACCGACGGCCGGCCGCACCAGTGCGGTAACCACGGGGAAGAGCGCGAATCCGATGCCCAGCACCGGCATCAACGCGAGCGACACGACCGAGAGGATGAACAGCGGCAGGTTGACGCCGAGCGACAGCACGGCCACCAGCGGCGCCAGCAGGGCCGCCCGCACGCCCCGTCCGAGCCATTGGCGCGCCAGCGCCACCGCCTTGCGCGGGTCGACCGTCGCTTCGTCCACGGGCCAATTGTGGCCGACCACGGGCGCCGTGGCGGTAGTGCTGGCCCTACCGGTGGTTCGGGTCGTGCCCCTCCTGTGGGCGGCCTTGTCCGCGCGTTTGATCGAGGACATGACCGTCCTCGCCGAACCGACCCCGTACGAGGTGGGGGCGGGCGTCGCCCGCCCACACCGTCGCAGATCCAGCCGGACCCGAACACTGACAGATTTCGCCGTCCTCTCTGACCGCATCACCGCGGCGGGTCTGCTGAAGCCCCGTCCCGGGTACTACGCGCTGCGGCTGAGCGCCGTCGCCCTGGCGCTCGCCGGGGGGTGGGCGGCGTTCTTCGTGATCGGCGCCTCCTGGTGGCAACTCGCCGTCGCCGCGATCCTCGCCGTGGTGTTCGGCCAGGTCGCCCTCGTGGCCCACGATCTGGCCCACCGCCAGGTGTTCCGCACCCGCCGCGCCAGCGAGGCGGCCGGCCTGATCGCGGGCAACCTCGGCGTCGGCATGAGCTACGGCTGGTGGATGGACAAGCACACCCGCCACCACGCCAACCCGAACCACGCCGACCTCGACCCGGACGTCGCGCCCGAACTGCTGATCTGGTCGCCGGCGCAGGCGGCTGGCCGGCGCGGGCTGTTGCGCGTCGTGAACGCCTACCAGGCGTACCTGTTCTTCCCGTTGCTCACGCTGCTCGGCCTGGGGCTGCGTCGCGGCAGCGTCCAGGCCGTCGTGCGCGGCACCGTGCGGCGGCGCGGCCTGGAGGCCGCACTGCTGGCGACGCACGCAGGGGTGTACCTCGGCGCGCTGCTGCTCGTGTTGACGCCGTTGCAGGCGCTCGCGTTCTTCGCCGTCCACCAGGGACTGTTCGGCGTCTACCTGGGCGGCACGTTCGCGCCCAACCACAAGGGGATGCCTTCGCCCGACGGCTCGCTGGACTTCCTCCGCAAGCAGGTGCTGACGTCACGCAACGTGCGCGGTTCACGGTTCGTCGACGCCGCACTGGGCGGCCTGAACTACCAGATCGAGCACCACCTGTTCCCCAGCATGCCGACGCCGAACCTGCGCCGCGCCCGGCCGATCGTGCGCCGGTTCTGCGCCCAGATCGGCGTGCCCTACACGGAGACGAGCCTGCTGGCGTCGTATGGCGAGGCGCTGCGGCATCTGCACGCGGCGGGCGCACCACTACGCCGGTAGAACCCGTTTGCCGCCGGCTGCGTACCCCCGGGCAACACACCCACGGCCGTCGATGTCCAGGGGAGGTGAGATGCGAGGTCTGGTAGCGACCGGACTGGCTCTCAGCGTCCTGTTCGCCACCGGGCCGGCGACGGCCGCCCCCGCCACGTCAGGCGCCGCGCCGGGCCTCGCGCTCGGCGCGGCGCCTGGCCTCGCCCTCGGCGCGGCGCCTGGCGCCGCCGTGTGTGAGCGCCGGGACGGCATCGCTGTCGGAGATTAGATCGACGCACGTCGTCCAGTCGGGCCGCCATCCGTTACCGTCTGCGTGTGGACATTCCTCGAACCGGGATCCGCCGGCGTACCGTCCTGGCCGGCGGAGCGGCCGCGACGGTCGCCGGCCCGCTGGTGGCCGCCGGCCCAGCAGGCGCGAGCGGCAGCCGCACGTACGACCTGACCGTCCTCGGCACGTCGGACACCCACGGCAACGTCTACAACTGGGACTACTACCGCGACGCCGAGTACGACGACAGCGCCCACAACGACGTCGGGGTGGCGAAGGTGGCCACGCTCGTCAACCGGATCCGGAGCGAGCGGCGGGGCAGGGCGACGCTGGTGCTCGACGCCGGCGACACCATCCAGGGAACGCCGCTGGCGACGTACTACGCCAAGCAGGAGCCCATCACGTCGACGGGCGAGACGCACCCGATGGCCCGCGCCATGAACGTCATCGACTACGACGCGGTGACGCTGGGCAACCACGAGTTCAACTACGGCCTGCCGCTGCTCGACCTCTGGATCCGCCAGCTCGGCTTCCCGGCGCTGGCCGCGAACGCCGTCGACGCGCGCACCGGGCTGCCCGCATTCCTGCCGTTCGTCGTCAAGAAGGTGAGCCTCGGCAAGGGCGCGCCGATGCTGCGCGTCGGCATCCTCGGGCTCACCAACCCCGGCGTCGCGATCTGGGACCGCGCCAACGTCGAGGGCCGCCTGCGGTTCCTGGACATGGTGACAACCGCCCGCAAGTGGGTCCCGATCATGCGGATGTTCGGCGCCGACCTCGTCCTGGTCTCCGCGCACGGCGGCGACTCGGGAACCTCCAGCTACGGCCCGGACCTGCCGAACGAGAACCCGTCCGCGCTCATCGCGCAGAAGGTGCGCGGCATCGACGCGATCCTCTTCGGCCACGCGCACGCCGAGGTGGTCGAGCGCTTCGTCACCAACGAGGAGACCGGCGAGCGGGTGCTGCTGTCGGAGCCCTCGAAGTGGGGGCAGCGCGTCACCCGGATGGACTTCACGCTGAGCCGGCGGTACGGCCGGTGGCACGTCGACAGCAAGCACGCGACGATGCTGAACACCAACACGGTTCCGGAGGACCGGAAGGTCGTGGCGGCCGTGCGGGCGCAGCACGCCAAGACGATCGCGTACGTGAACCAGGTGGTCGCGACGTCGGTGGTGGAGCTGTCCGCCGCGGAGTCGCGGTACAAGGACACGGCGATCCTCGACTACATCAACAAGGTGCAGACCGACACCGTGGCGGCGGCCCTGGCCGGCGGCCAGTACGCGGCGCTGCCGGTGCTGTCGATCGCGGCGCCGTTCAGCCGCACCGCGCTGTTCCCGGCCGGCGACGTCAAGATCAAGGACGTGGCCGGCCTGTACATCTACGACAACACGCTCGAAGCGGTGGTCCTCACCGGTGCCGAGGTGAAGGTGTACCTGGAGTACTCGGCGAAGTACTTCGTGACGCTGGCGCCGGGCGCCCCGGTCGACCCGGCCACCATCAACGACCCCGCCGTGCCGGACTACAACTACGACACGCTGTCCGGCGTCGAGTACGACATCGACATCAGCCGGCCGGTCGGCGACCGCATCACGCGGCTGACGCGGGCCGGCGTCGACGTCCAGCCAACCGAGCAGTTCGTGGTGGCGGTCAACAACTACCGGCGAAGCGGCGGCGGCAACTTCCCGGGCATCGTGAAGGCCCAGGTCTACAACCAGCAGCAGGAGATCCGCCAGCTGCTCATCGACTGGGCGCAGGCGCGCGGCGTCATCGATCCCGCCGACTTCTACCAGCCGAACTGGCGGCTGGTACGCGCGGGCGTGCCTGTCTTCTGACACCCCGGTCGGTCGGTATCGTCGCGAGGGTGACGAGCCCGATGTACGACCTGACGGTCCTCGGCACGTCCGATACCCACGGCAACGTGCGCAACTGGGACTACTACCGGGACACCGAGAACGACGACGGTGTGGGCCTGGCGAAGGTGGCCACGCTCGTCAACCGGGTGCGCGCCGAACGGAGCGGCCGGGCCACGCTCGTGCTGGACGCGGGCGACACCATCGAGGGCACGCCGCTCGCGTCGCACTACGCGCTGAACGAACCGATCACCGCGACGGGTGAGACGCACCCGATGGCTCGTGCCATGAACGCCATCGGCTACGACGCGGTGACCCTCGGAAACCACGAGTTCGACTACGGGCTCGCGTTGCTTTCGGCGTGGGTTGGGCAACTGCGCTTCCCGGCGCTGGCCGCGAACGCCGTCGACGCTTCCTCCGGACGGCCGGCGTTCACGCCGTATGTGGTCAAGGACGTCGTCGTGGGGCGGGCGGTGCCGCCCGTGCGGGTCGGCATCCTCGGGCTGACCAACCCGGGCACCGCCGTCTGGGACCGCGTCCACGTCGAGGGCAGGCTGCGGTTCCTCGACATGGTCGAGTCGGCGGCCACGTGGGTGCCGGTGATCCGGGCGGCCGGTGCCGACGTCGTCATCGTGTGCTCGCACGGCGGCGACTCGGGCACGTCGAGCTACGGACCGGGCGTGCCCGACGAGAACCCCTCGGCGACGATCGCCGAATGCGTGCCGGGAATCGACGCGATCCTGCTCGGGCACGCGCACCTGGACATCCCGGAGCGCTTCGTGGTGAACGCGGCCTCCGGCGAAGCGGTGCTGATGACCGAGCCGTCGTACGCGGGCCGCCGACTGTCCAGAATGGACCTCGCCCTCGACTGGCGCGAGGGACGCTGGCGGGTGGACGGCAAGCGCGCCACGACACTGCACACCGGTGCCGTGCCGGAGGATCCCGCCGTGGTCGCGGCCGTGCAGGCCCAGCACGAGGCGACGACCGAGTACGTGAACCAGGTGGTCGCGGCGTCGGCGGTGGAGCTGTCCGCGGCCGAGTCGCGGTACCGGGCCACGCCGATCCTCGACCTCGTCAACCGGATGCAGACCGACGTCGTCACCGCTGCCCTGGCCGGCGGACCGCACGCGGCGCTGCCGGTGCTGTCGACGGCGGCGCCGTTCAGCCGCACCGCGCGGTTCCCGGCCGGCAAGCTCAGGATCCGCGACGTGACCGGGCTCTACCTCTACGACAACCCGCTCGAGGCGGTGATCCTCACCGGCGCCGAGGTGCGGGCGTATCTGGAGCACTCGGCGCGGTACTTCCGCCGGCTGGCACCCGGCGACCCCGTCGACCCGGCCACCATCGGCGACCCGATGCTGCCCGACTACAACTTCGACGTCGTGTCCGGGGTGGACTACGACATCGACGTCAGCCGGCCGGTCGGGTCGCGCATCACCCGGCTGGCGCGGGCCGGCCGCGAGATCGGGCCGGACGAGCGGTTCGTGGTGGCGGTCAACACGTACCGGCGAAGCGGCGGCGGCAACTTCCCCGGAATTGTGAAGCCCCCGGTGTACACGGCTGGGCACACGATCCGTCAACTGCTGATCGACTGGGCCCGCGCCCGCGGCACCATCGACCCGGCCGACTTCTTCCGCCCCGGCTGGCGCCTCGTCCGCGCCGGCGTCCCACTGTTCTGATCACACTTCCCGTGTTCAGCGGTTCATCAGGGCGAACACGCCCCAACCGAGGTACTCGCGGGTGTACCTGGCGTAGCGGGCCGGCTCGGTGTGCAGCTCCTCGCGCATCTGGCCGGCCAGCTCGTCGTCCGGATTCGCATCCAGCCAGCGCCTGACGTTCAGCCACTGGGCCGCCGCGTAACGGTCCCAGCTGTCCTGGTCGGCCAGCATCATCTCGACCACGTCGCAGCCGAGTTCGCCGAAGTGTTCGAGCAGCTGGGGCAGTGGCCTGTAGTCGTCGCGGTGCTGCACGTGGCAGCCCTCGACCGTCGCCTGATCGGGTGGATTCCGGCGCCAGTA
>Ga0068857_100002591_pt1 | contig 14825 bp, 15 predicted proteins | sample KBSCornC72_FD_66591 | JGI IMG/M metagenome (GOLD analysis project Ga0068857, IMG submission 66591) | Corn rhizosphere microbial communities from Kellogg Biological Station, Michigan, USA - KBS Corn C7-2 | ecosystem: Host-associated > Plants > Roots > Rhizosphere > Soil ...
GGATCGGCTCGGCGGCGGGCTGGAGAACTTTGACCCGACGCTAGCGGCATCGCTAACGAAGAGCCGTGGGAAGATTCTCTACCAGATCGAGAAAACACGTAAGAAGACCGAACGCGAAACTATGCGGCGGGATGCGCGGGCATCTGAAGAATCGCGCTACCTGAGCGCTCTTCTCTATCCCCACAAGCACCTGCAAGAACGCTTCTATTCGATACTGCCATTCCTGGCCGAGCATGGCATGGACGTGACGGACCGGTTGTACGAAGTAGTCCGAATGGATTGTCCAGACCACCGCGTGGTAACGATTTAACTGCGGGCGAGGCATGCCTCGCCCCTACAGCACCGGCCGGATGTAGGGGTCGGGGCACGCCCGACCCTCCAGTATTAGAGCAATCTCCCGACGCATAAACTTGAAGAAATTTAGTGATGGTCCGTCTAAAGGGATGGTACTAGTCTGAGCGATCCGGGACTTAGAGAGATCGTCGAAGGTTGCCGCCGGGGAGATCGCGAGGCGTTTCGCGCTATCTACGACGCGTATAAGGACAAAGTGTATTCAATCGCGCTGTACTTTTTTCACGGAGATCAAGTCGAAGCGGGCGACGCGACGCAGCAAGTGTTTCTGAAGCTGCTCACAAGCATCGGAAGCTTTCGCGGAGATTCGGAATTCTCGACCTGGCTGCACCGGCTGGTGGTGAATACCTGCCTGGACGGGTCGCGCAAGGGCAAATCGCGGGAGCGTTTTGCGGAGCCGGAGGAGATGGCGCGAATCGCGGATCCGGGTTCACATGGCGAAGATCTCGAGCGCAAAGAAGTTGCCGGCCGGGTGCAGGCAGCGCTGTCCTCGCTGCCGCCCAAGCTGCGAATGCCGGTCGTGCTGCGGTATTTCGAGGAGTTGTCATACGCCGAAATGGGCGAGGCTCTGCAGTGCTCGGCTGGAACCGTGGCGTCGAGGCTCAACAAGGGACATAGACTGCTCGCGGAGAAGTTGGCGAAGCTGCGCGAGGTCGCACGATGATACAGGACGAAAAGCCACCGCTGGTGAAAGCGCCGGATGCGATCTGGAGATCCATCGAGGCCGCGCTGGATGCGACACCGGAGCGTCGGCCAACCAATTTGTGCGCGGCGTGGCAATGGGCTGCTGCGTCTCTGGTGGTGGTTGGCGCGATTTCTTGGTTTGCGTTCAAGCCTGCGGCCCCTGCGTGGCAGGTTTCGCGGCTGGAAGGATCGGCAGCGGTAGACAAGATCAAGGTCGGCGAATGGCTGCAGACCGATAGCAACTCGCGAGCTCGCATCACCGTAGGCGATATCGGCGTGGTGGATGTGGAGCCGAACACACGCATTCGTCTGGTGGCTGCGAGTCCGACGGAGCATCGCTTGACGCTGGCGCGTGGCGAGATCAGCGCAACTGTCAGCGCTCCGCCGCGATTGTTCCTGGTGGATACGCCGGCCAGCACTGCTGTGGATCTGGGTTGCGCTTACAAGATCAAGACCGATGAATCTGGCGACGGAGTGCTGCGAGTAACGTCGGGCTGGGTATCGCTCGAATGGAAAGGCCGTGAGTCGCTGGTGCCCGCGGGCGCGAATTGCCGGACGCGTCCGGGAACTGGTCCGGGGACACCGTACTTCGAGGATGCTTCCGAAGCGCTGCAGCAGGCACTGGCGGCGTTCGATTTTGCCAAAGGCGGAGATGAATCGCTGCGGATCCTCCTGTCACAAGCGCGTGTTCGCGACACGTTGAGTTTATGGCATGTGCTTTCACGCGTCGAACCTCGCGATCGCGTTCGCGTGGTGGATCGCATGGTGGAACTGGTTCCGCTGCCGGCGGGTGTATCGCGTGAAAAAGCGCTGCAGCTCGACCCGGCCACGCTGAAGTCATGGAGAGAGGAGCTGGCATGGAAATGGTAAAGACAACATTGTTTGTACTGGCACTGACGGCGTCATCCGCCTGGGGCAAGGACTTTTCGCTGACGATCGGCAATCCGGTCGCGGTGGCTCTTCCCGATGGGGTCGTCAAGAAGAAGGACGCTGGCATGGCGGTTCGCGTCGAGAACTGCGCTGACGTGGCGAACGCCCAGGTCACCGCAACAGCGGAAGGGATCGTGAATGGCGCGCGACGGTCGGTGGCTGTCCGGCTGGTTGCCGCGACGACGCCAGGTGCATTCGCCGTATCGCACGATTGGCCCCTGGAGGGCGCATGGGTGGTGCACCTGACAGGGCACTGCGGAGCGTCCACTGCGTCGGCGGTTGTTCCGTTTGGGCCAAATGGTTTTATCCGGGAGTCCTCGAAGTTTTTTCCTCGCGCCGCCACGGCAGCCGAGGTGGAAGCAGTCCTAAAGACGTTGAGTGGAGGTGCACAATGAAATTCACAGCAGCCCTGATCTTTTCCGCGGTGAGTTTGTCCGCGGCCGACTTGAGTTTACCGGCGTCCAATGTGGTCACGCATGAGTGGGGAACCTTCACGTCCGTAGCGGGTGAGCATGGCCAACCGGTTTCATGGGCTCCGCTCAACGGTCCTGCCGATTTGCCGTGCTTCGTCGAACGTATGGGCACGCAAAACCTGAAGTGGTTCAGCGGCCTGGTGCGTATGGAGACTCCGGTGCTGTACTTCTACGCACAGCGACCGACGACCCTTTCGGTCCACGTCGATTTCCCCAAAGGCTGGATCACAGAGTGGTATCCGCAGGCCGCCAGGATCGGGAAGGATGGGCCTCCGAATTCATTTGTTGACGGATATGCATACCGGAACGGGTCCATCGGTTGGGATTCGGTGCAGGTGCTGCCGGGCGAGAATCTTCAATTCCCCGGAAGCAAGGGCGAGAGCCATTATTACGCGGCTCGCGAGACTGATTCCGCGCCGCTCCGTATTCGCCAGCAGCAGGAGAAGTTGATTTTCTATCGAGGAATCGGAAGTTTTCAGGCGCCGCTATGGCCGAAGTATTTGAGCGACGGCAAACTAGAGATCCGCAACATCGGTGACCAGCCGATTCCGCTGGCGATCGTGTTCGAGAATCGGGGCGCGAAGCTGGGTTACCGCCTGGTGCGCGGGATCTCAGACATCGTCAACGTCGATCCACCTGAAATGACGGCGGAGATTACGGGGAATCTGGCGCAGCTCCGGCAGCAGCTGGCCGCCGAGCTGGTCGAGGCCGGGTTGTACAAAAAGGAAGCGCTCGCCATGGTCGAGACATGGCACGACTCGTGGTTCGAAGATGGCACGCGCGTGTTCTATATTTATCCTCGCGCGGAGGTCGACGCGGTGCTTCCGCTGAAGGTTACTCCGGCTCCGGATACGGTTGAGCGTGTGTTCGTGGGTCGCGTGGAGGTCCTGTCGCCGTGGACGCGCCAGACGATTCAGACTGCGGCGGATGCGCAGGATTTCGCGACGCTGAAGAAGTTCGGCCGGTTCCTGGAGCCGTTCGCGGCTCAGATGCACGCGAAGAGCAGCTTTATGCAGCAGGCTGAGAATGAGATTCGTCAGGCCGCGAGCGGCAAGGCGTGCGTGGAATAGGTCATTACTCGCAGACGACGATTGGGCGGGGAGGCCGCAGCTTCGGATCGCAGTTGCCGTTACGACACGGCTCTAAAGTCACCGGACTATAGACAGACTCGAGGCCGGCCTTGACCAGAAAAAAGTATCCTGTTGCCATCTCGGGGTAGAAACCTTCTCGGCGAAAGCTCAAGCCGTACTCGCCTGGAGAGAGCATGCTGAACGAAAAGCGTCCTGTCGAATCGGTCTTGGTCGATCGACATGGCGAAAACGTTCTACAGACCAGAGTGACATCGACGTCTGCAGCTCCCTTTACGCTGCCAGCCAGACTACCGAAGAACGGATCGCCAGGAACCAGTCGGAATGCGGGGGGGTAATGGCCACAGTCGGCTACATCGCCCACATCCATAGTAAGTTCGGAAATCCGTTTCTCTTCCTGCTCCGAAAGAATGATGGACTCAAGAACTAGCGTTTTGAATCCTTGCGGTTGGAACGTTAGTTTATATTCGCCGGCTGGCAAATTCGTGAATGAGTAGACTCCCATCCCGTCAGTTTGGACCTGGTACTTCCTGGTCCTGGAAACCAGCTCAACTGCGGCGAGCGCGACGTGGCCTCCGACGGGATCAACCAGTGTGCCGGTAAGGCTCGCGGCCTCAGAGAGCGGGATCAACAAAACCGCGGCGATGAGCGCGATCCTCATAGTCTCCAGACTATTAAATACACCACGGGGATGCTGAACAGGCTCGAATCGATCCGATCGAGCCAGCCGCCGTGACCGGGTAATGTAGTCCCGCTGTCCTTCATGCCAGCGCCGCGCTTGAAGGCTGATTCGCACAAGTCGCCGAGCTGGCCCGCAATGTTTCCAGAAGCAGCCACGACGAGCACAGTCCACAGCGGCGCCGAGGGAATCAAGTAGTGGGCATATACACCGGCGGCCACAACACCGCCGATCACTGACCCGATAGACCCCTCCCACGTCTTCGAAGGACTGATACGCGGAGCTAGCTTGTGACGACCCAGCGTGCGACCAACGTACAGAGCCGCGGTGTCGCCCGCCCAGCTCACCAGCAACGCGATCATCAGCCAGTGCGGGTCGATCTCCTTCAGCGAGAGGGCGCAGCGCCATGCGCCGAAGATATAGACGACGCCAAGGAGTGCCGTCGCGGCTCCGGTCATTGCTTTTGAGAGATCCGCCTGGCGCATCTCAATCGCCATGAACGCCAGAGCCAGGACCACGAGGGTCACCCAGGCAGGCTCTGGCGCGAATAAGAAAGTCAGCCCCGCCGCGAGACCGAACCATCCGGATTTTGCGACGCCTTGTGCCCCGGCGATGGTATCGAACTCATGGAAGGCGATCAGTCCCACCGCGGCCATCAGCAGGAGCAGAGTCCATGAAGGACCCGCCAACACAATCCACACCACGATCGGGAGCAAGACCAACGCGGTGATGATGCGCTTCATCGAACGGGAACGCCGACCGTCTCGGGCTCGTTAACCTCAGATCCACCCAGTCCGCCGTAGCGCCGGTCGCGCTTTTGATAGTCGAGAATTGCGCGCAGGAGTTCAGTGCGGGAGAAATCAGGCCAAAGCGTCTCGGTGACGTACAGCTCGGCGTAGGCGATCTGCCACAGCAGAAAATTGCTGATGCGCATTTCGCCGGAGGTCCGGATCAGCAGGTCGGGATCGGGCAAGCCAGCGGTGTAGAGCCTGTCCGAGATGGCCTGCTCGGTTACTTCTGCTTGATCTCTCACCAGAGCTTTCACGGCATCCACCAGCTCCGCTCGGCCGCCGTAGTTGATCGCCAGATTCAAGCGCAGACCCTGGTTGGCGGAAGTCTTGCGGATGACATCGTCAAGCTCGGCTCGAACGTGGGCGGGGAGAGCGTCCAGCCGTCCGATGGCGGCGAAGCGTATATCGTTGCGCATCATGAGCGCGAGCTCCGCACGCAGGTAAAGTCGCAGCAAGCGCCATAGCGTGTCGATCTCCACTCGCGGCCGTTTCCAGTTTTCGACCGAAAACGCATACAGCGTCAAAGCGCCCACACCCATCCGCGCGCAGGTTTCAACAACGGCTCGAACCGAGGGAACGCCCGCCTGGTGGCCCGCTACGCGAGGCAAGCTGCGCTGCTGGGCCCAGCGCCCGTTACCGTCCATGATGATGGCGATGTGCGCGGGGACACGAGCGGGGTCGATGGCTCTCGCCAGCGCGAGATCATCACTTCCCGGCGCGAGCGCCTCCAGCAAGGCTTTCATTTGCAGTGACCATCGTACCAATTGGTCTACGGGCGGCGCGTTGGGTCCGCGGTATGCTTGAGAAGGCAGGTCCCCAAAGTTTTGACTTCCCGATTCCTACTTACACTGTGCGGTTGCGCCGCGATGAGTCCGTCTCTGTGGTCGCAGCCGGCACCGGCGAGCACACCGGCGACTACCGCTTCGAATCCGCCGGTCAACACGCCAGGTAACAACCGCGTCCTGGGAGTATTGCCGAATTACCGGACGGCGGAAGAATCCGACCCGTTTTCTCCGCTCTCCGTGCGGAGGAAATTTTACATCGGCTATAAGGATTCCACCGACTACCCGATTTTTATCCTGGCGGCTGGCCTGGCGGGATTGAGCCAGGCGGTGGGTTCCCACGAGGGGCTCGGATCGGGATGGGAGGGCTACGGCAAGCGGCTGGGCACTTCGATCTCCGATCAGCTGGTGGGAAATTTCATGACCGAGTCCGTGATGCCTTCTCTGCTGCATCAGGATCCGCGATATTTCCGGCGGGGCCACGGCGGAGTTTGGTCGCGAGCGGGCTACGCCGCCAGCCGCGTCTTAGTCGCGAAAAGCGACAAGGGGAACTGGACCTTCAATTACTCCGAGGTGAGCGGGAACGCGATTACGGCGGCGGTCGGGAATGCGTACTATCCCGGCGAGCGTCGCTTGGGAGATAACATCTCGCGCTTCGGTTCGCAGATGGCGATCGACGCATTTTCGCAGATCCTCAAGGAATTCTGGCCGGATGTGAAGCGCAAGTACTTCAGTCACTCCAAGACTTAATACTTTTCACCATAAAGTACTTGACATTTATTCCCAGCTTTCGTATGCTGGAAGTCATGGCGAATGTCCGCCCGATTCGCAACGAACCCGCAGAGCCAATCCCTCTGCAAAATCACGCACTGGATAATCTGCGGTACATCCGCGAAACCATGGAACGGGCCGGATCGTTCACGGCGGTTCCCGGCTGGGGCGGCGTGCTGATGGGGGTCACGGCGCTGGCAGCGGCGGGCTTCGCATCGCACTCATCGTCGCGCGAAACCTGGCTGGCCTTGTGGCTGGGCGAAGCGATCGTGGCAATGGCTGTGGGAGTATTCGCGATGTGGCGCAAGGCGCAGTCGGCTGGATTGCCACTGTGGTCGGCGCCGGCGCGCAAGTTCTTATTCAGTTTCGTTCCCCCGCTGTTCGCAGGAGCAGTGCTTACCGCGGCTTTGTGGGAAGCAGGAGCGGTCGCGTCGATTCCGGGACTTTGGTTGATTTTGTATGGCACGGGTATTATTACCGGCGGCGCGTTTTCGGTACCGGCGATTCCGGTGATGGGAGTGTGTTTCCTGGCGGAGGGCGCGCTGGCGTTATTCCTGCTGCCAGGAATGTCGATGGTCTGGGCCGATTTGTGGCTGGGCGCAGGATTCGGCGGCCTGCACATTCTGTTCGGCACGATCATCGCGAGGAGGTACGGTGGCTAGATCAAACGCACTCGCGCGTTCTCATGACAATAGTTCGCGACAACCAAAGGCGCCAGAGACGCTGCCAGATCTTGACCGGCTGATTCATGAACGGATCCGGCTGGGCATTATCAGCGCTTTAGCGGCGAATTCGTCGCTGAGCTTTAACGACCTGAAGCGGCTGCTCAAAACAACCGATGGCAACTTGAGCGTGCACGCCCGAAAGTTGGAAGACGCAGGCTACATCGCCTGTACGAAATCCTTTGAGGGCCGCATGCCGAAGACCGAATATGCGCTGTCGGCTACGGGCCGCAAGGCACTCGAGAAGTATCTGAATCATATGGAAGCGCTGATTCACGCCATGCGGACTCCGGAACCGGCCGGCAAGGAGAAATAGCCGGTGGATCGCTTGCATGTCGCCATCATCATGGACGGGAACGGTCGCTGGGCGCTGGGCCGCGGCTTGCCTCGCGTAGCGGGTCATCGCGCAGGAGCCGCGGCAGTGCGGCGCGTGGTGGAGGCGGCTCCCGCTCTGGGAATCACGACGCTTACGCTGTATGCGTTCTCGGAAGACAACTGGACACGTCCGCCCCGCGAGGTTACTGCGCTGATGAAGCTGCTGGGACGGTACCTGGTGGAGGAAACCGACCGTTGCTTGAAGAACGGCGTTCGTTTGGAAGCAATCGGCCGCCGGGATCGTCTGCCGGCCCCCCTGGTCGCACTACTGGAAGACGCCGAGCGCAGGACGGCACGCTGCCGCAAGCTGAATCTGCGGCTAGCTTTGGATTATTCTGCGCGCCGAAAGATATTGGATGCAGCGCGGCGACTGGGGAATAGCGCCACCGAAGAATCGTTTTCCGAGGCTCTGGGTCCGGACGTGGATCTGCTGATCCGCACTTCCGGCGAGCAGCGCTTGAGCGATTTTCTGTTGTGGGAATGCGCATACGCCGAGATGGTATTCACCTCCCGCATGTGGCCGATGTTCACAGGCGAAGACCTGGCCAACGCCTTGGACGACTTCCGCCGCCGCGACCGCCGCTTCGGTGGAATTGCAGCGTCCGATCCAGCCCGCCGCACGGCGTAGGAGCGGAGGCACCCTCGCCCGAAGGTTTCTAGTACACTCGAAACGTGAAATTCCTGCGAATCATCGGAATCGTTCTGGCCTTGCTAATTGTGGCCGCCCTGGCCGTGCCGTTTCTAATCAACGCGAATCAATTTCGCCCGGTCCTGGAAGAGCGTCTTACCGCGGCACTGGGACGCGAGGTGAAGATCGGGGATCTCAAGATTTCCCTGCTCTCAGGCGGCGCGGCTGCCGGTGATGTGACCATCGCGGACGATCCGGCGTTCAGCAAGGAACCGTTTCTGCGCGCGCAAGCGCTGGCTGTAGGAGTGGAATTGTGGCCGCTGATTTTGTCGCGTCAGCTGAAGGTAACTTCCCTGACGGTGGACCAGCCTCAAATCGCCCTGATACAAAATGCCGCGGGCGACTGGAACTTTTCGAGCCTGGGAGGCAAGGCCGCCTCTACTCCGACTTCTCCGGCTCCGGCTGCGGGCGATACTAGCAAAACTGACCTGTCGGTAAAGCTGGTCAAAATCACCAAGGGGCGGCTTTCCCTAAGTAACGGGACCAAGATCAAGCCGCGCACGCTTCAGAATGTCAATGTCGAATTGAAGGATTTCTCTCCGGAGTCGTCCTTCCCGTTTTCACTGGACGCTGAAGTGGCCGGCGGGGGGACCATCAAGCTCGCGGGCAAGGCCGGGCCGATCCGGCAGGCGAATGTCATCGAAACTCCCTTCGACGCCAACTTGACGATCGATAAGCTGGACTTAGCGGGATCGGGATTCGCGCAGGCGTCTTCGGGCATCGCGGGACTGGTGAGCATTGACGGAAGCGCGGCTTCAAACGGCAAGACGGTGAACATCAAGGGCAAAATGAAAGCCGAGAATCTGAAACTTGCCAAGACCGGAACGCCTGCCAAACGCGCTGTAGAAATCGACCTGGTGCTTGCGCACGATCTAGCCAAGGGCGGAGGAACTCTGGAACGGTCCGCGATTCACATTGGCTCGGCGCAGGCCAACATGAGCGGAACATATCGATTGAATGAGGATTCGCCGGTGATCAATCTGAAGCTGTCGGGGCCGAAGATGGACCTGACAGAACTGGCCACCATCCTTCCCGCGCTCGACGTCGTGCTGCCCGCAGGCTCCACGCTCTCAAAGGGCACCCTGGGCGTCGAATTGACCTCGCAGGGTCCGGTGGATGCACTGGTGACCGCCGGCTCGATCCAAGCCAGCGATGTTCGACTCGAAAACTTCGACTTGGGATCGAAGTTCAAGACCTTCCAACAACTATCGGGTATTCAGGGCGAACCGCGCACTACGATCCAGACCCTGAGCGCGAACGTCACTTCGTCTCCGCAAGGTACCGGCATCAAGGATCTGAAGCTGGTAGCGCCGGCCGTGGGAACACTCACCGGCGCAGGAACCATCAGCCCGCAGCACGCCTTGAATTTCCAGATGCGCGCTACGATTCAGTCCACGAGCCACGTCCTGACGGCCTTGGGACAGAAAGGCGACGTCACAATTCCCTTCTCCGTTACCGGCACATCCGCCGATCCTTCCATCAAACCGGACGTAAAAGGGGCGGCCAAGGAAACGCTCCAGCAGTACACGAAAGATCCTTCCAAAGCGATTGATGCCGCGAAGGGAATCATGGATTTGTTCAACCGGAAGCCTAAGGATCCGGCTCAGCAGAAATAGCAGTATACTTTTCCGTCAGCATGCTTTTCACGCTATCGGCGATAGGGTATTTGTGTGGCTAACCAACGACATTTGGCAACGCTGAAGCGCGGTGTGGACGCTTGGAATAGGTGGCGGCGAAGATCGAAGACCTGGCCCGATCTCAGTGGAGCTGTTCTCGACGAAGAATATTTCTCTGAGGCTGATTTCTCCGGCGTTAACTTTCGTGGCGCAACGCTAGAAGGCTCGTGGTTTCTGGAATCGGATTTAACGGGAGCGGATTTACGAGGCGCTAACCTCACCCGAGCTAATCTCGGCGGCGCCAAGCTGGGCGATGCGTTTATGGAAGGCGCCAATCTTAGCTTTGCGTCACTTGATGACGCACTGTTGTGTGATGCGCTCTTGATGGAAGCTGACCTTTCCTTTACGAATCTTTGGGGTGCTGATCTCTGCGGCGCAGACATGACGGAAGCCACGCTTGGCCGGACGGTTTTTGCCGCGACGCTTCTACAAAACGTTAGTGGACTAGAGACCTGTTTCCATGAAGGACCGAGCATCATTGATCAACAGACCATTGAAAATTCCGATCATTTGCCACTTTCCTTCCTGCGCGGCTGCGGCTTGGCTGACGGCATGATCGAGTTTTACGCCAATCTCCGGAATGCTCCTACCCACAAGTCATGCTTCATCAGTTACAGTCATGCCGACAAGGACTTTGCCCGTCGCCTCAGTGAAGCACTGCAAAAGAGAGGTATTCGGTGTTGGCTCGACGAGAAGCAACTGCTTCCCGGGAACGACATTTACGATGAGGTTGACAAGGGAATTCACCTGTCTGACACACTTTTGCTTTGTTGTTCAGAAGTTGCGCTGACGAGTTGGTGGGTAGACAGCGAGATTGCTAAGGCTTTCGCGAAGGAACAAAAGTTGACGAAGGAGGATGGGTCGAAGAAGCTGATCTTGATACCTCTCAATCTCGACGGATACCTCTTCAAGTGGCAGGACGGGAAGTCCGACGAAGTGCGGCGCCGATTCGCATGTGATTTCACTCGTTGGAGGGGTGATCGCTCAGCGTTTGCCAAAGGAATCGAACAAGTAGTCAAGGCCCTTCGCATCACCAAGTGATGGGGATATGTCATGTCTGAACCACCATCCGAAGCGTTAAGAGGCCGTGGGTTCGGATTTCCCTCCGACCAATATCCTCAAGAACGACAGCTACCATAGACTATGGAGTTTCTCTTTTCGGCCGAGTCCTGGGCCGCGCTGCTGACATTGACGGTGCTGGAGATCGTGCTCGGCATCGACAACATCGTCTTCATCAGCATTCTGTCGGGCAAGCTTCCCGAGCACCAAAGGCAGCGCGCGCGAACACTGGGGCTGGCGCTGGCGATGGGCACGCGGATTTTACTACTGCTCTCGCTGACCTGGATCATGCGGCTGACGAGGCCGTTTTTCACTATCGGACCGCAGGAAGTGTCGGGCCGCGATCTTATTCTGCTGATCGGCGGCATGTTCCTTCTGTGGAAGAGCACACATGAAATCCATGAGCGGCTGGAGGGCGCCGCCGAGGCCGTCCGCAAAGCTGGCAAGGCCAATACCATGGCTTCGGTGCTGACTCAGATTGCGCTGCTGGATATTATCTTCTCGCTGGATTCCGTAATTACCGCGGTGGGCATGGCCAACCAGATCGCCGTGATGGTGGCGGCCATCGTGATCGCGGTGGGCATCATGATGTTGGCGTCCCGGCCGCTAGGCGAGTTCGTGGAAAGCCATCCGACCATCAAGATACTGGCGCTGAGTTTCCTGTTGCTGATCGGCATGGCGCTGATAGCGGAAGGATTTCACCAGCACATTCCCAAGGGATACATCTATTTCGCGATGGGCTTCTCGGTATTTGTCGAGATGCTGAATCTACGGGCACACCGTAAAACGCAACCCTAAAAGCAACGGATGGGCATCGCAACCGATTTCGTCTTGATCGTGGTCGCCGGGCTGGTGGGCGGCCTCTTGGCGCGTCTGCTGCGACTGCCGCTGCTGGTGGGATACGTCGCGGCGGGAGTGGTGGTCGGTCCGTTCACCGCTGGACCCACTGTGGTACAGATCCACGACATCGAACTGCTGGCGGAAATCGGAGTCGCGCTGCTGCTGTTCTCTCTGGGCCTGGAAATTTCCTTTCGTGACTTGCAGCCGGTTCGTAAATTCGCACTGATTGGCGGTCCGATTCAAATCGCGCTGACGGCATCCGGAGGCACGTTGGTTGGAACGAAGCTGCTAGGACTTCCGCTGACCGATTCGATCTGGCTGGGCGCCATGATTTCGCTTTCGAGCACGATGGTGGTTCTAAAGAGCCTCTCGACTGCGGGCAAGACGGCGACGCTTGCAAGTCGCGCGATGATCGGCCTGCTGGTGGTGCAGGATCTGGCGGTGATTCCGATGCTGATCATCCTGCCACAACTGGCCAACTTAAGCACGGCGTTGCCTCAAGTGTTGCGGGCGGCCGGAATCGCCGTAGTGGTCCTGGCGGGGATGGTGGCGCTGGGCAGATGGCTGTTGCCATTGTTGCTCAAGCAGGTTCTGGCACTGGGTTCGCGCGAACTGTTCCTGGTGGCAGTGGTCGCGGCCGGAGTAGGAGTCGGATACGCGGCGCAGGCAGCGGGGCTATCGTTCGCGCTGGGGGCGTTCGTCGCCGGGATCGTGCTGAGCGAGGCGGAATTCAGCCATCAAGCTCTCAGCGACGTGACGCCCCTACGGGACATCTTCGGGCTGCTGTTCTTCGTCACGGTGGGGATGCTGTTCGACCCGCGGTTCGTGTGGGAACACGCCAGCCAGGTGGCTCAAGTAACAGCTCTCATAATCGTCGGCAAATCATTGTGCATAGGGCTATTAGCGAGAGTCTTTGGCTACCGGAACATGGCTCCGTGGATCGTGGGTCTGGGGCTTTCGCAGATCGGGGAATTCAGCTTCGTGCTGGCGCGCAGCGGATTCAGCGCCAAGCTTTTATCGCAGACGGCGTACAGCCTGGCGCTCACGTGCACCATCCTGACGATGGCTCTCTCCCCGCTGCTTTCGGCTATGGCGCTGCCCCTGGGACGCGCGTGGCAGCGTTGGCGCGGTGGCGTGGCAGCCTAGTCCTACGGCTCGAAATAGAGAATTCGTAGAATCCCGTCGGCGTCAGTGGTGGGAGTTGCAGGCGTGTACTCCAGCTTCACGTGCTGGGGATTCTGCGGACCGCAGTTCAGGTCCACTTTTCCGCCGGCGCGTCCCACGATGACGACCTGTTTCGGATCGGGAATCAGAAATCCCTTCTTTCCTTGGGGAGTCTCGACCATGACCTTGAAGCTATTTTCCAAGCAAACGAATTCGACGAAGGATCCTTCTATTTCGGGTGAAGGCGCGAGCAAGGTCTTGCGTTCGGTCGTTGGGGCCGGACGCAAAAGCCGCGGCGCTGGATCCTGGGTGTCCTGCGTGGTGCTGGCACGGATGACAGGGGCCGGAGCAGACGGTTCTTCGAGAAAACGCTGCATTTGTTCGACACGCGCGCGATCGGCCGGCTCTTTGGCGTTCGCAGCGAGTTTTGCAACAGAGATACGGGCGCCGGCACGGTCGCCAAGCTGGATCTGCGCATTCGCTAGAAGAGTAAAGAAGCGAGGGGCGTCATTCGGCGTCACGCTGGACACGCCTGCGAGAAAACCGAGCGCAGCACCGGGCCGGCGGGTGTTGAGAAAAAGAGCCGCCAATTCCATACGAACGTCCAGACGCTCCGGCTCCTGGTTCGATAGTTCTGTAAGCACCTTGAGCGCATCTTCCGTATGCTCGCGCTCCGCCAGGCGCCCGTAGTCCCATAGAAGCTTGGTATCGCGATTCCCAAGACTGTAGGCCTTTCCGAAGGATTCCGCGGCCTCACTGACATGGTTATCGCGCCACGCGAGATACCCCAGGCCGATCCAAGGTTCGGGCCGCTTGGGATCCTCGCGCGTCAGATCCTCGAGAGTCTTGCGGGTTTCCGCTTCGCGGCCAGGGCGGTTGGTGAGATCCGCCAATGCGAGTTTTACGTCGAACATGGGCGCGGGAGTGGACGGCGCATTCTCCTTGGCGTTCCCCAGTTTCACAGGGTAAAGGCGTCCAAAGAATTGAGTGCCGCGATAATAAGTCTGCAGGTCTTTCTCGACGGCGGGAATGCTCTTGCCATAGACGTTGTCCAAGGCAGTCGCCGTATCCGCACCCTTTTGAATTGTGTTCAGAAACTCGGAGAACTTAGGCGCATACTCGCGCGAGAGCGACAGCATGTGCACCAATGCCCAGGACTCGCTGTAGAAGCCGCCGGCTTTGTTCTTTTCGTTGTAGTACGGCGAATCGTGATCCGCGGATAGAACCACCTGAAGCGGAACCCATTTCTCAGTGGAGAGAGCTTGCAAGCGCCCGGGAATCAGGTCGCCAACCAGCGCCTTATCGCCCTGCATTCGCAAAGTGGAGTACAGGTCGGCCAAGCCTTCGTTGAGCCAGGTAGGAAACTTGAGTCCGGCGTGGCGCGCCACCAGGTGGACATATTCGTGCACAGCGATGCGCGCGGCCTGCTCGCCGGTGCGTCCCATAACGATATAGTCGCGGTCAGGGCTGCCAAAATAGTAAGCGACGGCCGCTTCATTGAAACGGTACGGTGCATATTCCTTTTCTGAGCCGAATACTACGACGTACACCGGGACGGGTTTAGGCGGCTCGCGCTGGTTGACTTGCAGGAAGAAATCGCGCACTCGCTCGAAGTCACGCAGGGCGTCGCGCGTGTCGCGTTCCCCAGCGCGCGAATAGGCTTCGAAATTAGGCGACTGCATGCGGATCCACTTACTTTGGGAATAGACATCCGCAGCGCATAAAAGCGCACTAATTACCAGCCATTTAAGG
>Ga0068857_100002594_pt1 | contig 14821 bp, 15 predicted proteins | sample KBSCornC72_FD_66591 | JGI IMG/M metagenome (GOLD analysis project Ga0068857, IMG submission 66591) | Corn rhizosphere microbial communities from Kellogg Biological Station, Michigan, USA - KBS Corn C7-2 | ecosystem: Host-associated > Plants > Roots > Rhizosphere > Soil ...
TCGACTCGAGAATTTCGATTTGCTTGCTCCAGATCCGCTGGGACAAGATCACCTGTGCGAAGGCGACCGGATTATTTAGAAGACTAGCGGCTTCCAGAAGTTTTCTTTGCTGTCGCGATAATTTCATCAACTGCCTCCAAACTAAATTTCATCGCGCCACCATTCGGCCCACTGAGCTCGATGGGCGTAACGTCACGTTGACCGAGGTACTGTTTACCCAACCAGACACCCATAGTGGCGTTACCCTTCTCCAACAACTTCATCTGAGCGCGACGTATGGAAAGACGCCCTTTCCCTTTGCCGCGGGCCATTGCTTCTGCAATCTCCGGCTCCTTGCTCCGTTTCTCAATCGTTCCTTCCGAACACCCGAACCAGGCCGCAATTTCAGAATTCGTTGCTTGCAGAACGCATAGCTTTTCAAGTTCGATCGTGTCGATTGGAACTGGCTTTCGGCCAGCACCGATGCGATGCCCTCCTCTTTTTTTCACAGAACCTCCCACTTTCTGCAGTAGCGCCACCGGAATTCGCGGCGCGGACGTTAGCCAGACTGCTTTCCCCGCCGTGTATAATTTTCGTGAGAATTGACGCGTGCGCCAAATGTATCTGCAAATATATTCTGCGCTTCATTTAGCAAATTCGTGGTTGCAAAATATCCGCTTGCCCGAGGCGATTTGATGCAACTTAAGAATTGACGTCGGCTAGCTAGGACGCTTCTTTGTCGGAAGGTCAAGGAGCTTGGATATCTCCCGGATCCATCGGTGTAGTGTAGTTCTGTCACCTACTCTTTCGACAAGGTTCGGTAGGATTTGCTCCGGACTCTTTGCGCAAAAGAAATACACCGCCGTAACTTCCGTTTTTCGAAAGAGATCGTTCGGGATGAGGACTTCGCGGCTCGCACCTAAATCTAGTGCGTTCTGGTGATACCAATCGAGGGCTCGATCCAGGTTTGCATGCATCTGTTTTCTGAATCGTAGCCAGTCGTCATCTGGTTCGCCGTCCGGGATGGAACCACCGGCAGTAATTCCTATCGACAATTTGGATGTGGGTACCGTGTCAACCTTGAAGGAAAACACGTCGTCTGCTGTACTTTCATCCCGCGGCGGCGGATAGTAGATGGACGGTGGCAATTTTGTGTTCCCTAGTCGGTCGATTTCGGAAAACATGTACGGTTGCATTTGCCAAGCATCGAGTACATCAGCCACCCATTCTTCAACCCAGGTTCCCCCTAGTTGATACTGGTCCACCCATTGCCGCGGTGTGATTTTACCGGCTCTCACTTCAATAGCCAGAATCCTGAGAGCGTTCGGGTTGCGGCGGAAGGCGAAGTCCAGAAACCGCGCCTTAAGGGCTCGCCGCCAGCTTGGAGGCGCGAAGACCGTTTTGTTTTTGCTTCTTGCCATTCCTCAGTGCAAATGGGACCGCGCTCCAATCGCTAGTTTCACATGAACAGCCTCCGCATCTCGGCTCACGGCTGGATTTGATTGTTTCGCTTGACTCTCGCCGAAAATTGACGCGAATATCAATGCGGACGGAACGTGTCCGTTTTTCCATGACCTTTGACACCAACCTGACGCCGGTTCCTCGCGCTGCGTTCGCGGCTTGCACACCAATGGTTTACGGCTTGAGTGCATTTGGCCGAACGACCGCCCCGGCCAGAAACGAATAACCTTGACCTGCTGCGGGCGGTTTGGAAAGGTAAGTGCTGCGTCCTCGTCAATGACCGACTCTTTGCGCAGTGGGTTCCTGCTGACGCGGGGGCGATCGAAAACTTTCAGGCTTCGGGATGCGACGAGTTGGTGGAACTCAGCTTGAATCACTTCTAGAAACGCGTCTCGGTGTTTCCGCCAGCCTGCCTCGGCCTCTCGTGCCCAAGGTATCAGGGAGGTGGCGAGATTGATCATAAATGGGAGGCTGATAAGCGGGGGGCGCCAACGGCTGACAAACCGGCTGAAATATTGGTTTCAGTATGGGGCCAAACTGGGGAATCGTTCTGGCTACTATCTGCGGCCATGGAATCCCCGTGCGAACGGCTGTCTTGAAGGAACGCAACTCGGTCACGCATGCGTTGCCAGTCCGTACCATCGTGAGTAGGATACGTGCGGAGCTGATCGTATGCCTTCAGATCGATTCCTAGCAGTTGTTCCTTTGTGACAAGATTGAGGTGGGAGGCGAGGACGTCGTAGACAATTTCGTCTATTCGCTCGGCGGGAGCGCCCGCAACCGCCTCACCAATCTGGGTGCGAAGCTCGAGGGGGAGACCCTCCAAGGCGTTCTGAGTTTGTTAGTCCATTCAATGCAGCGCGAAATTCGTTGCGGCCAATCGCCCCCAGTGCCACGGCCCTCAATATTTTATCCTCCAATAATGCGATGCGTATAATCGCGTATAATCACGGAGCTAACTGTATGCACCGTTAGCCTGCCTGCCGTTTTCAGCTTCAAGAAACGCAAGAGGTTAACCCACTCTCATTGCCCAGAAAACGAAGTTCCACCGATTGATTCTTTCGTTGACTATTGAAGCGAAAGAGGGTATCTATGCGGTAGGCAAAGCAAACGGATCGCCGACTGGAATGGAGTCAGCTGTAGGTGGAAACTTTGCGGGATGGCTATGTAGCGCGGCAGCCGATTAACTTGAGTCATTTCCTTTTCTTCCGAAGGGTTAGGCAGTACAGCTTACTCCAGCGAATTGGGTTCGGTAACAGTTTAGGGCACGAGAATGATCTCTTCGGCTATGCCCCGTTTTGGAGGGGGGGAAAGTCTAGAGCATTTCTCTTTAAGGACCCGAAAAATTCAAACCGACGTTTCTCGAAGTTTGGAGAATCGGCCGTCCTTGGGGCCATAATCCCCCGTTGCGCGAGCCGGATTAGGCCAAGCCCGCCGCTTCATCGACCGCCACACCCGTTGGTGGTTCAACTAGCGTGATGATCAGAATCGCCGTCGAAAGATCTCAGCTCGCCGCTTCAGGCCGCCTTCAAAATCACCGCCGTGATATTATCCGGCCCGCCCAGCTCCCGCGCCAGCTCAATCAACTTCTGGCACTTAGCCTCCAGCGACCCGCCCGCCGCCAGCACCTCGCCAATGCGCTCATCCGGAGCCACCCCATGCAGCCCGTCGCTGCACAGCAAAATCTGCGCCCCCGGCGTCGGATGAATCAAGTAATGGTTCACCCGCAGTTGCCCGGAAACCCCGATCGCCATCGTGAGCACATGCCGCATCGGGTGAATCTTCAAAGTCTCCTCGTCGAGCCCCAGCCGCCGCCCCACTTCGTTAACCCAAGTCTGATCCTCGGTAATCGCCTGCAGCTTGCCGTTCTCAAACAAGTAAGCCCGGCTGTCGCCCACGCTGGCGATAAACAGGTCCCCGTCGTTTTCGACGGCCGCCACCAGCGTCGTCCCCATGCCTTCCATGCTTAAATCCGAATCAGCTTCCTTCATCACTCGCTGATTGGCCTTGGCGAAAGCATCCAGCAAATCGTCGGGCGACGACGGAGGCGCTACGGCCTGAATGGTATCGCGCAGCGTTTCGACAGCCAGCCGCGAAGCATGTTCCCCCGCCTGCGCCCCGCCCATGCCATCGGCCACTACATACAATCCAGCGCCAGGCAACAGGAGGAAATAGTCCTCATTGTTCGTACGGACGCAACCGGGGTCCGAAACTCCGAAGGACTCAATCATGTTTTACCGAATTATACATAACCGCCGCCGCTCACGGCCGCGCCGGATTCACCAGCGCCTTCAACTGCAGATAAGCCCGCTCCTCGTAATTGCTCTTCAGGCGCTCCAGCGTTTCCAGCCGCGCGTCGCCCGCCCGCGTATTCTGCTTTTTCAAGGAGAGCCCCAGCATCAAAGTAGCCATTTCATCCTCCGGTTGCCGGTCGAGCACCGCCCGGAAGCGATCCGCCGCCGCCGCGTAATCGCCCTTCTTCCACAGCGCGTACCCCAGGTTGAAATGATACATAGGGTCGTTCGGATCGCCCTCCAGCGCTTTGCGAAAAGATTCGACCGCCTGCGGCAAATTCCGCCGGTTCTGCGCCGCTCCCAGATCGTTGAAGACCTCGCTAAGCGGCACCACATCGGCGACTGTCTGGAAGGCCTTCTGCGACCCCGCGAAATCCCCCGCCTGGAACAACGCCAACCCCAGCAGGAACGTAGCCTCGCGATAATGCGCGTCGTCCGGAGTGATCTTCAGCAGCCAGTCCGCCGCCTGCCGGTATTCTTTACGATCGTAATGCAGGCGCCCCAATTGAAAGTTCGGATGCCCGAAGCGCGCGTCCAGCCGCGACGCCTGCAGAAAAAATCGCTCCTGCTGCTCCGGCGAACGCGCCAGTAGCCCGCGAACGTAATTTTCTTCCGCATCCAGCCGAACCGGCGGCCGCAGCGTCCGGAAATCCGCTTCGGCCGGAGCTAGCCGCGGTGCCAGCAGCATCAGTGCCCGCCAAGCCAAATGCGCCTCCAGCGTAGGCAAGTCTTCGAGGTTACCGCTTTCAATAAACTCCGAACTCTGCTTAAATCGTCGCCGGTCGAAAATATGCGCGGTGATTTTGAGCGACCCGTCCGCGACCCCATGAGCCGCCGCCGGATCCGGCAAAAATTCGAAGGAGCCGTAAACCACCTGCTCCGCATCCAACGCCTCACCGATCTTCAGCATGGACGCCTCGGTGAGCAAACTAAGCGTTCGCAAATTTAACTGACGATAAGCGTCCTCAATCTCCGCCCTCGAAAGCGTAACCCCGCCCCGTGCCCCAATCGCATCCCGCACCGTCTCCGCAATGCTCTCCCCGATCCAATCGAGCGAAGCCTGCGTTGGATTAGCAACCGCAGTGCGATTCGCAAACGGCAGCACCGCCGCCGTGTCAGCCAATAGACTCACCGTCTGAAAGATCAGCACGAAGAAAGCGAGGCGCAGGATTTGCATCAAGTTCTAGTTTAAGGCAGGCGGCCGCTTCCAGTGTTCCATGAACCCCCAATACAATATAGGCCGTGAGTTCGGAGCCATGTTGGCGTAGGGTGTTGGTGGCGTCGCTACTACTGGCAGCGATTTCGTCCTTAATGGCACAGTCTGGGCGGGTACGCGTTAGAGTTACGGATGAAACCGGCAAAGCGATTTCAGGGGCAGAGGCTTCCTTGTCCGGAAAGAACGGGAACACAATATCGACCGGTCGTGCAGATGAGGCAGGAGAAATTGTAATGACGAGAATCCCATTCGATGACTCACAAATTAGAGTGACGCACCCCGGCTTCAAACCGTTCTTGCTAATCGGCATTCCTATCCTGAATGCGGACGAATTGACGCTCGAGTTCAAGCTCGAAGTTGGCGAGACAATTATAGATGTGGTCCCCCAGAAGAAACGCAAGCACTGGTGGATCTTTCACTAGAAATTTCGCAGTGACCTACTGCCTTTCACTCTCCTGTTCGGTTTCAGACCCAGTCATAACCTCACTCCGTCGCACCACACCGAGCGGACCTAAATTCACAGCGCAAGCCTGTGCAATCACCTCCGTTTCGTCCCCAAACCCACCCAGCCACCGAACCTCCGCGTCCCGCCGAAACCAAGTCCGCTGCCGCTTAGCGTACTGTCGAGTCTCAATCACAGTCGACTCCACCGCCTCCTCCAGCGCAATCCCCCCGCGTAAACACAGCACCGCCTGCTTATACCCCAACGCCTCAAACGGTTTTTCGTCACCAGTAGCCCCGCCAGCCAACAACCCCCGCACCTCTTCCATCAACCCCTGCGCAAACATCGCCCGCGTCCGCGCTTCCAGCCTCTGCCGAAGCGCCCCCCGATCCGGATCGAGCCCCAACTTAACCACCGCATACCCTTCGATCCCCCGGCCCGCCTCCACCGGCGGCAGCGCCCGCTGCGTAAGCATCCGCACCTCTAGTGCGCGCATCGTTTTCTGCGTATCGCGTTCATGGATGCGAGCAGCCGCCCCCGCGTCCAACCGCCCGAGAATCCGGTGCAGACTCCCCGGCCGGACCCGCTCCCGCGCAGCCAGCCTCTCCCGCAACCCCTCATCGCGACCCGGCAGCGCCGGCAACCCCTCCAGCAGCGCCCGCAGATAGAATCCCGTGCCCCCCACCACCACCGGCAGCCGCCCCCGCGCCGAGATTTCCTCAATGCACTTCCGCGCCGCCCGAGCATATTCACCAGCCGAGTAACTTTCCTCCGCCGTCAGCACGTCGAACAGATGATGGGGAATGCCGCGGCGCTCCCGTGCAGGCGTTTTCGCGGTTCCGATATCGAAGCCCCGGTACAGTTGGAGGGAGTCGCAATTGACAATTTCGCCGCCAAACTTTTGCGCCAGGCACAGCGCCAACGCGCTCTTTCCCGATCCCGTAGGCCCCACAACGGCCACTAGCGGCTTCATAGGTATACTATAAATGGCGGGAAGAATAATCCACGTCCGCGAAGGTGGTTCCATGCGCAAAGTTCTGCTGATTACAGCGATTGGGTGTGTGACAGGAAGTGCAGCCTTGTGGGCGCAAGCTCCCGCTGCCGGAACGGCTGCTAAGATCGATAAAGCCTCCTCTTACTATCACTACGCGCTGGCCCACATGTACGCGGAACAAGCCAGCATGTTCGGTAATCGCGGCGATTTCGTCAACAAAGCCATCGAAAATTACAAGGAAGCCATCAAGGCGGATCCCAGCGCCGCCATGCTGAGCGAAGAGCTTTCTGACCTCTACGTCCAGTCCGGCCGCCTGCGTGAAGCCCAGACCGACGCCGAGGAAGTGCTCAAGCAGAATCCCAACGATCTGAACGCACACCGCCTGCTGGCGCGCATCTTTACCCGATTAGTCGGCGACGGCCGCTCCGGCAAAGTCGACGAAAACATGCTGCGCCGCGCGACGGAGCAGTATCAGAAGATCACCCAGGTAGCTCCGCGCGACATCCCCGCCTGGTTGATGCTCGCGCGCCTGCAAAAAGCCGCCGACAATTCGGTGGACGCGCAGAAGTCCTACCAAAAAGTTTTAGACATCGAGCCCGCCAACGAAGACGCGCTCACCGGATTAGCGTTGGTTTACTCCGACCTGGGCGACAATCGCAAAGCCGCCGAGTTGCTCAAAGTTCTGGCCGACAAGAATCCCACCCCGCGCAGCTTGACCGCCCTCGCCGCCGCCTATGAGCAAATGCGCGATTTCAAAAGTGCCGCCGGCGTCCTGCGCAAACTGCTCGAAACCAATCCCGCCAACGAGCGCGAAGTGCAGCGCAATCTGGCGCAGGATCTGATGTTGGCGCAGGATTACGCCGCCTCCCTGGCCGTCTACAACCAACTGGTAATGGACGATCCCGCGGACGCCCAGTCCTACTTGCGGATGTCCCAGATCTATCGCCAACAGCGCGATTTCGGGAAGGCTCGCGAGGCCAACGACAAAGCCAAAGCAGTCGATCCAAACTCCATAGAGATCCGCTACAACGAAGTCAATATCCTCGAAGCCGAAGACCGCGCTCAGGAAGCCACTAAACTTTTGAAGGATATCCTCGACAGCACCACCAAGCGCAATTACAACCAAGCCGAGCGTGGCAATCGCACCGCGCTGCTTGACCGCCTGGCCCGCTTGTACATGTCGATGGATCAGACCGACCAGGCCATCGACGTCTACCGCCAGATTTCCGACGTAGACCCCACGCTCGCCCCGCGGACCTCGGCGCAGGTCATCGACACCTACCGCGCCGTCAAAGACTTCACCAAAGCCCAGCAGGAAGCCGACGCCGCCGTCAAGAAGTTTCCCGATGACCGCATGATCCGCATGACGCGCGATTCGCTGCTGGCGGAAATGGGCAAGATAGACGAGGCCGCCGCCGATCTCAAGAAATTACTGAACGGCAAAGAAGATCGCGACGTCTACGTCTCGCTGGCCAACACCTACGAAAAAGGCAAGCGCTGGGACGACATGGGCAAAGCCCTCGACGCCGCCGAGAAGTTGTCCGAATCGACCGAAGATAAGACCGGCGTCTGGTTCATGCGCGGCGCGATGCTGGAGCGCATGAAGAAACTGGACAAAGCCGAAGTGGAATTTCGCAAAGTGCTCAAGGCCGACCCGGATAACGCCGGCGCCATGAACTACATCGGTTACATGCTGGCCGATGCCAACCTGCGTCTCGAAGAATCGCTAGACCTGATTACCAAAGCCCTTGACATCGAACCCGGCAACGGAGCCTACCTCGATAGCCTCGGCTGGGTACAGTACCGCCTCGGCCGCCTGGAAGACGCCGAAAAGAATCTCCGCCGGGCGCTCGAAAAAACGCCTCGCGATCCCACTGTCCACGATCACATGGCCGACATCCTCATGAAAGAATCCAAGGTCAAGGAAGCCGTCGCGCAATGGGAGAGTTCGCTCAAAGAGTGGGACAACAGTTCGCCCGCGGATATCGACCCGGCTGAAATCGCGCAAGTGAAGCGCAAGCTCGAAGCAGCCCGCGTTCGTTTGGCCCGCGAGGTACCCCGGCAATAGTGCGCACTTGGTTCCTGTCCCTCGTCACTTGTGTTTCGCTGGCCGCACAGCCCCAGCAAAAATTCGCTGAGCCCAAGCTAGTCCTGGCCATCGTCATCGATCAATTTCGCTACGATTACCTCACGCGCTTCCGCTCCGAATACACCGGCGGCTTGAAGCGCATGCTCGACCAAGGCGCCGATTTCACCAACGCCCGCTATCAACACGTCCCCACCGTGACCGCCGTGGGCCATTCCACATTTCTGACCGGTGCCACCCCCGCCTTATCCGGAATCATCGGCAACGAATGGTGGGACCGCACCACCGGCGCCGCCGTCACCAGCGTGTCCGATCCGCAAACCCAGTTGCTAGGTGCAACCGGCGCCGGTTCCTCGCCGCGCCGCCTGCTCCAATCCACCGTCGGCGACGAATTGAAAAGCTCCGGCAAAGGCGGCAAAGTCATCGGCGTCTCGATGAAAGATCGCGCCGCGATCCTCCCCGGAGGCCACACCGCCGATGGAGCCTACTGGTTCGACGGCCCCACCGGCAACTTCGTCAGCAGCACCTATTATTTCGCGGCGCTCCCCACCTGGGTCCAGGAATTCAACACTGGCCGCCCCAGCGATGCCTTCGCCTCCAAGGAATGGCTATTGCACAAAATGCCCGCGCCCGGTGCGGCCCTCAATACCGCCATTCAGAACACCCCCTATATCAACGAACTGATCCAGAAATTCGCCCTGCGCGCCCTGGCCGCTGAAAAATTGGGCACCACCGCGAAAGTGGATGTGCTCACCGTCAGCTACTCCGGCAACGATTACGTAGGCCATCGCTATGGACCCGATTCCGCGGAAGTTCACGACGCCGCGCGCCGCGTTGATGTGCTGATCGGCGATCTCATCCGCGCCGCCGAAGCCCAGGCTGGCGTCGGCAACATTTTAGTGGTCTTGACCGCCGACCACGGCGCCGCCCCCGTCCCCGAAGAAAATCAGAAGCGCAAACTGCCCGGCGGCCGCGTGGACCCCACCCAAATTCGAGCCACTCTCGAAACGGTGTTAAACAAAAAGTTCGGCGGCTCCAACTGGATTTTATTTGCCGCCGACTCCGGCGAGTCCGGCATCTATTTGAATCCCGCCACCGCCCGCGCCCAAAAAGCCGACCTGTCAGATGTGGAAGCCGCCGCCGCCGACGCGTTGCGCGCCATGCCCCATGTCTACCGCGCCTACACCCGCACCCAATTGCTGAACGGAGCGATTCTCGAAGACCAGGTCGGCATCGACGTCCGCAATGGCTTCAACCAGGTGCGCTCCGCCAACCTGATCGTGATTCTCGATCCCTATTGGATCTCGGTCAGCAGCGGAACCACGCACAGCACACCCTTCGATTACGACACCCACGTGCCTCTGTTGTTTCTGGGTCCGCACATCAAGGCGGGCCGTTACTACGCCAACGTCGCGCCCAATGATATTGCGCCCACCCTCGCCACCATCCTCGACGTCGAAACCCCCAGTGGCAGCGTAGGACGCGTCCTCAGCGAGATGTTGAGGTAGATGCTGCTAGAATAGCTGAAAAAGGAGTTCGCTTACTAAAATGTTGAGATCTGTGTTCCTGCCCGCCCTGCTGGCGTGCGCCGCCGCTGTGTTCTCCCCCTCCACCGCCTCGGCCCAAGCTAAAGTGGGGATCGTCAATTTCCAGCGGGCCGTTCTGGGAACTTCCGAGATGAAAAAGGCGTCCAATGATCTGTTGCTAAAGTACAAGCCACAGCAGGACGAGCTCGAAAAGCTGCAACGCGAAATGGCGGATATCCAGAATAAGTTACAAGACCCGAAAACTCCTCCGGCATCCGCCGCCGACCTGCAGGCTGATGGTCAGCGTAAGCAACGCGAAGCCAAGCGCATCACCGAAGACGTGCAGGCCGACGCCGAGAAGGATCGCAACGACATTCTGCAGCGCGCGACGCAACGCATGACCGACGTAGTGAAAAAACTCGCCGATGAAAAAGGTTTGGACGTGGTAGTCGACTCCGCCAATATCGTGTTCTTCAAGCCGGCGCTGGAAATCACCGACGAATCCATCGCCGCCTACGATAAGACCTACCCAGTCAAGTAGCATGCCCGGATACCTGGATGAATACGGAGTAACCGACGCCCGCCGCGAACGCCTCCGCAAGCGCATCATCATCTGGGGCATCGCAGCCGTGATCGTTGGTACTTCCGCGTTCTTCTATTTCCGCAACTGGGGCGAAGAGCGCACCGTAGACCGCTTCGTGTCGCTGCTCAAGCAGCAAAAATATCAGGAAGCCTACCAGCTCTGGCAGACCCCCGACAGCGCGAAGTTCTACCCGCCCGAGAAATTCGCCGAAGACTGGGGTCCCATGGGCCTCTACAAAAACACCGCCGCCATGGAGATCAAGGGTGCCGACTCCTGCGATACCGGCGTAGTCTTCGACGTAGCCTACCCCGGCGCCGAGGACTTCGGCCTGTGGGTCGAACGCAAAACCAAAATCATCAGCTTCGCCCCCTGGCCCCGCTGCCCCGGCCCCCACCTGCAAATCTGGCGCTTCCTAAAGTCCCGCTTCCAAAAATAGGGACGGAGCCTGATTTCGCCCGTGCCCCGCCAACAAATCAGGCTCCGTCCCTATTTTTCGTTTAAGCGAGGACGACTAATGTTTCGCCCAAGCCCAACCCGTAATCTTCCACCCTGCCGGACTCTTCTGCAGCGCGAGCGTAATGATGGACCCGACCTCGCTGACCGGCTTCCCCTTTAGCTTGAAGCTGTAGTTCGCCGGAACGACGACGTAAGCGCGGTCCCCAGTGACATCCACGTGCGTCGGCTTGCTAAGCGTGACCACTCCATCGGTAATCCCATTCCTCTTGGCATCGGCTTCGTAGTCGCCCGCCCACTTAGCGCAAGCCCCCGCCCCGTGCCACTCGTGCGGCGGAAATTCATCCAGGATGGACGCCTGCTCCGCGCAAGCCGCCGCCATCACCTTCATGTCGCCCTTATTGAAGCCGTCCACAAACTGACGCATCACCGCTACCACCGCGGTCTGTGCAGATCCCGGAGTCTGCGCGCTTGCCACCGTCGCGAATGCGGCCAAGGAAAATACCATGAGCATTCTATACATACGCTCGAGTATAGCTGCCCTTAATTACAAGCGCCGCGAACCTCCGCGCACTTCACCGCCCGCGATGACGCCTTCTATACTTGGAAGTTAAGGAACCCGAACCCCATTGGCCTCACTGATTGATGCGATCAACATAAAACGCCGGACCGTCTTTGAACACGAAAACGCTCCATTCTACTGCCTGGAGGCAGAGATCAGCACGCCCACCGCCCGCGGCGGTCAAACCCTCGTGCGCCTGAAAGTTCGCAACCTGCTCACCAGCGCCGTGTTGGATAAAACCTTCAAGGCCGGTGAGAAGTTCAAGGAACCGGATATGCAACTGGTTCCGGTCAGCTACCTGTATAGTGATGGCGACGGTTCCTATTTCCTGGATCAGGACAGCTTCGAAACCCTGAACCTTCCCGCTACCGTGATCGGGGATGCGTTGGACCTGCTGGTGGAGGGTACACTAATCCATGCGCACACGTACAACGGCAATCCCATTGGTTTGCAACTGCCGGTGTTTGTGGAATTGGAAGTTTCCGAAACCGAGCCCGGCGTACGCGGCGATACCGCCAGCGGAGGCGCCACCAAGATAGCGAAACTGGAAACCGGCCTCGAGATTCGCGTTCCGCTCTTTATCAAGCAAGGTGAAAAAGTGAAAGTAGCCACCGAAACCCGCGAATTTTCGGGCCGCGCGTGAACTGAGTCCTGACAAGGTGCTAGACTCGGCCCATGGTTTTCCCGTCCCTTAAAGACGCCTCAGGCCGCAGCCTCGCATGGCTGGTATTCCTGCTCGTTACCGTCGCGTCGTACGGGAATTTTTACGTCTACGACTCCATCGGCCCCATCGCCGACTTGCTCCATCGCCAACGCGATTTCAGCGACACGCAAATCGGCATGCTCAACGCGATCTACAGCTTGCCCAATGTGGTGCTGGTCCTGGTCGGCGGCGTGCTCGTCGATCGCTTCGGCGCCGCGCGTACGATGCTCTGGACCACCACTGTATGTCTCGCCGGAGCGGCGCTCACCGCCTTGAGTCCGGGCTTCGCCGGGATGGCCGCCGGCCGCCTCCTATTCGGCATTGGCGCGGAGACCTTCAGCATCTCTACGCTCGCCGCCATCGCCCAGTATTTCACGGGCCGCAACGTCGCCTTGGCGATGGGCTTGAACCTCGCCATTAGCCGCGCGGGATCCTTCTCCGCCGACATGTCGCCGTCGTGGTTCGCCCACGCCTATGCCCAGGGCTGGCAGCCGCCGCTGCTCATCGCGGGCTTGTTTGCGGCAACTTCTTTCGCTGCGGCCGTCGTCTATTGGTGGATCGATCGCAGAGTGCGCGGCAATACCGCGGCTGTGGAGCCCCAAGCCCAGCGCTTCGTGCTCCGCGATCTACTGCGCTTCGGGACCGCCTATTGGTTCCTCCTCATTCTGTGCGTGCTCTGGTACGCAGTCATCCTGGCCTTTCGCAGCACTTTCTCCATCAAGTATTTCCAGCACGCGCACGGCCTCACCCTGGCGACGGCCGGGGCCATGAACAGCTACGTTTTTCTGGCCGCGATATTTGCCACCCCCGCGTTCGGCTGGCTGTGTGACAGGATCGGCCGTTACGCGCCGATGCTGGCTTTCGGCGCCCTGCTGCTTCCCATAGCAATCGCCATCATGGCAGTGACTCACTGGAGCCTGTGGGTAGCCACTGCGCTGATCGGCGTGAGCTTCTCTCTGGTGCCGGCCGTCATGTGGCCGCTGACCAGCAAGCTGGTATCCCCCGCGCGCTTCGGCACCGCACTCGGCCTGATGTGGGTAGTGCAGAACGCCGGCATCGCCGGCGCCAACCTGGTGGCCGGGTGGCTCAACGACAGCGCTGGCGCGAGTGCCTTGAACCCAGCCGGCTACCGGCCGATGATGGGCTTCTTCGGAATCATGAGCACGCTGGGCTTCGCATTCGCGTTATTGCTGTGGCTCACGGCGGGAAGAAGTCGCCATGAGGCCCTGACCCATGCTAGCTAAGGCGGTGCAAATACCTACTGCTTATACGCCACCCGCCAGATCTTCTTCCCCCCGTCATCCGATACCAGCAAACTCCCGTCCGGCATTTCCAACACGCCCACCGGCCGCCCCCACACCTCCGGATTATCCGGCGACAACATCCATCCCGTCAGAAATGCCTTCATCGGCCCACTAGGCTTGCCATTGGCGAACGGAATGAAAGCGATTTCGTAGCCCTGGCGCTTCGCCCGGTTCCACGACCCATGCAGCGCAATAAACGCTCCGCCCTGATATTCTTTCGGGAAACTCTTGCCCGTATAGAACGCAAACTCGAGAGCGCTAGCATGCGCCGGCAACAGGAAGTCCGGCTTCACGGTCTTGTCCACCAGATCCGGCCGCTCCCCCTTCCGCCGCGGGTCTTCGTTGGGACCGATATAAGCATACGGCCACCCATAAAACCGCCCCTGCTCGATATGCGTAAAATACTCGGGAGCCAAATCGTCGCCCAACTCATCCCGCTCCTCGACAGTAATCCAAATCGTGTCCGTCCCCGGATACAAATGAATGCCAGTCGGATTCCTCGTCCCCGAAACGAAAATCTCATGCCCCGAGCCGTCCGGATTAAACCGGTTCACCGCCGCGCGCATCGGATCCTCGCCCGCGTTCACGTTCGATTGCGACCCGATGTTGATATACATCTTCTCGCCCTTGCGATCGAACAAAATGTTGCGCGTGTTATGCCCCGTGCCGAAGTCCTTGAGCGATACCACTTCCTCGCCCTTGCCCGCCGTCATCGCCTTCGCGTCATATTTATAGCGCTTGATCGAAGTAGGCTCGCCGACGTACAGATAATCCTTCCAGAACGCCAGCCCAAACGGCCGGTCCAGTCCCTCGATCAGCTTGCGCTTCTCTTTCCCCAGCGCAACATACACCGCGCCCTTGCCTGCCGGCGCGCTATCCGCGATCACCAATTCCTTGCTCGGACCCAATATCATCTTCCGCGGCCGCTCAAATCCCGGCATGTATTCTTCGACGGTGAATCCCGCCGGCACCTTGAGCTGCGCCCCCGCCGGACGGTCGATCACTTTCGATTGGTTACGCACCGAAGGAGTAGCGAACGGCGCGGGCAACTTAAAGTCCTGCGCGAAAGCCGCAGCCGCCAGCACGCCGGTAATCAGCAGATATCTCATGTTTCGCCTCCAGTAAGAGACTATCACGGTGTTTGGCCGCCGTGATACAGTGAGGGTTTCGCTTTCAGGCATCCTTCTGTGCAGATTTTTCTTCAAGGTAAGCTCCTCG
>Ga0068857_100002596_pt1 | contig 14815 bp, 10 predicted proteins | sample KBSCornC72_FD_66591 | JGI IMG/M metagenome (GOLD analysis project Ga0068857, IMG submission 66591) | Corn rhizosphere microbial communities from Kellogg Biological Station, Michigan, USA - KBS Corn C7-2 | ecosystem: Host-associated > Plants > Roots > Rhizosphere > Soil ...
ATGGGAACGGCCAGCTTGAGCCCTATTACATCGGGTTTTTTCTCATGGGCGCCTACCAGGACATCATGGGTGATTTGCACAATCTATTCGGTCGCGTGAACGAAGTGCATGTCTTTCTCGACCCAGACGAACCGGCTGGTTACTACGTCGAAGAAATCATTGAAGGGACTACGATCGTTCAGGCGCTTGACTCAGTGCAATACGACGAGAAAGAACTCAAACGTCAAATGAAGGCTCAGGTCGATGAAGCTATCAAATCGGATCGGATGAAACCCTCTGAGGCGATGCGGTTGCTGGATGATTATGAGCGTGGATTGAAGGAGTACACGTATCTCAGTTTTTAGTATCGAATTTGTACCGGCAGAATGACAAATTCCCGTTGTCGAATGCCGAAGCAAATCGCAAACCGGATTTCTCATCCCGGAAGTAGCCGCCGACGCAAGGAGGTGGACTGTCCAACCCTTGGATTCTATCCGTCTCTTTGCGTCGGCTACAAATGCCGTTGTTCACGTGAATTTGATCATTTCCTCAATGCCTGAAGCGCCACCGAATGCCGAACTGATGCGCTCGCTGGGCCGTTTGGTGCGGGGACTCTCGGCGCTTTTTTGGGGGTTGCCCATTGCTCTCATCGTTTGCGTTTGGACAGCCAACCCAAGATGGTGGCGTTCTTTTGGCGTCGTTCCGCCATTGGTTTCAACCGGCTTGCTTGTCTACGGCCTATGGCAACTCGGCGGATTTCAAAAGCAGGAACGAGTCTGGCGCGCCGCGCTCGACCGCGCCAGAATCCTGAGCCTGATAAATTTTGGTCTCAGTCCGTTTTTATATTGGCGCGGTCAATTGCCGGATAGTCGCTTTTTCACCATTGCGCTCATTGTCCTGGCCGTGTCCGCGGTTTTTTTTGTGGGGAGCCTGAATCTCGTGTTGCAGCGACTTGGCGCAATGCTGCCAGATGAAGCGCTCCGGCTTGAAATTAAGCAGTTTACAACTCTGAATCTGAAACTGCTGGTCGCCACTTTGATTTGCGGCGCGATTTATTTTTCGATCGAAATGTATCAAAAGATGCCGATTTGGTTGGAGAAGCTGCTCATCGATATCGAGCGTAGCGGGTTTGGATTTGTCACGGTTGTTCTACCGTTGGCGTTATTTATTCTGCTGCCATTAGCCATGACCATGGCGCTGCTGTGGAAAACAAAAGAGGTGATTTTGGATAATGTTTTCGGGGCGGAGGTATGAGCCGCAAAAGAACGCAAAGATCGTAAAAGGAAGAATTCTTTATCAGATTAAGAGATTACCAAACTCCAGCTCGGTCCAATTTTCGGCGATTGATCGGTCATTATCTGGTTCGCTGGCGCAGTCGATTTGCACGTTGTGTGGACTCGTCGATGACTTTGCGTATTTCCGCCACATCGCCAGTTTCGACATGCTCTTTTACAAGGGTAAAGAGAGGCTCAAGTTGCGGTGAATGCCGCGCTATGAGCATGGTGATGTCGTTTTCGTAAAGCGCAACGCGATCCATGTCAAACTGCCGATAAAGTGACGGCAGAGCATACAATTTTAAGAGGATCAGTCCCTCAACGGTTGCCGCAGGCACTTTGAGTTCGGCGAAACGATGTCGCGTGGCAAATTGTTCCGCTACTATTTTGAATAAAGGATTGTTAGTCAGCAGTAAATCTACCTGAACACTTCGAAAATTTGCCTTTGCGAAAAACTCATTTCGATCCTGAACATTCAATTCCGGCATTTTTTCCAGCGCTGCGACGGAGAGGAGTAAATCCACATCTTTCGTGTTCCGTCCCTGAACATAGGTCAGCATGGCCAGACCGCCGACAAGCAGATATTGAATGTTTCGCTCCTGAAGCAACCGGAACAATTCGATCGCGTCTTGCGGCACTGGCGCAGTGGGCGCCGGATTTGGACTCTCGCGCAATTGCAAGGGCGTATCGGTCCACTGATGTGACCCGACTTCCCATGCGTCCAATAACACTTGAGCAATCCGATTAAGACTCACACCTTCGGGAAGGCTTACGTTGTCCGCCGGTTTGCCCATGTTTGCAGTTCGATAACTCTGAATATCTTACTGGAAAAAGCTGATTTACTCAAAGATCATTTACCCGAACGCGGGCCTGAAATTGCATTGCTCCAGCCCCGCAAATGACGTACAAAGGTGGCCAGTGGGAAGCCTTCCGTTGAAACGGGTTTTTCTCATGTGCCAAATGCCCTTGCACGCGCAAAAATCGAATGGAGCCTGAAATCTCAGTCGTTGTCCCTTTGCGCAATGAAAGCGCGAATGTGCTTCCGTTGGTCGAGCGTATTTTCGCCGCGTTGGAAAAGAGTTTAGGAGGCATGGAATTGCTCCTTGTAGATGATGCGAGCACCGACGACACCTGGCAGCAGATTCTGCGCGCGCGGCAATTTTATCCCGGTTTGCACGCCATTAAGCATCCTCAAAATCGCGGCCAAAGCGCAGCTCTGTGGACCGGCTTCAAAGCCAGTAAGGGCAAAATCATCGCCACTCTCGATGGCGATCTTCAAAACGATCCCGCAGACCTGCCGCGTATGCAGTCACTGCTGGCGGATTGTGACATGGTCTGCGGCGTGAGAACGAAGCGCGCGGATAATTGGGTTCGTCGCGTGTCGTCCAAAATCGCGCGCTCAGCCCGGCGCACGATGCTCGGCGTTGATTTCGCAGATACCGGTTGCAATTTGCGCGTTTTCAAGCGAACTGTTCTCGAAACTGTTCCCGGGTTTGATGGGATTCACCGCTTCATGCCGGTTTTTGTTCACAACGTGGGCCTGAGCGTCAAGGAAGTGCCGGTAACCCATCATCCGCGAACTGCTGGCCGTTCAAACTACGGCATTGGTAATCGACTCGGGCGAGGAATACGAGATTTGATAATGGTGCGCTGGTTCTTGAAGCGCCAAATTGGCAGAAAACTATCTGAAACCCATATCAATCAGGGAGCCCTGCTTGAACCAAAACCTGCGACGACAGCGTCAGAGGGTGCAATCCAAGGCTGAACCCGAATTGTTAATAAACCTGTGAGCAAGGTTTGTTTCGGGTGAATAGATCCCAAACAAGGTCGGGTTTTGGTGAGTAAGTCGTGAATTACTGGTGAATAGAGTGCTAATAACTGGGAATTTGTCTTGATTACTATTGGTTGGCGCTAGTTTCCGTAGCTTTTCTTTTTAGAGCCATCACACCCAGTCGCATCACTTTGTGTTGATGATATTTCCACTTTTCTTCGATGAAAGTTGGGACAGGTTCCTCGTTTCCTGAAAGTGACTGGGCGAAATCCTTTACTTTCTGCGGAGTTTTATCTCCGCCTTCTGCATTCCAAACAATCAGGCACTTTTGTCCCGGAAAGGTTATGTCCGGCGGCACCAAATCCCACTCCGAGCTGAATATAGGCTTATCTGGGAACCACAAATGCAGGTTTCCTGCGACCCAATAAGTACCAGCGACAATAAAATCGACGTCCTGGGCACGCTGTTTTAGATCGGCCGCAAACCTTCGAAAAGGTGCATTCAAAATATCCCGCCGGTCTCTCTTTTCCGTGAAATAAAGCCGCCCCGGCGCGGCGATGACCACGATGCAAGAGAGCGCCAGAGCGAACAAAGTCAGTATCTTTAGCCGCGTTCGATTCAACGCATCGCGTGCTACGACCACGATCAGGATTGGAGTCGCGACGAACAGCGGCTGAAGCCAGCGATCCTTGAATTCGGTCACTTTGAATAGAACGACGACTATTCCAAACGCCAATACGCCGATGAAGGTGTAGCAGAGAAATTTTTCGTAGTCGCTATGCAGACTGAGCCGTCGTTCCACGAAAATTGGGCGCCACAGTATGGCTGCGAATACCGCAACGACAGGTGCCACATGCGCGGCGACTGAAACAATCCAATGAACGAGCCCAATCTGAACGGACTTGAACCATGGCATGCTCTCGTGAATGCCGAATTTGTAAGTCAAGGACAGCGTCAGGTCCTGATGTGCATATGCCCACAATGCGTTCGGAGTCACAACTGCGACGCTGATCAGAATTGCCACAGCAAGCCGCCAATTAAGCATTCGCTGGCGTAGTTGTGGAATTACAAACGCTGCAACCAACATCGCGCCATAAAAAATTGTCGCGTTGTATTTTGATAAAGCTGTCAGTCCGCCAAAAATGCCGAATGCTATCCATCCGCCCCAGCGTCCCGGACGCATGCGCAAGAAAGAGAGAAGTGTTGCCAACGCCATGGTCGAAGCGACAATCGAATTGGTCAGTTCCCGCTGAGATTCCCAAACCAGCGACGGATGAAATTGCAGCGCCACCGCCGCCAGAATTCCCAATGCATGACTTCGGGTAAGTTCGCGCGCGTTAAGATAAGTCAGAGTGTAAGTGCCCAGGAGCAATAACTCGCGCAAAAGCGTCAGCGAGAACTCGGATGAGCCGAACGTGCGGAGAAACAAAATCATCAGCCATGTGTACAAAGGTGCGTGAGGTCCATAACCCCACTGAAGTTTTTGACCGACCAGCAATTGATACGCCTCGTCGATTCCGGCCGATTCGGAAACTATCGTTCGAAAAATCAGATGCAGACCGAAATAAGTGAGTAGCAGTAAGAAAAACTGTTTTGGAGATGGCAGAAAGTTTACCTCGCCAAGAGGACTTTTGACCTCAGCCTCAACCGCAGATATGGTTTCAGACGCCCTCAATTCAGCAACTGATACCAATTATTCCGTTGCCGTGGTTCGTAGCCTAGCTCGCTGATCAGCCGTTTCATATCGGCGACGCTCATTCGAAATGTTGTGCCTGCCTGGGAGACCACATTTTCCTCAATCATGATGCTGCCAAGATCATTAGCGCCGTATTTAAGAGCAATCTGGCCGATTTCCTGTCCCTGGGTCACCCACGAACTCTGGACATTTGGAAAATTGTCCAAATAAATGCGCCCTAATGCCTGTGTCCGCAAATATTCGTGGGCGCCGACAGTCGGCGCGCGGAGCTTCGTATGCTCGGCTTGAAATGTCCAACAGATGAATGCGGTGAAGCCTTTCGTCTTATCCTGCTGCACCCGCAACCGCTCCAGATGTTCGATGCGATCTTCGATGCTTTCGACATGGCCGAACATCATGGTCGCCGACGAATTCAGTCCGAGGCGATGGGCGACATCCATCACCAAAAGCCAATCGTCGCTCATCGCTTTCAAAGGAGAAATTCGTTGACGCACTTTATCGACGAGAATCTCGCCACCACCGCCCGGAATTGAGCCCAATCCCGCTTTCTTAAAATCGCCGATGATCGTCTCGAGCGGTTCGTCGAACACCTCCCGAAAGTGAATAAATTCGCTCGGGCTGAATCCATGAATGTTAATCTGAGGAAATTTCGCTTTTAGATGTGATAGAAGCTCCAAGTACCACTGTTTCGTCAGCTTCGGATGATGCCCGCCTTGCATCAAAATCTGTGTCCCATCGAGCGCCATCGTCTCTTCGACTTTCTTATCAATCTCGTCGAAGCTGATGACGTAAGCATCATCATCTTTTTCCGTCCGATAAAACGCACAGAACTTGCAATAGACATTGCAAACATTGGTGTAGTTGATGTTGCGGTCAACGACGAAGGTGACGATTTCGTTTCCGCGGCCATCGTACGCTTTCTCCTTTGCAATCTCCCGCCGTCGATCAGCCAATGCGCCCAGCTCTTCCAGCGGCAATCGATAAAGCCGTAATGCCTCAGTTTCATTTACTCGCCCGCCATCCCAGACTTTCTGCATTAATTCGTCTATCGGCCCTTCGTCGGTCACAGTTGGAACGTATCCGAATTGGGAGGGGCACTCAAGCTGTGCTTCTTGAATATTTAAAGGGAAATTTGCCACTGCGCCGTTGGATTTACTTTTCGGCCCATTTCCAGATTATTCCCATATGAACAAAATTTTCCGGTGTACTCGCGTCTTTTTGGTTCTGGCGGCGCTCGTTGTCACGGTCAGCTTCGCTGTTGAGAACGAGCCACCTGACAGTCCTGAAGTCACGGCAGCCATACCTGGACAGCTACAAGCTTGCTACAATTTGATTTGGCATCTCCGCAAACCAGACAAAATCATCTGTTGACACCTGGCTGAAGATATGGTCTCATTTGTGCCCCTTTTTTCGGGGGAGATTTTATGTACGCTATATTAGAAACTGGCAGTAAACAGTATCGTGTTGCGGCAGGCGATACTTTGAAAATCGAACGCTTGGCGGTGGATGCCGGGCAGCCGTTCACTTTTGATCGTGTTCTGTTGATCAGCAACGACGGGAAAGTGACCGTGGGTTCGCCCACAGTTGCAAGCGCGTCGGTTGTGGCCGATGTTGTCGAACACATTCGGGGCGAGAAAAAAGTGGCCTTCAAAATGAAACGGCGCAAAGGCTATCACAAAACGATTGGTCATCGGCAGGAACTGACGGTCGTCAAAATCAAAGAAATCAAGGCGTAACGCAGCGCCAAATCAATCACAATCTATGGCACACAAGAAAGGTCAAGGCAGCGTCCGGAATGGACGCGATAGCGTCAGCAAACGGCTGGGCGTGAAACGATACGGCGGTGAGCTCGTCACCGCTGGCAGCATCATCGTCCGCCAGCGCGGAACGAAATTTACCGCCGGTCATAACGTCGGAACTGGACGTGATTGGACATTGTTTGCGCTCATCGATGGCAAAGTTAAATTCGACAAAGGCAGCACTCGCGTCAATATCGAGGCTGCGCCAGTAGCGGCAGCGACGTAGAAACGGCGGCCATAATTTTTCATGGCGAGGCCGATGGCCTCGCCTTTTTGTTTTCTTGCATGTTCATTGACGAGATAAAAATATACGCGCGAGCTGGCCACGGCGGCAAAGGCTGCGTCGCCTTTCAGCGCGAGAAATATCGGCCTAAAGGCGGACCAAGCGGCGGCAATGGCGGTCGTGGCGGCGACGTGATCCTGGAAGCCGATCACGACCTCAACAATCTCATCGCTCAATATTACCAACCTCGCCTAATCGCCAAGGAGGGTGAAGCCGGACTGGGCAAGGGGATGGATGGTCATGCGGGCAAAGATTTAATTGTCAAAGTCCCGTGTGGCACGTTGATCTGGCGAATTGAACAGCGACCGGCTCCCGAAACTGAAGGGTCCGAAGAAATTGGTATGTTCGCTGCCAGTTCAAGCCGCAGGCCAATGTTTCGAACTTCCTCCGGCGCTAAAGCCATGGAGATGGATTTGTCTAAAGACGAAGGAACGGCAGATTCGCCGATCGCCGGTAAACATTCAAAAGGCGAACTGGTTGCCGACCTGACCGAGCACGGCCAACGACTGACGCTCTGCAAGGGCGGTCGAGGCGGCCTTGGCAATCGCAACTTTGCCACTGCCACGCGTCAAACGCCGCGATTCGCCCAACCGGGCGAGCCTGGCGAAGAAGGGGAATTTCTGTTTGAACTTCGCATCATCGCCGAGGTTGGTTTGGTCGGCTATCCGAATGCCGGGAAATCCACTCTGCTTACCGCGATCTCCCACGCCCGCCCGAAGATTGCACCTTATCCCTTCACGACTCTTCATCCTCAAATCGGTATTGTCGAATACAGTGACTTTCATCGACTCACAGTCTGCGACGTGCCCGGCTTGATCGAGGGCGCCCACCGCAATGTCGGCCTTGGCCACGAATTTCTGCGACACATTGAACGTTGCAAAGTTCTCGTCCTTCTGCTGGATATAGCCGGCACGGATGGCCGGGAGCCGTGGGACGATTACAAGAATCTATTGAGCGAACTGGAGCTTTACGATCCGACCTTGCTGGACAGACCACGACTCGTGGTTGCCAATAAAATGGATGAAGCCGTCGCCGAGGAGAACTTGAAAAAATTCAAGCGCCGCATTCGGAAAACGACTGTCCTCCCGATGGCCGCCGCCTTTGACGAAGGCATCGACAAGTTCAAGAATGCCATCCGGGAAGCCGTGACTGACGCAGAAGCCTGAGACGGATTCATGGCGCGGCAGAGGTCGTGAACAAGGTCGACAGCCGTAAGAGACAGCAGAGTGAACCGCTAATCTGCGCTGATAACCCTAATCCAGACTAGCATTTCATCGTCACCATTAAGAATATCCACCCACCTTTTCCGGGGTTAGCAGAATAACCGAATTGTCCCAATCTTGAGCGCTCGGCCTTAACGTTCCGCTCCGGGCGAAGCACGACAAACGCTTGGCAAGCCGGATGCTTAACGCCGAGTCGGACGTAAGTATGCCTGTCAGAGATTTTGAGCCAAACTCGCGATCTGGCCTGGTTTATTTGTGTTCCGGCGCATCTGCCATCCTGGGCCTGCCGCGGACGATGGGATTCGCCTTGTTTTGTTTGCGGCACATTTAAACCGTCCCTTTGCGCTGTAACAAAATCTCTCGCTCTATGTCCAAAATTCGATTGGGGAGTCTATCGCGTTGGTCACCGCTCGCGTGTTCGCTTTTCGTCATCAGCCTTACTGGGACTGCTCAAGCCCAGATTCCGGCTGTCAGTGGCAATTCAATGAGTCCGATCTGGGAATCGCTTTACGGCGCACAGGGTGTCGATCCTAATGCCGATCCCGACGGCGATGGCCTTTCAAATCAGCAGGAGGCCATTGCTGGAACCGATCCTTTCAATGCCAGTTCCGCGCCGCGCATGTCGATGTTCGTCATCACCAACAAAAGCGCCCAGGCGCGAATCATCGGAGCGCTCGGCAAGCAATATGAATTGCAGGGCAGCGAAGTCATTTGTGGAAACGGCAGCACTAACAACTGGATTACTGAAGCCAGCCTGGTCGCCCGAACAAATCCAATGGTGACGTTGACAGCTCCCGCAGTTTTGCCGATGAAATTTTTTCGCGTCCGCATCTCCGATGTCGATACTGACGGCGACGGTCTGACTGACTGGGAAGAATACCAACTTGGTTTGGACCCGTTGAATGCATTCAGCAGTGGCCAGAGGGATGCGAATGGCAAGCCTCTCAGCGACTACGCTTATGCGCTGCAACGTCTGAACTATCAGGGAAGATCGTATGGCATGGGAGACACTCCGGCGAAATCTGATCTTTTCATTTATGCCAAGGACCTTAGCGACGGAACCGGCCTCACCGGCGAGTATTATACCAACTCAAGCCGATTCTACACCAACGTGGCCAATTTCAATCCGGCAAATTTAGTTCTGGTGACGAACGATGCCGTGATCGATTTTCGCTGGGGCCCGGCAACTACGCCAAATCTGAGCAATAAATTCTACTCTGTTCGTTGGACAGGACAGGTGAAGCCGCAGTTCTCAGAGGCCTACGTTTTTGAAACGCGCACTGACGACGGTGTTAAGCTCTGGGTCGACGATCAGTTGATCGTCGACAGTTGGCAATACCTGGGTAATACCACCTGGACCAATACTATCAATCTCGCCGCCGATGTCCGATACAATATCCGAATGGAGTATTACAACTATGGCGCCAGCGCCCGCGCCCAACTCTTGTGGCATAGTGACAGCCAACCACGACAAATCATCCCCGCCGCCCGGCTCTATCCTTCGGCGAACGGCTACGCGCCAAGCGCAGTCACGAGTCCGCTAAATGCCGTAGCATTCCTTGGCCAACCATTCACTTACACGATTCAAGCCGCTAACACGCCACTTAGCTATGAAGTTACGAATCTTTCCTCCGGACTCTGGTTCAATTCAACGAATAGCACTATCACTGGAATTCCAAATGTGGCCGGCACTTTCGCAGTGTCGATCAATGTGAGCAACATCGTCGGCGTCGGCGCATCCGTGCTGAACCTGCGCATCATCGACACCGGCAGCTCGATCAGCCGCGAAGTTTGGACCGGCGTACCGGGCACCAGCGTCACCAACATTCCGCTCAATTCGCCTCCTTCGGTCAGCAACACGCTCGGCTCTCTGGAGGGTATTGCCAACTTCGCAGATAATTACGGCGAACGCGTGCGCGGCTATCTGACTGCGCCGACCTCCGGCAATTACTACTTCTGGATTTCCGCCAACAATTCCGCCGAACTTTGGATTTCAAACGACGGCGAGCCCGTCAATAAAGTCCGCCGCGCCTATATTACTAAAGGCACAACCACTCCCCACACATGGACTCTTCAGCCGACCCAGCGTTCGCCATGGCTGACGCTCAAAGCCGGCCAAAGTTATTACATTGAAATTCTTCATAAGGCGAGCACCGGCGGAGACCATTGGTCGGTGGGTTGGACTCTGGATCCGAGCGGAACCAACACGGCGCCGTTCCAAATTGTGCCGGGCTACGTCCTTTCTCCTTATTCGGAACCATTCGGAACCGCAAGTCCCGGCACACTCTACTCGGCGAATATGCTCGCCCAACCTGGCGTTATCAGTTCCGGCGTTGGCTCCGCCACCTTGCGACTGAGCCCTGATGAGTCCCAGGCAATTCTGAAATTCACTTACAGTGGCATGTCCACGCCTGTGACCGCAAAGCATATTCACGCCGACACTTACAAAGCCAAGAATCTCCAGGGGCAAATCGTCTTTGATATTGATGCAGCTACTCCTGAACCCGATGGCAGCTACGTCTGGCAAATAGTGCCTTCCGGCCCGCTAACCAGCGCCGACCTCGTCGAAATCGTCAAGGAAGGCAAAGCGTATCTTAACGTTCACACGGTTAATTATCCTGCTGGCGAAATCAGCGGCCATTTCACGCTTGCGAACGGCTCTTCGACATTCACTCCGCCACCTTCGCCGCCCACCTGGGTCGACGACCATGCGAATTCAAATGCTGTCGCGCGATTCCTGCAGCAGGCGACGTTTGGTTCAAGTGTGGCTGATATGAAGTCGGTCAAGATGAGCGGCTATTCTGCATGGATTACGAAACAATTTGCTTTGCCCGTGACCAGTCACTTGCCCGTTGTGCTGGCAAGTGCAAAAGCAGATCCTAACGGGGGCTTAGGCGCTGACCTGACGTTTAATACCTGGTGGAAACAGTCCGTGACGGCTCCAGATCAATTACGCCAGCGTGTGGCATTTGCCTTGAGCGAAATCACGGTCGTCTCTCAGCAGGGAATCCTTGCAGAAAATCCCGTCGCACTTTCGTCCTATTACGACACCCTACTGAAAGATGCCTTCGGAAATTTCCGGACCTTGCTCAAAGACGTCACATTGCATCCGGCGATGGGGCTGTATCTCGACATGCGCCGAAATGACAAAGCGAACTCGATTCTCGGAACCCGCCCCAACGAAAATTACGCGCGCGAAATCATGCAGTTGTTCTCAATTGGGCTCAATCGGATGTGGCCGGATGGCACTCTGATTCTCAGTTCACAGGGGGAGATCATTCCAACCTACGACCAGCATGTCATCGAAGGTTATGCCCGGGTCTTCACCGGTTGGAATTACTATCAGACCAACTGGGTCAAGGGACGCCTGCCGACGAGTTGGAGTCCTCCTCCGAATTATACCAATGCGATGGTGCTGGTTGCGCAACACCACGAATTAGGAACCAAGGCGCTCCTGGACAATATCGTACTACCGCCGGCAACCGGGCCGCAAACCGATATGAACACGACTAACTTCGACGCATACGGCTTGCTGGATCTCGAAAAAGCACTGGACTCGCTTTTCTACAACGAAAACGTCGGGCCGTTCATCTGCCGACAGCTTATTCAAAGATTGGTCACGAGCCATCCGAGCCGTGCTTATCTCTATCGTGTTGTCGAGGCATTCAACAACAACGGCAAAGGTGTGCGCGGTGATATGAAGGCCGTGATTGCAGCAATCTTACTCGATTACGAAGCGCGAAGTCCCGCTTTGCTCGGTGAACCGGCGTTTGGCAAACAACGCGAACCCGTTCTTCGCGCGACTGCCGTGGCACGGGCATTTCCCTCACCTCCGGCACTATCCGGTTCATTTAGTCAGAAGGGCGGTCGTGTGATTACCGTGACCACCTCTAAGCCGCATCGGCTCAGCTCAAGTGACGATGTATTCCTCACTTTCAGCGGCACGAAGTCGCCTGCTTCGCAAATATACTACAATATTGTTGTCACCGGCCCCACCACTTTCACCATCAACGCTGATGGTCTTTCGCTCGGAACCTACAGTCAGTCGGGAAATGTCATTACAGTCAGCAATTCAAATCACGGTTTGGCCGTTGGATATCAGATTTACCTGACGGCGATCGCGGGTGGTGCGCACTCGGGACTCTACACGGTCCAATCCGTTCCCAGTTCTTCGACGTTTACACTGACTGCGACAGACTCTGGAACCCGTTCCGGAACTTGCGTGTTCCCGGAATGGGACAGTAACACGCTAGATCAGACGGACACCAACATCACTATCACAACCAGCTCGCCGCATTGCCTGGCCGCCGGAAATAATGTCTATATCGCTTTCCCTGCCGGAAGCTCCCAATCCAACGGCGTCTTTAAAGTCATCAGTGTATCAGGTCCGTTCCAATTCAATATCAGAACTCCGATATCCGATAATCGTTACGACTACGACGCTCTTGTCCTGCCGCTTGCTCCCGCTCCAATCACGCGGTCAGGAAAAGTCAGTCTCAGCTATAGCACCTGGGACATGGGTTATACCGACGGCGGCTCGACAGTGAGTCTGTTCCAAACCCCGCTCAATTCGCCGACCGTCTTTAACTTCTTTTTCCCGGATTACAAATTCCCAGGCATCCTGTCTTCGTCAGGCCTCACGACACCTGAATTTCAGCTTACTTCCGACTCGAGCGTCGTTATGCAAATGAACTTCTTCTCAACGAGCATTTTCAACAATGGGAGCAACACCAATGGATTGAGCAGCTTCGTCAGTGGCAGCGGTTCAATAGCGCTCGATCTCAGTCCGTGGATGACGCCTGCCTACACAGCTGATTCCGGCATGCCGGCGCTAGTTGATACATTGTCTTCGCTTTTGTGTGCCGGCCAGGTCTCCGATGGCACAAAACAGATCATCGTGAGTTACGTCGCTAATCCTCGCTTCCCCTACACCACTCCAACCTCCAGCCAAATGCGGGATCGTGTCCGCGCTGTTGCCCATTTGCTTGTGAGCTCATCCGAATTCGCCATCCAAAGGTAAACCTATGAAAGATAAAGCCATTTCTCTCCTCAACCGGCGTCAATTCCTTCGCCAAGCCGCTTGCGCCGCGCTCGGCACCGGCGCATTAACGTCCGCCGTTCGCGATCTGCGATTCCTCAACGCTGCCGTGGCGCAATCGCTTCCGACCGATTACAAGGCGCTCGTTTGCATCTTTCTCTCCGGCGGGAATGACTCCAATAACCTGATTATCCCGACTATTCCCGCCGAATATGCCGATTACGCCGCGATTCGTAGTGATGCCCTGGCACTTCCTCTTTCAGGCGCTCCAAACGTCGTCCTGCCAATCTCACCATTAAGCAGCGACGGCCACCAATACGGCCTGCATCCGGCTTGCCCGCAATTAGCAACTCTTTTTGGCGAAGGAAAACTCGCCGTCCTCTTCAATACGGGAACGCTTGTTTATCCGCTGACGCGCGCACTATACCAATCCGGAGCCGTCTCCAAACCGCCGCAGCTCTTTTCCCACTCCGACCAGACCACGCAATGGCAAACCTCCCTTCCAGACCGTGCACCTCTTACCGGTTGGGGTGGCCGCTGCGCCGATTTGCTCGCCGCCATGCAACCAGACGCCCCCATTTCCCTTTGCGTCACATTGACTGGATCAAACACGTTCGAAGTCGGCAATACCGTTTCGCAATACTCGGTCACCACGTCGGGCGCAATTGCGCTCTCCAGCGTTTCCGGCGCGCGATTGCAATCGCTGACCAATATTCTTGCGCTGCCGAATCCGAATTTGCAGGTCCGCGCCCATTCAAGTGTTGCCGAACACGCCATTCAAACTGGCGGCCAACTTAACGCTGCCATCGCGGCAACTTCCGCCGCCAGTTACTGGACGGTCCCATTTCCAACCACGGTCACTTCACCCACAGGCGGCACGCCGTTCAATTCTTATCTCGCTTCGCAACTGCGAATGATCGCCCGGCTCATCGAAGCCGGCCATCGCGATGCTGCCAGCGGGGGCTTCGGCATGAAACGCCAAATCTTTTTCTGCGGGGTCGGTGGCTACGATCTCCATTCAGGCCAAACTCCAGGTCCAGGACAAACGACCGTCGGTGCACATGCAAACCTGCTCGCCGAATTGAGCCAGGGACTGTTCGCATTCCAGCGCGCGATGGAACAATTGGGGCTTTCGAACAACGTGACTACATTTACCGCCAGCGATTTTGGACGGACTCTTGTATGCAATGATGCCGGCAGCGATCATGGCTGGGGCAGCCATCATCTTATCATGGGCGGCGCGGTCAATGGGCAGCGCACTTACGGAAAATTTCCCGCCCTCGCTGTGAACGGCCCGGACGACACTGATGACGGCCGCTGGATTCCATCCACCGCGATTGACCAGTATTTTGCGACGCTTGCCACTTGGTTTGGCGTGGATAGCGGCAATCTCGGAACCGTGTTTCCGAACTTGGGCCGTTTTTCGATGCCCAATCTCGGTTTCGTATGAGACGGGGAGAACTAACGAGAATCTTTGTTCTTCTGACTGGTGGAGCAGCGTTGGTCTTGTGGCTGATCTATGCCACCAGACCCGAAGCGCAGATTCATGCCCGCGAAGCCAGGCCCGCCAATCGAATCGAAACACCCGCAAGTGTTTCGATCAATCAACTTGCTAACGAAAATCTTCCCACAGAAACCGAGAATCCGCCTTCAAACGAAACTGAACCCGCCGACATTGTGCCGGTCGGTCCGCGGAGCACCAACCATCGTACAAACATCGAAAACGTTTCCGGACCGGAGTTCGCCCCCGGT
>Ga0068857_100002601_pt1 | contig 14803 bp, 8 predicted proteins | sample KBSCornC72_FD_66591 | JGI IMG/M metagenome (GOLD analysis project Ga0068857, IMG submission 66591) | Corn rhizosphere microbial communities from Kellogg Biological Station, Michigan, USA - KBS Corn C7-2 | ecosystem: Host-associated > Plants > Roots > Rhizosphere > Soil ...
AGCAAAATCTCGCGCCTGGTAATGCGTTTCTTACCGAACTGAACTCCACCGGATCGGGCCTTGTCTATTCGACTACATTCGGCGACGCTTCCTACAGTACGCATGGCTTAGCGCTCGACCGAGATGGCAACATCTGGTTGGCTGGCCGGACCTCGAATGCACAATTTCCCATGGTGAATCCTATTCAAAGCGTCTACCCGCTTCCGAACGGATTTCTGAGCGAGCCGGCTTCAACCCTGAGCGAGTTCGATCCTTCTGGGCAGACTCTAAAATTCTCGACGTTCCTCGGTGGACCCGCGAACGGGTATGCGAGCAGCGTCGTGGTCGATTCGACGCGCGTGGTGCACGTCTCCGGAGCAGTGCAGTATGGATTGGCAACAACCTCCGGCGTTTATGACGGATCAGTACCTGCCCCAACCCAAGGCTATTCGGGAGCAACATACGCTTACGTGGAGGGGATCGATTCGACCGTAGCTTCGGGTGCGCTTTGTTTCGGACTAGCAGGCAGTACGGGGGTTTCGTTTGGCTACGTTCCCGTCCAAACGGCAGCTTCTCAAACCGTGCAAGTCACAAACTGCGGGCAAAGCTCTCTTTCCTTCACATCCGTTTCCACTAGCAATGCGGCGTTCTCCGTGCTGTCTGGAAGCAATACGTGTTCGGGGACACTTCAGGTGGGTGCTCAATGTTCGGTTGACGTCCAATTCGAGCCCAGCGCCGTACTGGACTATTCAGGGCTTGTAAAGTTCTCGAGCGATGCGTCCCCGATTCCGGCTTCAGTTTTTCTGTCGGGCAGCGGCGGAATCCCAGTGGCTTCTTTCGGGCCGCCCGGAGGGGCCTATTCTTCACTCCAGTTTTCAAGCCAACTTATCGGACAAAAGAGCCCCACCATAGGGGTGCCGCTCTACAACAACGGCACCGTACCGTTGACGATATCTTCAATTCAAGTGACCAGCGGCTTTGTACTCACGGGGCCCGCGTGTCCTTCCACCTTGCAGCCTCGCCTCTCATGTTTTGTCGAGATTCAATTCGCACCGACAACGGCCGGTTCGATCGGCGGCACACTTTCCGTTTCCAGCAACGATCCAGTCAATCCCGTAATCACCTTGTCTTTGAAGGGGACAGGATTCGCAACCTACCCAGTTCCGGCAATAACAGCGCTGATGAATCCGTCCTATCCCATCAACAGCGGCACAACACCTATCTCGATGAGTATCTCGGGATTGAACTTCTTCCCAGCATCAGTAGTTTCTATTGACGGGGTGCCGCAGCAGACAACCTACATCAGTGATTCATTCATTACTGTGGGTTTTGACCCGTCGATACTTACGACCGTGGGACAGGTGCCCGTCACGGTTTCCAATCCGACTCCAGGTGGAGGCACCAGCGCGGCTTACCCTCTGATCGAATATCGGTCAATCGCCATCACGGCAAGTGCGCTCGCGAGTGATCCCGTCGGCGGTCTTCTCTACGCCTCCATTCCATCGAGTGCAGTGCATAATCCAAACACCGTCATTCCGATAAATCCCGCAACGGGGGCTATGATGACGCCGATCCCCGTGTCCACTGATCCAAGAAAGCTCGCAATCTCCGATGACGGCAGCGAGATGTACGTTTCTTCGTCAGCGGGCGTGCTCCAGCGCATTAACCTCAAAACCCTGGCCATTGAGAAAACCTTCAATCTTCCCATCGACTCAGAGTTCGGGCAGACCTACGCACAAGAGATGCACGTCGTTCCCGGATCACCGAAGTCGATCGTCGTGGCCCTGTCCGCACACGTCTCACCGTCAGAAGATGGCGCAGCACTGTATAACGACGCAGGCCTAGTCAATTGGCTTCCAGGCGAGGCGTTCGGTCCGAACATGCTGCACATGGACTCTTTCGCATTCACCTCTCCATCTCTGATTTACGGGCTGCCGCAAGACAGTGCGTTTTTCTCTCAGGTTCAAGTGGCTAGCTCCGGGCTATCCTATACAGGCGCGAATTCCGGGCAATTCAATCAGACGACTGGCTCGCAACTGCGTTCCGATGGAACGCTGCTCTACACCAATTCGGGGCAGGTGTGGGATCCAGCCACCCAGATGTTGCTTGGCACCTATCTCGAGAGCAATGGATCTCAAATCTTCTATTCGGCGAGCGTGCTGCCTGCGAAAGCCGAGGGGCATACGTACTTTTTGGATTCAGGCGGTGGATACAACGGCTATTTCGGGCTGAGTATTGATGTCTACAATCAGTCAAACTACGGGCTTATCGGTGCAGTGCCCTTCGTGGGCGTTGATTCTGCAGACGCTTCAGATCTTGTTCGTTGGGGCACGAATGGCTTTGCTTTCCACACTACCGATTTGACGGGGTTCAATTCCACCCAAGACCAGCTGATCATCGTTACGAGCGACCTCGTGGCTTCTAGCAACGCGGCACCGGTGCCAATACTCGCTTCGGTTTCGCCGGCATCTGTGACTGCAGGTGGAGTTGCTTACACGATGCAAGTTAGCGGGAGCGGCTTCACTGCGAATTCAACCGTCCTCATCAACGGAAATCCGCGCACAACAAGCTACGTAAGTAGCGCTTTGCTTTCTGCCCAGGTTCTTGCTGCAGATATAGCCTCAGCGGGCCAGCTTAATGTGCAGGTGACCACGCCGGCGCCAGGAGGAGGAACTTCAAACAGCGTGAGCGTGACCGTTAAGGCACCGCAGCCAGTCACGCCAACCATAACCGTCACACCATCGGCAAGTACGATCACGAAGACGGAGCCTTTGTCTGTAAGCATTTCGGTGAGCGGCGGGGCTGGTAAGCCTACCCCGGCGGGTTCCATCGTTTTGAGCGGCCCGGGTTTCACATCTCCGACCATTTCTCTCAGCAATGGCCAGGCGAGTGTCGTTATTCCCGGCGGATCTCTGTCAATCGGAACGGACACTCTCACCGTTTCATACAAACCTGATAGCTCCAGTTCGACAACCTACAACAGCGCGGTGGGCACGGCCACCGTGACAATCACAGCGCCCGGCAGTATGGCCTCATCGGTGACAGCGGTGCCTTCTTCGTCCATAATCACAAATCAGCAGACGGATGCGGTTTCAATCAAAGTGAGCGGACCAAGCGGTCAGGCCACGCCAACTGGAACGGTTTCTCTAGTCAGCGGAACCTACTCTGCTCAACAGGCGCTTTCCTCTGGAGCAGCCACAATTACAATCCCTGCGGGTCAACTAAGCATCGGATCTAATGCGCTTACTGCTAGTTATTTCGGTGATGGAGTCTATGCGGGATCGAGCGCCACTGCGACCATTACGGTTGATCAGGTAGTGATCTCCGTACCGCCGCCCGCCAGCGTCACGCCGGGGAGCAACGTCACCGCGGCCGTGACGCTGAATGCGGGTAGCGGCTATTCCGGCACCATGAACATGAGCTGCACATTGTCGGGTTCGCCCTCAGGCGCACAGAGTCTCCCAATCTGCAGCCTAGCTCCATCGACTGTGAGTATCGCTGCAGGCGGTAGTGGTTCGACCGTTCTCACTGTAAAGACAACTGCGCCATCTACGACTGCAAGTCACGAGTTGACGGATCTGTTCAGATTGGGTGGCGGAGCGACACTAGCCTGCCTCATCCTGATCGGAATTCCTCGCCGCCATAGAACCATTGTGATGCTGCCTTTACTCTTTTTGGCGTTAAGTTCAGGCTTGATCGGGTGCGGTGGCGGATCTTCCGGCAAAGCGGGTGGCACGACTGGTCCGGGGGTTCCTGCCACGACTGTCGGAACTTATCAGTTCTCGATCGTGGGAACGGACTCCACAAATTCGAGCATCACAGCGTCCACAACCGTAAATGTGATTGTGCAATAGAACCAGAAGGAAGCGTCACATTGCAGGTGGGTTCTCACGAATGAACTCTGCGGCGAATGTGTTGCAGATCTCCGAGAACGCAATGCGGCACTGCGGCCTTGATGTTTGCAACTGGAATGGCAAGGTGATGCGGGACACGGGCCAGTCCGAGTCGGCCGCTCTAGTATAGGTGCATTCAGTAAAAACCTATAATGTGCTACCGGCAGGGGCTTCGCTGAGCTCGTTTTCCCTCTTTTTAGCCCCGCGCCATCCTGAAAACGCGGCTCGCTCGCTCCTTGACGCCGGCTACGAGCTGCGCAACACCCCTTCATCTCTCATATTTCAGAAGCGAGCGCTAATGGCGCCCCTGCACCAGAAATGGTGCACGCTCAACCTGTAGAATCAATTGTAAGTTGTTGATTTAATGGTCGGGGAGAGAGGATTTGAACCTCCGACCCCCTGGTCCCGAACCAGGTGCTCTACCAGGCTGAGCCACTCCCCGAACTCTTTGTGGATGTGCGCAGCATCGGGCGCGGCCTGGTGCGTTTTCCCGCTTGATGCGCTTTGTTAAGTGTAGCAGAATCCTCGGGCTGGTACTCGCGCCCTCCGAGCGCTTGCGAACGATCAAAGACGTCGGCAGTCACCGTACGGTCGTACAGAAAGTAGCCCGCCGACCAGAATCGGCGGGATTGAATTACGGGTCTTTATCCGCTACGGTTTCTGCTCGGCTGGCGCCACAGTCGCATTCGGAAAGATTCCCTCAATCGGAGCTCGCTTCTTCTCCTCCCCCGCGGGATCGGGCAGCGGCTTGCGTGGCATCATCTGATCACGCATCGCCGCGTTGTAGACGAATATCGCCTCGACCGTGGAAATTTGCTTGAGATCTGCCGCCTGCAAACGCTCCACAACATCCTGGTTGGAGTGATGCGTGCGGCTTTCGTAGTCGAGATCATCCTGGATGAACTGGAAGCCGGGAATGCCAACCGCGTCGAAGCTCAGGTGATCCGTGCCGCCCGTGTTTCGCATCGTGAGAGTAGTGACTCCGAGATCCTTCAGCGGTGCGATCCACTGAGCAAAGATGGGAGCCACAGCCGAATTGCCCTGCGCATAAATGCCCCGAATCTTCCCGGACCCGTTATCGACGTTGAAGTATGCCGAGATGAGTTTTTGCTCCGGCTTTACCTCCAGCGGCCCAGTGGCGCGGCGCATGAATTCGGGAAGAGCCTGCTGGTCGGGCGCCGTTGAAAGCGCGGCCGAACCGAAGTGTTCTTTGCAGTAGCCTTTCGATCCGAACAGACCCTGCTCTTCGCCGGTCCACAGTGCAATGCGAATCGTGCGTCGAGGCTTCACACCTAAGGCTTTAAGAATTCGAACCGCCTCCATCGCAACGACTGTACCTGCACCGTTGTCGGTCGCACCCGTGCCGGCAATCCAGCTATCGAGATGCCCACCCAGCATGACAAGCTGCTCTTTCAACTTGGGATCAGTACCCGGGATCTCTGCAACGGTGTTGTAAGCGTGCTCATGATCTCCGCTGAACTTCGTCTCGATGTTGATCTCCACGGTCACAGGCACGTGTGCCTGCACCAGTCGATAGAGCCGTCCGTAGCTTTCAATCGCCGCAACAGCCACCGGGATCTTCACCTTCTTATCGGCGAGGTATGGCGTCCGGCCGAGCGTCGCGCCGTTATCGTCGAAGAGTGTGCCACCCGATCCTCCCCCGTTCTTCGCGTCTCGACTGGGTTCGATCACGGCAGCGACCTTCTCATCGGCAAAGAACTGCGCAACCTTGTCCGCCATTCGCATTCGCTCCATCAAGGTGCGAAGCCGTGCCTGCAGATCCGGCGATCGCCCTCCTGCGCCGGCGGTGACGGGGAATTCTGCGATGTCTTCGAGATCCTTCTCCGTGTTGCGCTCGAAAAGACCCTTCTCCACCGGCGGTACCTCACGCATCGCGCCATAGAGAATGACCTTGCCCGCAAGCTTGCCCTTGTACTTCTCGAAATCCTTGTCCTCGTGGATGTCCACCCAGACCACATCGCCTGTCACCGGGCCAGAAGTTGAAGGCGACCAGGGCGTGGCCTGCAGAATCAACACAGCCGTGTCGGGCGATACCATGCGCGCCCAGGTATTCATCTGCTGCCAACCCATGCCGAACTCGCCCCAGTCTTCCAGATGCGCGTTCTCGAGCCCGATCTTCGTCAGCGTGTCACGCGTCCACTCATTCGCCTTCTTCGCATTTGGCGATGCAGTAAGCCGCGGGCCAATCCCGTCCATGAGCGCCGATGCGAACTCCATCACATGCGAGTGATTCAACCCCTCATCGCGGATCCGCTGGTACATACCGATATCGATCGATTCGGTTGCAGGCTGGACTTCTGCATACGGATCAACTGCTGCTGCGGGCGGTGTGGCTTTTGGCTTGTCTGCGGCATACAGATACACGGCAGCGGAAAATATCACCGCCGGAAGGAGGCGAGCAGCTTTGTTTGGCATTTGTTTGGGCTCCGGTGAGATGGGGTGAATGCCTGTGCCAAAATTCTAAGACATTCAACCCCGCCGCTTGGCATTGAGCCCTGGAATGTCCTTAGTCACTCTTCCCGTGCTCCACTCCCGCAGGCAAATCGAGTGCGACTAGCGCGAAGCGCGTCTTTCCATCCGCCCTGTCTTCAAAGCCAAGAATGTGCTGATGCCGCTTGGAGCCGGCCTTGAGCTGAAGTCCGTGGTGGCCGTTGATGTCCTTGTCGTTGATCTGGACATGGCCGTGACCGCCATCATCCGCGCAGGTCAGTCCCTCTGAGGTCGAAGTGGGAGTACCGACCGGCGCGTTTCCTTGGCACGTAATCACATTTCCGTAACGACCCAGCGCCTTCTTGTAAAACTCCACCACCTTGTCCTGAGGATCGATCGTGGAGTAGTTCACTGCGCGAACCCGCAGAGTCCACTCTCCAAATCCCATGTTCACGTCAGCCGACTTGTCGTGTTCCTTATCTCTGACCACTTCGGCGCCAGGGTACACAGGCAATCCCAGATCAGCTGCTGTGATCTGGTCGGTATTCACGTGTACGCCGCCGAAAGGCGTGTCGACCTGAACGTTCTTTTCTTTTCCGTTCGAATCTTTGTCGACGTGGATCCGGCAACCTGCAATCCCGGTGGCCAGTACCAATCCTGTCAACATGCATACAGCCTTGTGCACCATAGCGTTGCTCCCCTTATTAGCTCATTACGCTCAAGTTGGGTTTGCAGTTCCGCACCATCGTCATCCCCTGCATCTACATCTTTGTACTACTTTTACCCGGACCCGGGGTTAGTATTCCCATAGTTCGGATGGGAGGCGCCCCTCGGTCCCAAACGGGGCGCGTAAGTTGTTCAGGCGGCGAGAGGTAAAGCTGCCAGGCCGTTTAGAGAAAGCGCCGGTCAATGAGCCGGCGCAGTACAGAAAGGACCTTTGATTATGTGTGCTCTCAGCTCCTCCAAACGCATTCTGATAGCCGCGGCCGCCGCCGTTGCGCTCGGTGCGTTTCCTTACGTCCTGAATGCCCAGGACTCGGACGACCCTCCTCCCGAGGCGGGCCGCATCTCCTACGTCAGCGGAACCGTTTCGATTCAGCCTGTCTCTTCCGATGAGTGGGGACAGGCATACCCGAACTTGCCAGTCGGCCCAGGCGATCGCATATTCACCGACAACGGAGGCCGCGCTGAGATTCAGATCGGCCGCACCTACGTCCGCATTGGCCCCAACTCCGACGTCACGCTCGTCGACGATTCACAGTTCAACATCAACTTCGGTGTCGCGCAGGGATCCATCCGTCTGCATAGCTTTGGCCTGTGGCCTCGCCAACTCATCGACGTCAGCACCCCAAACGGCAATGCGGAATTTGGCGAGCAGGGAGATCTGCGTGTCGACGTTCTTCCTGAAGATGGCGCCACCGTCTTCACCAATCTTGGCCAGTTCGCGGATATCACCGCCGCGGGCAATTATCGCCAGCAGCTCGACTACGGACAATCGCTGGAAGTGGCAGGCACCAACCCTGTGTATCCGCAATGGCTGCAGCCTGCTGGTCCAGATGAACTCGATTCCTGGAGTCAGGAGCGCGATCAGAGAATGACGCGCGTGGCTTCCTATAACTACGTCAGCCCCGACGTCCCCGGCGCGGCAGATCTCGATGCGAGCGGTGACTGGCAAGCTGAGACAGATTACGGCCCGATGTGGTTCCCGCGCGACGTTTCCGCGGACTGGCAACCCTATCGCAACGGGCACTGGATCAACCGCGAGCCTTGGGGATGGGTCTGGGTAGAAGACGAACCTTGGGGTTATGCGCCTTTCCACTATGGCCGATGGGTGGTGTACCGCGACCGCTGGGGATGGGTCCCGGGGCCCGTCAACGTTCGCCCCGTATGGTCGCCCGCGCTGGTGGTTTTTGCCGGAGGCGGGGGTGGCGGCTTGAGCCTTTCTGCATGGTTCCCACTGGGTCCCGGAGAAGCGTACAGACCGTGGTACCGTTGCAGCCCGCGCTACATCGACCAGGTGAACATCACCAACATTCGTGAGTCCCGGCGCGTGCACGTCGAGAGAACTTACGTCAACGTGGTGAACGTCACCAACGTCACGAATATCAACTACGTGAACAGGACGCATGTGACAGCTGTGCGGCGAGACGACTTCGGTTCAGGCCGCCGCGTCCGTGACGTCGCAGTTAGAGTCGATCCGAGGGAAGTGCAGCAGATAAGACCCATGGCGCAGCCGCCCGTTGCTGCACCTTCGCGCCCAATCATCACTCGTCCCGTTGCTCACGTTCCGGTCAAGGTACAGAGGCCGATGCTGATTAATCAGCGTGGGCAGGAGATCGCTGCAAAGCCAAGAGCCGTACCTCAAGCGCCTCCAGTCCGCCAGGCTCCTCAGCCCAGACCGCTTCCGGGACGCACAGTTGTCGCAGCACCAGCGCATCAGGTCCCGAATGGTCGCGGGCCACAAAACTCCAGCCAGTTCCCGGCCGCACAGGGCAATCGCGATCAGCGACAGGACAATCGCCCCAATCAGCCGAATCAGCCCAACCAGGCTAATCAGCCGCCTGCTGGAGTACCACGCGCCAACCCTGCCGGACAGGTGCCCGGATACCAGCGCGGCATCGAACAGCGGCCTGGAACCCCGGTGCAGGGAAATCAACCTGCGGTGAATCCCAACGATCGCCGGCAGCCGACCCAGCCAAACGGAAGGCCGATGCCGCCTAACTACCAGCAGCAGGAAAACCGCCCGCCACAAGGGAACCAACCTGATCGAGGCCGCCCAGACAATGCTCGTCCGAATGATCAGCGCCAGGGACGTCCCGATAACCCGCAACAGGACAGGCCCAACCAGCCTGCTCCGCCGAGTTACCAGCAGCCGCAGAGGCCAACACCTCCGCCGACCAATCAGCAGCAGGAAAGGCCCATTCCGCCAACCTATCAGCAACCCAATCCGGGGCGCCCAAACGTTCCACAACCTGACCGGCGGTATCAGCCGAACGATCAGCCGAGGCCGAACCAGCCGCAGAATCCGCCGCCGTCAGACCGCAACCGTCCAGACTTCGCGCCGGGGCAGCAGCGCCGCGATATTCCTCCTCCGCAGGAGCGGCAAGCGCCGCGCCAGCAGCAGGAACGGCAATACACGCCTCCTCCCCAGCAGCAACGGCCGCCTCAGCGTGAAGAGCGCCAGGCGCCACCCCCGCAGCAGGAACGGCAATACACGCCTCCTCCCCAGCAGCAGCGGCCGCCCCAGCGCGAAGAGCGCCAGGCTCCGCCTCCACAACAAGACCGCCAGGTTTCGCCGCCCCCGCGCCCGCAACAGCGCGAGGAGCGGCAAGCGCCTCCTCCGCGTTCGTTCGAGCAGCCGCGCCAAAATCAGCAGCCTCCTCCACAGGCAAGACCGCAGCAGAACGACCGCCCCAGCAGGGACCAGAAGAAAGAGGACAGAAAAGAAGATAAGAAGCCTCACTAGCTCGTGAAAAGCAGAAGGCCGTCGCACATAACTCAAATGTGCGGCGGCCTTTTGGCGTTCTGGTCTGGATCGTTCTGTCGAGATGCTAAACCTAAGCGTGATGGTTCGGCATATGGCCGGCGCTGCTCTCCGTCGGCTGATGGCTATCGGGGTTGCCGCGAGTTGCCCACAGGATGCAGCAGAAGAAAGTGATGACAATGACCGGCACAACTACCAAAGGGGAAGCGATATCCATGTCCAATCCCTCGCTATCAAGATTATCAGAGGTGATACCGGGCTTTTCGGGTTGCAGACAGCGGGTGTGTCAGACATTGAAGTAAACGGGTTTATCATGATTCCGCCTGCATTTTGTTCTTGGGAGAGACCTCATGAGTGGAAAGAATCCAGCATCACCGAGCAGTCAGGGGCGTCGCGAATTTCTGAGAATTGGCGGAGTAGCAACAGCCGCGCTGCTCACTCCTTCTGCCTTCGCTTCGACGGCGGATAAGGTCCTGCCCGCTCTTCCGCAGAATCCGCGCACTCACGGCGCCATGCCTACGCGCAACCTCGGCAAGACCGGCTACAAAGTGGGCATCTTCTCGCTCGGCGGTCAGGCCGCGCTCGAGAAACCGAATAATTTCGACATTGCCGTGCCCATCATCGAGCGCGCTCTCGACATCGGCGTCAACTACATCGACACCTCCTCCATCTACGGCGGCCCCGATCGCTGGAGCGAGCAATACGTCGGCAAGGTCATGGCTAAGCGCCGCAATGAAGCCTTCCTCGCCACCAAGACAAAAGAGCGCACGCGCGATGGATCGATGCGCATGATCGAAAAATCATTGCAACTGCTCCAGACCGATCACGTCGACCTCTGGCAGCTTCACGATGTCGGCACGCAATACGACGTCGACCAGATCTTCGCGAAGGGCGGCGCCATGGACGCGCTCCTCGAGATGCAGCAGCAGAAGGTGGTGCGGCACCTCGGCATCACCGGCCACTATCGTCCCGAAGCTCTCGTCGAGTGCATCCACCGCCACGACTTCGACTGCATCCTCATGGCCATGAATGCGGCCGATCCGCACCACTACAGCTTCAACGATGCGCTCCTGCCCCTGGCTGTCGAGAAACAGATGGGCATCATCGGCATGAAGATCCCCGGACGCGGCCGCATCCTCTCCACCTGGACCCCGCCGCCCATCGAACAGCAGAAGCACTCGTGGGAAGGCATGACCATCCAGACGGACAAACCGGGTACTCTCTCCATGCGCGAAGCGATGTACTACACGCTCTCGCGGCCCGTGAGCACGGTCATCATCGGATGTGACTCGATCGCGCAACTCGAAGAGAACGTGCATCTCGCCCACAACTTCACCCCGATCACAGAGAAGCAGCAGACAGAGCTCGTAGCGAAAGCCGAGCCTTGCGCAAAACCCTCGCTCTTCTTCCGCTTCTACGACCGGCCCTGAAATGCTTTGGCGGGTTCCGCGAAGCCTCCCCAGATAGGCGGGGCTTTGTGCTTTCGCGCAGGCCTTGTCACAGCGCTCCAGGTCAGATTCTGCTAGCATGCCGCGCATGAATCCGACAGCGCAGCTTTATGACTATGCAACTCAGATCCTTGCGAGCAGAGATTTCTTTGAGCGCTCGACCAGTGTTCTGGAAGAGGCAGACTCAGAGTTCCGCCCGCGCGACGAGATGATGACAGTGGCGCAGCATGTAATGCACACCGCACAGACTCTCGACTGGTTCATCGATGGAGTGACACGATCAGAAGGTTTCAACCTGAACTTCGAAGAGCCTGCGAAAGAATTGAAGGAAACCAGGTCGCTCGCGGCAGCCCGCGCCAGGCTCAGCAAGGCTTGCCAGAGAGTGACCGATTTCCTCCACTCGAAGACTCCCGAACAACTGGCAGCTCCGCTTCCACCCGGGCCAATCATGGGTGGGCAACCCACGAGCGAGATCGTCTGGGCAATGGTGGAGCACACGGCACATCATCGTGGAGCATTGACGGTCTACTCGCGCCTGCTCGGCAAGGTTCCACCCATGCCATATGGCGGCTGACTCGGGCCCACGCCGGGCAGCTCGGCGATGACTGTCAGAGTTGCTTTCAGAATCGCACTTACTCCGCGCGCAGAATCTCGGTCGGGTCTGTTCGCAGCGCGCGGAGCACTGCCGGAAGTGTCGCCACCAGCGCAGCAATCAAAATGGCGCACGCCGGCAAAGCGATCATGTCCGCGTCAGTCGCCTTCACCTGGTAGAACAGCGACGCGACATAGCGCGCCGCGCCAAATCCAAGTGCAAAGCCTGCGCACCCTCCAAGCGCAATCATCAGAAACACATCGAAAGTCACGATGCGCACGATGCCCACGCGAGACGAGCCAATCGCCATGCGTATCCCGATCTCGCGGCGACGTTGCAGCACTGAGTAGTTGAGCACCGCGTAAAGTCCCACGCCCGCAAGCAGCAGTGCGACAGCCGCAAAGAATGCGGCAAGAGTCGCGATCATGCGTTCACGGACGGTCTGGTCGCGAACCAGATCGAGTTCCGTAGTGACGTTCGACACGCGCAGACCATTGTGCCGTTGTGCCACTAACTGGCGCAGCGAGTCAGCCAGAGCTAGCGGGTTCTTGGCCTCGGTGTGAATGACGAACGTGGCGAAGCTGACCGGCGAGGGAGACTTGCCCTCGACAGTATTGATCGGTACATAGAAAACCGGCCCGTTTTGCTCCCGCAGGTCATGGTCAGGAACATCGGGTGTCACGCCCACAATTTTGTTGGCAGGTTGATTGCTCCCTCGCTGGAAAGTGCGTCCGATCGGATCCTGGCCGGGGAAATATGTCCTGGCAAAGGTCTCGTTCACGATCGCCACTCCCGGCGATGTCTCATCGGGACGAAAATCGCGCCCGGAAAGCAGCGGAATCTTCATCGTCGACAACCAGCCCGGCGAAATATTTAGAAAGAATGCGGGCGTCGGGCTGGGCGGTGCTCCATTGATCGAAACATCACTGTTGATCCTGATGCGCCCCAGAATCGGCCAGCCCGAGATTGCAACCGAGTCAACGCCCGGTGCAGCACGCAAAGCCTCCGCAGTCTGGCTCCATACAACCGGAAGCTGGCCTTTCCCGGCAACGGTATCCAGCAGAAGCAGACGGTCCGTAGAGAACCCGAGCGGACGGCTCTGCAGGCGCTGAAATGACGTGACGAAGAGCGAAGACAAAAACAGGACAAGAACACAGAAAGCTACCTGAAGCGCAATGGCCCCTCGCATCAGCCGCCGCGGCGAATGCGGATCTTCACCACCTTTAAGCGCGGCGACCGGCCTCACCGCTGAAGCTCGCAGTGCAGGAAGCAGACCTAACAAAAGAACCACAACGACAGTGAGTCCCACCCCAAACAGAAGCACCCGCCAGTCGGCAGGAAGATCGAGCCGCGCAGGATTGTCCGGCGGGTTGACGAGCCCAAGCACAAACGGCGCTGACCACGCCGCAAACCCTGCGCCAAGCGCTGAGGCCAGCAGGGCAAGCAGCGCGCTCTGAACCAGAATGAGTTGCACGAGACGCCGTCGGCCGGCACCGATCGAGATCCTCAGAGCCATTTCCTGCGCCCGTGCGGCAGCCTGCGCCGTCATCATGTTCGCGACGTTGACACAAGCGATGAGCAGCACCAGACCAACCAGCAAACCGAGTACACCCAGAAGCCGCCTATATTCCTTTTGCAGATCGGAGATGCCTGCCCCGCCACGGTTGAAGACCAGCGTCTGGTTTAGGAATCGTTCGATCGATGCCTTCGTCTCGCCGTGATAACACGTAGAGCACGCGCTCGCGAACGCATGATTCACCGCGGAGAGATGCTGCCGAATTGGCTCCAGCGCAGTGGCTGCGTTGACTCCGGGTTTCAACAATACGAAAATGCGGTGCCAATCCGCTCTATCTTCTGTAGCCATGCGATTCATGCTGAGTGGCAAGAAGATGTCGGTAACGGTCCCTTTTTCCGTTCCAGTGAAATCGCGAGGCCCAACGCCGATGATTTCAAAAACCTGGTCATCGATGTGAAGGGAACTGCCAAGCACGTGCGGATCTCGGCCGAACCGGTGGTTCCAATAATCCCACGACAGAACAGCATACTGGGCCGCGCCGGCGCGATCGTCGGCCGGGTAGAGCAAGCGCCCAAGCGCCGGCTCAAGTCCGAACAGCGGGAACATGTTGCCGGAGACGTAAGCGACGTGAGCCCTTTCCACATTGTCATCGGTGCTCGACCAGGTGATGTCCGTGCGGTCGGCACCGCTGATCGCGATCAGGTCTGCCTGGTCCTTTACCGCATCGCGCATCAGCTTGAAGTCAGGCGTGGACCAGTAGCCGTCCTCGATTGGCTTGCCACGCAGGCCAATCAACTTGCGAGAGAGCACATAGAGATCGCTTGAATTTGCAATAGGCAAAGGCCGCCAGAGCAGGGCATCAATCAAACGAAACGCCGCTACACATGAGCCAATGCCGAGAGCGAGTGAAAGCACAGCGGCCGCGGACGCAACCTTGTTGCGCCATAGCTGACGCCATCCGAATCTAGCGTCGGAGACAAGCGACTCGAGCCACTTCGCTGTACGAATGCCGTGGCTCGCCTCGCGTGCGTGCATCACCGAGCCAAACGCACGTTGTGCTTCTCTGGGATCCCGTCCTGAGGCCACCGCTTCTTCGATGTGTGCCTGCAGTTCCTCATCGATCTCGCGATTCAGGCGCTCGCCGCGAACCGCATTCGAGATACGCGACCACAAACCCATGTCATGCCTCCCGAAGAACCCGGTTGATCGCCAGGCTTACAGACTCCCAGCGCGACTCTTCCGTCCCGAGTTGTTTCTTGCCCGCGGGTGTCAGTTCATAGATACGAGCGCGCCGTCCCGTATCTTTTTTCACCCATTCCGCGCGAATCCACCCTGCCTCTTCCATTCGATAGAGCGCTGGGTAGAGAGAACCCTCCTCTGCGCGCAGTACTTCGCCCGACGCGCTTGCGATTGCCGCCATGATGGCGTAGCCATGAAGCC
>Ga0068857_100002606_pt1 | contig 14797 bp, 17 predicted proteins | sample KBSCornC72_FD_66591 | JGI IMG/M metagenome (GOLD analysis project Ga0068857, IMG submission 66591) | Corn rhizosphere microbial communities from Kellogg Biological Station, Michigan, USA - KBS Corn C7-2 | ecosystem: Host-associated > Plants > Roots > Rhizosphere > Soil ...
ATTGACCGGTTCGCCCGGATCGAGCGTGTCATCGGTATCGACGAAATTGGCGAGAATGTCCATCGGCATCTCTAGAAAGGCCGGGCCGGGCTTGCCGCTCAACATCTGGCGAAAGGCCATCGCGGTATATTCACCCAGGCGCTTTGTTTCGTGAACCGAACGTGCCCATTTGGTGATCGGACGCAAGAGTTCGATCTGCCCCATCTCTTGCAGCGCGCCGCGATCCCAGAGTCCTTGCGGGGCCGCGCCGCCGATAACCAGCACCGGGCTGCCAGCCAGGTACGCATTCGCCACGCCTGTTACGCCATCGGTCACGCCCGGTCCAGCCGTCAACAGTGCCACGCCGGGTTTGCGTGTGACCTTCGCCCAGCCCTCAGCCGCGTGAACCGCCGCCTGCTCGTGGCGCGTATCGACCACGCGAATGCCCTCGCGCAGACAACCATCGTAGATCCCGGCAATATGGCCGCCGCTCAGCGTGAACACGACTTCTACGCCCTCACGCTTCAAAATCTTCGCGACCAGCCAGCCACCATGCAGTATCCCCATCGTTACAAACTCCTTAGCTAATCCTTCGTTGGACCCAAATAAGATACTCACTCTACTCTTGCCTGTATCTTACACGATGAGGCCCCAAAATCCCTTGTAGCTAGCTAACGCGATAGTGCGCCTCTAACTGATAGAGGCATGTGAGACTCAAAAATCCGCCGTAAATACCTGAAACATTATAGACAGCCGATTTATCGTGCTCTATCTCGATTTATCGGGGATCTCCTCTGCACCACAAATGCTGCTCGAAGATACTCCTACGTGTCTACAGGTAGAGAGAATCGCGCAAAAGTGGCTGAATCGTTCGGCGAGTGGCCCACGATAAATCGGGGCAGGACACGATAAATCGGTCCTCTATGGCATTTACCGTTATTTACTGTATTTCTTGTCCATTTTCTGCTTTTCTTCAATCCACCTGGAAAATGTGTCTGACTAACGAAGGGGCAAGGCCAATATAGGTCGTTGGCAGGAGTTGTAATAAGCGCTGTTTATCTTCGGGGACAAGCTCTAAGCTGTTAATAAAATTTTTAATGTCCGCCGCTTCGTTCTCCCGCCCTCTGGTTAATGCCTTTAATTTCTCGTATGGATTATCGTATCCGTTTTTACGCATGACGGTTTGAATCGCTTCCCCAAGGAGCTTCCAATCATCCCCTAGCTCCTGGTGTATGAGCTGTTCATTCACACGTAACTTCTTAACGCCCTTGATAGTTGCATCCAGGGCCAGATAGGAATGGCCAAAGCCTACCCCAAGATTGCGCAGAGCCGATGAATCCGAAAGGTCACGCTGGAGGCGCGAGACCATCAACTTGTTGGCTAAACAATCAAACAGAGCGCTACTTAGAACTAAGTTCGCCTCTGCATTCTCAAACTGGATCGGATTGACTTTGTGGGGCATGGTAGAAGAGCCGACTTCACCTGCCTCGATGCGCTGTTGAAAATACTCGAAGGAGATATACATCCACACGTCGCGGACAAAATCCAGGGTGATATTGTTAAAGCGCACGGTGGCGTGAAAAATCTCGGCCATATAATCATGGGATTCGATCTGCGTGGTGAGAGGATTAAAGGTCAGCCCCAAATGCTCGATAAATTGCCGCGAGATGTCTTCCCAGGGGAGCTGAGGGTAAGCCGCCAGGTGAGCGTTATAATTGCCAACCGCTCCATTACATTTGCCAAGATACTGCAACTGCTCAATCTGGTGGAGTTGTCGTTGCCAGCGATACACAAACACGGCCAGCTCCTTGCCTAACGTCGTCGGGCTGGCTGGCTGACCATGCGTATGAGCGAGCATCGCTACCGTTTTGGTTTGCTCAGCTAATGTGCCGATCAGAGCAACCATCTGAGATGCGAGAGGCGACCAGACATTGCGCACCGCGTGTTTGAGCATTAAGCCATAGGCCAGATTATTAATATCTTCAGAAGTGCAGGCAAAGTGCACAAACTCCCCGCATGAGGCCAGGGAGGACGAGGCTAATTTGTCTTTCAAATAATACTCAACGGCCTTCACATCATGCTTCGTCGTCGCTTCTATTCTTTTTATTTCCAGGGCCTCGTGCTCATCAAAATCGGTGACAAGGCTGCGCAAAAAATCTCGTTCGTCTGAAGTAAAAGCCCGCAACTCTTGAATTCCCTCATTCGCAGAGAGATGAATGAGCCACTCAACTTCTACCATTACGCGATATTTCATCAATGCCCATTCAGAAAAAGACTCGCGTAACGCGGTAAGCTGATCGTAATAGCGACCATCCAGAGGCGAGAGCGCTTTCAATGACATAAATAGGTAAACCTTTCTCAGTACAGTAGATGCAAGGTCTGCGGCTTCGTCGGCAAGCCGGATGCCACTTCTCCAGGAGCGTTGAACGTCGCACATCTCTTTTTGATTGTATGACATCTGGCTGAGGGGAGCCAAGTTCAAGTTCTTTGCGCCTGTGTGCGTCCATTGGCATCAAGTCAAGCCGAAAGGGTGTACGTAAAACCAGAGAGAGATGCAGCGGTAACAGGGCGCAGGCAAGCAGACGCCCGTACTATGGACGGGATTTGTCTATAGTTCACCATTTTTCGTGTAAAACAAACAGTGAATCTCGCCTCATCTGTTTCATCTTACGTGAGAATCTCTGAATTGCTGCAAATCCCGTCCATAGTACGGGCGGCCCTTGCGTCCGCCCTGGGGGGTGCGGAGCGTGGCTTACCGCACGAATGGTCTTCGTAGCGAACTATTCCTCGTCCTCCTGATAAATCTGCTCGACCGTTTCCCGGCGTGCCCGTTCGATGCGTGTCAGGCGTTTGGTGAACTGATTGGTGGCGTAGGTGAGGTACTCTTCAACCTGGAAGCCAAAGGGTACCTCTTCGGGTGGTAGTTCTGCCGCCTCTGTGAAGCTTTCGTTGACCAGGCCCAGCGCGAACATCAGCAGGCGATTCATTTCCTGCTCGACGATTTCCCAGAGTTCGGGATGTTGCGCGACCAGGCGCGAGATCAGGAAAACGCCATAGGCGATGTGGCGCGATTCGTCGCGTTTGAGCAGGCCGATGCCCTGGCGCAAACCCGGCATGACGTTGTTGCGCTCCAGCATGTTGTAGTAGCTGTAATAGCCCGTCTCGGCCAGCACGCCCTCGATAATCATGTTGTAGGTCACGCTGGCACGCAACTGGGCCTCGGCTGAGGTGTCGGTGAGTAGCGCGTTCATCGCACGCGGCAACTCTTCGTAGAAAAGCGCGCGATAGCTGGGCGTGTGGTAGCGCGAGAGATCGCTGCTATCGTGGGCTACTTCGTCGAGAAAACGACGGAAAAACTCGGTATGCTTGGCCTCCTCCCACAAGAAGGTGGTCAGGAACATCTCTTCTTCCAGGCGACCCTCGCGGGCAACTGAGAGAATCAAAGGCAAGAGATCGAGCGTCACGCCCTCTTCACCGGCCTGGAAAAGCGCGGTCAGGCTGATGATTGCCTCGCGCTCCTCGTCGCTAAAACGCTGCCAATCCTGGATATCCTGGGAAAAGTCGATGCTACGCGGGTCCCACACGCCCAGGCGCTTCGCCTTGTGATAGAGGCGCATGGGCAGGATGTCGTGACGTAGCCCGCGCTCGCTGGTGGTTAAGAACGTTTCGTGAATAGGTGAGGTGGTCATGGCGGATCACACTGCCTTTCAGTTGCAAAACAACGTGCTATGCCTGTTTCGGTTGATGGCGATAGTTTTCTACAAGCTAACTATAGGCAGTTTTTCCACAAAGCGCAAGTGTTTAAGCGTTAAATTTCTTGACAACTCGCTTGATCTCTTCATTCCTGGCGATTTTCTTTAAGGGGCAGCTCGTGCCAGGGGATGCGCGTGGTTGCATGCAAGTCGCGCAAGTGCATGATGTCGTTGTATTTTTCAAGGGTCCAGCAGGGCGGATGGTAGCCGTTGTCCTCGGTGCGATACCAGTGCGTAATCGAGGTATTTTGGGTGTCGAAATAGCTCGGCGGCAGGTGCAGCGTACTCAGGCGCAAGAAAAGGTGAAATGAGGCATCGATCACGCCGCCGTGACAGACCACAACGATTGTTCTGCCCTCATACCGCTGGGTAAGCGCGTTCAGCGCAGTGCAGGCGCGCAACATAAATTGTACCCAACTCTCCGCGTTGGGAATAATCTGGAAAAACGGCTTCTGGTCGTGCGGAATACTTTTGAAATGCTCGATATATTCATCTACGTTCAGCGTCTCATCGGCGGGAAAACGCCACTCCTGCACGTCGTCAGTGTAGAGAATGGGCAGACCAAGCGCGGGCGCGATAATCTCGGCGGTCTGGCGGGCGCGGAGCATCGTGCTGGCAATCAGCACCTCGGCCTTGATTTCGCCACTGCCAGCCAGGCGGTCGCGCAAATGTTCAGCCTGGGCCACGCCCAGTTTTGTCAGACGCGGATCTTCAAGCGGGTTGGTGCTGGTAGTAGTGGCATCGCCGTGGCGAATAAGATAGAGATGAGTCATGGCTGTTTTTGTCATCCAAAGCTGAGAGACTACTGAAATTTTCCTCTTCATTATACGGGGTAAAAGCAAAAACGCGGACAAAATGAGACTTTATTCTTATCTTTCTCTTCTGGTAATTTTTCCACCTGCCGAAAACATACCTGCGGCCAGCATTATCCAGGAGTTGTATCTATATACAAGAATATCTATTTATAAATTTTCCATTAAGATTATTGTGTAACACATGAAATATATTGATATAGAGATAAATATCTGCTATACTTTCCCCTGTCGTATGAAATTGTTTGCGCGCTCTCTCAGAGATCAGTGCAAGTCATGTTTCCCTTGAGACGTCTGGTGGTAGGGAACTCGAAAGGATACGTGGTTCTTATGGATGGGCATACCTCTTTTCTCCGGGGCCAGTATCAGGCCAGAATGCGTTGGAACACACAGGTCAGCGGAGCAGCCTTCGATCGCAAGAAGCGCTCTTTCCTCAGTCCAGAAGCCCAGGAATTTCTCGCGCAACAGGTGATGTGTGTGCTTGTTGGCATGGACGAACATGGTGCATTGGCCGGACGGCTGGTTTTTGGCTCGCCGGGATTCGCGGCCAGCCCTGAACCCGCGACCTGTATATTGGAACTGGACAGGGAGACACTTGACGCGGGCTTCCTCTCCGCGCTTGGCCAACACGCGCCCGGCAGCCAGCTCGCGCTCTTCTTTATCAGTTACGCGACCCGCGAGCGGCTCTGTGTCCATGGGACAGCCGAAATTGTCAGGGAGAGCTGGCCAGCCAGGCTCTTATCTCGCGCTCCATCTCCCCAAAAACTGCTTCTCAATGTGCAGCAAGCCTTTTTTCACTGTCCCAGGTATATTCGCACAACGATTGCCGGGTTAACTGCTCCCGCGCTCGTTAAGGGTGATCGGGCGCGCCTGTTGCGCGAATTGCCAGATGGGACGCAACACGCGCTCTCCCCGTTCTTGCGCGACTTTTTATGGCACCAGGTATCGTGTTTTCTGTGTACGGTCAATCACCAGGGGATCTGTGCCGTCAATCATCGCGGCGGCGCGCCCGGTTTTCTCACCGCTCTACCTCCTGACCAGGCAGGACCCGGTGGATGGTTGCTGATGCCGGATTACAAGGGCAATGGAGCCTTCGAGGCCGTTGGCAACATCCTGGAGACCGGGCTTGCCACCGTGATCGTGCCTGATTATAGTATGCAGGTAGCTCTCTCCGTGTGTGGCCAGGCACGCATCCTTGAGCTGGGCGATCTGACAGGTGATCTGCAAGAGAAATGTGTGGGGGCCGAGCGGGTTATTTGCCTTACTGTCCAGGAGCTTCGTCTCCAAAGCGGAGACTGGACCCTCCCGCTTTTGCACACACAGGAGGCTGCTGCCACGCGGCAACGCTCCATGGCTTGCAACTGCTCTCCCAGCGCAAAGCAGGACGCGGTTCGCTCGGTTTAATCCGCGATTTTCCTCTCTGTTCGCTCCTCCTTCACGGTCAGGAGAAAAAACATAGTAGGACAGCCCCTTGCGCACTGTCAGTGGGACTCGGACGGTGCGCAAGAGGCTGTCCTACATTCACAAGATCCTGGCGAAATCCGCTCGCTATTGTCGAAAATTGACGGGTATGGTTTAATAAGAAACATCATTATTCTGGCCGTGACCACACGGGCGTGCCAGTCTAAAGGGGTGTGAGCATTGAGTAATCAACAACGGCCCGAGCGGATTGCCGTGTACGCGGGAACTTTTGATCCGCTAACCAATGGTCATCTTGATATTGTGCGCAGAGCGGCGCGACTTTTCGATACACTGGTCGTCTCGGTCTATGCTTTCCCTGCCAAAAATCTGCTTTTTAGCGTTGAAGAGCGTATGGGGCTCTGGCACGCGGTCCTCGCCACAGAGAATTTGCCTAATGTGCGCGTCGATACCTATACCAGTCTGACGACCGATCACGTGCGTGCTCTGGGTGGGCAAGTGATTATCAAGGGGCTACGTTCATCTGCCGATTTTGATGCTGAATTTCCCCAGGGCTTGATGAATCATAGACTTGCCCCGGAGATTGAGACCGTTTGCCTCTTTACGAATCTGGAGCAGGTATACATCAGCTCTTCGCTGCTCAAAGAAGTAACCCGTCTGGGTGGCGCTGTCGATGATATGCTGCCGCCAGTCGTGATACAGGCATTACAGAAAAAATTTGGACAGTAGCGCGTGTGTTTTGTCGTTTAGGTGGGATGGAGCCAAACGTGGATATACTGTATCTGGTAGATCGCCTGGAGAATCTGATCGCCACCAGTCGGCGTATGCCGCTGGTCAGCCAGATTATCATTAAAGAATCGGATATTCTGAATATCGTTGACCAGTTGCGCACGACGATTCCTGACGAGATTAAACAGGCTCGGAGAATCATTCAGGATAAGGAGCGCATCCTCGCCCAGGCGCAGGCTGATGCCAACGCGCTGCTGGCGCGCGCCCGCGAAGAATCGGAGCAGGCGGTCAATCGCGAAGGGCTGCTCAAAGCTGCTGAGGCGCGATCACAAGAGTTGGTGCGGCGTGCTGAAGAAGAGGCTGAGCAGTTGAAAAACGAGGCCGATGGGTACGTTGTGGAGACCTTGCGTGCCTTGCGCGATCATCTGGGCAACATCGAAATGGATATTGGACGCTCGATTCTCAGCATCGAAAAAGGACTGGCCAGCCTGGAGGGTGAGGCTCAGATGACGAGTGGGGATGACGTCTATTATGAAGATGATCCCGACTCCATGCCCCGGCGTGCCTCTCTGGCTGCCGACACGATGGGTGGGCCGATGGTCTTGCAGGACGAGGGTGAATGGGCGGACGAAGCTGAAATGCGGGAGGTACCGCGCCAGGATATTCCATCATCACGCCCGGCTCGCCTCCGTTAACGCTTCTCGTGGGGCTGCAGGGTATTTGCGGTTATTCGCGGCACTTTTGCTAGACCAATCCTTAGTTGCCTACCTCAACGACTATACCGAGAGTTGCCCAGCCATAGATCCATTGCATAGAGGTTAAAGGCAATTCTACACAGCCGTGTGAGCCGGTTTCCTCGCCATAAACGGGATCGACATGCGGTGTATTTGTGCCAGGCCCGAACTCGCTGCGCCACGTGGCATCGTGCAGGTAGATTCCGCTATTAGTGATCTTCAGCCCATAGTGAACATAGATCGGTGCATAGTAATATGGCGAACTTTTGGGCCAGGGCGAAGTAAAGTAAGAATTCGTGATGCTCTGGAAAATATGATAGGTTCCCCAGGGCGTGTAGAGCACGGGCATCCCGGTTGTGACGAGCGTCGTAAAGACCGGCTGCTCCTGGTCATAGGCTGTCAGCTTCTGTTGCGAGACGCTCACCACGATCAACTTCCCTTCCATTGGCGTTATCATTGGCACGACGCTGAGCGTGGGCGTGGCCGTCGGGCTTGGTGTAGCTGTCGGTGTGATAAGTGGGATCGAATCGGCGTCCGGGTTATGGAAAACCACGGGAGGCTTCGGTTGCGCACTGGCCTGTGGCGTGTGTGAGGACCAGTAGCCAGCACCGAGCACAAAGAGCAGGCAGAGGCAGCAGCCCACCAGCACACTTGCCGCGATCACCTTGCGCTTTTTACCAGATGCCCGCCGCGCTGATTGCTTCCTCTTTTCAGTTCCGCGCGGCAAAGGCGACTGTTGATCGGAGCTTGCTAAAGCAGCGCGCAACCTCGCCGCGTTGGCCCGCGTCGGAGAAACTCCAGCGGTACTCACTTGCGCGAAAGGCGCGGGCGTGTTCGGTGGCATACCGCCCTGCGGACTGAACGTCTGCCGGCCCTGAGCCGGCTGAGTCGGAGCGAATGGACGTGGTTGTTGCGTCTTAGCCTGGCCAAACGCTGGAAGGGGCGTCAGCACCTGAGACTGGACAGGTTGAGGCATCTTGATGGTATGCAGGTCAATGAGAGCAGATTGATTGCCAGCGCCGATCGAAGGGAGAGGCGGAGGCGTAGTAGGTAGCGGTTGATTAAGACCAGCGCGAGGCATAGCCTGAGTTCTGGCCTGCTCCAGCACATCACTTCCAGCCTGAGAAATGTCCGTAGATTTAAATGTAAGAGATTTAAACTGATTTCCCATAGAGAATAGACCTGCTTCCTGCTTTCCTCAAGGATCGAAGCTGATCCCTGCTCTCTCCCTGATATCTATAAAAAGGCGAAATCAGGCCAGAGCATTTTTTGACGACACGCCTCTGCGCCACATCCGAGCACGGTTATCCATAAATTCTTATCGCATAAACACCTATAATGTCGCATGTAAAATTTTGTATGTAAATATACTGGGATAAAAGGGCTATCCAGGCGGGCGCATGGGAGGAACGCCAAAAATGCTTGATTTTTGGTCATGCTTCCCGTATAATAACCGCGCATGTCCAGAAGGTTTTCTCGTCTGAGATTAAAAATTCTCGCTTGAGATTGAAACCCGAAAATCGCCCATGTTTGCGCCGCACTATTTATAATTGGCAACGTTCCGTTTTGCCAGCGAGAACATTGAGAATGATAGGGGTTTTACGAATGGATGCAATGCTTTTTAACGTGGCGCAACTCATGAAATCTCCGGTCGGGACTTCGTTCGTGACGGATTTTCAAGAGGACGACAAAGCGGCACTCGACGACGATCTGAAGGTGGTTGGCCCGATCAAGGGGCACGCGAGGATGCGCCGCACAAATCAGGGGTTGCTGGTCGATGGCTGGGTTGATCTGACCCTCAAGCTCTCCTGCTCACGCTGTTTGAATGATTTTGAGCGGCCAATGCACGTGACGTTTGAGGAACAGTTTTATCCAACGATCGATATTGTCACCGGGATGCCCGCGCCGGCCTTTGATGAGGAAGAAGTCTTCCCTATCGATGACCACCACCACCTGGATCTGACCGAAGCGGTGCGCCAGAACGCGCTGCTCACGCTCCCGATGGTGACAGTTTGCCGCGAGGATTGCCAGGGTCTCTGCCCACAGTGCGGCAAAGACCTCAATCTTGGCCCTTGCGATTGCAAGCCGGAACCGGATGAGCGTTGGAGCGCCCTGAAAGAATTATTGCAAAAAGAATCGCAGCCATAAGCGGCGCGCAAGCCGTGAATGAGCACTTGAACACAGCGTACGTATGCCTGGCTTCCACCGTATGGCATACAGGCGGAACAGGAGAAATCAACAATGGGAGCGTTACCTAAACAGCGCACATCGCACGCCCGCCAGGGTGAGCGGCGGTCGCATCATCATCTGACCTTGCCCCAACTGGTGGCATGTCCACAATGCCGCAAGCCGCGCCTGGCACACCATGCCTGCCCGAATTGCGGAACCTATCGCGGTCGCCAGGTCTTTTATCCCAAGACGAAAAAGCAGTAAGATTTTATGAAAGAGGCGGGACAGTTGCCCTGCCTCTTTTTCATGTAAAGAGATAGCACAGCAATGACAACCAGAATCGCCTTTCTTTTTCCCGGTCAGGGCAGTCAGGCAGTGGGCATGGGTGCCGATGTTTTCGCGTCTTCGCCATCCGCGCGCCGCGTCTTTGAAAGCGCAGACAAGGCCCTGGGTTTTTCACTCAGCCAGCTCTGTTTTGAAGGTCCCGATGAGACGTTGCGCGAAACGATCAACACTCAGCCAGCGATCGTGACGGTCAGCCTGGCCCTGTTAGCCGCGCTGCAAGAAGCCATCGCTGCCGCGCAGTCGACACCTGCCTCGACCTGGACCACCCCGCTCACGCCTGCTTTTACCACCGGCCATAGCGTAGGAGAATATGCCGCCCTGGTAGCAGCCGGCTCGCTCAATCTGGCCGATGCCGTACGCCTGGTGCGCGAGCGTGGACGCCTGATGCATCACGAGGGGACCGTCTGCCCCGGCAGCATGGCCGCGATTATCGCGATGGACGAGGATGCATTGCGAGAAGTGTGCGCGGAAGCGACAGCCCAGGCCAGCGCCAACGCCAGTGGGAACCACCCCGGCGAAGGACAGGTAGCCATCGCCAACTATAATGCTCCCGGCCAGATCGTGATTTCGGGCGAGTTGAAAGCCCTCAATCTAGCGATGGAACTGGCCAAAGCGCGAGGCGCGAAGAAAGTCATGCCGCTTTCTGTGAGCGGAGCTTTCCACTCGCCGGTCATGCAGCCAGCCGCCGCCGGTTTGTCTCAGGCTATCGCGGCCACGACCGTCAACGACGCGAGCATTCCCTTGATCGGCAACATGAACGCCGCGCCACTGACCAGCGCCCAGGACATTCGCGCGGAACTAGCCGGACAGATCGCGGCTTCGGTCCAATGGACGCGCAGCGTCGAATATCTGGCAAGCGAAGGCGTGACCACCTTCATCGAAATTGGTCCTGGCCAGGCTTTGACTGGCATGGTCAAACGCATTGCCAGAGGGACCACGCTGATGAATGTGAGCAACGCAAGCGACATCGCAAAGGTCGTAGGATCGCTGGATCTGGCGGCTGGTTTGTAATAAGCAAAGCAGGCTGCGTAGGAGAAAAGGCCCGCCAGATGCGTTCTCCTTCCTGAAGACTTGACAACCTTCTACGCAAGAGCGACAATGCCATGCAGAGAAAAAATCCAGTCTATTCCGTTGTCGGATAGAGAAGTAGAGTAAGCGCGAGTAATTCTCTGGAAAGGGAAATCGATGGTGAATGCAGCACCGGGAGTCGTACGTATTGCGCCGCAGGTCCTCTCGACCATTGTCACAAACGCGGCACTGGAAATCCCAGGAGTCGTACGCATGGCCCAGTCTCAGGACCAATGGACGCGCTGGTTGGGCCGCGAGGTCCCTCGGCAGGGAGTCTCTCTGACCGTCAAGGAGAATACAGTGGTGGCCGATCTCTATCTGGTGATTGAATCGGGCTCCGATATCGTCGGTGTAGGTACATCTGTGCAGGAAGAAGTCGCGGCTGCCCTCGAACACATCGTCGGCATGCAGGTGCAAGAGGTCAATGTCTACATTCAGGATGTCGCGTAAGGTCAGCGTTGCCCTGCCCAACAGGCACAGCTAACAGTTGTCGAGCTGTCCCTTATCTATCTGACACAAACGCTTCGATCCGTACAACCACACGAGGACAGTATGCCAATAGGGATACGCAGACAGGCGCGCATGATCGCGCTGCAAACACTCTACGAATACGATACCGCTCAACATGCACCCGAAGAGGTCTTGCAGCGTCACATTGAAGACCGCCATTTGCAACCAAAGGTGGTGGAATACGCGCAGGAGCTGGTGATGGGGGTGTGCGACCATCTGGCGGATATCGATGCCCACATTCAGAGCGCAGCCCGTGAATGGCCATTACACCAGATGGCCCGAATAGACAAAAATGTTCTCAGGCTTGCAATCTACGAGATTCTGTTTAATAATACGGTACCAGCAAAGGCAGCCATCAACGAAGCAGTGGAACTGGCCAAACTCTTTGGCAGCAACACTTCCGGTCGCTTCATCAATGGCGTACTTGGTACAATATTTAACCGGGCACAACAACAGCCCACCCCTATAGCTGAAAGCGAGGTGAAATAGTGGCAACCGTTTCTGAACGTCTGAAAAAGATTATTGTAGACCAACTTGGCGTCGATGAGAGCGAAGTTGTTTCCAGTGCTTCTTTCGTTGAGGATCTCAACGCCGATTCCCTGGATCTGGTCGAACTGATTATGTCCCTGGAAGAAGAGTTCAAGCTCCAGATCTCCGACGAGGACGCCGAGAAGATCACGACCGTCCAGGAGGCCGATGATTATATAGAAGAGCATCTGAAGTAATTATCCTTTTCGGCACCAGAATTTAAAGGTACAGGTGTCGGCAAAATCGGCCCGATTTTGCCGACACCTGTACCTTTCACTATTTCTCACTATCCACCAATTTTTCTCTCACTTGTAATTTCGTCTCCATCCATGTCACAATTTTAATAGGCCATCCATCTTAGTAATCAGAAGCGCGATCGGTAAACGGCAGTTAAAATTGCAGAGATCGCGACTGGGCGATTGAAAAAATGTACGTATTGCCTGCCGCACAAGCGGTCGAAGCACTTATTCATGAATACGGCAAGCTGGTCTTCCATACGATCTATGGTTTGACCGGCGATTGGGAGGAGAGTCAGGATCTGACTCAGGATACCTTCTACCAGGCTTTGAAGGCGATTGATGAGGCGCGCGCGAAAAGCGGCGCACAATTCCACGCGAAAGCCTGGCTGCTTCGTATTGCCCTGAATACGGTGCTGGCCCAACGGCGGCGCCAGAGCCTTTTTCGTTTCATCCCGTTCTCGCGCATGCAGAAACACGAGCAGGATGGCACGCGGGCCGAGAGCTACACCGCGACCCTGGAACTTCTGCAAGAACAGGCAGCGGCGGTTCAGCCAGGCGGCTATGGAGTTGGTGCACGCGATGATCTGGAGACTCAGGTAGCCGAGCAGGACGCGGTGAGACGCACGCTGGCCCGTTTAAGCGAGCCGTTGCGCCTCTGCCTGGTACTCTCGATTATCGGGCAGTTTTCCAGCCGCGAGATCGCGACCATGCTCGATCTGGAAGAGGCAGCGGTACGTCAGCGCCTGGCGCGCGCGCGCAAGCAGTTTCAGCAGTTCTACCTGCTCGAAAGCGGTGAAGAGGTCACTGATCCGACCGCGACGGCGCGCAACGTTCGTCCGGCCAGAAGCGCGCGCGAACTCCCCACTGAACGGGTCGAGTTTCGAAAATTGAGCGCGCCTATCTAGGACGACACGCTTCTTCAGCGTAAGATTGAAAGTAAACAAACAGAGGGGGACGCATGCAGAACGATTCGATCGACACCCTGCTGTTACGCCATTACGGGAGTGCAGCGCCAGCTCCGGCGGAACTGGAAGAGCAGCTCACAGCGCTCGTACACCGCGAAGCTCCCGCGATCCAGGCGCGCCAGGAGGCGGTCAATAGCTGGAATCAGCGCCGCGTCAGTCGCCGCAGGGTTCTGCAACTGGTGACTTTTAGCGGAGCCAGTCTGAGCGTCCTGGCGCTGGGCATCGATGCCCTTCAGGGCAGCCAGAAACGGCCCGCGTACTCAGCGTAGGATAGTTGCGGGCTTGCAAAGCTCGCGTTTTGCAAATACAGAAAATGTCTGTGTCGTTGCACACAATAGCTTGAAAGGATCATTACCATGCCCGGATTACATTGGCCCGAATTAATCATCGTCCTCGTCGTCGCTCTGCTGATCTTTGGCCCGAAAAAGCTGCCAGAAATGGGTTCGGCCATTGGCAAGAGCATCAAAGAATTCCAGAAAGGGATGAAAGAGGTCGCGCAGCCCAAAGATGATTCCAAAGCGACCCCGCAAGAGGCGATTGAGGCACCATCCACGACTCCAGTCTCCAGCTTTGAGACGACCAACGCGGAGAATAGCGCGCGTGAAGAGGCCACTGCACAACACCCGAATGATTAAGGCCACTTGCCAGGAGAGATAGATATGGCAACTGGAAACACACAACAGCAGGAACAGAACCCGCTGGATCTGTTGGGAAGCATTTTTAGCGGCGGGGATGATAACCAGGATGCCAACGATCCTTCGGCGATGACCCTGGTGGAGCACCTGGAAGAATTACGCTGGCGTCTCTTCAAATCGTTGATCGCCATTGTGGTCTTCTCGATCGTCGCGTTTTGCTTCCATGTGCAGATCCTGGACTTCCTGACCGGACCGCTACCAGCTAACGCGAATTCAATCGCGTTTCTGACGAAAAGCCATCAGAAGCTCACCATGACAAGCGTGGGAGAAGGTTTTACCGTTTACCTGCTGGTGTCTATCGCGGCGGGTTTTATCGTCTCGTTGCCCGTGGTGCTGTATCAGCTCTGGGCGTTTATCTCCCCAGGTCTCTACGCGCACGAGAAGAAGCACGCTGTTCCGTTTATCGTGGCCGGTATGGTGCTGTTCCTGGCTGGTCTGTCACTGGGCTATGTCGTGTTGCAATACCCGATCAACTGGTTGGTCAACTTTGCATCCGATAACTTCACCACCCTGATCTCAGCGGGAAACTACTTTACCTTTATCGCGTACTTCCTGCTAGCTTTCGGCGTGATGTTCGAGATCCCGCTGGTGCTGACCTTCCTCTCGATCATCGGCGTGATTAACGCGGAAACTCTGACCAGGAAGCGTGCTGTTGCGCACGTGGGTCTGTGGATCGCCTCGACGGTCATTACGCCGGGCGCGGACCCCTACAGCCCGATCTTCCTGGGTGTGTCGATGTCCTGCCTCTACGAACTGTCGATCATCTTCATCAAGATCACAGCGCGCATGAAAGCCAAAGCGGAGACAGAAACAGCATAAACAGGCATGGTGCGGGGCGAGCAGGGCGCACGCA
>Ga0068857_100002613_pt1 | contig 14785 bp, 10 predicted proteins | sample KBSCornC72_FD_66591 | JGI IMG/M metagenome (GOLD analysis project Ga0068857, IMG submission 66591) | Corn rhizosphere microbial communities from Kellogg Biological Station, Michigan, USA - KBS Corn C7-2 | ecosystem: Host-associated > Plants > Roots > Rhizosphere > Soil ...
ACGATGAACAGAACTATTGCGCCGCTGGTGGTGCTGAGTGCGACATGCTCCAGCCACGCCACAGAGTAGACACTCAGCAGGAATACGAGAGCGTAAATACCTCCGTGCGTCGTGATGTTTGCCGTCGGGACGTAACTGGACGCAAACGGCAGGCGAGGATATCCCAGCAGCGAAGCCTGCCCGAGCACGAGCGCGGTGAGCACCCCATATGCGAGGTGCACGATCGCCGTCTTGGCGCCGAATGCCAGAACGTGCAGCGGCAACAACGCGAGCAGCACCGGAACCACCAGCTTGACGACCGCAGCGCGCTTTACGCCAGCCATGTACGCCGAATGATTGGCAGGACGTATCAGATGAAAAACCCACCGCGCGCGCACGTCTGGCGGCACGCGAACGGAATGACGGAAACCGACGGCTACTGCCGTGACGAACATCAGTTGAACCGCTAATAGTGCGACCGGGGCGCTGGACAAATCCCACGACGAACCGATCCCGGCCAGTTGCAGAGATACCGTGGCCACCGCTATGGCGACGGCGAGCGGAACTCCAATCGACAGGCGGTTGTGAACGCTGCGTGAGAGCACGCGGCTCGTGAAGAAATAGCCGGCACGAACGATCGGCCGTCGTGCGACAACCTGATGCGCGACTTCCTCGAACATTGCGCTCACGCGGCCGCGTTCGGCAGTGCGGGAAAATGCGGGAGCCGGAAGCCGTCGGTTGTTCCACACGTACGCAGCGACCGAAACGACAGAGACGACCACGAATGTGACGACGCCTACGAATCCGATTTGGTGCAACGCGGCACGACGGCTCTGGTACAGCAAGGTAAACGCACGCTCCGAACGCGCGATTACCGGCGGCAATTCGCGGTGGGGCAGTTGCGCCCAGATGTGTCCGCTCAGCAAGTCGTGAAGTCCCACGAACCACATAGGCGGTAGAAGGCGCGCATCGACCGTCCCCTGCAGCCACCGGCCGGCAATCCGGAATGACATCGCCGGTACGAGCAACAAGATGGTGACGAGGGCCACGACCAGGAGCCCTCGCACGACCACAGAGATGCGCCTGAACGATGCCGCTCCCAGCGCCGCGCGCAATAGCTCACGCAACCCGAGCACCGCGAGAAACCCGAATGCCGCGGCCGCCGTCGTGCTGACGAGGTGAGCGGCAATCAGCGTGATCACCTGGAACAGGGTCGGTCGTAACCGGCTGAGCGCGAGCACCGGATGCATCAGCGCCGGCACGACATTCAGACCGGCCGCGAATGCCGCAGCAAACGTCACGAGCGCCGAAATCTTCGCACGCAGGATGATCCGTCGTGGCAGTGGCAGCGGTCCGAGAATCTCGGTGTCCCGGCTGTCGAGAGCCAGGGCATCCCACACGGAAACGGCGAGGAGCGCCATGACCGTCATCGACCACGCTGCGTACAGGAACTGAACGCGGACGACGTTTGCCGCGATCTGACCCGGCATCGGGTACGGACTGCTCAGATATGGCACCGAGAGAAAAAACGAGACGAACAAGCCGCCAGTGATCAGAACGGCAAAGACCTGCGAGAGAACCTGCAGACGCTCGGCCTCGGGCGAGATCAGGTCGTTGTCGACAAAGCGTTGCAGGAAGAGGCGGGTCAGATCGGCATTACGCATCGCCGGTCACGACATCGGCGATGTCTCCCGCGATCCGATTGGGATCCTGGCGCAACACGAGATGCGCGAATACCTCTTCCAATGAGGCGCTGGCCAGCACGCTGCGCAGGTTGGCGACGGAGTCGTCCGCGACGACGCGGCCCTGATGGAGAACGATGACGCGCGTGCACAGCCGCTCGACAACGTCGAGAATGTGCGACGTGTAGAGGATGGCCTTGCCGCGGGCTGCGAGGTTGGCGATCAGATGCCGCACCACGAGCGCAGTCGTCACGTCGAGCCCGGAATCGGGTTCATCGAAAACCAGCACGTCCGGATCGTGGAGAAGCGCCGCGATCACGAGCGTCTTCTGTTTCATTCCCTTTGAGTAGGATCCGATTGCCTGCTCCGCGGCATCGGCCAGCCCGAATAGTTGCAAGAGCGCCCGGACCTTCCGGTTCATGACCGACGGTGACATCTCGCGAAGCCGGCCAATCAATTCGAGATAGTCGCGACCCGAAAGAAAAGGGTACAGGTGTGGCTCTTCGGGTACGTACCCGAGACGTCGCCTGAACTCGAGAGCGTCGAGCCTGGTCTCACGGCCGTCGAACAGGATCTGGCCGCTTGTGGGTTCAAGCAGCCCGGTCAAGATCCGAGTCGTCGTTGTCTTGCCGGATCCATTTGGGCCGAGATACCCGACAACCTCTCCTCTGTGGACGGCGAAGCTCACGTTGTCGACGACGGCGTGACCGTAAAACCGTTTCACCAGACATCGGGCCTCGAGCATCGGCTGAGCAGGAGGTTCAGAGGCCATCGAGTCCGCTCTACTCGTAGCGGAGTGCGGTGAGCGGGTCCAAACGTGACACTCGCCGTGCTGAAAGCAGAGCAGCCGCAAATGAAACCGCGACGAGCAGCAGCGCAATGCCCACAAATACGATTGGTTGGGCGGGGCTCGTCTGGATCAAGAAGCGTTGCAACAGTCTGCCAAGCGCGAAGGCTCCGGGGAGTCCGACGACCATGCCGAAGGCGACCGGCAGCGCGGCGCGCTTGACGAACATCCAGACGAGTGCGGTCGATCGGGATCCGAGTGCCATCCGAATCCCGATTTCCTGAGTTTTCTGTACGACCGAGAACGCGGTTACGGCGTAAAGACCGACAGCCGCCAGGAGCAACCCCACCAGCGCCAACACGGTCAACATCCCGCCGAACACCCGGTGGCCCCATCTGGACCCGGTCATCGCCCGGTCGAGCGGCATGATGTCGCTCAGCGAGATGTCCCGATCGAGCGCGGACACTTCGCCGCGAACCAATGGCGCGAGGCGGCTCTGCATGGCGTGACTGCTGACGATCAGCGTCAGATCGGCGCGGTCACCGCGATCCGGGACATACATCACAGGATCGATCTCTTGAAAGTATTGCTGACGAACGGTCGGCGAGACGCCGACGATGGTGGCGCATGAGGGCAGCGCGGTCGGGCCGGCGTTCGGCAGCGTCGTGCAGATTCGGCGGCCGATGGGATCGGCATTCGGAAAGAACGTCGTTGCCAGACGCTGGTTGACAATGGCCGCTTCGGAGCCGCGCGTCGAGTCCCGATCAGTGAACGCACGGCCGCGCAATAATCGCAGACCGAGCGCTTCAAAATAGCGCCCGCGGATCGTCACGTACGAGACGACCGGGTGCGATTCGCCAGGAAGGCGTGGCGGACCATCGATCGACATCTCTCGCGATGGTCCACCGGAAAAGGGGACGGCGCTGGCGAACGCCGTCGCAGCCACATCGGGAATCGCGTCGATGCGCGCCGCCAATCGATCGTAGACCTGAGCCTGCTGCTCCGCGGTGGCATACCTCTCGTTCGGCAGCGAGAGCGGCATTGCCAGGATATGCGCGGCGTCGACAATGGAATCTGCGCGGTAGACGGCAAGAAAGCTGCGCATCAGCAAACCCGCGCCGGCGAGCAGGACCAGCGTCAGCGCGATCTCGAAAGTCAGCAGGACAGTCGTAAGACGGCGCCGTCGTGGACCGCTCGTCCTCTCGCCTTCTTTGACGGAGCAGGCGGTTGCCGCCTTTGATGCTTGGACGGCCGGCCCGAGTCCCACGAGCAATGCCGTGCCGGCACAGACAGCGGCGAAAAACGAGCTCACCCGGGCGTCGAACGTCCATTGGATGTAATAAGGAAACGTGATGCCACTGACCGCGTTCGCAAAGAGCCGTAACCCGGCCAGAGCGATCACGCACCCCAGGAGACCGGCTCCCAGCGCGAGCAACGCGCTCTCGACCATCAACTGCCGGACAATCCGCCAGCGAGTGGCGCCGAGCGCGACGCGCATGGAAAACTCGCGCGATCGACCGACCGAGCGGGCGAGCAGGAGATTCGCGACGTTCATGCAGCCGAGCAGCAACACGAGCCCGACTGCCGTCATCAGCGCGGTCAGAATGCCGCCGGCCGCAAAAGAGCCGGGGAATGGTGCGACGACGGCCCCCATGTTCCCGTTGGTCACCGGATATTCCCGCGCGAGCCGAACCGCTATCGAGTCGATTTCGGCCTGCGCTTGCACCTGTGTATAGCCATCCGCGAGCCTGCCGACTACTTGGAGTGAACGCATATCCCGCGTCTGACCCTCGATTCCCGGCAGACGAGCGAGCGGCTGCCACATGTCGCCGATGACCGGGAATCCGAAACCGTGCGGCATCACCCCAATCACCGTAGCGGGTGCTCCGTTCACTCGCACACTGCGTCCAACGATGGCCGGGTCGGCGGTGTACCTGTCGGACCAGAGGTCGTGGCCGAGAATGACCACCGCTGGCGCGCCGGATTCCTCGTCTTGCGGCACGAAATCGCGGCCGAGGATTGGCTTCTGCTCCAGCAGCCGAAACGTGTTCGCCGACACGTAGGCCGACGATACGCGCGCTGCCGCGCCGCGGTCATCGTCCGCCGTCACCGTGGCCGAGCGGAACGCCACAAGGTCTCTGAATGCCCTCGTGACCTTTTGAAAGTCGCGAAAATCCTGATATGACACTCCGAACCCCCGCCAGCGGCCCGCGCTGTCCCGCGCGTGGATCGACATCATGCGTTCGGGTGCATCCATCGGGAGGCCACGAATCATCGCGTTGACGATCGTGAACATCGTCCCGTTCAGGCCGATGCCGATGGCGAGTGCGAGGAGTGCTGGCAACGTGAACCAGCGGTCTTTCAAAAGAAGGCGGGCGGCAAAGCGAATGTCCTGCGCGATATCGTGCACCCATCGCGTTCCGCGCGCGTCGCGGCAACTCTCCTTGATCTGATCGTCTCCGCCAAGATCGAGGCGCGCGCGGCGGATGGCCTCTTCCTTCGAGAGTCCCATTCGAAGGTAGTCCTCCACCTCGCTGTCGAAGTGATTCCGGAGCTCGGCGTCGAGCTCACGCTCGAGTCGATCGCGCTGCCGAAGGCGCTGCCACCAGTTCATGGCACGCCTCCCTCCGCCGACCGACGAATGAGCGCGAGGGCCTCCGACAGGCGCGCCCATCTGGTCGTCTCCTTCTTGAGGTGGGCTCGGCCCCTCGCCGTCAGTCGATAAAACTTCGCATCGCGGCCCGTCTCGGACCCTTTCCATTCGGCCATCAGGAACCCGCGGTTCTCCAACCGATGCAGCGCCGGATAGAGTGAACCTTGCTGAATTTGCAGCACGTCGCGCGAGATGAGACGAATTTTCTGGGCGAGCGCGTACCCGTGAATCGCACCCGCCGCGACGACCTGCAGAACCACGATGTCGAGCGTGCCCTGCGGCATTTCGGATTTCATGCGTTCGCCTCGATACTTGCTGCTTCTACATATAATGCCGAGTCCTGCGCAGCGCAACACATTTCGATCTGCCCGTGACGCTGCTTTTCGGGCGTCGAGTGAAGTGGCTGTCAACGGGCAGGACCCGCTGTGGTTTGAAACCGCTTCTAGTCCGGCCGACCCTGTCGAAACGGCTGCCGTCGCGTCATTCGACTTCAGGGAGTTGCGAATTGAGAAACAGATTGAGGCGCGAAGGCGATGATCAGTGCAGTCGTCGCGCCGGACAGTAGCCGCCCGCTGCGACGCGCTGCGCGGAACGCCGCGAGGGCCCACACGAAAACCATCGGTCCATAAAACCCGAGCAGCGCGGCTGGAGTGTCATCCTTCAACGGCTCGAGCCACGTGACGATCAAGTTCACACTGTTTTCAGCTTTCGCGCAGAGCGGTCACCGGGCTGACAGCGGCCGCGCGCCATGCCGGCACGCATGCCGCTGCCGCGGCGACCAGCAGCAGGAAGGCCGCCGAGGCGGCGTAACTCGCCGGATTCGTCGCTGCGGTTTCGTACAGCAAACTCTGCATCACTTTTGCGAGAGAAGCAGCGCCGAGTGCACCGAGCAGGGCGCCCGCGAGCGCCAAACGAATTCCTTTCCCAACGACCATCGTGATGATCGATCGTCGTTGCGCTCCCAAGGCCGACCGGATGCCGAGCTCGCGAGTTCGGAGCACGACCTGGTAGGCGAGCGATGCGTACAGACCTGCGGCTGACAGCACGAGCGCGATCGCGGAAAAGACGACGAGCAACTGGGTTTCGAAGCGGCGTGCGCCAATCCGCTCGGAAAGACGTCCGTCGGCGCTGGCGATGTCCATGACTGGCAGCGCGTTGTCAATCGAGCGAATTTCGCGTCGTACCGCCGGAATCAGCATGTCGACATTCGTAGACGCACGAATCGTCATATCTACATTCCCGGAGAAGAGGTCAGGTACGAACGCAGACGCGATGGGCGCAACGTCACGCCCTTCGCGGCGCATGTCCCTCACGACGCCGACGACCGTGGTCCAACGACCGTCCTTCGGAGGCGACTGGCCCCCGACCCATCGTTTACCCACCGCGCTTTGGCCGGGCCAGAACCTGCGCGCCATCGTCTCGTTGACGACGGAAACGCGGCCGGTGGCCGCATTCAGATCGCGATCGTCGAAGTCCCGCCCTTCGACCAGCTCGATCCCCATGGAGCGGAAATACCCTGGAGTGACGGCGTCGATCGCGAGTCTGGGCGCGGCGTCTTTCGCTGCATCCTCCCGTCCTTCAATCGTCACCCGCTGGTCAGGGTTCCGGCGAAGAAAGAACTGCTTGATGCCCCCGACAGCGATCACTCCGGGCAGACGGCTAATGCGGTCTTGCGCGTCGCGGAAGAACGACGGGACTGACGGATGGTCGATGTGTACCACGAGTACGTTCGTGGCGGGGTACCCCAGATCTTCACGCTGCGCACGAAGGAAGCTCTGCGCCAGGAGTACGGCGCCGACGAGCAACACCATCGTGCACGCGATCTGTCCAGTGACCAGCAGATCCTGCAGACGATGTCGGGGAAGGCTTGACTGATCTCGCGTGCCGAACGCCGCGCGGGCATCCGTGTTCGCGGCAGCCAGTGCGGGAAGCGTACTGCTGATGATGACCACAGCGAGTCCGCCGACGAAAGCCCCCGCGAGTGCCTCGAGGTCAAGAGCGACCTGCTCCATTCTGGGGAGTATTCGCGGACCGTACGTCAGCAGCAGGCGTACAGATCCATATGCCAGCACCACACCAGAGGCGCTGGCAACAGCCCAGACGCTGACGCCTTCCGCCAGAAGCTGTCGGACCAGGCGTGCTCTCCCTGCACCAAGAGCGGAGCGCACAGCCAACTCACGGCGCCGCCTGGCGGCCCGAGCGGTCAGGAGTCCGCCGACATTTGCGCATGCGATGGCTAGCAGCGACAGTACTGCCCCAAACCCCAGCCAGACGCCGCGAGTCGTTCGCGCGCCGACGACGTAGTCGAAAAGGGGAATCAGTCGAACGTCCAGATTCCGATTGACCGGATGCGACGCGCGTAAGCGGGCGGCAATCGCAGTCATTTCAGTTCGAGCCTCATCAAGGCGGACACCTGGCCGCAGGCGGCCGATCACCTCGATGCCATCGCCATCTCGCGCCGATCTGGCGCCATTCCACCAAGGCAGGACGGAGAGCGGTACCCATAATCGCGTGTCCTTAGTGGGAAGTTGGAAGGCTTGCGCCATGACGCCGATCACGATGCAGCTTTCGCCGTCGATCGAAAGCGTCTGTCCGAGTGCAGCGCTGGATCGCGCGAACCGCTCCTGCCACAGTCCCTCGCTCAGCACCACCAGCCGCTCCCCCCGTTCGAATTCCTCACGTGAAAAAGTTCTGCCGATGAGCGGTGACGTACCGAGTAGTGCGAAGAAGTCCGGGCCGACAAGGCCTGCCTGAGCACGCTGCGGCCCGTCGGGGCCGGCGAACGTCACCTGGCTCACCTGCGGGCGCCGATAGAAGGTCATCCCCGCGAACAATCGACTCTGCTCGCGCCAGTCGGCATAGTTGGGCACCGACGTGCCATCGGTCTGGTTCGCCACGATGTCGTGCGTGATGAGCATCGTCAAGCCGTCTGGCCGGCTGTATGGAAGGGGGCGGAGGACCACCGCGTTCAGAACGCTGAACATCGCCACGCTTGTGCCGATGCCCAGCGCCAGAATGGCCGTCACCGACAGTGCGAAGCCGCGCTCGCGCAAGAGGATGCGGAAGCCCACATGCACGTCGCGGACGAGCTCATCGAACCACATTCTTCCCCTCCATGCGGCTCTCCAATCAGGACTCTGCCCCACTTCGGCGTGACTCTACTTCAGACCCAGCTTTTTTCCAGCAGCCAACAGCGAGATCGACTCACGAATGCGCCGGGCGCGCGTCTCCGGCCGTTTGGCGGTATGAATCCACACGACGAAATCACGTCGGTAAGTCGGCGCCAGCTCCCGGAAAAACTTCCACGCGCTGGAGTTCGCTCTCAGCGCGTTGGCGATGTAGCCCGGTAGTTGCGGGATGACTGGCCGCGGCGGGTAGGTGTTCTTTGTTGGTGCGGCCGCGAGGCCGGCGGGGTTCAGCAGGGCGGCAGACTGGAGTTCCGCCCACCGCTTCCGGTTGATGTCCGACCACTTGCTCGCCGGCTTTCGCGGCGTCACCTTGACCGCGTATCGGTGGTCATCGAGACGTTTGACGAGACTGTCAATCCAGCCGAAGCAAAGCGCCTCGCGGACCATGTCTTCGTAGGGGATTGACTTGACCCCTGTATGAGCCTTGAAAAACACGAGCCAGACTCCAGGACTCGAGTGGTGATGCTTTGCCAGCCACGCACGCCATTGGCGACGACTCGTCACGTGCAGGGTCATCAGTTGTGCGGTCATGTTCCGCTCGGGGCTTCTCCGTCCGCGCGCCGCCAACTCTACTCCGCCATTGACTTTCGCGGCCACGCGGCGGTAGATCTGGCGGTTATTCAGCCGCCGTCGCGGCCGAGGAGCCATATGTGCGAACAGGATCAGTTTGAAAGAGATCGGCGCGACTTCGAGGCGCGCGGGCTGGTGACGCGCCGGCAGTTCGGCGTGCTGGTGGGGGCGGGTGTTGCCCTCATGTTGCCGCGCGTCGTGAACGCGGTCGCGGTCACCGAATCGGACGTGAACGTCACGACGCCCGACGGGACCGCCGACTGCTACTTCGTCCATCCTGCGACCGGCGCGGCGGCAGGCGTGCTCATGTGGCCAGACATCTTTGGCCTCCGGCCGGCATTCCGGCAGATGGGCAAGCGTCTGGCCGAATCAGGATATTCGGTACTCGTCGTGAATCCGTTCTATCGCGTGAAGAAGGCCCCGACGGCGGAGAAAGGGGGCGCCACGCCAATCGACCAGGTGATGCCGCTTGCGCGAGCGTTGAACGAGACGACGCAGACGACCGATGCGAAGACGTTCGTCGCGTGGCTCGACCAGCAGCCATCGGTGGCGAAGAACCGCAAGATCGGAACGCAGGGCTACTGCATGAGCGGCCCGTTCGCGTTTCGCACCGCGGCGACCAATAGCGATCGTGTCGGCGCCGTCGCGTCATTCCATGGCGCCGGGCTCGTGACGGCTGCGCCCAACAGTCCGCACCTCCAGGCGGCGCAGAGCCGTGCGCAATTCCTGGTCGCCATCGCCGAAAACGACGATCAGCGGTCGCCGAACGACAAGACCGCCCTGAAGGAGACGTTCGAAAAGGCGAATCGGCCCGCGGAGATCGAAGTGTACGCCGGCGCCGCGCACGGCTGGTGTCCCCCGGACTCGCAGGTGTACAACGAGGCGCAGGCGGAGAAAGCATGGGCCCGCCTTCTCGCGCTCTACGGCAAAGCGCTCGCCTGAACCGCCACTTATGGCAATTCACCAGTCTGGGCGACCCACGCGGGGCCACGAAATCGGCGGCGCTCGGCGGCGACATACCAGACCGCGAGGACGATGGTGAGCGCGGCGATGGCTTTGCCGGCGCGCATGCCATCCGGGACGCTCAAGATGATCGTGATGAACGCCACCCACGCGATGGCGATCAGATTGATCGACGAACCAAATCGCCCGAGATGCCACGGGCCCCGCTCCACGTCAGCCCGTGTTCCGCGCACGCGCCAGAGCAGGAACACGGGAATGATGTACGAGAGGTACAACCCGATCACGCCGATCGATGTCACGACCGCGTAGGTGCCGCTGCTGATTGTGGCGGCGAATGCGATCGCGATCGAGAGCCAGATCGCAGGCCCCGGCGTGCCGTGCCTCCCGGTAACGCGCCGCCATATCGTGGAGCCGGGCAACCCTCCGTCGCGCGCGAACGCGTAGATCGTCCGCGAGCACCAGGTGACCGCCGAGAGTCCGCAGAACCACATCGCCACGGCGGCGAGCGCGGTCGCGAGCGTGCCCGTCCGGGCACCGAGCGCGTCCCTCAGGATCGCGATCACCGCGGGGATGTCGTGTCCGGCCGCGTCGCGCGCGCTCAGGACCGACGGAATGTCCCGAATCGACAGCGTCAGCCCGATCAGAAGCAGGTATCCGACAACCGCGGAAACCGCGACGGCCATCACGATCCCCCACGGCACGCGTCTTCTCGGATCGACGGTCTCCTCCGACACGCTCGCCGACGCATCGTAACCGGTGAACGTCCACTGCGCCTGCAGCAGGCCGACGATGAACGCCCACCAGTACGGCCAGCCTTCGGCATTCGATGTAATCCGCGCGAAGAAAAATCCGATCGGCTGCTTGGGTGCGAAGAGGAGCAGCGCGCCGACGATCAGGATCACGCCTGCCACATGCACCGTGACGCTGAAATCATTCAGCCACGCGACCAGACGAATACCGAAGTGATTGATCAGGGCATGCGACAGCAGAATAACCGCATACACAGCGAGCACGTTCCGCGGCGCCGGCGCGAATCCGAGGAGCGGAGTCACGAACAGCGCCGCGCCGTAATCGATGCCTGCAAGTGTTGCGAGCTGCCCGGCGATGTTGAACCACGCGGTGAACCATCCCCAGGCGGCGCCGCCGAGACGGGATGCCCAGTGATACATCGTGCCCGACGTGGGCAGCGACGACGCGAGCTCCGCGATGCTCAGCGCGACGGTCATCGTGAAGACCGCGACGAGCGGCCAGCCGAACGCCATCTCGGCCGGCCCGCCCATCACGAGCCCGTGCTGGTACAGCGTCACGGCGCCCGTCAGGATCGAGATGATCGAGAACGACAGCGCGAAATTCGAGAAGCCGCCGATCGAGCGAAAGAGCTCCTGCGCGTAGCCGAGCGCTCTCAGCTCGCGTTCGTCCTCACGAATCTGCGTGTCGTGACGCATGCACGGCCTCACTCTTCATCGATGGCCTGAATGCGCGGAATCGCAATCAGGATCACGGCGAACGCAATCACGTGCAGGGTGCCGACGATGTCGAAGACCACATCGTAGGTGAACCCGGCGTCGAGCAGACGGCCCGCGAGGAGATTCATCAGGAGACCGCCCATCGCCCCACCGAAGCCGACCAGTCCGGCGACCGACGCCACCACGCGAGGCTCGAAGAGATCGGTCGGGACGATCATGACGAGCGTGGACCACGACTGCTGGCCGAAGAACGCGAGACTGAAAATCACGATGGCCCATTCGATCGGCGCGCTCGTGACGAACACGATCGCGGGCATGACCGCGGCGCTCAGGCCCAGTACGAGCTTGCGCGACACGTCGATCGACCGGCCGCGGCGGACGAGCGCGCTCGAGAACCAGCCGCCGAGCAGGCACCCCACGCCGGACGCCGCGTACGGCACCCACGCGTAGGCGCCGACCTGCTTCACATCGAAGTGGCGCGCGTCGTACAGGTACTTGGGCAGCCACGAGATGTAGAAGAACCATGCAGCGTCGGTGAGGAACTTCGCCGCGACGAGTCCCCAGACCTGGTGGTACGTGAGCAGGCGAACCCACGGCATCCGGGGCGTGTCCGTCGCAGTGGACGCTTCGCGGGCGGGGGAGTAGCCGACGGACCACCACGCCGCCCAGACAAGTCCGGCCGCGCCGCATGCGACGAACACCCAGCGCCAGCTCGCGTGCAGCAGGATGAGCGCGATGGCGGGTGGCGCGATCACGGCCCCGACGGCGGTCCCGGCATTGACAATGCCCATCGCCGTCGACCGTTCGGCGGCCGGGAACCATTCGGCGATCGCCTTGGTCGCCGCAGGGAATCCGCCTCCCTCCCCAATGCCGAGCAGGAAGCGGCTGACGGCGAGCAGCCCGAAGCCGCTCGCCAGGCTATGGCTGGCGCACGCGAGCGACCAGAAGATCATGATCGTCAGGAGCCCGCGCCGGGTACCCAATCGATCCACGACGACGCCGCCGCCGGCATACATCAGCGCGTACGCGAGGAGAAAGACTGACGTCAGCTCGCCGAACTGCGTGTTCGTGAGTGGAATCTCGGCTTCGATCGCTTTGACCGCGACCGGCAGCGCCTGGCGATCGAGATAGCTGATCGCAATCGCCGCGCCCACGAGCATTGCCACGCGCCAGCGCATCGGCATGAGGACCGTGCGTCATGTAATACCATGACGCCGAGGAACTCACATGCTCCGATCGACTCTCATCGCTCTCGCGGTGGTGACCGCAGGGTCGTTCGACAGGTCGTCGCCGCAAGACGCCGCGCCCGACGCGCGACGCCAAGCCGTCGTGTCCGACACGACCAATTCCTCCAAGCGGATGGCGGACGACCACGAATGGACGACTGACAACCTGAAGGTCAGAGTTGACCAGTCCTATTGTTACGATGACACGGAATGGAATTGCGGTCGCTATGGCCGTTTGTATACGTGGGAAGCGGCGCAGCAGGGATGTCGATTACTGGGAGATGGATGGAGGTTGCCCACGAACGACGAGTGGCGGCACATGGTTCTACAACTTTGCCAAGGGGCGGCTCGCTCTCTTTCGTCAACGCTCCGGCGAGAAGCAGCGGGCCTTCTCCGTGCGGTGCATAAGACAGTGACGGCGAGGCAATGACTCGTCTCACCCAGATCCGCCGTGGTGACGTTCGCGCGGTTGCGCTGTGCGACAACTCACGCCTGCGCGTAATCGACCGGTTTGCCTCGGTATTCGATCTGGCTCAGGCGGCGATGTCTCAGCGCGGCTCACTCGTGGACGTGGTGCGGCAGATCGGGATCGTCGAGAGCCTGGATTATGACGCGGTCTACACGGGGCAATCGGACTGGCGCCTGATGGCGCCGATCGATCATCCGCACGAGCCGGCCCGCTGTTTGGTGACCGGCACAGGTCTCACCCATCTGGGAAGCGCTGCCCAACGCCAGCAGATGCACGAGGCCGTCGAATCGGAGCTGACCGACAGCATGAAAATGTTCCGGTTGGGTCTGTCGGGCGGCAAGCCGGCGGCAGGCGCCGTCGGCGTTGCGCCCGAGTGGTTCTACAAGGGGAATGGCACCATCCTGCGCGCGCACGGCGAGCCGCTCGACCTACCTGGCTTCGCTGAAGACGGCGGCGAAGAAGCGGAGATTGCCGGCGTCTACGTGATCGGTCCCGATGGCTTGCCGTACCGCGTCGGCATGGCGATCGGCAACGAGTTCTCCGATCACCTGTTCGAGCGGAAGAACTATCTCAACCTCGCCGGCTCAAAGCTGCGCACGTGCGCGATCGGGCCGGAGCTGGTCGTCGATCCGGCCTTCGACTCGGTCCCGGGCACGGTCAGGGTCATTCGTGACGGCGCGACATTGTGGTCGAAGGACATCGTCACTGGCGAGCAGGAGATGAGCCACAGTCTGCGCAACATCGAACACCACCACTTCAAGTTCGACTCGCACCGCCGCGCGGGCGACGTCCACGTCCACTACTTCGGCGCGTGCGCGCTCAGCTTCGGCGACGGGCTGCGGCTCGCCGACGGCGACCTCATGGAAGTGGCGTTCACCGGCTTCGGCCGTCCGCTCTGCAATCCCTTGCGCGCAGCGCGCCATGACGTGGTGCCCGTCGTCGTACGACCTCTTGGGTAGCCTCGCCGCGCGGTACGCCAGGACCTCTCCTGTTCACTCTGTTCTGAGAACCACCATTGGATCGACTGTGGTCGCGCGGCGGGCGGGCACGTAGCACGCTACCAGCGCGACGGCGCCAAACGTAATCGACACCGCCGCAAACGTCTTCGGGTCGACCGGGGTGACGCCGAACAGCATGCTCTGCAGAACGCGTGACGCGGCAAACGCGCTCGCGAGCCCAAGAGAGATTCCGACTGTCGTCAGGATCACGCCTCCGCGAAGCACGAGTGCCAGCACCTGTGCGCGTTGTGCTCCGAGGGCCATACGGATGCCAATTTCCCGACTGCGCTGAACGACGGCGTAGGCGATGACACCGTAGATGCCGATCGCCGCAAGCACGCCGGCAACGCCTGCGAAGAGGCCGAGCAGGACTGCATAGAATCGAGGCCGCGCGACGTAGTTCGCCGCGAGCTGATCCATGGGAATCATCGCGTCGATACCCGCATTGGGATCGACGGCGCGAATGGTTCGCGAAACCATCGGCCCCACCGACGCAGGATCAGTCCTGGTGCGAACGGCAAAAGACAGAAATCCGATTGCGAGCTGCTCCTGTCGTTGCGCCGAGTCTCCCCAGTGCTGCTGCAAGGTGAGCAGCTGTCGATACTCGACGAAAACCTCCGGGTTCGGCTCGCGCTCAGGCGACGTGTTGCGTATGTCTTCGACGACGCCGACGACCTGCATCGGAGAAACCCCGCCGCCGACGTACCAGTCGACGCTCTGTCCGACCGGACTGGCTGCTCCAAAATATCTGCGGGCGACGGTTCGGCTGATCACGACCACCCTCGTCGAGGCCGCCGTGTCCGT
>Ga0068857_100002624_pt1 | contig 14765 bp, 18 predicted proteins | sample KBSCornC72_FD_66591 | JGI IMG/M metagenome (GOLD analysis project Ga0068857, IMG submission 66591) | Corn rhizosphere microbial communities from Kellogg Biological Station, Michigan, USA - KBS Corn C7-2 | ecosystem: Host-associated > Plants > Roots > Rhizosphere > Soil ...
CGGCTTCTCTTTGGCCGAATCGGGAATGAACAACCCGCTAGCCGTTTTCTCTGCACTATCCTCAATCCGTTTGACCACAATGCGGTCGTAGAGCGGACGAATCTTCATGGTTCAACCTCCTCTGGAATCACTCAAAATTTGGCGTGTTTTCGTTGCCTAAACTGAACCCGGCTGAGCCGCCTGAGTCCAAGCACTATTATTAGCACACTCAGAGGAGGAGTGACAATACTTAGTTGTAAGTGATTGATACTAAAATTGATTTGACGCAAATATTGCAGTTGTATTACGCGTCTTCTTCGCTAGTTTGACGGCCTTCGGCTTCTTCTTCCTCCTCGTGCATGCCGCGAGCCCATGGATCTCCCGGTTTTGTACGCTCGGCCCACCACCCCAACGGCAAATCTGCTAATTCGTTCAAGGTCGGGTCATTATCGACTGGATGGTGAAAGCACGAGATGATAGGTTTACCGTCGCCCGCCATGCTGTCGCCCAGAAATTGCCAAGCTCCGTCATCAAGGTCGTGCGAGACGTACGTCACTGGTTCAGCTCCTGTGTGGACTGGTTCGGAAAGAAAAACGCGTGTATGCGGAGGGTCGGCGAACTTCCAATGGAATAGGCTGCTGCTCGGGTCTGCCGAAGCCCAGAGGTCGTTTTCCACATCGGTCATAGGAACATTCGGCTGGAGGAGCGGCTGGCGAAATGCCGTATCGAACCCAGCCTCTTCAGGGAAACGATTTTCGAGGTCGGGATAGACGGCCTGCAGCACAGGGAAGGGTTCGCCGCCGTAATACCACGTTGCCCAACCCATCAAATGCCTAGCCCACTTTGGATCAACCGGTCGGAACTCGCATTCGACGTTGCCCAAAATCTCGCCATGGCGCCCTTCCGCTAGGTTGATACCTTGCCGGAGACGCCTCGCGGCTTCGTTCAACAAAAATAAGGCTGTCTCCTCGGGAAGCCCGACCGTGATGACTTCGGGTTTTTCACAGGTGTCGAAGACCCCCAGCGTATAGGACCATCCTGGTCCCGTGTTCGTCTTTTTGATCTGAACCACCTCGCAACCAAACGTCTCGATCCGGCTTATGCTTCGCTCGTCGCCCTTGTTCAATTCACTTGTTCGAAAGCGCCGAGTGCGTTCCGTTTCAAATTTGCGGTTGGGCACGGTCATCTCAATCGGCTGCCAAGGAGCGATTTCGCAAGTTCGAGCGCTCCCACCGCGTCGCTCTTTGTCACCGTCGGGAAGTCGTCCAGGAATTCGTCGAGGGTATGCCCACCTTCGAGATAATCCAGCAAGGCTTGAAACGGCACGCGAGTGCCTCGAAAGACCGGAACTCCTCCGAGGATGCCCTGATCCTTGATGATAATGTCGCCGGGTTGCATAGTCGAGAATTGCTCCTCATTCTGACGCAGCAGGAATCAAAGGCGATTACATCATTTTGATCACTATCACCAGCTGATTCCAGCGTCCTTCGCTAGTCGGGTCGCGAGTCCGGGTTTCACCTCTTGATCTTCATGCACAGGCACGGAGAGGATCTTTTTCTCGCCAGCCTTTGCATAAATGTGGTGACTACCTCGAACACGCTTCAGTATCCAACCGGCCCGCTCTAGCTTTCGACAAAGCTCGGGCCCAGTGATGGGCTTCACACCGCCAGTTCCACCACCTGAACATTCTCTTCCACCGTGCGGCCCTCTTCTTGCATCACTTCAAGCACCCCAGCGATTGCCTCGCGCAAATTCACGAGCAACTCGTCGACAGTCTCGCCCTGCGAGTAACAGCCCGGTAATGCAGGCACTTCCCCCCAGTACCCACCCGTCGGCTCGGCATGCACGACCACCGCGAACTTGCTCATACGCTCTCAGGATACCTCGTGCCCGGCAATTTCGATCCGCCGTGCCTCCTCCCCCACAGCCTCCAGCCGAATCTCCACGCGCCCCTCCGGCATCAACTGCGGAAACCGCTCCCCCCACTCAATCAACACCACCGCCTCGCGATCGAAAATCTCCTCCAGCCCCAGCGTCGCCACCTCCTCCGCCCGATCCAGCCGATAAAGATCGATGTGGTAAACCCGCCCCTCCCCGTATTCATGAATCAAAGTGAACGTAGGGCTAGTCACGTCCTCCACCTCCCCCGCGCCCAACCCGCTGATGATCCCCTTAGCCAGCGTAGTCTTGCCCGCCCCCAGATTCCCGATCAGCAACACCACCGCGCGCCGTGGCAGCGTAGCCGCAATCCGCCGCCCCAGCTCAATCGTCTCCTCCTCGCCATGAGTCTCAAATGACTTCACGAATCGCCCTCGGAAGATACGTCAGCAAATCGGTCGCCAGCACGCAGTATTCCGTCAAATCCTCCGCCGCCAACTCGCCCGCGCGCCCATGCAGCCACACCGCCGCGCGCACCGCCAGTCCGATGTCGCGCGACTGCGCAATCAATCCCGCAATCAATCCTGTCAGGACATCCCCGGTCCCACCCTTCGCCATCGCCGGAGATCCCGTAGGATTGATCCACACTTTTCCATCCGGAAAAGCGATCAGTGTACGGAACTCTTTGAGAACCAGACAAACGTTCCGCTCCCTCGCAAACTTGCGAGCGTCCGCCACCCTGTCTCCCACCTTCGCCCCCAGCAACCGCGCCATCTCTCCCGGATGCGGAGTCAGCACCGTCTCCACGCCGCGCCCCCGAAAATGCGTTCCCGCTATGGAGTTCAACCCGTCAGCGTCGATCACTGTCGGAATCTTCGCGTCGCCAGTCAACTTCGAAACCAGTTCACGATTCACCCCTAGCCCCGGCCCGATCGCCATCACCGTCATGCGTTCCAGACTGATCGCATCGAGCGATTGCGTCATCAACTCCGGCACCAAGTGCGAAGAATCCGCGCATGCGACAGTAACCAACCCCGCCCCGATGCGCAGCGCGGCGAGCCCCGACATCGCCACCGACCCCGTTTTCCCTGCCGCGCCTCCCACCATCAGCACGTGCCCGTAATCACCCTTATTCGCGTCACGTTTCCGCGGCTGAAACAACGGCGCGAAATCCTGCGGCTCGGACAACACCAAGTCCGTTTGCAGAAATTCCGCCGGAATCCCGATGTCCGCGACGATCACTTTCCCGGCATTCCCCGCGCGCGTGTCCAACACCATCTCGGCTTTCGGAGCCGCAAACGTCACCGTGAAATCCGCCCGCACCTGCATGGCCGACGGAATGTCCACCGCAACCACCTTGGCACGCGGAAACTGCCCGTTGATGGTCGCGATCAACTCCGCATAACGCCCCTCGACTGGCTCGCGAAAACCCGTACCCAGCAGCGCGTCCACCACGATGGTCGCATCACGATCCACCGGCTCCGGCGTATCCGTCGCGCGCACCACCTGCAAGCTGGCCACCCGCGTTTTTAGCAGCCGCCCCACCACCAATCCATCGCCGCCGTTGTTCCCCGTCCCACAAAAAATCACCACCCGCTGCCGCGACAACGGAGAGAATTCGCTTTCGAGAAATTCCACCACCTTAGCGCCCGCACGCTCCATAAGCACGTCCCCTGGCGTACCTTGTTCGATGGTCCGCCGGTCCGCCTCGCGCATCTGCTGAGCAGTCAATACCTTCATGCTGATGTCCCAGCCAAAAGTTGTTCCAGCTTCTGTAAGCGCTCCGTTCCGCCCATCACGATCAAATGGTCGCCCGCCGCGATCTTCATCTCCGGAGGCGGATTGAACAGCATCTCCCCCGCCGCCTTGCGCACCGCCAGCACAATCACATCCAACCCCCGCTGTGCATTCACGTCAGCCAACGTGCGATCCGCAAACGAACTGCGCGTGCTCACCTGCACCTGTTCGATATTGACGTCCAGCCCCGTCTCCTGCGTCGCGAAATTGATGAACTGATGCACATGCGGCTTCAGTAGCGCCTGCGCCATGCGATGCCCGGTGCTGTTATAAGGAGCAAACACGAAATCCGCCCCCGCACGCCGCATCTTTTGCTCGGACGCCTCTTCATCGATACGCGCCGCCAGATGCAGCCGCGAGTTCAAAGACTTCGCTGACAGAATCAAAAACAAGTTGTCCGCATCCGACCCCAGCGTGGCGACCAAGCCCCGGGCCTTGCCAATACCCAAGTCGCGCAGCGCATCGTCGTTACAGGCATCGGCTGCGACGCTCAGCATCCCCGATTTCATGGCGCTCTCCACCCGGTCTTCATCCTTATCGATCACCACAAACGGCACGCTCGACCGCCGCAGTTCATCGGCCGCCCCGCGCCCCAGCCGCCCGAAGCCGCACACGATGTAATGCCCCTCCAGTTTCTCGATCATGCTTTTAACCCGTCGCTTTCCGAAATATTGATTCAACTCCAACTCAATCAGCGTCTGCGTCATGGCCCCTACGGCCAAAAAAATGGTCATCACGCCGAACGAGATCAGGAAGGAATTGAAGATCCGCCCCGCGTGGCTCAGCGCCCGGATCTCGCCATAGCCCACCGTGGTCACGGTGGTCAGCGTCATATAGAACGCATCGAAGACCGGGTAGCCCTCGATCCACACGAAACCGACGGTCCCCAGCGCCAGCGTAAACAGGATCGCCAGCGCGATCACCGCCAGCCTTCGCGGAAGATGTTCCATTGCCTTATGGTAAACGCGGCGCGCCCTCCCTGTAAGGATTACAGGATTCCGCAATACTTCCCGCAAGGAGCTTCAAGAAGCCCCGCGAATTCAATCGCTTAGAACTGGCCGTTCACTTGCTCCTCTTCGCGAAAGGAGACTCGCTAATGGAAGAGATAGATGACAATCGCGAAAATTCGGGATTGCGCTGGGGCTTGGCCGTAGCCGTAGTGGCCTTGGTCGCTGTCGGAGGCATCAGCTTGGCCTACGTTTCCCGCGAGCGCCGCCAGTTGAATGACCTGACCGCCACCAACCAGTCGCTGAGTTCCTCGATCACCCAGTTGAAAGCGCAGATGCAAACCATGGCCGACAAGTTGAGCCAGCCCGCGCCCATTCCAGCTCCGCCCGCCCGCTTCACTTCCGATGGCGCGCCGCGTCCGCGCCCCGTCACCCGGGCCGCAGTGGACCCACGCTACAACCAAATGCAGAAGCGCCTGGCGGATCAGGAAAAACAACTCAGCAGCACGCGCGAAGATCTCAACAAAACCCGTGACGATCTCAACGGCAAACTGGACTCCACCCGCGACGAGCTTTCCGGTAATCTGGCTTCGACCAAGGATGAACTCAACGGCTCCATCGGCCGCACTCACGACGATGTGGTCGCGCTCCAGAAACGCGGCGAACGCAATTACTACGAGTTCCACCTTTCAAAATCGAAGGAATTCCAGCGCGTCGGCCCGCTGAGTCTCTCCCTGCGCAAAGTCAATACCAAACGCAAGTCGTACGACCTCGCCATGTTCGTCGACGACAACCAGATGCAAAAGAAGAGCGTGAACCTGTACGAGCCCATCTGGATCAATCTCGAAGATCGTCCTCAGCCCGTGCAGCTAGTGGTCAACCAGATCAGCAAAGATCAGATTCAAGGTTACATTTCCGAACCCAAATATAGGAAAGCCGAACTGGGCGAGACCGTATCCGCGGCCCCCGCGGCGCCGCCCGCCCTAAAACAGCCGCAGTAGAACGGAGATCCGTCATGAAATTCTTTTCTTACTTAGCAATCCCGCTGGCGTTGACCGTTGCGTCCGCCAGTCCTGCAGATGAGCGGGATGCGCCCATCTACCGCATCACGGTGGTGCAACGCTCGCTCCCGGCCGTGAACTACGGCCAGCGCTCCGGTCCCACCAAAGTTGACTTCCGTGGCACCGTGCTCGCTCCGGAAACCCGTGGCAGCGCCACGATCGAAGCCAAAGCCGGCGCTGTGAGCATTCACGCGAAGCTAACCGCACTCGATCCGCCCGCGAAATTCGGTCCCCAGTACCTGACCTACGTTCTGTGGGCTATCAGCCCAGAGGGACAAACTGAGCGCCTGGGTGAAGTGATCACCAATCACAGCGACGACGCCAAGCTGGATGTCAGCACGTCGCTCCAGACCTTCGGTCTCTTGGTTACCGCCGAGCCTTATTTCGCCGTGTCCAAACCCGGCCCGGTCGTTGTGATGGAGAATGTTCTGCGACCGGACACCATAGGGGCGTCCGAACCAGTCTCCGCGAAATACGAATTGTTACCGCGTGCGGAAACCTACACTGTCAATCTGCAGCGGCCCGGTGCCGCCAACGGAAACGGTCCCATGGTCTCGCAGCGCGAATACGAAGCGGTGCTGGCGATCTATCAAGCCCGCAACGCCATTCAAATCGCCAAGTCCGAAGGACTGGACTCCCGCGCCCAGGGTACTTTGGAAAAGGCGGAACGCCTGGCGCAGCAGGCCGAGCAGATTCCCGATCGCAAAAATAATAGCGAACGCGTGATCATGCTGGCGCGCCAAGCCGTGCAAACCGCCGAGGATGCGCGGAACATCGCGGCGCACGACAAATAGCGCCGCGGCGTGATCGGAAGCGGCCCGGCGTCTATGTTAGACTGCGCCACTATGGGCCGTTTTTTACGCATAACGATCGCCTTGTCGTTTGTCCTTTCCCTGCGTGCCGCCGATCCGCCGTCCGGCGAAGCGCTGTATCAGAAGCGTTGCGCCGCGTGCCACGATCAGCCCAGCCCACGCATCCCCCCGCGCGCCGCTCTACAGAATCTATACGCGTCACGCATCCTACGCGTGATGAATTCGGGCGCGATGATGACCATCGCCTACCCCTTGAAGCGGGACGAACGCGAAGCCGTAGCAGACTACCTGGGCAAAGCGGGAGCCGAGCCAGGCCCCCCGCCCCAAGCCTTCTGCAAGGATCGCAGTGTGAAAGTCGACACTGGCGCGAAGCTAGCCTGGAACGGTTGGAGTCCCACCGTTGCGAACACACGCTTCCAACCCGCCGCCGTCGCAGGACTCAGTATCGAGCTAGTCAAACGCCTGAAACTTAAGTGGGCCTTCGCGTTTGAAGGCGATATTTCCGCGTACGCGCAGCCCGCCGTGATCGGCGGACAAGTCTTCGTCGGCAGCGCCAGCGGTGCCGTGCAAGCCCTGCATGCCGACACCGGTTGCCTCCAATGGGTGTATCAGGCCGCCGCCCCCGTGCGCACCGCGATTTCCGTTGCCCCCATCGGCAAGCGTCACGCCGTCCTTTTCGGTGACCTGACCGGGACCGTCTACGCCGTCGCAGCCGACTCCGGACAACTTTTGTGGAAGAAAAAAGTGGAAGAGCACGAAGCCGCGCTGCTCACCGGCGCCGCCACCGTTTTCGACGGCACCGTCTACGTCCCCGTCGCCTCCTGGGAAGAAACCCGCTCGCTCAATCCGGAGTACCCGTGCTGCACCTTCCGCGGCAGCATAGTGGCCCTGCGTATTCGTGACGGATTTCAAATCTGGAAAACCTACACCATAACGGAGACTCCGCGCGAACAAGGGAAAACCTCCGTCGGCACGCCGCGCTGGGGACCCTCGGGCGCCGGCGTCTGGGGCGCCCCCACCGTCGACGCCGCGCGCAAACGCTTGTATATCGCCACCGGCGACAACTACTCGCCTCCGGCCACTGCCCTGAGCGATTCGGTGATGGCGCTCGACCTCGCCAGCGGTCGCGTAATCTGGTCTCGGCAAGTCACCGCCAACGACGCCTTCAATTCCGCCTGCGTCACCGGCGTCAACGGCCCCAACTGCCCCGAGGGCAGCGGCCCGGACTTCGACTTCGGCGCCTCCGTCATCCTCTCCAAAACTCCCTCGCGCGATCTCCTGCTCGCCGGACAGAAAAGCGGCATGATCTACGCCCTCGACCCCGATCGCCAAGGCGAAGTCGTCTGGCAGACCCGCGTCGCCAAAGGCGGCGTGATTGGAGGCGTCCAATGGGGCATGGCCAGTGACGGTCAGAACCTCTACGCCGCGACCTCCGATGCAATCTTCGTGCAGAAGAACGGAGTGCGCAGCCTCGACCCCGCAGCGGGTGGCGGCCTAACCGCGCTGCGCGTAGCCGACGGCGCCAAGTCCTGGTATGTTCCGCCCGTCGCCTGCAGCTCCGCCCCCGGCTGCAGCCCCGCGCAGTCGTCGGCCGTGACAGCGATCCCCGGCGTAGTGTTTTCGGGATCGATGGACGGCCACCTGCGCGCCTATTCCTCCGAAGACGGCAAGGTCCTGTGGGACTTCAACACCGTCCGCGAATTCCCAGCCGTCAACGGCGTCAAAGCCAACGGCGGCGCCCTAGACGGCCCCGGGCCTGTGATTGTCAACGGAATGGTCTTCGTAAATTCCGGCTACGCCCGCTTCGGCGGCGCACCGGGCAACGTGTTGCTGGCGTTTGAGCCCGGCGAATAAGAGTTAGGCCTCATGCCTGAGCGTAGATTCAAAGCGCATCCCCAGTCGGCTCCGGGCGATTTCTATGTCGTGAACGGGGAGTGTATCTCGTGCGGAGCGCCGCACGCCGTGGCCCCAGATCTACTCGGCTGGGCAGCCAATTCCGAGTACCAGCATTGCATTTGGAAGAAACAACCGGAGACGTTCGCAGAGACAGAACAAGCCTTCGCCGCCTTCGATGCTTCTGAAGTTGGCTGCTATCGTTACGCAGGTGATGATCCGACGATTATGGAGAGGATAGGACGCGATTTTTGCGATCATGCGCCTCCGGTGCCACTGGAGGTGCGCAGCCTATCTCCACCAGAGTTTCGCCCAACGCTGATCGAGGCTGATCGCTCCATCATCTATCAGTTCCTTAAGGCTTTACTCTTTGCAGGAGCTTCTGCATTTCTGATTTGGCTAATTGCAACACGCTTTAATACGTAGTTATGTACATTGATATATAATTATGGATAGCCGTGCCCAAAGACGCCATCCGCACCACTGTCGATATTCCGGCCCCCATCTACCGCAAGCTAAAGGAGCAAGCCGCCCAGCAAGGCTGCTCGGTGCGTGATCTGCTCCTGAGCGGAGCCGAACGGGTTCTGCTAAATCCCCGGCGGCCCAGCAGGCGGCCCGTTCGCTTCCCCTTGCTCGACTCCAAAGGCCCTAAGGTCGAACTGACCAACCAGCGGCTCTATGAACTCATTGAATTTCCCTGATACCAACGTCTGGCTGGCGCTGGTATGGGGCCGGCACTCGCACGCCGACATTGCCCGCAGTTGGTTCGAGCAAGCCGCCGACGAACAGTTCTTCTTCTGCCGCTTCACCCAACTCGCGTTGTTACGCCTACTGACTACGGAGGCCGTGATGGGCCGCGATGTCCTCACCATGACGTCCGCCTGGGGAGTTTACGATCAGTGCTGCGCCGACGACAGAATCGCGTTTCTCGCTGAGCCTGAAGCGCTCGATCCCGGACTGCGCAGTTTCAGCTCCGGCCGCCGCGCGTCGCCAAAACTCTGGGCGGACGCCTATCTGGCAGCCTTCGCCAACACCGCCGGGTTGAAGCTGGTGACCTTCGATCGCGCCTTCCGGACCAAGCCCGTGAATTGCCAGATTTTGGACTAGCCGATCATCTTTTCGAGTTTCGACCCCACTCGGATAATCGTTTCATTCCGCTCCGGCCCCGTCGACACGCCGCCGATTTCAACTCCCGTCCGCTCTTCCAGAAACTTCAAGTAAGCCTGCGCCTTCGCCGGCAAATCTTTAAACCGCGTCATCCCCCGCGTCGAAGTTTTCCATCCGGGAAGGTTCTGATACACCGGCTCAATCGCCTCCAGTGCCCGATACGTCGCCGGCATCTCGGTGACTTCCGCACCCTTCAACCGGTACCCAGTACACACCGGAATCTCCGCCAGCGAATCCAGCACGTCCAGCTTCGTGATCAGCAGCGTGTCGAAGCCATTCACCATGGCCGTGTAACGCAACAGCGGCACGTCGAACCACCCGCAGCGCCGCGGCCGTCCCGTCACCGCTCCAAATTCGTTGCCTTCGCGCCGCAGCAATTCACCGCCGCCATCGTTGCTCTCGGTGGGGAACGGGCCCGACCCCACCCGCGTAATATAAGCCTTCGAAATTCCAATCACGCCATCGATCTTGGTCGGAGGCACGCCCGTCCCAATCGAAGCCCCGCCCGCAGTCGCACTGGAAGAGGTAACGAAAGGATAGGTCCCGTGATCCACGTCGAGCATGGTCCCCTGCGCGCCTTCAAACAGAATCCGTTTCCCCTGCGCCATGACCCCGGCCAACAGCGCCGCCGTATCGCACACCAGCGGACGGATGCGTTCGGCGAATTCTTCATACTGCTGGCGGATCTGCCCGTAGTCGATGGTATCGTGCAAATTGAAAGTCGCCGCCAGCGTCTTCTTATCTTCCGCGAGCGTATCGTACATCACCCGGAAACTCTCGGGATCGAACAGGTCCGCGATGCGAATGCCGCGCCGCCCGGTCTTGTCTTCGTAACACGGCCCGATGCCGCGCGAAGTGGTGCCGATGGGAATGCGGTTCTCCCGCGCCTCCGACATCTTCTCCACCAGCCGGTGAAACGGAAAAATCACATGCGCGCGATTGCTGATGCGCAATTGCTTCCGGACGTCGATGCCGGCCGCTTCCAGCATGGCCATCTCATCGAGCAGCGCCGACAAGTCCACCACCACGCCGTTGCCGATCACCGCCTGCACCCCTGGCCGCAGAATGCCGCTGGGAATCAGCTTCAGCACGAACTTCTTTTCTCCGATAAAAACCGTGTGGCCGGCGTTATGCCCGCCCTGATAGCGCGCGACCACGTCGAAGCGCTCGGCCAGCAGGTCCACTACTTTGCCTTTGCCTTCGTCGCCCCATTGCGCGCCGAGAACGATGATATTTTGCATGTGGTATGAATGCGGGCGCAGCCCTCCGGCGCGCGCACAAACACTCATTGTAGCAGCCGTGTCCGTTACAATAGCGTTGATGCAGCTTTCCGACATTTTCCTCCGGCTGGGCCCGGATCACTTCGAGCAACTCCTGCGCTCTATCTCGCTGGGACGCCTCAAGACCTTCCAGATGTTCGAGCCTTTCAAGACGCGCCTGCACTTGCATAAACTGAATTCGGAAACCCTGCGCAAGTCCGCCCCACGCCAATGGAAGCGTCTGGAGGAAGAAGGCAACGGCGACCTGGCAACGGATCTGGCGCAAGCCATCCTGATCTCGCACATGGACCTGGTCAAAGCCGTTCTGGATGAACTCGGCGTCCCCCACGAAGACGGCTTCTTCGCGAAAGACACTGACGTCAGTACGTACCTGAAGGACGGCTGGCAGCAAACCGCCTGGGATAAATTCCACGATAAGTTCCCCCCCGCCGCCCTGTTGTTCTACATCAACCACCTGGCCTGGGAAGTGGCTAAAGCCGAAGAAGTATTCGCGCCCGCAGCGTAAATGCAGCAACTCTACGAAGCCTTTCGAGCCGGCGACCGCGAACGCGCCAACGCTCTCGTCGCCGCCGATCCCACGCTTGCCATCTTCGCCGCCGCGCTCTTCGGCGACACCCCGGAAATCGAAAAACTACTGACCGCGAATCGCTCCCTGGTGACTGCCGTCAGCCCCGACGGCTGGTTTCCGCTGCACCTGGCCGCGCACTTCGGCCACGCCGATGCCGCACGCCTGCTCTTGAACAAAGGAGCGCAGGTGAACGCCTGTTCGACGAACGCCTCGCGCAATATGGCGCTTCATGCCGCGGCCGCAGGGCGCGCGCAAGCTGCAGCGAAGCTATTGATCGATGCCGGAGCCGACGTCAACGCCCGCCAAGGCGGCGGCTTTACTCCTCTGCACTCGGTAGCCCAAGGCGGCGACGTAGAATTCGCGCGCCTGCTTGCCGACGCGGGGGCCGACGTCAACGTGCGCGCCGAAAATCAGCAGCGCCCGCTCGATCTCGCGCTCGCCAACGGACGCCAATCCATGGTGGATTTCCTCGAATCCCACGGCGCCAGCCTGTAAGTCTGCCGCTCACGGCCAATCGGGAAAGGCGATTTCCATCGAACTCTTGCCGTAGCGGTCATAGAATGCCTCATCCATGGCCGGAATTTTGGCGCCGTACGTTTTCTCGAAATGTTTCCCCCAGTGAGGCCGTCGGCCATCCGCGTCGGTGAAGCCGTATTCTTCCGCGAGATCCCACGACGCCAACACGCGCCCCGATTTCTTGAAGACTTCCGAATCGGCGGCCAGCGCCGCAATGGCTCGCCCCACAAAAAGCGGGGATTCGGACGCCGCGAAATTCGGGTCGTTCTTCGCACCGTCTTCCCAATTGGCCTCGGTCACGCCGAAGTGTTCGAGCATGGCTTCCGACCGCAAAAAGCCGGGCGTGATCGCAACCGCCGTCACGTTGCGGCGGCGCAGTTCATAGGCCATGCCGAAGGCCAGCCGGATCACGGAACTCTTCACCAGATCGTAAAAGAGGTTGCCCCGATAGCCGAAAGAATTTCCGTCCGTGACTTCCACAACCAAGCCGCCGCCCGATTCCAGCAGCAGCGGAACGCCATAGCGGCTGGTGATGATGTGCGTATCGATAGCCTGCCGCAGCATGCGGAATCCCTTATCGAGCGACACCTCCCAAAAGGTCTTGCCGAATTCAGTGAGGTCCTCGCTGCCCCAAATGTCGTTGACCAGAATGTCGAGCCGCTGCTGCTCCCGCCGCACGCGCTCGAACAACGCCGCCACCTGCTCCTCATCCGCGTGGTCCACGCGCAAGGCATGCGCCGTGCCGCCGGCGGCGTCGATCATTTCCGCCGTCTCGTCGATGGTCTCGGGGCGGTTGGGCGTCGCCGGGTTCCCGCGCACGCTGCGTCCGGTGCAATACACCACTGCACCCGCTTCGCCCAGTGCGCGGGCGATTCCCCGTCCCGCCCCACGAGTCGCTCCCGCCACTACAGCGACTTTGCCTTCCAGCGGCAACACGGTCTACTTCTGCCCGAAGATTCCGATGTAAACGCCTTTCGCGACCACCTTGCCGTTCATCGCCGCCAGCAAGTCCGCCCGCGAAGTTGACGCCGGTAGCCCCAGCTTGGCATTCAGCGCGAACAGCTCAAACGTATAGTGATGATCGCCGTGTCCCGGAGGCGCGCACGGCCCCAGATACGCCGGCATCCCCGTAATGTTATTGATCTGCTTCGAGCCATCTGCCTGATCGCCGCTCTTCACGCCCTCCGGCAATCCCTTGGCATCGCCCGGAATATCGAAGATCGCCCAATGCAGCACGTCATTCGTGGCGGACCCGCCCAGCACCGGATCAGGGTCGTGCATGACCAGCGCATAGCTTTGCGCGCTCGCCGGTGCGCCCGACCAGGTAATCGCCGGCGACGGACTCATGGGACTCGCTGCGCAAGTGTACTTATTCGGAATCCTCCCGCCGTCGGCGAAATCCGCGATGGTGATGTGAATCATCGGCGGAAGCTGAATGCCGCCGCCCTTTTTCTTGCCGCCCTTGTCCTGAGCCCCCGCGCTCGCCATCGACGCCAGCAACGCCGCCGTAATCGCCAATACTTTTATAATTCGCATGAATCTTCTCCTTGTAAAGTACTATCGGTCCCCTGCCAGAGTACCTAAAGCCAGTCCTGGGCTTCAAGTCTGCGTTTGCAACAACCGATCACTTACGTGAAACGGAATTACTCCGTTTGCATCAAAACCAGTGAAGCCACGCCGCTCACTCATGCCCCGGTCGGCATTGCGCCCACGTAGACGTAATCGCTCCCTTGGCGACTCTCAATTAAGGAGAAATACGCATGCTTATGAAAAGCATCTCAATGGGAGTGATCGCGCTGGCGACCGCGGGCTTGTCCCTGGCTGCCAACAAAACCACTTTCGAGGACTTGCAGAGCACGACCTCTGCGGTCAAAACCCACGCTGACGCAGTCAATGCAATTTACCGGACCACCGGTTACGATTGGAACGTAGAACATCTGCAAGCCATTCGCGACGAAACCAACCACATCGGACAGGACCTGCGAACGCTGCAGGAAGGCCCGCTAACACTGACCGAAGAACGCGCTTTAAATCACGCGATTCCACTGTTGCAGAACATGGCCGCCAATGCCACTAGCGCCATTCAGGCATTGAACCAGAAAGGGCGCCCTGTCGATAACGACGGTCCCGTGTTCAATGATCGCTATCACGACCACATGCTCGCGGTGGAAGCCAACGCAGCCCAGGCCGAGAAGATTTTCCAAAGCCTGCGGCCTTATGAAGGAACGCGTGGTCCGCTTGAGAGCCGTCAGGGACAGAAAGGAAATCCGGACGCCAGCCAGCCTCAAGACTCCGGACGTTAGTTAACGTTTCGAATAGAAGGGGAGATCAGGCCCCTTTTATTGAGCGAACGTATTGCAAGCCGAAATCTCACCCGAATTCAACCCCGCCTGAAACCAGTGTGTCCGCTGCGCCGACGATCCATGCGTGAAGTTTTCCGGGCTCACATGCCCAGTAGCCATCTTCTGTAAGCGATCGTCCCCCACCGACGCTGCCGCGCGCAGCCCGGCCGCCACATCGCTCGCGTCAATAATTTTTCGCTGCTCCGTGGTTTTCGCCCACACTCCGGCGAGGCAATCCGCCTGTAGCTCCAAGCCTACCGATAAGGGGTTCGCTTGCTCCGGATTACTCTCCCGCAAACGCCGCACTTTGCCCTCGATACCCAACACTTTCTGCACGTGATGCCCAATTTCATGCGCGATCACATAAGCTTGCGCGAACTCGCCCGGAGCGCCAAACCGGCTCTGCAGCTCATCGAAAAATCCGAGATCCAGATACACCTTTTCATCGCCCGGACAGTAGAAAGGTCCGGTGGCGCTCTGCGCTTCCCCGCACGCCGAGTCAATCGAATCACGGAACAGCACCAG
>Ga0068857_100002626_pt1 | contig 14758 bp, 28 predicted proteins | sample KBSCornC72_FD_66591 | JGI IMG/M metagenome (GOLD analysis project Ga0068857, IMG submission 66591) | Corn rhizosphere microbial communities from Kellogg Biological Station, Michigan, USA - KBS Corn C7-2 | ecosystem: Host-associated > Plants > Roots > Rhizosphere > Soil ...
CTGGTCGCGCAGCTCCTGCCGTAGATAGCCATTGTCTCCGCCCATCGTCTCAGGGAAATAGACTTCCTCGTCAACCAGCGAAGGGTCGATAACGTGGTGTTCGAATTCGATGGGAGGCAGCTTCGGCAACACGTCGGCTTTCTTCCTGCGCAGCATGAAAGGTTTCAACAGCTCTTTAAGGCGATCGGCGTTCTTGGTTCCCGTGATACGAAAGCCATAGTCGGATTCGAAACCCGCGCAGAATTCCTGCACAAACGTGTAGTAATCCCGGTCGTACAAGCCCGCGTGCCGCAGGTGCGTCCACAGCTCATCGACATGGTTCGGTGCCGGCGTGCCCGACAATCGCCAGACAAAATCCGCCTTCGACGCCAAGCCTTCGATGGCTTTGGCGCCGCCTCCGTAAATCGTTTTGGTGACACGCGCGGCCCGGTTCTTCAGCCGGTGCGCCTCATCGAGGATGAGAACATCCCAATGTCTCGCCGATAGAGACTTGAGGACTTGCTTGTTCAAAAGCATTTCGTAGCTGCATACCGTCACCCCCTGTGGTGCGGGTCGGGTCTTGCCGTCAAGTAGGGCGACCGCCGGGCGATCGAAGGGGCTGAACTTGGCGAACTCAAGCAGCCAGTTGACGCGGACGGTTGCGGGGACGAGTACCAAGATATTGCGCCCGCCGACCATGTCAGAAGCGCGAACTGCTTGGCAACTTTTACCGCAGCCCGGTTCATCGGCTAGGAAGCGATGCTTGCCCGAGGCAAGATGCTCGGCTCCCTGTAATTGCCAGTCGAGCGGCAGCGCAATATCTGTCACTCGTCGTGTGCCCAATCCTGAGCTTCCGCAGCGCGCAACTCCAGTTCCTTGATCTGCGCGCGGTAACCCTCGACCAGGGCAACCCAATTGTCCGTGGTCATCTCCTTGAACTGGCTGCGGTTGTAGCGGCTGCGGGCACGCTCAAATTCAAATCGGTTGAAATCGTCGTGGACGCTCATCAATCCGTCCCTCCGTAGGATTTGTTAAGGTCTTCATCCACATGTTGCGGATCGATCAACACTTTGGACGTGCGACACCCGCGGGGCAGGGGGTAACCGTGCTCCCGTTCCAGCAGTTCCTGCAGCTGGGCCAGCGCGCGCCAGGCACAGCGACCGGCGTGGTAGATATCGCGCTCGTCCTTCTTGTCGAAGTCCACTTGGTGCCGAATGATCTTATTGCCGTGGTCGCGCGAGACATCACGATTCCAATGCAGCGCCTGGCCCGGGTTGTGCTGCTCGTTCCCGTCCTTGCTCACCTTGGCCACGTAAGCCAGGGCGTTGGGGAAGTAGTCCAGCAGACCTTCCGCCATGGGCATGTCGTTGCGGGCTGTGGCGTCTTCGGGAAGGGAAGGGGTAGGGCGTCGTTCGCGAATCACAGCGGCGGCCAGCGCCACGGCCATTCGCTCGCCGTCACCCAGGAAATTTTCGTACTCGTTCACGCCACCCTCCTAGCCACGGTGAAGCGCTTCTGCGCGTTGGGGTACGTGCGGCGCATGTAGGCATCCAAGGGATATCCTGTGTAGCGCCGGCACAGATAATCGAGGGTCAGCGGCATGGCGCAGAATTCGCCGTTGCGTACCTCGTTGAGCACGAGCACGCCGCGCCAATGGGTATTGGCCATGCCCTTGTAGTCTTCGTCGTGTAGATAGGCGGAGCCGGCAACGATGCCTTGCTTGATCTTGCCGGTGGCGAACTGTTTGGAGCCCACATCCAAGCCCTGCACGTGCCCCTGCACGAAAGGCTCGCCGATGTGATTCAGCTTGTTATTCGCCGTACCGCCGATCGCCCGGCCCGTGTTCACCGCGGCGAAATAGTGGGCGTAAACGACACCATCCACCTTCACTTGGCCCGGCGCACCACAGAAATAATCCACCACTTCCCAGCCCAGCCGTTCGCGGTTGAGCAGATGATAGCCGAGCGTTCCAGCCATGCGGGGGTCCGCGTTAATCGCACGGACCAGACGGTTCTCATGGTTGCCTTCCAGAATGATCTTGCGGCCCTTATATCGGCCCATACTGCGCGTCAACAGCTCCAAGGCATCGTTGCCGGCCTTGATGTCGTCCTCGACGCGTGCGCCTTCCAGCGCCATGGATCCGGGCGCGTCATAGCGGGAGAGGGAAGGGAAGTCCCAGTGGTCGCCCAAGTGGACAACGACATCCGGCTTGTAGTCCCGGACGGCTTGGCCGATCCACGCCAGATGATCGATGGGGACACCCTTTTTCACCTGAGTGTCGGGGATGATGAAGTGGCGGCGCGGTGCCGTCATGCTCAGGACTCCGTAGCAGGCGTATACGGCTCTATTTTACCATCGAGTGATGACAAAATGGCATCACGCGAGGCGCGATCCTGCAGTTCTTCCCTGATTTCTTCCAGTAGAGCCGTGTCTTTCCGGATACGCCTTTCCAGATCCGCAGCCAGAAGCTTCAAGTCCGCCGCAGGGATGTCCGAGGCGTTGATGCCCGTGCAGATGGTCATGGCTTGTCACCCGTCTTGGCCGCGATGGCTTGGTCGAACGCCTGCTCGTATTCGTTAGCGTCGGCCTCCGCCTTCGCGCGTGCCATCTCGTAATCGAGTCCATCCCGTAACCAAGTGGTCGTTCTCTCGCTGATGAATCGATTTCGAAACGCGGTGACCTTCGCATCGGCATCTACTAACTTGCTACCAATCTCCGGCGAATTAGTAGGAACCACGGAGCATTCCTCGGCAGTTGCGCTGGCGTGGGAGAGGGCGGCTTGCCAACCGGTCCATGCAGCCTCGATCTGGTCGGGGTCCTCGAGGTCTGCATTAAACCGTCCATGCCGATTCCACCAGTAATCGAACTCAGCTCGCATCTTCTGCTCGTCGGTCATGGCTGTACCTCACGAGCCCAGAAGTATGCGTAGCTCGTGTTTCCACGGTCATTGCTTGGGCAATGAGTGCAGTACCAATCGCCGGCCTTTACGGCATCGAATTGCTCAATATTGAGCATGCTGTTTGGACCTTGGCGAACTTCACACAGCTGTTTGCCGCATTGAGGACAATTCGGATTCATCACCCCTTCTCCTTCCCGGCGAGCGTCGGGGCGGCGGAGAGCATGGCGTCCCTAACCACTTGCGTCTTTGTTTCACGCGTTTTGACGTCGCGTGTCAGGTTAGATCGGCTTACCGCGTCATACACGGCGACGAGCGTTTCAACCGTCTCAACCTGTTCCACCTTGTCGCGCAACGCAATTATGTGCAGATGCACAGGGATCGGTACGTCATACCACTTCCCGCGAACATCTATCAGAAGTGAACCCTCCGGCACGGCCGCGCGCTCGGCGGGGTGCGTGTAGAGAGACGCCATTCCATCTTCAACCGGGAAGTCGGCGCCGGATAGCAGCCAAAGCGGCGTGCCATCGGGAAGCTCGGACATGCCACCTTCGCCGAGCCAGTCGATGTACGGTCCGTCTTCTCCGTCCTTGACGTGCCCAGCAAGCTCGCAGACGACTTCCTCCCCCTGCGCGCCCTGCGGCTGGCGTTGGGATAGGAGGGCTTTCGCTTTATCGCGGCCAATGCAGGCTTTGAACTCCCAGTGAAACCCGGTCTCGCTATCGGTGTGGTGATCTTCGTAGTTCAGCTCGGCCCCGTGCACAAACTTCACTTCGCAATCCGCGCCATCGCTATCACGTACGAGTAGGCCGACAAATCCAACGGTTGGCACATCGTCTAGTGCAGCAACGTCCACCACAGGCTGCGCCAGACGCGCGGATTCGAGGGCGGCGCGCCATGCCGCATCATCGTTGCGGTTGATATCAACGACACTTCGGATACTACCAATGGGCTCGGGATAGTCGGCCGTGTGATAGCGCTTGATGGCTTTGTACGCATTGCGAGCCCGATCAATGACTTCATCCGTCAACACCGCCTGCGCGGTAAGGTGGGCGTCGATGGCTGCAACGCAGTCGTAGATCAAATCAAGCGCGGGCTGCTTCAGATCATCTGAATAGATGGCAAGCGCCTCGCGCACCTGCTCAAGCGTCATCTCACTCATGACTGTCTCCGATGGCTGCGCTTTTGTACTTCTTCGTGCGCTTGAGAAAGAACCAAGTGATACGACCCCATGCCATGCCTTCTCGGTTAATGCGGAAGTAACGGCGACCGTTGCGAACGAAGCTGATCTCGTAGCGAAAGGGGTTTAGCCATACTTTCTTTGGAATCGACTTTCGCGGCACGTCATGCCAGTAAAGCCATACCCAAAGGCCGCCTTTGCCGAATACCAGATGCTCAGGGCAATACATGTCATTTACCTCCGATGGCTGCGCGGGCGCCGTCGATGCCTGGCCGCATGTTGGTCTTGCCTAACATCGCTCGGTGCCAATTGGCACATGCCGCAGCCGTCGTGATGATGTGGTGCTCAGCCTTGTCGATATCTCCATCGGCATGCTTATGAAGCGCCTTGCCAGCCAGGTAACCGACTAGCCAGAACCAATCGGCTGGCGCTTTACCTTGATCGTGGTCGGAACCCCATCGCTGGCGCTGATGTTCGGCCTCGATACTGACGGCACGCAGGAAGTCGTCTGACTGCGGCGTATTGATGATGGAACTCAGGCGCCCATTCTCCTTACGGAGCGCGGCGAGTTCGTCTACCACTCCCTCAAACAATGAGGCCCATCTACTGACCGCAGCATCAGAAGGGTGATGTGCATTGAACATCTCAGAAATAATTTCGCGCAGATGTTCGTGGTTGGTGGTCATGCTCATGACTGCCCACCTCCAACGTGGGCGAAGACTTCAGTGGGCGCACCGTCATGCTGGAAAGGACCGGCGAAACCACGCGATGTCCATCCCCAACGTGTCTGCGTACCAACGATCATCCAGTTGGTGTAGAACTTCTCCGATGATGGATGGATGTTCCGCTTCTCGGACATCACCGCATTCCAGAACTGCTCCTTGCTGACCTGATGCATGCCAGCAGGCACATCCACTCTCTGCGTCTGCGTGTTCATACATCCCCCTTCTTGGCTCGGGCGGAGTCGATGAAGTCGCGCAGAACACCATCTACGCGACGATCTAGTTCTTCGTCTTCGTACAACCCATGCGTGCCGGCGCCGGTGTAATGAACGAACTCGGCGCCAGATTCGCGGATATAGCGATAGCGTTCGGCATCCTTCCGAAGTGCCTCCACCTCCGCTTGCAGGCGGGTACGGTCGGCTTTGATAGCCTTCCATGCTTCTTGTAGGGAGTACCAGTTCTCTACATTCATGCGATCAAAGATTCTAATCGCCTGATCGACTGACATTCCTTCGCCCATGCATGGTGATACCGCTTTCGCGTCTAGCATTTCAGGGCTAACGCCGTTCTTTAACTTCTCATCCGTGTAACTCGTCATAGGGAGTGGCCTTTGGCGGAAATGAAAGGGAGAAAGTCCGCGGCGCATTAATCAATTACCGAGCTTTTGGCGGAAGTGGGAACACCATGGACCCGATGCGCCAGATACCAAGCGAGCAGGGCTGCTTCGGCGCGGCCGTCGTCTTTCACGCGCTGGAAAAGCTGCGCGTGCTTAGGGAACAGTTCGGTAGCCCGCTGGCGCGATGCGTTCTTGCGGGCCTTCTTGTCATGGTCGGGATTGGCGTTCAAGCCAACCCCAAACTTCCATTTCTGTGGCGTGACCAACACAACTTCCGCGGCACGCTCGTACGCCATGACGTACAGGATTCCGAATGTGCAGCCAAAGTTGAACGCGCTAGATCGGCCCTGCTTGGGCATAGCGCCCACGCGTTCCACGGCTGCCGCCCGCGCGTACTGCGCGGGCCAGCAATTGGAGAGAATCCGCAGATCGACCAACTTGCCGTCCGCGGGCACATCGATGAGCCGCAAGGTGCCGTCTCTCGGTGTATAGGCCGCGATGGCGCCCGACAGCCCGGGATCGATGCCCACAAACGTGGTCATATCAGTACGCCTCCGCTTCTTCACGCGTGATAAAGAAGTGGATGCCGCCAGCGCATTCCTGCTGCCAGTTCTCGTCAAACTTGTCCGGGTGCACACGCTGGCCGGCCGTGTACTTCGTTTTGCCGTCGTGCTTCGACACGCCGACCTCGGCACCGATAACTTCCAGAACGTCCACATACTCGGCGCGGCACTTGCGGCCAAATGCATGGCTGCGACGAGCTTCTGCGGGGATCAGCAGTTTGGCGAGCACGCCGTTCTTCAGCTTTTTCCAGCCGATGATGGAGCCTTCCGGAAGAATGCGCGTGACGGCGATCGACCATTCCGCATTCTTGACGCCCGACAGGTAGGCGCGCGACAGGTCGGCGCGCGACAGGTAGGCGCCCGACAGGTCGGCGCGCGACAGGTTGGCGCCCGACAGGTAGGCGTCCGACAGGTTGGCGCGCGACAGGTAGGCGCCCGACAGGTTGGCGTCCGACAGGTTGGCGTCCGACAGGTTGGCGCGCGACAGGTCGGCGCGCGACAGGTCGGCGCGCGACAGGTTGGCGCCCGACAGGTTGGCGCCCGACAGGTTGGCGTCCGACAGGTTGGCGTCCGACAGGTAGGCGTCCGACAGGTTGGCGTCCGACAGGTTGGCGCGGGCTTCCACGGCCTTTTTCACGGCGAAGCCCAGCTGCACGCCGTACGACTTGCCGGCGACTTCAGCCGAAAGTTCGCAGGTGAAAAGCGCTTCGCCAGTCCAACGGTTTTTGATTTCAAATTTCATGGATCTCTCCTAGTAATATGATGATGAAATGTCATCAATCGAGTGAAAAAACAAGAGCGGTCGAGATGACCGCGGAAACAAGCAGAGCGGCCCAAAAGAAATGGCCGAACAGCAATAGCCACGCGAACAGAGTGCCCAATCCGATGATCGCCGATGCACTGGCGAACAGAGTCATCCACGCAAACAGGATGTCTGCGAAGCGTCCGCTCATGCCCGATTCTCCAAGCGATACGTCAGTGCGCGATATACGGCGATGTCGACGGCGAAAAGGAACAGCGACAACGGCCAGTTACCTATGAACAGCGCGACCAGCGCCGCTGCAGTGAACAGCGTGGTGGCCGCGAGTGATGCAATGAAAGCGAGCCAGATGTTCATAGAGCTACTCCAAGTCGGGTCAGGAGATCGCAGCGGCGGCAGATGTTTGCCTCGTACTGTTCCGTAGCCGGGCGGCAGTTGCAGTCGGTGTCACGGATGAAATCGATGGCGTCCGAAGCAACAGCCAGGGTTTGATCGACTTCGCGAAGCTCGGCGCGCATGTGGTCCAGATGCTCGCCATTGCGAGGGAAATCCTGCAGGTCATATCGAACCTGCAGAATGATGTCGCGAGCCGCACAGACTGCATCCTTGCTGCTCATTCGTCATCCCCTTTGTCAGTCCAGATATGGAGCCCGAACAGCAGCACAAAGCCCACCAGGGTCGTCGCGTAGGCGACTTGAATCAGGTGAACGAATGTCATGGGCCGCGGCTCCGTTTGTGGTCCGTGAGGCACATTGTGGGGATGTGATGACGATTTGTCAACAACACGCGCAGACTAGACCGTCAGTCATCCGACTTGAGGAAGGTGATCGACGGCTGTTCCTTACGCAGGGCGTAGTACTCCACCTGCACCTTGGCGCTGGAAATCATCTTGCCGGCCAGGTTAGCTAGCTCGGTGGCTGCCTTCGGATCCATCTGGCCGCTCTTGAGGGACTGGAACACTTCGGCCAAGTTGGTGCGCAGTTCATTGACGTTTTTCATTTTACATGCTCCTTAGTTTACGTTTGATGTTGAGTCTAAGTACCTCGGCATCGAGCAAATCTCTCGGGATGCCGAGTCGTTCTACTTCGTCTACACCGCCAAATAGCTTGTATGCGGCACGAACGATGTCGGAATGTTCCGCAGGAATAACAGGGGTGCTGGCGTGCCTGGCTCTTGCTTCCGCACGTAACAAAGCCAATTCCGCGCACACTGCGGCCATCTTTATCTCCCTCTCTTTGGCAATGTAGAGCCGCCAAGCCAAGGGGCCGTTGTAAGGATTCGTTCGCCGCTCCACTATCGTCTCTTTATCTCTGGTGAAAGGCACTCTGCGCCGATGATGCGTAAATGTCAACACGTTGAAGGGGTGTTCTATCCCCCGGGGACTCAATTGTTGCCAAAACGTCCGCAGGGGGCTATCTTTGTTGAGATTTTTAAACTACAGGGGGCCAACGGAGGGTCCTGTTTATGACAAAGCCGAAATACCGAATCGATGGCGCTTGGTTACGCCGGCTCATCGAAGACAACAATATGTCCATGCGGGACTTTGCTCGCCGGGTAAGTATGGACATCGCTTCTGTAAGCCGGACCATCGCCGGGACGCGCAAGCTGCAGGTTCACGAAGCCCGCCTGTGGGCGCGAGTACTTCGCGTGACGCCCGAGGAAATTTTCGGCCGCATGGGCGTAAGGCTAGGAGCCGTAGGCTCGGCAACGTCTGAAGCCACAGTGTTGCGCGCGCCAATGCCCATTGTGCCGCCGCTGGCGGGTTCCGTTGACGCCATTTCCGGCCTTGTCACCTTCAAGCCCCTGGCCGCTGGCGATGAGAATGCGGACATCGTCGCGTTAGCCATCGAAGGCGATCCCTTTATGGCCGGCTGGCGTGTATTTTACTCTCGATCGAGCATATCTTCGTCGGCCGATGGTGTGGACTTGGCCATCATAAAGGGCGAAGGGGGAGAGGTGTTTTTGCGCAAATTGCGACCGGGATTCACGCCAGGGCATTTTGATCTCGGTCCCGCATTTGGAATAGGGGACATACAGCGCGATGTAAAACTGGAGGGTGTGTATCCCGTACTGGGCATGGGTGGGATACGGGTAGGATTCCAAAATTCGTAGAAGGGATTCTACGGCAGATTCTACGATAAGTGCTTGAGTTGGCTCAGTATTCTGTGAAATTCCGGGATTCTACGGCAAAGTAGTAGGTTGCTGTAGGGAGAAAAGTGGATACGTACAAAACAGAATGAGTGTTTGTTTGTACGGTATGTCCCTCTATATATTCTATATTTATTAGAATAATAGAATATATAGAATAAGTAAGTAAGATCGAGGGTTTGCAGCTTCTGAACTTTTCAGTCCAGTATTTCAGATTCTAGAATAGTGGAAGGGCGCCCTCCCGCCCGCTGGCCAGAAAAGGCGCGTGTCCACGCCGCACGGACGTGGCTGCTGACTGGACAAAAAGAAAGCCCCCAACAACGGGGGCTTCTTCGTTGCGGGGATTTCTGTCGCGTTCAGTCATGCAATTGACTGCGCCAGAAATCTAGTTCGCCCCGCAGCATCTGTCCCACAGGTGACGCCGCGGAGAATCCTTTGATCGTCTCTCGCAGGTTGGCGATGTGTGCGGCCGCGTTTTCCTTTCCTTCGCGCCTATGGATTTCTCGGCCCTCCCGTATCCCGTCGAGGTAGTATCGGCTGACAGTCTGTGCGTCCATGAATTGCTCCGAGTGATGACAAAAGCTCAACGCAGCAGGCGTGCGATCTCGTCGCGCACGCGCTGCAGCCAGGACCGGCGAGGCAGCTTGCGCGGTTTGCAGCAGGTGACGTGTTGCCGCGGCGGATTGAGGTGGAAGGGATATTCGGTGCGAAGGGCTTGGCGGGTCATGACGCTCTCCTGCTTGGTGGTTGATGATGCTAAAATGTCATCGTGCTGAGTAAATGTCAACACCCTCGACGAATGAATTTCTATGTGGACGGACGATGGACGACAGCAAACATCTATCTGTATTTGACGATCAGGCGTTGGACGAGCAGCAGAAACAGGTGTGCACGCTGATTGCAACCGGTAAATCGATCGAGAAGGCGTGCGAGCTGGCCGGCATCACCGAATATCGCTACACCAAGTGGCTGGCCGATCTGCCAGCTTTCGAACAGGCGGTGCGTCGGGCGCGCGCGATCATAGTCGACCGCCGCATCGACCGAATCGCGGAAGTGGCCCGCACTGAGCCCGATGTCAACCGCGCCGCGCTCATCATCAAGACAGATCAATGGCTTGCGAGCAAGCTGATCCCCAAAGTCTTCGGCGATCGCATCGACCTCAACGTCAACCAAGTCATCGACATCGGCAGCGCCCTGGCCGAAGCCCATGCGCGACGTGCGTTGCGACCCAGGTGCGACCCAGCTTACATCATCGATGTGCAAGCCGTTGATGTTACTGAACAAAATGCGGCTGGTTCAGTTGATAAACAATCAGTTGCGCAGCTCCCGGACATCTTCGACTGATCCTCGCGCGGGCCGCGGGGCCCCCTTTTGCGCGCCAGGGGAGGGGTGGCGTGGGGGTGGGGGCCGGGATTGGCCGCGCGAGTTCCATCCGAGGCCATATAAGCCGGCCGCGACTAAAAATTTTTGAAATTTCCCAAGCCATTTAACCTAAACGGAACATAAACGCATGGCCAAGGCCAAGCAGATTTACAGCGCACAGGACGAGCAAACGCTCATGACCGAGCTGTGGGATCCCCAGCTGGCCGACGATCTGCGTGCCTGGAACATGTTCGTGTTCCCGTGGGGCAAGGCCAACACCCCCTTAGCCAATTTCAAAGAGCCACGCGCCTGGCAGATCGAGCGCATGGAGGCCAAGACGGATCATATCCGGGCCAACAAGCTGCGGATCGCCCAGGGTCAGAAGCCGAAGATGTGGCAGGAGTCGATCGCCTCGGGCCGTGGTATCGGCAAGTCGGCGGAATTCAGCTTCGAAGGCATGTGGATGATGTCGACACGGCTCGGGTCCACCACGATTGTCACGGCCAATACCGAGCAGCAGCTGGTTTCCCGCACCATGGTCGAGTTGGGCAAGTGGCACACCCTGGCCATTAATAGCCACTGGTTCGACCGGTCGGCCATGTCTCTGCGGCCGGCCGACTGGTTCAAGGAGTTGCTGGAGTCCCAGCTCAAGATTGATACGGCCTATTACTACCTGAACGCCCAGTTGTGGTCCGAAGAGAAGCCCGACGCCTTCGCTGGCGTCCATAACCACAACGGGGTGATGCTGAAGTTCGACGAGGCCAGCGGTATTCCTCAGGCCATCTTCACCGTGTCCGAAGGATTTTTCACGGAGCCTGTTCTGGATCGCTACTGGGACTTGTACTCGAACCCCCGAAACAACACGGGTCCGTTTTTCGAATCCCACCACAGGCACCGTGGTGACTGGAACCCTATCAAGATCGATGCCAGGACCGTGGAGGGCACCGATTCGGAAACCTACGCCAAGATCATTCGCACCTATGGCGAGGATTCGGATGAAGCCCGGGTGGAGGTCTACGGCGAGTTTCCCAACGCCGGCGACGACCAGCTGATCCCCATGGACCTGATCCTTGGTGCCCGGGAGCGAGAGATCATCGAGGACAAGGGCGCTCCCCTCATCATGGCTGTGGACTACGGCAACGGCGGCAAGGATCCTTCTGTGATCCGATTCCGGCGCGGATTCGATGCCCGGTCCATTCCGGCCATTCGCCGCGGCGGCATGGAAGTGCTGGAATTCACGGCCAACCACGTTGTGCCGGCGATTGAGAAGTACGACCCGGACGCCGTCATCATTGATGCCAATGGTGTGGGCGCCCCAGGCGGTGAGTATCTCCGAGCCTTGGGTTACAAGGTCATTGGGGTTTACATGCAGGGTAAGCCTGCAGACGAAAACCAGTATCACAACAAGCGCGCCGAATGTTACGGCGAGCTGACGATTTGGTTGCGTAATGGTGCCATCGATGACACGGATGTGCTTAAGGATGATCTCAAGGGACCGAAACGCATCGTCAATAAGACCACCGGGAAGAAGCAGGTGGAGTCCAAGGACGACATGAAGAAACGCGGCTTGGCCTCTCCGAACGATGGCGATGCCCTGGCCATGACATTTGGCCAGGTGATCCCACGCCGGGACCGCAACGCATCCCGGCACCAACGAAAGCGGGCCACGGCCCGCAATGTGGACTTCCCACTTTTGGGCTAAGTGATGACAAAATGTCAACATTCGGCTAGACTATCGACGTCATCCTGTTGATTTCTTGCCCATGTCTGCGATCGGAAACCTGCTTGGCGGCGTGAATCATGCCCTCATGAAACTGGTGGGGCAGGACACCAAGAAGCCCAAGGATCCCACTCCGGCGCCCGCCGCGCCGACGATGTCGAATTCATCCGCCCAGCTCGATGAGGCGGCGGATGACGAGCTGCGTCGGCGCCTCTTGGGCGGCCGGTCAAGCACCATGTTGACGGGTGGCGCAGGCCTGGCCAATACGGGCACCGTATCGTCTTCGTCCCTGCTGGGTAGCTGATGGCGACGAGCGAGGACATCGTCGGTCAAGTCCTGGACCGGTTCTCCCAGGCACAGTCCGACCGCGCCATTTTCGCCCAGCACTGGGATGACGTGGCGCGTGTGGTGCTTCCGTATTACGAAAACACGTTCTTCCAGAACACTCTGTACACCCCGGGTCAGGAACGTGGCCTGGAGATGTTTGACGCCACGGCCAACACAGCATTGTTTCGTTTTGCCGCGGCCATGGAGTCCATGCTCACGCCACGCAATGGCAAGTGGCACGGAATCCGTATTGCCGATCCCGATCTGAACCGTAAGCGCAATGTCCGACTCTGGTGTGACCAGGTGACGGACATCATGTTCCATTACCGGTATGCCACCAACTCCGGCTATCAGGCGCAGCAGCATGACGGCTACGTCGGTATGGGCGCATTCGGTACGTGCTCCCTGTTCGTCGATCGGCTGCGTGAGCCGACCAATCCGGGCGCGCGGGGCCTGCGCTATCGCAACATTCCGCTGCCCGAGTTGTTCATTTCCGAAGATCACCAGGGCAACGTCGATACCAACATCCGTCGTTTTCGCCTGAGCCGCCGCGCCATCGCGCAGCGCTGGAAGGCGTTGCCGCAGGGTTTTGCGGCTAAGATGGAGAAGGCGTCGGACGAACTGGTGTGGATCGTTCACTACACTGGCCCGCGCGCCAACTGGCAGCCCAATGCGTTGGCCGGGAAGGTGATGCCGTTCGCCTGCCAGTACGTGCTGGAGGACGACAAATTTCTGCTGGAAGATTCCGGCTATGTCTCCAACCCATATGCCACGGCGCGGTACCTGACGGCTCCCGGCGAGATGTATGGCCGAAGTCCGGCTATGAACGTGCTGCCGGCGATCAAGGGACTGAACCAGCAAAAGAAGACCTTCTTGAAAACCATGCACCGCGCCGCCGATCCAGTGCTGCTGGCGCATGACGACGGGATCATGGACGGCTTGGATCTTCGCCCGGGTGCACTGAATTTCGGTGGTATCTCGGCCGAGGGCCGGCGCCTCGTGGACACCTTGCCTGTGGGCAATCCGGTGGCCACGAAGGAGTCGATGGACGACGAGCGGCAGACGATCAACGACGCCTTTTTGGTGACGCTGTTTCAGATCCTGGTCGAAACCCCGCAGATGACGGCAACCGAGGTGCTGGAACGTGCCCGCGAGAAAGGCGCGCTGCTCAGTCCCACGATGGGTCGTTACCAGTCCGAAGGCCACGGTACGCAGATTCGTCGCGAGTTCGACGTGCTGTACGGCCAGGGGCTTATTCCTCCGATGCCGCCGGAGTTGGAGGAGGCATCGCGTGCCGGCGTGGGCTGGCTGGTTGAGTTTGATGCTCCGCTCAATCGGGCCATGCGCGCCGAGGAAGCCTCCGGTATCCAGCGCTCCATCCAGTTCGCCGCGGAGATCGCGACGCAGACGCAAGATCCGTCGGTGATGGATCAGTTCAATTTCGACGAGATCATCCCGTCCGTGGCCGAAATCAGCGGCGCGCCTGCGCGCTTCATGAATTCGCCGGAAGTTGTGATGGCCAAGCGCCAAGCGCGAGCCCAGCAGCAACAGGCGCAGCAGGCGATCGATGCCGGCCCATCCATGGCCGCCATGATGAAGGCCGCGGCACCTGAAGGTAATAGCCTCGGAGGCTAACGATGGACGCAACACAATTTGCTTGTTGGTTGCAGGGCTTTGCAGAACTGACTGACAAGGCGCCAACGGCCGAACAATGGAAATCTATTCGAGAGCATCTGCAGCTGGTATTTACGAAAGTGACGCCGCCAGTGCATTTCTCCGGCACGATTACGGATCATCCGTTTAGAAAGTTTTTCCCTTTGGAAACTACGGTCACCTGCTGACAATGCCCAAGCCAATTCAAGTCCCCTCGGGACTGCGCTGGCGCGCGTTGGATGAGGGGGAGCAGCGCCAAGCCATCCGCTCCGGATGGGAAGCCTTTCAGTTCAAAGGCTGGCAGGCGGAGCCGCCATTCCCCCTTGATGATCCGCGGCGCTGGCTGTGGCAGAACGGGATGGAAGGCGCCGAACGTTATCGGCGTGAACCAGCTTTCACGATACAGGAGGTGCAAGGATGGCGGTGATTGACAGCCTATTGGGCTTTCTGCAGTGTCGGCGCAGCGCCTACCGAGCCATCTTCCACAGCCCTATGGGCGAGGAAGTATTGACCGACCTGGCCAAGTTCTGTCGTGCTCACGAATCCACGTTCCACGCGGACCCTCGTGTCCACGCCGTACTCGAAGGACGCCGCGAGGTGTTTCTTCGTATTGCCCGTCATCTGAAATTGGACGACGACAAGCTCTACGAACTTTACGCCGGCCGAAGCGCCGCCAAGGAATAAGACATGTCCGATGCCGTTTCTTCTACTGCTGCTCTTGTTGGTACTGGCGGCGCTGCCGCTGCACAAGCTGGTGCTGGTGCTGGTGCTGGTGCTGGTGCTGGTGCTGGTGCTGGTGCTGGTGCTGGTGCTGGTGCTGGTGCTGGTGCTG
>Ga0068857_100002628_pt1 | contig 14743 bp, 10 predicted proteins | sample KBSCornC72_FD_66591 | JGI IMG/M metagenome (GOLD analysis project Ga0068857, IMG submission 66591) | Corn rhizosphere microbial communities from Kellogg Biological Station, Michigan, USA - KBS Corn C7-2 | ecosystem: Host-associated > Plants > Roots > Rhizosphere > Soil ...
ACCAGCAATCTGAAGGTGGTAGTACAGGTGCCGGAAGCGTATCAGGAGAGAGTAAGAGTAGGCACTCCCGTGAAGATCGACTTCCCCGGTCTCAATAACAAAGAAGTGACGGGTGTGGTAAAGACCACGAGCAAGACTATCAATGCAGAAAGCCGGGCGTTCACGGTGGAGGTCAGGCTGCCGAATGACAAGGACATCCGCAGCAACCAGGTGGCTGTTGTAAGACTGCAGGATTATAATGCCCCCAAGGCGATGACCATTGCAGTGAATACGCTGCAAAATGACGATAAGGGCAAGTATGTGATGGTGGCTACAAAGGACAAGGAGGGTACGCTGATAGCCCATAAGAAGTCCATTACCATTGGGCAAAGCTATGCCGACAAGGTAGAGGTCACCGGCGGGCTGGACTTAGGCGACCGGCTGATCACCGAAGGATTCCAGGGATTGTACGAGGGACAGCCGATCACGGTACAATAATGACCCCGGCCCGGAGCGGACTAAGGTTTGACGGCTCAGGGCCATTACAAGCGGGCACAATAATTCAAGCCGGCCGACAACGTTGGCAAGCGGACCACGGGTCCGCTGGACGAAGGCCCATCATAAACGGTGCACTGGGGTGGGTTACTTTCGGAAACAAGCCGTCCCAGTGCACACAAAAAATAACTGTATGAGCGTTTTAGAAAATATCACCGGCAAGTTCAAGGACTTCGTTGTGACGACCTGGGCCATCAGGAGCAAGACATTTATCTATCTGATGATGGTGGCTGTCAGCGGCATAGGAGTATTCCAGTTTATGACCCTGCCGAAGGAACAGTTCCCGGACATCGTGATACCTACTATCTACGTGTCCACGATCTATACGGGCAACTCGCCAAAGGACATGGAGAATCTCGTTACCCGTCCGATAGAGAAGCAGATCAAGTCCATCACGGGCGCCAAGATCAATAAGTTCACCAGCACTTCCCAGCAGGATTATTCCGCCATTATGGTGGAGTTCGAGACGGATGTAAAGGTCGACGTGGCATTGCAGAAAGTAAAGGACGCCATCGACAAGGCCAAGCAGGACCTTCCGACCAATCTTACCCAGGAGCCGACGGCGCTGGAAGTAAGCTTTTCCGACCAGCCTATCATGTATGTCAATATCAGCGGCGACTATGACCAGCAGCGATTGAAGAAATTTGCCGACGACATGAAAGACAAGCTGGAAGATCTTCCGCAGCTGAACAGGGTGGATATCGTCGGCGCCCCCGAGCGTGAGTTCCAGATCAACGTGGACAATTATAAGATGCGTGCTTCCAACATCACCTTTGACGATATCAGCAACGCGGTGAAAGGAGAAAACCTGGATATCTCGGGTGGTCTGCTGGATGTAGGCAACATGAAACGCAATCTCCAGCTGAAAGGGCAGTTCCATACTGCAGAGGACATCGCCCAGATCATTATCCGCAACCCTGCCGGAGGTTCCGTCTATCTAAAGGACATTGCTACGATCAAGGATACGATCAAGGACAGGGAGAGCTATGCCCGTCTGGATGGCAAGAATGTGGTGACGCTGAATATCATCAAACGCAGCGGTGAGAACCTTATCGAGACGTCCGACCAGGTAAAGGCAACGGTGGAAGAGATGAAGAAGGACCTGCCGCAGGACCTTACCGTGGCGGTGACAGGCGATATGAGCAGCAAAACCCGCACGTCCTTCAACGATCTGGTGAACTCCATCGTCATCGGGTTCATGCTGGTGCTCATCATCCTCATGTTCTTTATGGGTGTGGTGAACGCCTTCTTCGTGGCGCTGTCGGTGCCATTGAGCATGTTCGTGGCCTTCATGTTCCTGCCGGCGGCAGATTTGATCATCGGTACGCAGGTGACGCTGAATTTTATCGTGCTGTTCGCGCTGCTCTTTGGCCTGGGTATCATCGTGGATGATGCCATCGTGGTCATCGAAAATACACACCGCATCTTCACACAGGGTAAGGGGCAGATCACCTCTACAAAGGCCGCCATGATGGCTGCCGGAGAAGTGTTCGTTCCCGTGCTGGCAGGTACGGTCACAACGCTGGCGCCTTTCTTCCCGCTGCTGTTCTGGCCGGGCCTCATCGGCAAGTTCATGGTCTATCTACCCGCCATGCTGATCTTTACGCTGACGGCCTCACTGGTGGTGGCCTTTATCATGAACCCCGTGTTTGCGGTGGACTTCATGAACCATCCGGAAGGGGAGGGCAAAAAGAAGACGGACATGTTCAGAAAGCCGGGGTTCTGGATCGCTGTGGTCATGGGCATATTGTTCGACCTGGCGCATGTCACGTTCCTGGGTAACCTGCTGCTCTTTTTGGTGATCCTTGCCATACTAAATAAGTTCATCTTCGACGGGATGATACATAGCTTTCAGAACAGGGTACTGCCCTGGATCATGGGCCATTATGAAAGCCTGCTGCGCTGGGCCCTGAAAGGCTGGCGACCGGCCTGGCTGCTGTTGGGAACATTCGGCATGCTTATTTTTTCTGTCGGGCTGTTTATCGTCCGTAAGGTGCCGGTAGAGTTTTTCCCCAAGGGCGATCCCAACCAGGTGTATGTGTACCTTAAGCTGCCGGTAGGCACCAACGTGGATTATACAGACTCTATCACCAGGGTGCTGGAGCAAAGGGTGTACAGAGTGTTGGATATGGAGAATGGCAAAAAGAACCCAGTGGTGGAAAGCGTCATCAGCAATGTGGCCATTGGCGCCAATGATCCTACGAGCGGTGACAGGAGCACGCGCAGCGAACTGGGTCGGATACAGGTGTCCTTCGTTGAGTTTGGATTGCGTAATGGCGTTCATACGGCGCCCTATCTGGATTCCATCCGGCATGTGATGAAAGGCATACCGGGCGCGGAAATATCTGTGGACCAGGAGCAGAATGGCCCGCCTACCGACCCGCCTGTCAATATTGAAGTGGCCAGCGAGAACTTCGACGATCTGATCAAGACGGCCGTCTCGCTGAAGAACTACCTGGATTCCATTCAGACGCCGGGTGTGGAGGAGCTTAAAATGGATATCGACCTTACCAATCCGGAAGTAACGCTCACGGTAGACAGACAGCGTGCCATGACGGAAGGCGTGAGCTCCGCCCAGATAGGTCAGACCCTGCGTACGGCCCTCTTCGGGCTGGAGGCGTCCAAGATCAAGGAAGGGAAAGAGGAATATAAGATCCAGATACGCAATAAGGAGCAACAAAGAAAGAACCTGGTAGATCTGCTGAATATGAATATCACGTTCAGGGATATGGCCAGCGGGGGGCGGATCAAGAATGTGCCTATCAGCTCGCTGGTAAAGATCGATTATACCAGTACCCTTGGCAGCGTGAAGAGAAAGAACCAGAAGAGGATGATTACTTTGCGCTCCAATGTATTGACGACGCAGGGATATACGGCGCCAGGGGTCAACGCGGACCTGGCTAAATCTATTGCCAACTTCAAGCATAAGCCCGATGGCGTGACGATCACACAGACCGGAGAGGGAGCACAGCAGAAAGAGACGACGGACTTTCTCGGTAAGGCGCTGGTCTATGCTCTGCTGATCATATTAGGAGTGCTGGTACTGCAGTTCAATTCGGTGAGCAAGTCGGTGATCATCCTTACAGAGATATTGTTCAGCGTCATCGGGGTCATACTTGGATTTGCCATCACCCGAATGGATGTATCGTCTATCATGACGGGTCTTGGCATTGTGGGTCTGGCGGGTATCGTGGTAAAGAACGGGATACTGGTGATAGAGTTTACGGATGAGCTGCGATCACGGGGGATGAAGACTCGAGAGGCGGCTATCGAGGCGGGTAAGACGCGTATTATTCCCGTGTTGTTGACGGCCATGGCTGCGATCCTGGCGCTGATACCGCTGGCGGTTGGGTTCAATATCAATTTCGTTACGCTGTTCTCCGAGCTGAATCCGCATATTTATTTTGGTGGGGACAATGCGGTGTTCTGGAAACCGCTGTCCTGGACCATCATCTTTGGTCTGGCCTTCGCCTTCTTTATGACCCTGGTGATCGTGCCCAGCATGTACCTTATCGCGGAGAGGCTGAGAAGACCAATGCGTCGTCACTGGGGCGGCAAATGGGTATCGTTTTTGGGTATTCCGCCCTTTACCATTCTTTTCCTGCTGTTGATGTTTGTCACGATGATACGTCACGGCTTTGAGAATAGGAGGAGGAGAAGAAAGCTGAGCGGAAAGGGTGTGAATAAGGCCTGGATCGGCAGCTGGTTTTAAAAGACCGTTTTGCCGGCCCGGTGTTGGTAGATAAATTTTTATAGAGTGGATCTCCTTTAGAACGGACCTGCCGTATAGTCTGGAAAAACTAGAAGCCGTTCATCGAATGATGGACGGCTTTTTTGACGGCCGGGGAAATATTAACTTGCTATGTAAAAAATGTTTTTATGCGCAACAATCATGAAATAGACTATAAGATATTCGGCGAAGAGCTGCAATTTGTGGAGGTAGAGCTGGACCCGGGCGAGACGGTGATTGGCGAGCCTGGCGGGTTTATGATGATGGATGATGGCATCGAGATGCAGACCATCTTTGGGGATGGATCCACACAGTCACAGCAGGGTGGGCTGCTGGGGAGGCTGATGAATGCGGGGAAGCGTGTGCTGGTGGGAGAGAATCTTTTCATGACCGCATTTACCAACATTGAGCAGGGGAAGAAAAGGGTGAGCTTTGCTGCGCCTTATACGGGTAAGATCATTCCGCTGGACCTGCAGCAGCTGGGTGGGACCATCATTGCGCAGAAAGATGCTTTTCTCTGTGCTGCGAAGGGTGTGAGCATTGGGATTGCGTTTCAGCGCAGGCTGGGCACGGGGATCTTTGGTGGGGAGGGGTTCATCATGGAGAAGCTGGAGGGGGATGGGATGGCTTTTGTGCATGCGGGTGGGTATATTGTAGAGAAGGAGCTTCGGCCGGGGGAGATCTTGAAGGTGGATACGGGTTGTGTGGTGGCGTTTCAACCTACGGTGGATTTTGACATTCAGTTTATACGGGGAATAAGGAACTGGATGTTTGGCGGGGAGGGGTTGTTTTTTGCGGTGATGCGTGGGCCGGGCAAGGTTTGGTTGCAGTCATTGCCAATCAGCCGGCTGGCCAGCCGGATCATACAGTATAGTCCTCAATTTGGCGGTCGCCGGGAAGAGGGAAGCATATTGGGAGGATTGGGGAATTTGTTGGATGGGGATGGGTTTTAAACTAAAAAGGGGCCATTCGGCCCCTTTTTAATTACTAGTTTCTGTTGTTCGCCAATCTGCTCAGCAGCTTGAGGATCTCGATGTATAACCAGACCATGGTTACGAGCAGTCCGAATGCGCTGTACCATTCCATGTGTTTTGGAGCGCCCATCTGCTCACCTGTCTCGATCTGGTCGAAGTTCAGCACGAGGCTCAATGCGGCGATCACCACTACAAAAAGGTTGATGCCAATGCCCAGCAGGCTGTTATCGCCCCACTGCATGAACGGAATGTTTACGCCGAAAAATCCAAGAACGATCCAGATCAGGTAGAAAATACCGATGCCTACCATGGAGGAGAGGATGATTGCTTTGAACTTTTCCGTGGCGCGGATGATCTTGAAATTATACAGGAGAAATACCGCAAAGGCTACGCCGAATGTCAGCAATATTGCTGTGACGACGATGTTCGGGTAATTCTTTTTGAACATGTCATTGACAATAGCGGACAGGCCACCCAGGACAAAACCTTCCAGGATGCCATAAGCGGGGGCCAGGTATTTGGCCCAATCGGGCTTAAAGGAAATGGCGAAAGCTGTCACCAGGCCGCCGATGAGTCCTACCCAGAACAGGGTCATCATTGTCGCGCCTGCGCCGGAGTAATATAATTTCCAGGTATAGGCTGCGCCGGCCACCACCATCAATAAAAGGAAACCGAATTTCTGCATGGATCCACGTACAGTCATCTGACCATAGGCTTGCTGTCCCTGCAGGGACTTACTAAAGATCTTTTCCGACAGGGTTGGATTTCCGGATTCAAAAAGTGCCATAGTTATAGAGTTTTAAGCGTTTGTAAGGTACAAACAATACATAAAATTAACAAGCCGTGACGATTGTAGTTCTACTGGTGAAAACTTTAACAAAATTGCATTTACAGGAACCGCTGGAAGCGGTTCGTCGGTAACCGAGCCTTTGGCGAAGGTTACGACCGAGGAGGACCTTTCGAAGTACCCAAGGTACGAAGGGTACGAACGAGAAGGAGCGAATACATGGAGCTCCGACGAAGTTCTTCCGACGAAGGCCTCAGACGTTAGCGCCTATCTGCGTCTGCCTCGCTGGGGCGGGGGAGGATTTTTGCCATTGCCCCGGCCTTGTGAGCCGCCTTGTCCGCCATGACCTGCCTGTCCGCCACCATGTCCTCCTTGTCCGCCATGCCCCGGCTGTCCGCCGCCGGTTGGGGGTTTGCCAGGTTGACCAGATTGTTGCTGTGTCTGCGGCTGGCGCTGGCCATGTTTGTGGCCATGCTTCTTTTTCCTGTCCGCCTTTTCCAGGGTTTTCAGGCTGATCTGTCCGACAAGATCGACAAAGCCGCTCTCGTCCTCTTTCGGTTTGCCGGTGCTCACCTCGACGGGTTCGAGGTTGTCGGGCACGACGTTCTGGAGGTTCTGCTGCCGGATCTTTCTCACCCTCTCGATAGTAAGCGGATATTGTTTGTTGCTGTCCGGCAGGACATACCACATAAGGTTTTTGAAGATATCTTTTTTGATAAGGATAGCTGTTCCCTTTGCTACCTGCAGCGTCTCCGCATTGTCGGGGAAGTTCTGCAGTGCGTCCAGGTAGGTGTCGAGCTCGTAGTTCAGACAGCATTTTAAGCGGCCGCACTGACCGCTGAGCTTGCTCTGGTTGATGGACAGGTTTTGATAGCGTGCGGCAGTCGTGTTCACGGATCTGAAATCGCTGAGCCAGGTAGCGCAGCACAATTCCCTGCCGCAGCTGCCTATGCCGCCCACTTTGGCGGCTTCCTGGCGTGCGCCGATCTGTCGCATTTCAACCTTTAGCCGGAACTCTCCTGCATACAGCTTGATCAGCTCGCGAAAATCCACCCTGTCATCCGCGATATAGAAGAAAGTCGCCTTTCTGCCGTCCGCCTGGATCTCTACCTCGCTCATTTTCATTTCCAATTTGAGCTGGCGGGCGATGGCGCGGCTCCGGATGAGCGCGTCCCTTTCCCGGGCTTTGTTCTGCTGCATGATCTCCAGGTCTTTATCGGTGGCCCGGCGGAGGACCTTTTTTATTTCCGGATTCCTCTCGTCTACGTCTTTTTTCTTCATTTGCAGCCTGACCATTTCACCGGTCATCGTCACCTCGCCTACGTCAAAGCCGCTGACGCCTTCGACGCTGATCATATCACCTTTCTCAAAGAGGTGGGTGGTCGTATTCCGGTAAAAATCTTTACGGCTGCCCCTGTTAAAGCTCACTTCTACGATCCGGCAGCCGCTATCAGGATCACTAAACGGTAGATTTGCCAGCCAGTCATGTACATTCAGACGATTGCATCCACCCGTACTACACCCTCCGTTACTTTTACAGCCAGATGGTTTGCCCCCTTTGGCTGTACCGCAATTGCTACATCCCATATCCAAAATAAATTAACAATTAGGAATTTCGCCTGAGCAGACCAACCGAAGGGTCCGCATGGCGTGAAACAAGGCTATACTGATGCAGGCAGAAGAATGCTACTGACGTACGAAGCTAATATTTAATATATAATGATTGGCCTTCGGCCGACGGACCATAGGCCCGTCTCATATCAGGTGCAACGTATCTCTATTCCTGCGGCCTGTCCTTTCCCACAATTCACTCAGATCCGCCTAATTTCACAGGCCCTGTTCCGGGGCCATTATCAAATATACTATTATGCGGGGAATTACGGCGAAATGCACCAAATTTCCACCTAAACGGCCAGACGCGGTGCCTGGAGGACAGACATAAAACTTCCTGGGGTGTGAAAGCAGCCTTTCGGAGGGTGGAGGGGCACTTCGATGGGTGGGGGGCGGTCTTTGGGAGGGAGGAATGGGACGGCCCGGGCCGATCAGGAGCTTAAGCAGGGACGCGACGGTCAGGATCCCTAATTCACGGCTGTGATGGTCCGATCCGCCAGGATATGATATAATTTTATAGTGAGGGCGTGGAAAAGCATTTTGGCGTGGGCATTTCGCTCGATGTAATAAGCGGCCCTGTCCAGCTCCTCGATGATGGCCCTTTGCTGGGCTATGTCTGCTATCTTATTCATTCTCAATGCGATGTCGCGTTCATTGTCGGGAATGGCCGGGGCTGCTTCTCCCATGTACCGGAGACGGATGGCCTGTTCCAGCAGGTGGTTGAAGTACCGGAGGAACTGCTTTTGCCTTTCTCTTCCCGACTTGCTGATCTCGTCGATCCATTTGACCTGGGCGATGGGACCATTTTTAAGAATGGCATTCAGCCATTCCCGGAGGATGCCCTGCCAGTCATCTTCCGCATGACGGATCAATTGCAATGCCTCATGATAATTCCCTTCACAGAGGATGGCAATTTGCCGGGCCTGTTCGGCGGCGACCCCTGCCCGCTCGATCAGGGCTCTTTCAATATCCAGGGTATCCGGAAGGGGTATTTTTACCAATTGAGTCCGGGAGAGGATGGTCTGAAGGATCAGCGACTCATTTTCGGCTACCAATATAAAAAGGGTATTGGCCGGGGGCTCTTCGATGAGCTTGAGCAGCTTGTTACCCTCGTTGCCCAGGTACTCGGGCATCCACATGACCAGGATCTTATAACCACTCTCAAAGCTCTTGAGGCTTAGCTTGTGGATAATGTCATTGCATTCCAGGGCCGTGATATTCCCCTGCTTGTTCTCTGCCCCGATGAATTGAAGCCAGTCGTAGGCGTTGCCATAAGGGTATTGTTTGACGAACTCTCTCCACTCGGCGATATAATCCGTACTTACGGGTTTATCGCCCGGCTTGCGGGGAATGACGGGATAGGAAAAATGGATATCCGGGTGTATCAGCTGTGCAGCTTTGACACAGGCGGGACAGATCCCACAGGCGTCGGGGGGAAGGGGGGGCGGCGCGCTGGAAGCCGGGGCGGGTCCGGCGGGGACGGGTTCTTCTCCAAACAAGGAGGGTCCGGCGGGTGCGGCGGCCTGGGGTTTGTTCACTTTTTCGCAAACGGTGTATTGGGCAAATGCCAGGGCCATTGACAGGGCGCCACTGCCTTCATTACCAAGGAAGAGGAGGGCATGGCTCAGCCGATTGTACTGAACCAGCTCCACCAACTTTTCCTTTATCTCCTTTTGACCGATGACATTTGTGAATGACATAGGGGGCAAATATAAAGAAATGTGCCGAGCAGGGCCGGCGGTCAGGGGCCACAAAAATTAACACAGGACCACTAGGACATCTCTTCCGGATTTTACTCTAGCTAATAACCAGGTAAACCGGCAACGCTTATGAGATATGGTTGCATAACGATGATGACGGCGGCCTTCCTCTTTTTTACCGCTTGCTCTAAAAAGTCAGGGTCCCCTTTATCGGGATCCGATACACTTGTCACCGCTCCGCTGACTAATCCCATCGGCACGACAAAGCCGCACGGTGGAAATTGCTGTCTGGCCAGCAATACCGATGACGCCACGAAATCGATCGAGGTTTACGATCCCGCCGACGAAGTCTGGACCCAGGCTGGCAAAGGACCTAACCGCCATGGATCTGATCCGGAGCACGCTGGATGTGTATCTTGGCGGGTATAAGGGGTATGGGCAAACAGGATATTTTTACAACAATCAATATGGATGGCTTAGTAAGTACGACTCTAACGACAGTGCGCCCTCGCTGGTCATAGCGGCCTGCTATTATATACTGGATGCCGGGGACAAGGACTGGGCCCGAAAGAATTATGCGGTTATCAAGGGCTGGGCAGACAAGATGATGAGGACCGACACCAACGGGGATGGCATTATAGAGTACGGTCACACAGGGAATACCGGGAGCTGGGACATGAAGCCCTTTCAGCGACCTGCCAACTGGTGGGATGCCATCGGATTTGGTCACGATGATGCCTATTCGAACGCGCTGGCTTATCGGGCGGTGATGCAGCTCGCGGAAGTTGCCGCGCTTATCGGTGAGACGGAGGATCAAAAGTCATTCTCCGCCTTTGGGGACAGGCTCAAAGCTGCCTATTTCAATCATTTTTACAATACGGAGACCGGAGTGCTGGCCGGCTGGCGCAGTGCGGATGGGCAGCTGCATGACTATTATTTCACTTTTGTGAATGCGGTAGCCGTATGTTATGGACTGTTAACGAGGTAGGCTATACGCATTTCAAGCTTGGGCTTCCGGAGAATTTGATACCCGTACCGCCAGCCGACTATGTGGCGCATGAAAAGCATTGGGGGCATGGGGACAAGCCCGATGGTTCGGATGCATTTCAAATATATGAGAATGGTGGCGCCACCGGCTGCTATGCCTATTTTACCATCAAGGCGTTGTATGAGCTGGGTATGCGAAAGGAGGCGGATGCCATTTTTATTCCCATGATGGAGGCGTATAAAGAAAATGGATTTGACGGACATTGTGAAGGGAGTAATTATACCAGGGACTGGAAGGCGTGGGATGGGCAGTGCTGGGGTTATGAAGGGTTTTTAGTGGATGGGTATTTGCCCATGCTGGCTGTGTATGACTGGAAGAAATAAAAGGATGAAACATTTATCTGTGCTGCTGTCGTTTTTGTGCCTGTCTGCGGTGGGGTATTCGCAGATGACGGGGGGCATTGGAGTGATACCTGCGCCTCAGCATGTGAGGATGACGGGCGGCAGGTTTGGTACCCGGACGGTGCTTTATAATTACGATCCTTTTCCGACGGTGGGGGATACGGCGGTGAAGGGAGGAGAGGGGGGTGTGCTGACGGACCTTTGTCTGGACAGTTCGGGAAGGAGCCTGAAAAAATCCGGGTATATCGAGGTGCCGGCGGATGGCGTCTATTGCTTTTTCCTGCCGGCGAGGGACAGGGGTGAATTATTTATAGACGACCGGGCCATTATCGGGGATGGGATTGCTTTTCGGGTATCGAGCAAATAGGAGCAGCCCCTTTGAAAAAGGGGCTGCATACAGTTCGATTGAAATATAGTTATGATGGAGGTAAGATGACATCTCTTGATTATCAAGGTGCTGACGGAAAAAGGCATCGTTTCACGGCCAGCCAGCCTGATCGCTAATTCAAATACTTCGTGATCTGCTCATCCATGGGTTTGACCTTGCTGGGGAATACGGCAATGAGCTTCCCATTCTCATCGATGAGGAATTTGGTGAAGTTCCAGCCGATGACAGGGTCGGCGACTCCCAGCTTCTTCGCCTCTTCCGTCAGATATTTAAAAAGAGGATGTGTATTTTCTCCGATGACATCCACTTTTTCGGCCATAGGGAAGGTGACGCCGTAGTTCTTCTTACAGAATTCGCTGATCTCTGCGTTGGTGCCCGGCTCCTGCTGGTGGAAATTGTTGGCAGGGAAACCTATGATGGTCAGCTTGTCCTTGTACTGTTCGTACAGCTTTTCCAGGTCGGCATATTGCGGAGTATATCCACATTTCGACGCTGTATTGACGATCAGTAGCTTTTTGCCCTTGAACCTGGAAAGATCGATGGTTTTTCCATCCAGTCCCTGCACCTTAAAATCATAGACACTTGTCACACCGGCAACCAGGAACAACGAAAGCAATAGTGCGCGTACCATAGAAAGTTGATTTTAGACAATAAAGGTAGTTTGTATTGTGAAAGAGTTACAAGTGGAGAACGCTAATCTTTAAGTTAGCGACAAATTTGAATGACAGGCGGCATTTCCTCCGGATGGCTGGACTCACTGACGCTCATAACAACCCAGGTCGGGCAGGCCTACGGGCCGGGGGTTGCCGTCCAGGTCGAGGGAGAGAGAGGAGCTGATACCTTTATCTATAAGGGGTGATGCCGGCCGGAGATGAAAATCGTAATAGCGTCTGGAATTATTGACGCTGTCGAACAACGGGTCGGTATTCGCGATCATATTGGAGACGGTGGCATCCGCAGGCGCCGTCTTTACCTTCCAGTCGCAGTTTGTAAACCCCACATGGTAGGCTGTAGATCCCTGGCGTGTGAGCTGTACTTCATTATCCACCATTCCACTGGCGCCCCAGAAGATACAATTGATGAAGTCGGCGGAGAGGTCGGCGTTCAGTGACGTGCCGTTGTCCTGTACAATATTGTTGCTAACGGAGAGCACGGGCTGTGAATGGGTGACATAATCATTGGAGAAGCCTACCGCGGTGCAATGCAGGAATCGATAGTTCCCTCCATAATTCAGAACTATATTCTTACCACAGTTGCTGATCAGACAATTGTTGACCTGGATGCTGGTCTGTATTCCCATTATACCTGCATCATAGCTGTTGTCGATGATGCATTGGTCGAGCGTGAGCTGAGGCGGAGAGCTCAGGGGTGAACCCGACGCCACGACGGCCTGGTATGCATTTTTTATTTCAGCATATTCCATGCTGCTGGCTTTGCTTGTCTGTCTGAAGTAAATACCGGGCCAGCCGCCGGGGAAATCCCGGTAAGGATCATCCAGTCTGTCGCCCCGGAAGATAACATGGTTGCTATCGCCTTTTTCTCCCTGTACTTTCAGGGTGCCGTCCACTAAGAAAGGGGCATCGGCATGCAGGTAGATGCGACATCCGGCAGGAATGGTGAGGATAGCGGTTGTATCCACCTGCAATCCACCCAAAATGACATAGGGTAAGGTGTTATCCCAGGTAACATTGCTTTCAATGACCTGGTTGCGGAGGAAATGGGCATTTTTTCCCCATGCCTGGAGCTGGATGTATTGAGACACGCCATTAAAGGCGACCTGTATGCTGTCCTGTATAATAAATGGAAGGTTCGCTGCATTGGGCTGTATGCTGACGGCCACAAAAATATAGATTGAGTCTCCTGCCTCCAGCTCTACATTCTGCCGCTGAGGTCCCGGCGCGCCATTGATATTGATGGAGAAAAAGGACTGGCTGCCGCCCATCAGCTTTACATCGGACAAACGCAGTTTCTGGTCGTTGCCATTGATCACTTTGACGGCCTCGGTGATGCTGCCTGTAGAGACAAATACGGTGTCGAAGAACAATGTGTCGGCGCTCAGGTGGACGATGGCGTCCTTACTGGTGATAAAACTGTCTTTCCTGCAGGAAAAAAGGGCAAGGGCAACGACGAATGGTATAAATAGCCGTAAGATATACATTGGGATAAATCTACAAGTTAGAACGAACGGACAGACCATTCATTGTACAGGGGCAACCCCTTAAAAAAGATATTGATATACTTCTTCCACTCTCCCTACGGGCATGATCTCGATGTTAAACTTCTGGCTATTCAGGCCTCCAGGACGAACCACAGGTTCGTTGTCCGAAGGACGGACATTAGATATCTCCGGAAAACTGGTTAAATTTTTTGGGGAGCCGGTTTTCCGGAGCGCATTGTATCTGCTGACGAATATTTTTTCGAAGCCCAGCTTTTCGGCCTCAGCTATCCGTTGTTCGACACGACCTACGGCCCTTATCTCGCCGCTGAGCCCTACTTCGCCGGCAAAGCAATAGTGAGGGGACAGGGGTGTGTCCTCGTAAGAGCTGAGAAGGGCGCAAAGTACAGCCAGGTCGATGGAGGGGTCTTCCACTTTCAGTCCACCGGCGATGTTGAGGAAGACGTCTTTTACTCCAAAATGAAAGCCGCCTCTCTTTTCCAGTACTGCCAGCAATAATTGCAGCCGGCGAAGATCGAAGCCGCTGACTGTCCTTTGAGGTGTGCCGTAAATGGATGGCGTTACCAGGGCCTGTACTTCGATGAGGAGAGGTCGTAGTCCTTCGATGGTGGCAGCGATGGCAATACCGCTGAGCTGTTCCTCTTTTTGTGTGATCAGGAGTTCGCTGGGGTTGCTTACTCCGCGCATGCCGTCTTCCGTCATTTCATAAATGCCCAGTTCCGCTGTGCTGCCAAATCTGTTCTTCAGCGTGCGAAGTATGCGATAGGCGTAATGTCTGTCGCCTTCGAACTGCAGGACGGTGTCCACCATATGTTCCAGGATCTTTGGACCGGCGATACCTCCGTCCTTTGTGATATGACCGATGAGAAACACAGGCGTGTGGCTGTCTTTGGCAAATCGTTGAAGCTCCGACGTACACTCTCTTATCTGGGATACGCTGCCCGCGGAGGATTCGATATAGGGAGATTGCAGTGTCTGGATCGAGTCTACGATCACGAGGCTGGGCTTTAACTTTTTTATTTCCTGGAATATCGCTTGTGTGGACGTTTCTGTCAGCAGATAGAATTGATCATTCTGCATCTTTAGCCTGTCGGCCCGCATTTTTATCTGCTGTTCACTTTCTTCACCACTGATATAAAGGACGGTGTGGTCTTTCAACAGCAATCCATTCTGCAGGAACAACGTACTTTTACCAATGCCCGGCTCTCCTGCAACCAGCACAATGCTTCCCGTTACGATGCCGCCTCCCAATACTCTGTTAAGCTCTGCATCTGCCGTGATGATCCTTTTTTCTTCCGCGCTTACTACTTCGTTAAGGGATACAGTGCGGACATCTTTTTTACCAGCAGTATTTTTTTTCCAGTCAGACTCGGCTAATCGGTTGTCTTTTGTAATGACTTCTTCGACAAAAGTGTTCCATTGATCACATGAAGGACATTTCCCCGACCATTTTG